>Ga0222707_1000320_pt1 | contig 15465 bp, 19 predicted proteins | sample AntAcemetage1574_FD_179831 | JGI IMG/M metagenome (GOLD analysis project Ga0222707, IMG submission 179831) | Saline water microbial communities from Ace Lake, Antarctica - #1574 | ecosystem: Environmental > Aquatic > Non-marine Saline and Alkaline > Saline | place: Antarctica: Ace Lake...
GATTAAACGTTTGTTTTCGCTAGTGTCTTATGCGGAACATAACATTCTTTTTCCAAGTTTCATTTATATGTTTTTGCGTGGAAAATATGCATTATGTGCCATTTCCATTGTGGAGACAATTGATATATATTCATTGTCATGATTCAAAGATACATTTTGAGAGGGTTAAAAAGAGTATTTAAGCCGTTCTCGCACATAAGTTTTAGACGCTTGCGTCATAGCCAGGTGCGCCTGTATACTTTTTATTTGATAACACAGGATTCATGGATTATATGGAATAGGTAGATCAGGATTTTTAAGGAAAAAGCTTTTCTTTTGTTGTGAAATATCTCGGTATGGTTTTATTTTGATAAAGGAAGATTGTAAAGAAAAAAAGGCTCGGGCTTTTAAAGGGCATTTCTTTTGCTGGGAAATGATTCAATGTAATCTTACTTTAACAACGGAGGACTGTAAGGAGTAGAAAACTCAAATCTTCTAAGGCAAAACCATTTCTTTTGCAGTGAGGTGCCTTCGTATGGTCTTATTTTGAATACAAAAGGCTGTGAGGAATAAAAGACTCAAAACTTTAAGACAAAACCATTTCTTTTGCAGTGATATGTTCCCGTATGGTTTTATTTTGATAACGAAGGGCTATAAGGAATAAAAAATTGAAAGTTTTTAAGAAAAAAGTATTCCTTTTGCAGCGAAACGTCTTTGTATGCTTTTATTTTGATAGCGAAGGCCTGTGAGGAATAAAAGATTCAATATTTTTGAAACAAAAGTATTTCTTTTGCAGTGATATATTTACACATGGTCTTGTTTTGAACATTGAAGACTGTGAAGAAATGAGTTCTCAAGACTTTTAAAGCAAAAACATTTCTTTTGCATTAAAATATATGAATATTGTCTTATTTATATAACGAAGGGCTGTGAGGAATAGAAGACTCAAAACAAAGTATGCTTTTTTTTTAGCAAAATGTCGAAGCTTTTTTAAATGTTTTTTCGTTCATAAAAGTTCTTTTCCTTCTTATTGCTTCGCTCTATTTCGTTAGTGATTTAGACAAAAAAAAACACATTAATATGTCAGCTTACCCCTCACGACCTAATACATTTGTTTCCGTAATCACCTCCTTTATTGGTTTAATGATCTTTTATTATGTTGTATTTTGCAACGAATATGTGGTTGTGTATAACGAAGAATTGCTTATTGCGTTAAGTTTTTTTGCATTTTGTTTAAGCAGTGGATACACATGGGGAAGTCTTGTTTCAGAAGCATTGCAAACTCGCCGTACAGATCTTCGTAAGGAACTTAAACAACTCTTTATAATTGAAGAAGAAATTCTTCTTGAATCAAAGCACTTTTTTACTTTCCGAAAAAAACTTTCGAAAAATGCGGTTTCATTACACCGTATATCGCTTTGTAACATAGCTCACAGTTATGAGTATCATAACAATGCATTAGAAAAAAGAGTAATCGAACACACTCTTAAGCAAATCGAACAAGTGCGTCATAAAGAGCAAGCATTGTCTATGTCCGTGCACACAATAACAATATCGTCTGTGCACGCAATGTCAAAAGAGATTTGTCTAAAAACAAAGGCAAAAGCGCCTTCATCTTTGTTATCTCGATCTTCATCTACAAAAATACCTGCAAAGGCAGACGCGGAAATACCCGTAGCGAAAATATCCGCTGCGAAGGTGTCAGCTTCGAAGAAACCTAGAAAGAAAAAGACACCTTAGTCACACGGGAAATGTCTACTTGAACGTATGTTCCGTATCTTAGTTTATACTTTGTGTATAAACTAAGAGAGGCCAGAAGTACAAGACTGTAAGAAAAAAAGTCATTCAGAAGTGTACAACTGCACCTCGGAAAGATGAAATTCCGATAAAATAAGCTGATAAAGCGCTACGGAAAGTGGGTGAGAAAAGCCTTCCACCTTGTCTGGGACAAAAGAAACACAAAGTAGGTAAAACAAAACGTAAAGGAAATCAAGCAAAAAACGAAGAAAAAGTGATTCATTTGTCGAAACGTAGAACGCCCATTTGGACTCAAAGCACACGCGACAAGTTGCAAAAGCATTGACTAAAAACAAGCATTGTCATTGTATCCATTATCTATGGAAACATTGTATAAAACACAATATTCGTCAAAACGCGAAACGTCCGTCTGGACCAAAAGCATGCCCGACGTACGGGCTAATATTACTTTTTTTGAATGTTCTTAGAAAAAAGGGGAAAGTGGCTGAGCGGTTCAAGGCGACAGACTGTAAATCTGCTGATTTTTGTCATCGCAGGTTCGAATCCTGCCTTTCCCACACATGTTAAGAAAAAATGAACATTTATTCCTTTTATTCAAAGCACTTTAATGGCGAAGAAACATTTAAGAATGGAACACACTTCGAAAGAAATGTATTTCTTTGCGTGAATCATGTGTTTCATGCCACGCATTTTATTCACGGTGAATAGCTCTTCCTTGTGAAAACATTTCAGTTATTCAAAACACTTTCAAAGTGGGTGAGCATATTCAATGAGAAGCAAGAAAATGTCCCAGAAAAAAACAAGGAAAATGTCCTCCCATATCTTGTGCACCATGACTCATTTTGCTACTTCTGGAAAAAAAAGTAATGAAGACAAAGTTATAAAAGTGTCTTGTATGCTTTCGCTTGAAAGAAAGCAATCATTCATATTTAAAGAAACATGTTTTCAAAAACGTCTAAAAATGAAGCATACGCGAAGCCATCATAATGAAATGAACAGATCAAACGAATGTGTGTATGAAAGCATTCATGGCGGATATAACTTAATTGGTTAAAGTATCGGACTGTGACTCTGAAAATACGGGTTCAATTCCCGTTACTCGCCCATCCCTTCATCCGCACAAATGAACGTGCATTCTTGTACATACATTTCCAGCGATCCCACTGTTTGAGAAGGTGGTTGTGTAATTTCCAAAACGTCACTCCATTGCAACTCTTCTTTTGTTAACACAGAGATAGCTGCAGGGTTTAACATTTTTCCAAAATGCTTGACACCAATAAGTGTGCAAGGAAATGAAGTGGTTTCTGACTTTGTACGAAGTAAACGAAGAATCGAAAGAAAAGTATTGTCTTCTTTACATACTAGCACGCAAGAAGGGCCCTTTACCGTATTTAAGAAGAGATTAAAGTATTCCAAGTCGTGCGAGTGTAACGTATGTGCATGTATGGTGTGAATAGCTACGTGTGGATCAAGTGCATATACTTGTTGAAATAAACGCGTTACATCCAGCTTGGGCGAAGGGTGCATTTGTAAGATTGCCATATGTGTTGTTTTTCTCACATGTGCGACAAATTGGTTGTTCAAACAGTTTTTTTCGTACATAAATCAAAATCATTTTTTATATTTAAGATGCATCCAAGAAAATGTATTTCTTTAAAGAAAAGGGATAAAAGATTTCCTACCACCGCGAATTGTGTGGTAAAGCGTATTGTGAATCATAGACACGCTTTGTCTTTTATCTTTTTTGAACATGCTCGCTATATTTCAAACGATTTTCGATTTGGGTGATGATTGCATGGGCACTTTCAAAAAGTTATCCAGCCAGATGTTGAGTGATGCGCATATTCACGTAAAAGAGTGAATAATGAATCTTGGATATTCATTTTACGATATTTCTAGAAAAAAAGGATGTAAGTACAGAAAGGATAAAAAAAGAAACAAATATGCTCTATTCTGGAAAAAAAATGACACGAAAGCTTTGGGCTTTCACGGCACAACTTGTAAGTATGGTGCCAGACACTATTCAAAGTGTGGCCGTGATTCGCAATGAATTGCAATGTACGGTACATGCTGAAGACGTTTTCCCTTTTCTCTCGTTTTTAAAGAAAAACACAAACTGCCAATTTGAGGTACTTATTGATCTGACAGCAGTAGACTACCCGTCACGGGGACAGCGTTTTGATGTAGTCTATCAGCTACTCAGCGTGAATGGTAACGCCCGTATTCGCGTAAAAACACCGACTGGCGATTTACCAGCAGTGCCATCTGTTATACCTCTTTTTGCCGGAGCCAATTGGTTTGAACGCGAAACGTGGGATATGTTTGGCGTTTGCTTTGTGCATCATCCTGATCTTCGTCGTATTCTTACCGATTATGGCTTTGAAGGACACCCTTTGCGAAAAGATTTTCCACTCAGTGGCTATATGGAATCTCGCTACGATGAGTCCAGAAAACGCGTGATTTCTGAGCCAGTCGAATTAACGCAAGAATATCGATATTTCAATTTTGCAAGCGCATGGGACTTCATAGGAACTGAGTCGATTGGACCGAAAACACTTTAGAAGTGCTTCGTGCATAAAGTGTTTTTGAAAAGCATGGATCATGTTTTTCTGTGAATAAATGATTCAATGGAATCAAACTCTTTGCAAAGCTTGTAAAAACACAGCGTGCAAGACAAATGCAAGACATTTTTCAAAGAAAAGAAGTGTTTTATGTTTTATAAAACACATGCATTAAAAAAAGCTTATTCCCATTCTAATGCACCTTTTCGCCATTCGTACACGAACCCAACAGTTAAGATTGCAAGAAACACCACCATGGTCCAAAATCCATTATATTGAGTCGTAGGCAATGACACAGCCCATGGAAGTAGAAAAGTCACTTCAAGATCGAAAATAATAAAAAGAATTGCTACAAGATAAAAGCGAATATCAAAACGGGCACGTGCGTCGTCAAATGGATCAAAGCCACACTCGTAAGCGGACCCTTTTTCTGGATCCGCTTTTTGTGTTGAAAAGGCAAATGAAAGACTTAGAACTAATGTTGAAAGCACAATGCTTATTACAGTATACACAAGTAGTGGAAAGTATTCGTTCATAGAAAATGTCTTTATTTATTATTTAAGGGTGATTAGCTCAGCGGTAGAGCGTCTCGTTTACACCGAGAATGTCGGCGGTTCGAGCCCGTCATCACTCAAAAGTATTTTTGCCTTGCATTCTTTTTTACAAAATGTGAAGCTCTACAGATCTTCCAAGCACTGTATGAGAGACTATTTAATGTGTCTTCATTTTCTTCTAAAAATAATGCATGCTCCTTATATAATGAAAACTCTTTCATTTCATTTTGCGCATGTGCAATACAAACATTTCTTTTTTCGACGTTTGGATGCGTGCACTGCACTGTACTTTCTTCGTACTTTCTTTGTGAAGTATTACTTTATAAAAAAAGAATACTCTTTGGGGAGGTAGCTTAATGGTAGAGCCCCTGCTTGTCACGCAGGCTGGTGCGGGTTCAATTCCCGTCTTTCCCGAAAATGTGTGTGGGTATATACACTGCTTTTATAATGAATAACTTTTTCTAAAAAGACACCTTGAAAGTGAGATGCTTTGTGCATTCTTTCCATCAATGATTTCTTGGGTGTCAAAAATGGCTTGTACTAGAACATATTCAACGCTGAGAGCACAATGCTTCATGCTTACCTTGCGTAAGTGCTTATGCCCTACCATAGAAAAAATGCCCATTCACATGTCTTTTTTCTCAAATGCATTGCTTTGAGAGTGCATGCTTCTTTTAAAAGTGTCAACATTTTCTTTCTCCCTTGCTTTCTGAAAAAACGTTCAATGTATGACTCTTTGCAAAAGAGCATATTATGAACGAAGAAAGATACAGTGCATTATTCTTTGAAAGATTAACGATCTACTTCACCGAATACAATATCCTGTGTACCAATAATTGTCACAACATCCGCAAGCATATGGTTTTTAGCCATAAAATCGAGTGCTTGCAAATGCACAAAACCTGGCGCGCGAATTTTACATCGGTATGGCTTATTCGAGCCATCACTCACAAGATATACACCAAACTCGCCTTTTGGCGCTTCCACACCTGTATACGTTTCTGACGCTGGTACAACAAATCCTTCTGTATACAATTTGAAATGATGGATGAGTGATTCCATAGATTCTTTCATATGCGCTCGTGAAGGAGGTGTAAGCTTACGGTCATCAGTTTTAATGATACCTTCTGGCAACGCATTCATAGCTTCCATAATTAACCGTAGACTTTGACGCATTTCTTCAATACGAATTAAGTAACGATCGTAGCAATCTCCTCGTGTACCTACTGGTACATCAAAAGCAAAAGAAAGCTTATCGTATGCATCGTATGGTTGGTTTTTTCGAAGATCCCAGGCTACTCCAGATCCGCGTAACATGACGCCAGAAAACCCCCATTGCAATGCTTCCTCAGAAGTCACAATACCAATGTTCACTAAACGTTGTTTCCAAATACGGTTATTTGTTAACATTTCCTCTATGTCGTCGATTCGGGAAGCAAAATGTATGCAAAAAACATACAGGTCGTCACACAAACCAAAAGGTAAATCTTGCGACACACCACCTGGACGAATATACGCAGCATGCATGCGAGCGCCGGATACACGTTCGTAAAACTCCATCAGTTTTTCGCGTTCTTCAAATGCCCAAAGAAAAGGTGTAAGAGCACCCACATCCATTGCATGGCAAGTTATCGCAAGCAAATGGTTAAGAATACGTGTCACTTCACAAAAGATTACGCGAATGTATTGGGCACGAAGAGGCACCTCACATTGCAGTAAATTTTCTACTGCTAAAGAATAGCCGTGTTCCTGAGCCATCATAGACACGTAGTCTAGACGATCAAAATACGGAAGTGCTTGCATATAATTCTTATATTCAATAAGTTTTTCTGTACCACGGTGCAGTAATCCAATATGTGGGTCCGCGCGTTCTACGATCTCACCGTTCATTTCCAGCACTAAGCGAAGCACGCCGTGTGCAGCCGGGTGTTGCGGCCCAAAATTAAGCGTAAAGTTTCTCATTTTCTTAGATACTATGGAACGGTCTAAAGACATACAAACGTTCTTTTTTTACGCTTTAAAGCGTTTATATGGAAAGTGGAACCGTAAAAGAAGAAATAAATAACGCGAAAAAACCATGTTTGAAAAGCTTGCAAAGCGATTGCATATTCTCACAAGAGTGAATGATTAAACCTTGGATATTTATTTTGCGGTATTTCTCAAAAGAAGAATGCAAGTACAGAAAAGATAAAAAAGGAAACGAAAGTGATTTCTTTTCCTTTTCTGGAATAATCGAATAAAATGTTTCTCGTGCCGTTGTATCTTTCTTCGTATCTTTCTTCGTTTTGCTTTTCATTTACAAACGGCTTAGCCACTAGTATTTTTTAAAGCCTTGTGTGAGCCCGCTACAATTTTAAGCGGCGCATTGCGTGTGAATCGCTGATAATTACATGTAAAAGCAAAGGATACTTTTGTGATTGAATTATTAAAAGGGATATTAAAAAGGAAAGGAACACATTAAAACCAACATATTGGAAAAAGAAGCACTTCCCTTGTGCACAATGTCAAAAATGGTTCGTCTAAAGGATCTGGATCTTAAGCAGATGAAACAAGTGTGTCACAAAAATGGTTCGAAAAAAGTGAGATTGTGATACGGAGAAATGGCTGAGTGGCTGAAGGCATTGGTTTGCTAAATCAACGTATAGTTTTCTATACCATGGGTTCGAATCCCATTTTCTCCGTCATAATGTAAAGAAAAGAAATATTTGGAAAACACTCCTTTTGTAAGGAAAAAACATTTGAATCGCTTGAAAAGCACGTTCCCTGACATATTTACCCCACTAGCGAAAAACGCATTGTGCAGATGACATTTAATGTTTATTATGAAAACATTTCGTTTCTTTTCGTTTCTTGCTATGATTTTGTGTGTGAATAGGTAAGGGGCCATAGTTCAATTGGTAGAGCGCCTGCTTTGCAAGCAGGAAGTCGCGAGTTCAAATCTCGCTGGCTCCATCTCTCACATTGTCATTTCATGGCAAAAACGCTGTGAAATGAAAGCAAAACATTTTTAAAAAATGTCTTGCAAAGTCATTTAAGCCTGCAAAGTAAAAAAAGATGTTTTCAAGAAATGTGATATAAAGCATACTTTCTGTGTTTAAACCTGACTTGAATAATGCAGAAAATCCCATACAAAACATTTCTTAATGCATGTTTTTTTCTTCACTTTGGTTTCTTTTTTACACAATGTGAAAAATGGGAAGCCTTCGTAGCTCAGTGGTAGAGCGTTCCCATGGTAAGGGAAAGGTCTTCGGTTCGAATCCGACCGTTGGCACACAAAAAAAAGATTACTCTATGATACGCCGTTTGAATATTTCGTTCAAAGCATTTGAACCTTCTATGATCACAAAAGCATCATCTACAGTATATAAGCTTTGCGCCAAGCTGGAATGTAAGTCATCAAAAAGTTTTTTTTTTACTCCTGTCGGTTTTCCGGTTTCGAGAAAGTATTTTACTGTTTTACGTTCGCCTCACGTACACAAAAAGTCTCGCGAACAGTTTGTCATGTCAAGACGCAAAACTCAGTTAAATATAGATCCTTCTTTGGACCATTTATTTCAATCATCAGTGTTATTTGCATGTAAGCATGTAGTAATGCGTGGTGTTCAAATACAAATTAGCGCACGATATTCTTCAGGCTTGTATCCTTCACGTAAGTAGGAGACCCAATTTGTGCTACTTCGTATCTTTCGCATAAAAAAAGAAGTGTTTATATGACAAGATCAGTTTGGAAAGGCCCTTTTGTGGATGCTTCAGTAGATGCCAAACCACCGACAAACAACGACCGTCTTTGGTCTCGTCGTTCTACCGTGATGCCAGAGTTTGTGGGCAACAAAGTAAGAGTTCATAACGGGAAAGGATTTATTTCTGTGCACATTCAAGAAGAAATGATCGGCCTTAAATTTGGTGCATTTGCGATGACACGTAAACGTACAAGACATAAGAAGAAAGTAGTGAGAAAAAAGAAATAATTATGGCGCAAAAGATCCCTCCTGCTGCTTTACGTTTACACACAAATAAGCACTTTGATGCATTGTGGTTTGCAGACCGTGTATATGGGTCATTGCTCCATCAAACTTTACAAACCAAACACTTCCTTCATTCTATTTTCCGAAAATTGGGCACCAGAACAGCTTTATCACACGTACAGGCTACACCACACGCGCTTTTTGTGCAGAGTTTTTTCTGTAATCCGCGTAGAATGAACCAACGTAAAAAAAGAGCAGTGACACCGCTGAATCATACAATACATTTTTTGCAACGTTTCGATCTTTTTCTAAAGTTACAAGTACCAGGACAAAATACGTTATTTTCATTCTGTGTAAAGTCACAAGGTAACTGGAAACCTTTTTTAAAGTCTGCAAGTATGCAAACACTTCTTGTGGTACACAACTCTTGCGTATTAAAACATTATGATCTTTCGCCATGTAACGACGGCTATTCTCATGCATTGCACCATACTATGCATGCTTTACTGAAAAGTAGAAAATCTTTACCTGTTCATTTATTACAAAATAAGAATAAAAAGAGTTATTTCCCACTTGTAAAGAAAAAGAGAGATTTAAAAACAAACGTATATGCGCAACATGTAGAAAGCGTTCTTTCTAAATACTTGCAAAAACGCGTTGTGTGGAAACACTACAAAATGAAACGTATATTTACAAGTGCATCATTTATAGCTCACTATATGGCGTTGCAGTTTGAGCAAAATAGAAAAAAACCGTTTCGTTTTATTTTTAAAGAAATCTTGATACAATGTGTACGGACACCTAGAATCGTAGGCGTACGTATTTCTGTTGCAGGGTGTATTGGCGGCGCTGATAAAGCTCGTGTAGAAACCAAAAAGTTTGGAAAAACATCTTTAAATATGTTTTCACATAAAATTGATTATCATGCTACAGTCGCGTCTACTCGAAAGGGTAATCTCGGTATAAAAGTATGGCTTTCATATCGGTTGCCTAAAGACCATAAAGTAAAATAAGTTGCCTGAAGACCATAAAGTAAAAAAATAAAAAGTGTATGTTACAACCAAAACGCACCAAGTTTAGAAAAATGCATAAAGGGCGTATTGGAGGAAGTAAAAAACAAATGTGTTTTTTCGGTTCTTATGGTATGCAATCTTCAGAAACAGGGCGATTACGTGCCACCGTTATTGAAGCAATGCGTCGTGTAATGACTCGCACATTAAAGCGACAAGGCCAGATATGGATTCGAGTATTCCCCGACGTAGGTATCAGCCAAAAACCAGCTGAAGTGCGTATGGGAAAAGGGAAGGGTGCGGTGTCTTACTGGGTATGTCGTATTCAAAAAGGCCAAATGCTGTTTGAATTGGACGGCGTACCAAAAGCCTTAGCATTGCAAGCAGTACATGCGGCATCTCACAAGCTCCCTTGGCCCGCACTCTTTGTAGACGAAACATAAGCACACATTTTTCCAAACGCTTTCAATGCATTTATTTCATCATAAAACATTTCTTCTTTACAATAAAATGCATTACATGAAGCATTTTTTATCCTTATGAAAAAAAGAATTGTGTATGATTCAAGTAGGCACACAATTACACGCAGCAGACAATTCCGGTGCACGTGTATTACAATGCGTAAAGGTCTTGCGTAAACCCAAAAGAAAAATGGGTCGTTCGGGTGCACTCGTTGTAATCAGTGTGAAATCACTTATCCGTAAACGAAAAAGCAAGGTAAAGAAAGGGCATTTGTATAAAGCTATTTTATGTGAAACGCGAAAACACACAACACGTGTGGATGGTAGTTTCGTTACATGCATGCGAAATACTGGTATTATCCTTTCTTTACAAAGCACACCGATAGGCTCTCGTATCCAAGGTATCACACCATACGAACTACGTTCAAAAGGGCGTGTGAAATTATTGTCTTTGTCAGATGCAAATGTGTAGCAATACATTTTGTTTTCTTTCACCCTGCAAAAGTCTTTGAGTCATTGCACCTTTAAAAAGACAATGCTTATTTCTTTTCTCTTTTGATAAAAAAAAAGCGCAAAATATGGATGCATCCAAATATCTTTTTCAAACATTGTTTGCTCGGGACATTATATTAAAAATGTCTTATCAGACAAGCTTTGATATTGTGAAGCTCACAAAAGTGACAGTGCAATATTCAAGTAAATACATGCTGACTGAGTCACAGAATATTCTGTTACCTTCTGGTGCGATACAAAATTGTACAGGGCAAATGCCGTATTTAACACGCGCAAAATATTCTGTAGCCGCATTTAAGTTGAAAGAAAAGCAAGTACTCGGTTGTGCCGTCACACTCCGTAAAGAGAAAATGCATCACTTTTTCACCCACAGCGTGAAAATGTTGTTACCGCGAACCAAAGAATTGACTTCTTTGCCAGTCAGCCCTGTACAACGTAACGTGCATTTCGGTATTGTGCAACTCTTATTTTTCCCTTCTTTAGAACAATCGGTGGACGTTTTTGAGTCTTTAGAAGGCTGTTCTGTACACGTGCACACCAGTGCAAAAGAACACGTTGAAACCTTGTTACTTTGTACTGGGTTAAGGCTTCCTGTATACGACTATGATGAGGATCTTTATAATGAGAATCTCATTGTATAAAAAGGAAACAATTCATTGTATGTACAAAAACACTGGAAAGTTTCTGTGTAAGTATTGAAAGTATTTTGGAAAGTAAAAAAAAACATAATGTGTATGGAACGTCGCAACCTGAAAGATGCCAACAAGCGTGCGCATTTTGCCAGAATCGAAGAAAAGCGTGTAGTACTTCGTGCGCTTATAAGAGATCGTAGTATCCACGAGAGCGTACGCTATTCCGCGATCATGATGCTTGATCGTTTGCCTCGTCATAGTGCAAAAGGACGTATCCACAACAGATGCGTATCATCTGGCCGTTCAAAAGGTGTGTATCGTCAATTTAAAATGTCTCGTATTTGTTTACGTGAGCTTATGGGTATGGGCGCGCTACCTGGATTAAAAAAAGCCAGTTGGTAATAAATCACAAAAAAAGAATGTTTTATGGATCCTATTGCAAACTTGTTAACTACAATACGAAATGGGCAACATGCAAATAAAACATTTGTATCCGTGCCTTACTCTCGCAACATATGGCTTATCACATCCGTGTTATATTCCTATGGGTTTATTGGTGGTATGGGCGTAAAAGAATACCCCACACAAACAACAAAGGTACGGTATACACGAGCACTGTGGGAAAATGACTATGTCCCGTCAACTGTCGAAACAATTTGCATATTAAAGAACAAGCATTTGAAACGTATTTTTATTGGACTTAAACCTAACGGAAGACTACTTGGAAAAATGATACTCTCACTTGTTCGCGTCTCATCGCCCAAAAAGCGTGTGTATTTACCAGTACATCATCTTCGAAACACTATGGGATTTAATATTCGTATTCTCTCTACAACTAAAGGCATTATGTCAGATCGCGACGCCGTTAAAGCAAACGTTGGCGGAGAAATTTTATGTGCATGTCTATAAAGAATCGCGCTCACGCAAGGTCCGTAAGCATGAAGCACTAAGAAAACACTCCGTTTCTTATGAAAAAAAAGATTTCTCAGAAAACATTCATTGTTTTTTTAATGTTTTTCTTCTTCTTTTCTCGCACAAAAAAACAATTAATGGATGCAAAAATATACACTCTTTCATCGGATCATATCGTTGCCCCCAGGCATAAAAGCGCAATTGCTTAAAAAACTTATTTTGTTACACGGCCCCATGGGAGAAATGACACTGCACGCGTCCGGTTATGATCCTAAAAGCCAAATGGCATTTAAACTTGTGCAAGACAACCCGAAAGACCCTTGTGCTCTCCATGTGATCGCACCTTCTAAACATATGCTTAAAGGCTTCTGCACTCTTTTTTCATCTTACATAGAAGCGCTTTCACAAGGAGTTGCGTTGTATCTTACAGCTATAGGTGTTGGATACAAGATGCTTTTAGACAATGATGTCATTACTTTCCGCGTGGGTCTAGGACATACGGTATCGTGTGCAATTCCGCCAGATATAAAACTCTTTTCGACAAAGCCTACAGAATTACTTGTATATGGCGTAGACAAGCAACGTGTGACGCAAGTGATGGCTCAATTACGTGCCATTAAAGTTCCCGAGCCGTATAAAGGAAAAGGTATTCGTCGTAAGATGGAATCTGTATTACGTAAGGAAGGTAAAAAGAAGTAAACACTATGGTTTTTTTCATGCAAACACACATACGCGCGCATGTTGATATGCGCAAAGCGTTAACACAGATTTATGGCATCGGTATGCCTCTTTCACTTCAACTGTGCGATGAAATGGGATTCCGTCGTACCATGAAAGTGAAGCATGTACGTGCCTCTCAGTTAGATCGACTTTCGCGCATAATAAGTAGATATCATGTGACCGGACAAGAGCTAAAACGCGCTGTAACAGATCGTATTGTACGATTTGTACGTGTGAGTGCCTATAAAGGTTTTCGATTTACACAAGGATTACCTGTTCGTGGGCAACGTACACATACGAACGCACGCACTGTACGTAAACAGACCAAACCAACAGTACGTAAAACAAGTGTACGTAAGAGAAAAAGAACGTAAACTTTTCATTTTGTGCACTTCCAGGCAAAGAAACATTTAAGCATAAAGCATATTTTCTTCTTTGCATCATTCATTTTTTCTTTTACGGTTCCACTTTCAATATGTTTTTTCTTGTAAAATAAAATATGATGAAAAAAAACATACGTGCAAGCAACGCTTTAAAGTAAACGTAAAAGAAAAAACATTTGATTACTTTTAGACAATGTGATAAAAATCTCATTGTGTAAAGAGAAAACGATTCATTGTATTTACACAAGGACTTTCAAGTCTTTGTGTGGGTTGTGAAAGTATTTTGGAATAAAAAAAGGAACACAATGCGAAATGTTTCAACCTGAAAGATACCGACTTTCTAATAACTGAAAAAAAACGTCAATAAAAAAGTCCATGCCAGTAATGTGTAGAAAATAACAGCGTTTAAAAAAGTTCACTGCCCCATCCCATACGACTGGCAGTAAAAAATGCTTATACAAGGGTAAGTAATTACTATGGCTGAAGGCGCAAAATTAATTGGAGCCGGTTGTGCAACAATCGCTCTAGCAGGTGCAGGTGCAGGAATTGGTATCGTATTCGGTGCTTTTATCAGCGCTGTAGCTCGTAACCCATCGATGACTAAGACACTTTTTGGTTACGCTATCTTAGGTTTCGCGTTAACCGAAGCTATTGCGCTTTTCGCGCTTATGATGGCTTTTCTTATCCTTTTCGTGTAAGCTTTAATGTCGAAGCACTCTTGCTACGCTCACAAAGATTTCATTCTTTTAACATAAACTTTAGCATTCTTCTACATGAGTGACATATTTCGTTGACTTTTCTTAAAAAGGTTCCATAGGCTCATAGTTTAATGGTAAAACCCACCGCTCATGACGGTGTTTATGAGGGTTCAAATCCTTCTGAGCCTAACTTATTCTCTTGTTTTTTTATGTATGCAAAAAAAGAAATACTCACACAGGGACAAAATAGTACAACAGTCTAAAAGTAAAAAACTAGAAGAAAGTCGTTTAAAAATGCACAACTGCAACTCGAGAGGATCCAATCTCGAGGGAATAAGCCGGTAAAGTGCCACAGAAAATGATGAGATACAAGCAAAGAAAAAAGCGTAAAAAGCGCCTTATCCGTCGAAACACAAAACGTTCACCTGGACTAAAAGCATGCCAGGCGTACAGGCTAATTAAGGTGCAAAGCGCAAGATTCGTTTTATTTTACCCAAACGCAAAAATGGTTTGTTTTAGGTTCACATGCATTTAAAGTATTCATGGATAAGAATAAAATGTATCGTATGCGGATATGATGAAATTGGTAGACATATCAGATTTAGGATCTGATGAACATTGTTCGTGGGGGTTCAAGTCCCTCTATCCGTAAAATGATGACACACGCATTGTGTTTATTGGGAAGGAGACATTATGAATGAAAGAAATACATTGCCAATCACTAAGAAAAAAATGGTAATGATTAAAAAAGACTTTATTTCTATTTCATGCTTTGTTTCATGTTCCTTTTTATTTGCATAATAGTTACAATGCTTCCAAAGAAACAATATTCATTTGTCTCATCTTTTTTAGACACTTTTGAATATGTTATTTTTTTCCTTCTAAAACAATGAACATGAAAAAAGTGTGAATGTCTGAGTTGCTTTGTTCACATACATTTGTCTCATGCGCTTCGCCAATACTTTTGTACGCAATTCGTGCAAATGCTAGAAACATGCTCTTCTCTCAAAAAAAAATACAAAAAATACAAGCACGTATCTTCTGAAACATGTTTTCCTTTCAAAAAAAAACGTTTAATCATAAAATATATTTCAAAGATAAGATGAAAGCACGTCTTGTGCGGATATGATGAAATTGGTAGACATATCAGATTTAGGATCTGATGAACATTGTTCGTGGGGGTTCAAGTCCCTCTATCCGTAAACTGATGACACATGTATGGTATTTATTGGAAAAGTCACACATTACACAGAAAAATAAGTAGCCAATCATTCAAAAAGAAATGATAATGATTAAAAAAGACTTTGTGTCTATTTTAT
>Ga0222707_1000321_pt1 | contig 15454 bp, 25 predicted proteins | sample AntAcemetage1574_FD_179831 | JGI IMG/M metagenome (GOLD analysis project Ga0222707, IMG submission 179831) | Saline water microbial communities from Ace Lake, Antarctica - #1574 | ecosystem: Environmental > Aquatic > Non-marine Saline and Alkaline > Saline | place: Antarctica: Ace Lake...
TATTTCCTTGTATATGTGTGTGTGATTTTAGGAATCAATTATCCCAAGTCTTTCCTTGTGTCATCAGTATTAACCACTAATGGTTTCTACTAACATCTTTATTTATACAATAATACACTCATTAGAGTAATTTTCCTATGGTTTTTTGCACAGATTAAATAGAAAAATTAATAGACTTGTAATCAAACTGTAACATATGTACTACTAAATAAAACAAGATGCATTATAAAAGTATATTCATAAGTGACATACATTTAGGTACACGGGGGTGTCAAGCAGACGCTCTCTGTGCTTTTTTAAAAACACACACCTGCGATAATCTATTCCTAGTTGGCGACATACTAGATGGCTGGAGACTACGCAAACGTTGGTACTTCCCGCAAAGTCACGCTAACGTAATACGCAGCATATTAACAGCAGCTAAACGCAATACCAAAGTATATTATATCCTGGGCAATCATGATGAAGGATTAAGAACTTTTTTAAAGTTTGACATTAGCTTTGGACGTATTAAAATCCTAAACAGGTATGACTACACAGCAGTAAACGGCAAAAAGTATCTAGTCATACATGGCGATTTCTTTGATGTACTAATGAAAGATAAGAAGTGGTTAATGCACTTTGGTGACACGCTTTACGATAGCACGATATGGTTTAACATACAGTTTAATCGTGTTAGAAAACTAATAGGCATGAACTACTGGAGCCTAAGTAAATGGCTCAAAGACAATACCAAACAAGCAGTTAAGTTTATCAACCGCTATGAAGAATATGTAGCAGAGTATTGCGAGAATAAAGGCTACGACGGAATCATCTGTGGTCATATACACCATGCAGAGATTAAGAAGATAGGCCGTATAGAATATATGAACGACGGCGACTGGGTAGAAAGTGCTACAGCTTTGCTAGAACACCTAGACGGAACATTTGAAATCTACACTCACAGCAACCCAACTTAGGAGTCAGATGATGTGGTTATTGATAATACTAGCAGTACACATAAACGATCCAAGTGATCAGCAGGCGAGATTAACGATGCAGTTTCCAAGTGAACAACAATGCCGGTCAGCGGCTGACACTCTTGGATACGATATAAAATTTAAACAATTTAAATTGGAGGCAATATGCTCTCAGAAAAAATAACCATAGTAGTCCCTTGTAAGAATGAAGAAGATTATATTGAACACTTATTAAACGACCTACGTAAACAACAAGGCATAGGTAACACCAAGATTATCATTGCTGATGCAAGCACAGACAATACTCGTAAAGTGATCAACGAAAAGAAGAGCAACTTAAACGTACAAATTATACAAGGTGGCCCTGTAAGCGAAGCAAAGAACAACGGAGCCAAGCAAGTAACGACTCCTTACATACTGTTTATTGATAGTGATGTACGTTTCTTTTCAGACAGTGTTATCGTTGACAGTGTGCAAGCACTAGAACAGCAACAGTTAGATCTAGTAGGGCTGTATATCAAGTGCTATGACAATGACGTTATAGCTAAGGTAGGGTTTACGTTATTCAACGTAATCAACAGTGTGATGCAACACTTTGTTCCATTTGCAGTAGGCGCATTCATGCTCACACGTAGAGATAAGTTTGAACAGCTAGGCGGCTTTCCTGGTAAGTTTCAAACTAGCGAAGACTTCTTTCTAAGTAAAATGTATGATGTTAAGAAGTTTAAACTACTTAACCATTACTTTGGACAAGACAGCAGACGTTTTCAAAAGATGGGATACTTTGGCATGGCCTGGTATCTTATTAAGAACTTTTTAAATCGCAACAATCAGAAGTACTGGGATAATATGGATTATTCTAAATATTGGGATTGACATTTAAATAAAGTCGTGTTAGTATAAAAGTATAGGAAAAAATATGAATATCGCAATAGCAGGATACGGTTTTGTTGGCAGAGCTCACGCAGAAGTTATGCAATACCGTCATTTAATTACTGTATCAGACCCAGCATTTCCTGAGTATAGCCATCCTATGCCTAAAGATACAGATGCACTAATTGTATGTGTATCAACTCCGCCGCATGAAAGTGGTGCGTGTAATGTAAATAACGTGTACGATGTAATATCAAACACACGTTCAGATATGCCTATTCTAATTAAGAGTACAATTAGTTTAGAAGGCTGGGATGCAATTAGAACAGAGTTTCCTAAGCATAGTTTAACATTTAGCCCAGAGTTCCTTGTTGCTAAAACTGCAACAGAAGACTTTAAGAATACTTCTCACTTGTATTTTGGCGGAGACGATACACAGTTTTGGCACAGTGCATTTGCAAAAGTATTCAAAGACTTTACTAGTACTGCAACAAGCGTTGAAAGTCTTATCCTAGGCAAGTATATGCGCAACAGTTTCCTTGCTACTAAGGTTGCGTTTTTTAATCAAGTCTATGATCTGTGTGCAGCGAACAATTTAAACTATGACGAAGTTGTTGCAGTAGTAGGTGCTGATCCTCGTATTGGTATGAGTCATACTTCCATCACAACAGAACGCGGCTTTGGTGGACATTGCTTTCCTAAAGACACTAGCGCAATCGTAAAAACAGCTCAACGCAGTGACATTGAGCTGAGTCTAATTCAAGAAGCTATTGCGTACAATAACCGTATTAGAGGTTAAGCCTCTTTGTTATAGTTTTCTAGGTGTTTGATGTATTCATCTATTGAATGATCACTAAAGCTATCTATCTTGCCTTGCTTTAGTCCCATCCAGATACCGCGCCAACGATCTTTAACCATCTGCCATCCAGTTGGGTTACGAACTTGTCCGTAGGCATTTAGGTAATGCTGTATACCGTGATGTCTAAATCCTAACAGCATAGGAGGAACAGTTGTAACAATATCGTTATTGTTCTTCCAACGATGATGCACTACGCCTAGGCTTTTAACATAATTAGGCCACCCTACTCTAGGCGAACCGTATGTGTAAAGCTCTTGCGGATTAGGAACGCTTGCATAAAGTCGGCAACGACTTGCCATAATAGTTGCCATCGCTGCACCCAGGCTGTGCCCACAGAACCAAACTGCCTTGCTTCGATTAACTGTACGAACTAGGTCGTCACATATCATTGGCCAAAGTTCATCTACTTCTGCTTTAAAGCCTTTGTGTACTCTACTGATAGTTTCTGCAACTACTGGAATAGCCCGCAGGTCTGCTGCAATGTCGTTAAACTGTGTAGGTTCGGTGCCGCGACAGGCAATAACTAAATCGTCTGCGTTCATGAATCGATATGCCTGAGCACCGTCTTTATCATAAAACTCTACAGTTGTAAAGCCTAAACTCTTTGCTTGACTTTTTGCGTCTTTTAAGTTATTATAAGCAATGCTCGATAACTTTGCAAATAGTAAGGACCTCTCTTTGAAATTCATTTTAGATATTGACACTTTATGCCCTCCAATGTTTGTAATATTTATATCCAAAGTGTACTAAATAGTGTATAGGAATAGTAAATCATGAAAAAACGTACTAGAAGTATACTTGAAGAACTTAATAATGTTCATGGTCATAGAGACCATGAACATCTTATTGACGCCACTGCTAATAATATTATTGAAAGTGCTATTAATCTATTAAGTAGAATACATTCTACATACGATGTTGACACAGCAGGCGAGCTCGAACGTCGATTTATTAACAGCATTAAATCAAATGATCCACGTAAATTTCGTAGAAGTATGCAAAGAATAATAGAGAGTAAAAAAAATGACAATTCTTAATGAAGGTGGAAACATATTCTCAGGCACATCAGACTTTGATCACAAACTGATCCCTGATATGATGAAACAAATTAACAGTGTTGCCAAACAAACTGGCGCAAAAGTATTACCTATCGGATCAGGCGCTACGCCTACTCCAGGTAAGATCAGTGGCGACTTAGATATGATTGTTGACGCAGGCGTACTAAAGAAATACTTTAAGATTGATCCAGCAGACGCAAAGGCTAACGTAAAAGTTAAAGTTGAACTAGAGAATATGTTTAAAGCAGCAGGCTTTGAAACACGCAAGTCAGGACAAATTGTACACGTTAAAACTAATGTAGCCGATGCTATGCAGCAAGTTGACATTATGGTTGTTGACGATGGTGAAACTGCACAGAAATTCCACGTACATGATATTCCAAAAGGTTCACCATACAAGGGTGTACATAAGCAAATGGCAATTGCTGCACTAGCAAAAGAAAAAACTACTCCGGAACATCTAGATGGATTTAAATGGAGTCCTTACAAAGGGCTAGTGGATAGAAATACCGATCAACTAGTATCTAATAACTTAGATGAAGTCGCAAAGATGTTAATTGGTCCTAGCGCTAAAGCAGCAGACTTAGGATCAGTTGAAAGTATTGTTAAAGCAATGGGCTCAGAAGGACGGCAGTTCTTATTAAAACTAGAAGCCGATGCAACCTTTGTTAGTAAGAAGATTGCAGTTGAAGCAGTTGCTGAATCACTAGAAGACAAACAGCTTGCACGTATTAAAGCACTGACTGGTTCTTTACTTAACAGTAGTGTTATGATTTCAGGAAGCTTTATAAGATGAGATTTGGTGAGTTCCGTACAGTATTAACTGAAGCAGCTAAAGTAGGCCGCGAGTATCAACACCTAGAGGATCTAGTGTTTGTTGACGGCAGTGCTGGTGCTAACGAAGCAGCAGACATATTAGATAAGCTTGGCACAGATTCAAGCGATGTTGCAATTAAGTGGGACGGCTGTATACACCCAGATCTGTTACTCAATACTAACCAAGGCACTATTAGAATCGAGGAACTAATCGATCGACAAGTAGCCGGGGAACAGTTTACAGTTCTAGCAAGAGACTTAAATACAGGCGAAGACTTACAAACACCTGTACTAAATGCAGTTAAAAAAACCGGAACTAAAGTCTGGGTTGAAATTGTCTTAGAAAACAACGAGGTACTAAAAGTTACCGAAGATCACGAAATTTTTACCACAAATAGAGGATGGATCGAAGCTAGGGATTTGACTATAGGCGACGATGTTAAAACATATTAATAAGGATGCATACCGTCGTAAATTTTAGTAAATGGATAAATAACTGCTAAGAGGAGAAACTTTTATGGCGGAACTTAAATGCCCTTGTGGATTTGTTGGTAACTCTAATCACGCAAAGCACTGTGTAGAGTATAAAAATGAAGTTATTAGAATCGAGAATGCAGTCAGTGCTTATATAAAAGAATTATATAAAAATCTGTTTTCTGTTACTGCATGCGTAGAGCACGTAATAGGAACAGAAACTACATTACTATCTAGACCAAGAATTAGGATATTAATTGACAAACTGTTGGACTTACAAAAAGTAAAGAAAGGTATTAATAACAAAGATATGCAACTAGCTAAACAAAAAAAGATAAAAACAACAATGCTAGAAAAGTACGGAGTCGAAAACTACGGACAACTTCCTCAAGGTGGCTGGGCGCTACGGAATGCTATTCCATACAAAGAGTTAAATATAACTAAAGAATACAGAGACTATCGAAAAGCAGTAGAATACTATACTAGAAAATTTCACGAGAAACTAGTAAAAAGCAACACAGTGCCCGTTTATTGTTTCTATACAGGCATAGAGTTTAACGATACTATATTAACAGAAGTTAATCCAAACGACCCACTAAAACGGACTATTGATCACAAAATTCCTGTATTAGAATCGTTTATAAATGGAACATTGCCCGAACAGGCTGCTGCTCCGAAAAACACAATTTATTGCACACGCATAATAAATAACTTGAAGAGTAATACTAATGAATCACATTTTATTAACATATTATTGCCTAAAATTAAGGAACGTATTTTAAATGAAAGTAAAAGCAGTCAATAAACTTGAAGAAAAATTCACACAGTGCGATATTACTACCGAGACTGAGAATTTTTATGCGTTTGTTACCGACTTAGGGTATTTAGTGCATAACTCTCCTACGATCTATTGGGGACGTGAGCCTAATGGTGAGTTTGTTCTTGTAGGTAAAAATGGATGGGGACGTAACAAGTCAACATCATCAGAGGATTTAAGCAACTTCATTACTAGCTCAGGTAAAGGCGAAGACTGGAGACAAAAATTTGGAAGTGACATGGCAGGCGTGTTTGATGTTATGAAAACAGCAACGCCAGACAGCTTCCGTGGATATGTATATGGCGATTTATTATACCATCCAGGAAAGCCTTTTACAGCCGCCACTGGCAAAATACAATTTACACCCAACCTTGTTACTTACACAGTAGACACAAAGGGCCCTCTCGGCGAGCGCATAGCGAACTCAACAGTTGGTGTAGTAGTTCACACCAAGTACGAAGAGTTTGGGAGTAAAGCAGGCATACCTATTAGTGATGTAGATGAACTAAATGGTCAAGGTGTTGTTGTACTAGGACAAACCTATGTTGCACATCAACCCAAAGTTGACACATCAGAAGTTAAAAGCATTAGAGCAGCAGCAAGTAAGAACGCATCAATAATTGATAGTTTCCTTGCACCAGTTGCAGGACTAAGTGATATGAAGAATATCATTTATACATATGTTAATCATATGACACGTACACAACAATTAAAGAACATTGAAAATGGGTTCTTTAATTGGCTAAGTACATCTAAAGTAAGTCCAACTAAGCAAACAAAGATACAGGATATGTCCCAGCAGTCGCCCAAAGCACTGCCTGCTATATTTGGTCTTGTGAAACAAATTATGTCTGTTAAGGATCATATTATTGATCAATTAGACAATGCTGATGCAGATGTTAAAGCAACAACAAAAGGTGAGAAGGGCGGCGAAGGTTACGTGGCTCTTGGATCAAAGACTAAACTAGTGCCGCGCCAACGCTGGCAACCAAATTAAGGAAATAAAATGAAAATTAACGAAGTAACAGAAGCCGGCAGAGCCGGCTACGAAACTACCCCAGCTAATAAAAGGCTTTCGACTATTGGACGAGCACTAATGGCACATAGCGAAACGGCCTCAATGAAGGGTAAGTCAGATGACGAAGTTGGTATGTTTAACAAAATGTCAACATTTGGTGATGCTCTTACACGTTTTGGAACAAGTTTTGGACCAAAGAACGTACAGGACGTTATGAAAGAAACTGGTTTAGATATGAATACTATTAAGAGTCTTATGGCATTTGGTGAAAAACTAGCAGCCAAAGGCAGCACAACACCTGTAGCAGAACCAGAAGACGACCAAGAAGACTATGGATCACCAACCGATGATGACATAGGACGCCAAGCAGACGCAAGAGCAGCAAAGCGCAAGTAATGTCTGAAAAGTACACAGCGTTAGAATGGGCAGCAATTGAAGGCGGACACGAAGTGACTCCGACAGAAAAACCGTTTTCCTTTATTAAAGACCTACATGAATCACGCATGACTAAAGATAACGGCAGCTCGCAAAAGCTGACGTATACTGATGCAGGTGAAAGAATGTACTTGACGCTGTTGGCTTTAGAAACAATGCGCCAATATCCAGACTTCAAAGCTTATGTACAACGTTATGCAAAGAAGACATCAGGATTTGAGTTGTACAAGTACTATCGTATTATGGGCACTGACCTTTATAACTTTACGTACTTCCTAGTAGGCACTGATGGCGCGCAGGACAAGCTTAAAGACCCAGTAGCTGCAAAAAAACTAAGGGCTACTACAAAGATACCAACGGCGGCAATTAATAGATATATCAACGCAGTTGCACTAGGCAAGGACCCTGTACAAGTAAACAGCATGTTTATGGCTATTGAAACTGCAATAGGTGTTACTAATACTGATTACAAAGCAATACGTAGAAACTTAATTAATTTCGGAAAGCTAACCAGCGCTGAAAAGCGTCTAGTATCAACACGCCTTATCTTTGCTGTTCGTGCTAAACTACGCAGCTCAGATATTATTGAAGACTTTGAAAAGTTTGCAGCAGTTAAAAACTTAGAAAAAGCTAGTGTAATAGATCCAGAACCAACAGTGTCAACACCGGATCTAAGCACAACGGGTGCTGAACTAGCTCTATACAGGTACTTGGTAGGTGACAAGAACTTAGCACTTACCAAGAAGTTTTTAGAGCAAGCAAAAAACGGTAAATCAGCAAGCGCAGGCATGATACAAGCCTATATGCCAGCTATTAAAATGTTAGATGATATTGTAAAGGCTGGACCTGGTGCAGTGCAACAGCTAAGAGCACTACATAATAGAGCTAAAAGAAGCTAAAGTAAACCCAATATTGTAGTAAGATGATAAATAATATTATACAAGTAAGAAGAGTATCTTACTTGCCATTAGATCATAGGAGAATATAAAATGGCTGAAGTAACAAATGTAAATGGTACAATTGTAGACCAAAATGGTTTAGGTTCACGTACAACAGTAATTAACATTGCAAAAACAAATATCACTAAAGTAGAGATGTTAACAATGGTGCAAGCCTTAGGTGCCGCTGGTCATACAGTTTCAGGCGTTAAGGGTATGCTAGCTGACGAAACAGCAGACAACGTACAAGTTGTGCTACAAGGCGGCGTAACATACGTTGCAGCCGCAGATCCAGCATTAGGCGTAACTGGTGCTGCTACAACAATCCTTGCAGGACCGTTTGATCAAACACCTGCCTAATAAATCCTACCTACCTTAGGAACGTGATATACGGTCGTTTAACCGCGGCAGGCGTCACACTAAAGAGTCACTTTTTAAGTGGCTCTTTTTTTATGACCTTAAATACAGTATGAGATTTAAATTATACACACTAGTAGACATTACAGAAACAGGCGCCCGCCGCAGCGATCAGCCCAAGCAGTTCCGCCAACAACAAAACTTTCAAACAGTAATGCAAACTATTGGGTTAAGAGTTAACCCAATATATATTAACTCTCCCCAAGTTGTCAATAATCTTCCTAGCAAATATAATCTAGGGAGCAACTATAAAACCAAACAGAATATTTGGGAGTATGCATTTGATATAGAGTATGCAGACGGATTAGACATAGATACGTTAATAAACGACTTTGATTTGATCCCAATTATTACAGGATTGGATGAAACCTCAACGTTTGAAAATGCACACTTTCTAACCAAGAATAGCACATCTACTAACATATATTTTGAGATAGTTGATAAATAACTTTGTAGCTTAGAAATAGGTTAACAGGCATTTATTATCATAAACACATTATTAGGCCAACTAAGAGTTTACTAAACACCCTACGAGCATACAGGGTGCAACGGAGAATATAAATGTCAGTTACTACTGAATTAGAGAGAACGAACCTTGAAGCACACGTCGACTTATGCGCAATACGCTATGCGCAACTAGAAGGTCGCCTAAGCAAAGTTGAAGTAAAAATCGACAATATACATGACGATATGATCAACGGTCAGAAGTCAATCACAAAAGTGCTAATCGGCACAGCAGGCACAGTAGTTGCCAGTTTACTATCCATAGTTATCGTTATATTAATGCAAACATAACATCTCGATAAATAACTATATGTTATTAAGAGAGCTATTCAATCAAGAAACCTCCCTAGAAGAAGGACAAACTTGGGCCCGATCCGGTAAAAAGGTTGTGCGCAAGTATCGTTGTTCTGGCGGTCCCCGCAAGAATCGTATTGTTGCTAAGATGGCACAATGCTTTGCTGCTCCTGATATCAAGAAACGTCAGACACTTAAAAAGACCAAAGCTAGACTTGGCAGTAGAATGATACGTAAAGCAAAGAAGACCAAGCGTATCAATCCAGTAAGTAAAAGAGTACAAGCTCTTAACCGTAAGAAGTAATAAAATGTTGCTACGTGAACTCATAGAAGGCGTTACAACTATCTTCGGTAAGAAGGGTAATAAGGTTGTTCGAAAGTATCGATGTACTAGTGGCACACGCAAAGGCCGTATTGTTGCTAAGCCTGCAACATGCAATGCTCCAATGAATGTAAAAGCATCAAACACACTAAAGAAAACTAGACGCAGCAAAGGTTCGGTGATAAATACCAAGAGCTCAAGAACTAAGCGTACTAATCCAGCAAGTCAAAAGTTAAAAAGATTAAATACTGGACGTAGAAGAATAAAACCAACAAAGCGTAGAGGATCTAGAATATGAAAATTTTTGAACTAGGTATACCGGCTGATCGACAAGGCACCTCAGCACCAGTAAATGTTGCAGGCACTCCAACTGCAAATACAACTCAACCTGCACCTAAGCCTGGACAACAAATGGGGACACCAGATCTTAATAGTCCTGAAGCACAAAAAGCAAAGCAAGAGCAAAAAAAACAAGTACAAGCGCAAATTAAAGCAACGCAAGATCAACTACGAGCGCTTCAACAACAATTAGCAACAATTAGATGAAAATCAACGAGCTAATCAAAAGTATATATATGACCAATGAAGAAAAGAATCTCTTGGAAACTTTTGATGCGCCTATGCCTCTGTCGTCATTTACAGAACGCGATCAAACCATTATCAACAACCTAATTCGTAAAAGTATAATAAGTAAAATACGACACAACGGAATGATAATGGTAAGGCGAAATGAACTCTGAAAAACTTTTAAATGATCTTGAAGAAATTGTTAATCGAGGACTTGAAGACAGTGCTATACCTATGGCAAAAGGAAACAGCATCAGGATTAAGCATGTTATTATACGTAAGAGCCCTAACGGCTATTTGATATACGATGCTAAAGAAAATCGTCAAATAACTCGAACGTATTTTAAAACAACAGCAGTTGCCATTGCTAAGAATCTTGCACAGGGCAATGATATTACAGTGCAGGCAATGCTGTTTGACAATGCAATGTTAAAACACTACAACGACGCAATGTTTTATAAACATTCGATCCGTACCACTACTGATCCGTGCAGAAGAGAAATACGAGAAGCAAGATTAGATATTGCAATATTAGAGTCACGACGACTGCGCAGTCTTTTAGATCGATATATTTTTTGTTAAGTGATAAATATATTATAGAACACCTATCAACAGGAATAATAACATGCAAATTAAAGAATTTTCAAAGACAATAACGGCTGCAAGACTAAATGAAAGCCTGGCTAAACGCTTTGGCTCAAAGATCAACATCGACGAGTTTACAACCGAGCAACTACAAGATGCCCGCAATAAAATGCGTACCAAAGTATTCAGCGTTGAAACAACTGAAAGCTTTGATGCTGTACAACAAAACGGATATACTAAGAATAAATTGTTTTTAGATGTACTTAATGCAGCATTAAGCGAGCGTGATGACGTAAGTGTTGCAATTGATGAAGCAATTGAATCACTCGCCGAAGGTGCAGAAGATAACGCAGAATTAATTATGGCAGCTAAGGACATGGTTGATCGTGTTACTGGTTGGATGGAAGACACTGCTGAAATGCAAACTGAATCAATGCTAGAACTAGCTGATGCTATCCGTGACGAAATGGGTAGTGAAGCAGCCGAAGCATTCACAGCAGCAGTTAAACCGGCACTAGAAGCAATGTATGGCGTAATGGAAACAACACGTATTGCATTAACAGGCGGTGTAGGCATGCTAACTGGCGAAGGCGAGCCAATGGACACTATGGGTGCTGAAGAGCCAGACATGGACATGGAGCCAACAGTAGACGGCGAAATGGATGCAGAAGTTCCAGCAGACGACGATTTTGGTGCAGCAGATGCAGCAGCTGGCGGAGAAGAGCTTGGCGGACGTGAGAAGCGTGAGTCAGTTCAACACTTAAAAAAAAAGCTAAAGTAACTGAAGGTGCTGTAGATAGCAATGCTATCTACGCTCTATTACGTCAACAAGAAGCGGCCGGCATGGCCGCTTTATCTATTGCTAAACTAGACAAGTATATGCGCAATCAAGGCAAGGGAAACTTTGACTATGATGTATTCAAAGCTATGTACGATGCAGATCCTAGACTACAGAAGTTAGTAACAAATTTTGATCAAGAGAAGATCGAGTTTAAACAAAGTGAAGTAGATGATGTAGCAAAGTTACCAGGTAACCCAGGCGCACCTAGTGACACTGTAGGTAACATGGCTAGTAATGCAACTGATGTAGGTGCTAAACTTTAATTAAAAATAATACTTGACAATACTCCTATTAGATGTTATTATATACACTAATAGGAGTTTTTAATGACTGAACGATCGTACGAAGACATAGTTAAACACATTACAGAAGTAATGGAACAATATGTAACACCATCTGTAGAACAGCACGGAGGACAAGTTAACTTTGTTAGCTTTGAAAACGGTATTCTATTAGTACAATTAAGCGGAGCATGTTCGGGATGCGCCGGTAGTACTGCTACACTCAAGCAGGGCATAGAACAAATGATGTTAAGTTTGATTCCCGAAGTATCAGCAGTTGAGGGTATTGATGACCCATTCTCAAATGTAGATCCTTACTATATGAATAATGATCCATTTGGTCAAGGTGCATGGGAAGCTGAAAATATAACAGGAGACATTAATGAGTCTGATAACAGAAAAGTATAAGTACGAAAAACTACAGCGTGTCGAAGTAAACGGTACACGGCGTTATGCCGCGCCAGGATACGCTCCTGTAGCAAGCGTAACTACTATTCTCAGTGGTACTAAGGACATGAGCCATCTCATTGCTTGGAAGAAGCGGGTAGGTGAAGCTAAAGCACAAGAGATTGTGACAGAAGCTAGTGGTGTTGGCACACGCATGCACTACTACCTGGAGTCTTATGTAGAAACAGGCGAATGGCCTACTGCTGGTAGCAATCCTTACTCTAAAAAAGCATATCGCATGGCAGAAGTTATCCGTGACGAAGCAATGGTACACGTTGATGAGATTTGGGGCAGTGAAGTTCCGCTCTATGTTCCGGGCATATTTGCTGGCACTACTGACTTAGTCGGACAATACAAGGGTCAGCCTTGTATTCTTGACTTCAAACAAACTAACAAGCCCAAGAAAGCAGAGTGGGTAGAAGATTACTATCTACAGCTTACAGCTTATGCATTAGCACATAATGCAGTACACGGTACAAATATCCGCCAAGGGCACATCTTTATGTGCAGTCGAGGAGATCATCCAACCAACTTAGGTGGTGAGACATATCAGCAGTTTGATCTATGGCCTGACGAGTTTGACGCTTGGGAAAAAGAATGGTGGAACAGATGTGAGCAATACTATTTGAAGTTTGGATAAATGTGAGCAGTACTATGAAAAGAATGGCTAAATATTACTAATAGATCATTAGGAGTAATAGTATGGCTGTTGTATCCATTAGTAGAATACAAGTTCGCAGAGGACAAAAAAACGCAGGCAGCGGATTGCCGCAACTAGCAAGCGGAGAATTTGGCTGGGCTGTAGACACGCAAGAACTGTTTATTGGTAACGGTAGTGTATCCGAAGGCGCACCGTTTGTAGGCAATACAAAGCTACTAAGCGAAAACGACAACTTATTCCAATTTGCTGACACATACCAATACCAAAGCGGTACTAACCTACAAACAGGTAGCGCTCCTAACAATCCAGTACTACGCACACTCCAAGCAAGACTAGATGACAGAGTAAGCATTCGTTCTTTTGGGGCAAATGGTGACGGTACTAACCAAACAATTGCTTTACAACGTGCTATTGATCAACTATATCTAAATGCCAGCAACAAGGGACAGGCTCAAGCAAGAGTAGAACTTATTCTTGAAGCAGGTGAATACAATATCACAAGCACAATATATCTACCGCCCTTTACTACAATTAGAGGAGCAGGTTCGGATAAGACTATTATTAATGCAGGCATCGGCTCAGCATTCCGGACAGTTAATGAAACAAGTACGCCGGGTATATACGCTTTAGATGCAACAAGTACAACATTGAATCAAGCAAGAAATATCAGTATTTCAGGACTGACTATTACTACTACTCAAGGTCCTGCATTAGATTTAGTAAGTTGTAAAGACAGCGTATTTAAAGATATAATTTTATCAGGTAGTTATAGTTTAGGCGATGCAATTGATGCTAATAGTGACGGTATCCGCCTTACTGCACTAAGTACAGCCGTTAGTTCAAATAATAATACTTTTGAAAATGTACAAATAAGTAATTTTGCTACAGCAGTCAAATCAGATAATGACATTAAAGATAATAACTGGACAGAATGTACGTTTGATACTCTATTTCAAGGGTTTAGTTTAGGTCTAACTACTATTCTAGGAACTAGCGGTATGTTAACTGGTCCTATTAATAATATTATAACCAACAGCATATTCAATAGTATCTATCAACACGCAATTCAAATTGCAAAAGGTACCGACAACACAAGTAAAAATAATAAATTTTACAGTATTGGTAATGCAGGCGGCAGCCCAAGTTTATCACAGCACTCGATTATAAAATTTGAAAGCATTAGAAATGCTAGTACTAATGATTGGTTCCAGCGCAGTGAAGAACTAGGCTACGACGAAACATATAAGAACGGTGTTGCGTATTGGCCAGAAGTTGAAGGACCTACTATTACAGAGTTTGAAACGACACACAAACTTTCAATCGGACAGTCGGGCGAATACACTAAACTATTTAGACTTCCTGCAGAAACAGTTAAAGGTTATGAGATTGATTATATATACAAAAGTGAATTTGTATCAGCGTCTCGATCAGGAACATTGACTATTGTCGTTGACCCTGCAAATGATACGTATAATCTATCAGATGAATATGACTACACTGGTAGTAACACATATGCAGAAAATTTAAAGTTCACTGCACAAAATTATGATGAAGATGGTAATACAGTGGTTGACACGGTAGCCATCATGATGTTAAACTTAACAAGTAGCGATAATGCTACATTGTATTACAAAGTGAAAACCAAGTCATAATTAATGTTTGATAAAAAGTACGAAGACAGATTAATAATCTGGAGGCAGTTCCGCGACGGCTTGAACTTGTCGAAGGATCCTATTCAAGATGCTATTGATTTCTATAATCAAGCTCCGACTGCCAATCTTGCAGCTGATCCTTACACTAAAAATACTTGGCCAAATCCGTGGGAATTATTACAGGAAAATAATTATTGTTCCTTCGTTACGATTCTTGCGATTTGTTACACCTTGCAGTTAACTGATGTGTTATCTCAGGCATCATATGAGATACATATTACACGCGACAGTAAAAACTCAGAAACATATTATCTGCTTTACGTAGATGACATTGTGATCGGATTCAACGGAGACACTCATGTACACAGAAGCAAATTGCCGGCTACTTTACGTTCTGAACTTGTCCATGCGATGCCTTCACAATAATAAATACCTAATAGAATAAAGAGAAAATTGAATGGCAAATGGAACAATGATAGTTAAACGCAACGGCACAAAAGAACACCTCAACATAGATAAAATACACAAAGTTGTTGAGCACGCCTGTTTAGAGTTAGCAGGAGTTAGTAGCAGTCAAATTGAAATGAATGCAAATATTCAATTTTACGACGGCATGAGCACTAACGAAATTCAAGA
>Ga0222707_1000322_pt1 | contig 15440 bp, 13 predicted proteins | sample AntAcemetage1574_FD_179831 | JGI IMG/M metagenome (GOLD analysis project Ga0222707, IMG submission 179831) | Saline water microbial communities from Ace Lake, Antarctica - #1574 | ecosystem: Environmental > Aquatic > Non-marine Saline and Alkaline > Saline | place: Antarctica: Ace Lake...
AAATGAAAACCCCCGCGAGGCGGAAACCTGCGGGGGGGGCTTTAGAGCAAGAGACGCCAATCTCTTACGTATCAACTAACTCAGATACTGTTCTAACCCCTCCCTACATTTCGAGCAACCAAAAAACGCACCTGTGCGAACAGGAAAAACTTGCTCGAAAACCGCTTCGCTTTACAGAGCGAGGAATAGAACAGTGACCACATCAACCATCCCCCATAGCGGGGATTTTATGCGCCTTTTCGCGCGAACCCCAATGACGGGGGCCGCGTTGCGCATCGCAACCGCCCTGGCGGGCCACATCAGCTATGACGGCAAATACAGAGGCGCACCGCGTGGTTTCGCCGCCTTCACAATGAAAGAATTGCAGACGTTCACCGGGATCGGTGAACGCACGATCCGCACAGCCCTAGACGAGCTGGCACAACTGTTTGGCTTGTCCATCGAGCGGCGTCACCATGACCGGCACCTTTTCGCATTTTCTAAGGTCTATGATGCCGATGCAGAGGCCGACGAGATCGAGGATCTGGCACCTGCCGGAAAGTCTGATATTTCCCATGAAAAGCGAGTAACCGGCAGTCCACCGCCGCCTTCACTATATACAAGAACAAAAAGTAATAATGATACGCCTTCGTCCATTCGGATTTTGGAAGGGGCAGGGTCCGTCTATCAGACGCCATTCGCGGCTATCATCGAAGATGCTAAGAAAGGCACAGAAGCCGCAGGTATGGACACGCAATTTCTGTGGAAAGGCTTTCACATGCTCAATGCCAGAAACGACCGCAGCATAGCACCGCTATCGTGGCTGATTGCCTTCGTCCGCAAAGCTAAACCGACATTCCAGAACACGCCAAAAGCACCGCCTCAGCCTGTACCAGTAGCGACTTGCACCGATCCAGTTCAACTCATGGCGCGACCAGCACCATTCGCCAACCGCGCTTTTCACGAAAGCGATCTACGCCGTGCAATCGGAAACAATGCCTACGAGCAACGTGTAACCGCGATCCAATCCACCTATGGCGCACCTCGCTTCGCAGCGCAGCTTGCAGTTCACGGTAAGGCCGTCTTGGAAGGGACCATCACCCGATGAACACATCTTTTGTCGTTATGGTGCAACTTTTAGCCAACACATACGCTTTAAACGTAAGCTCATTCAATTATCATGCCGCTAGAAACAACCTATATGGTGGATCAGCTAGCTAGTGATAGACCCACGCAAAAACGGTTAAGGAGGTGCGACATGTCTTTTGAGATCAGCCAACAAGCTCATTACGAAAGGGCTCAAGTTGCCGCCGCATATGACGAGCAAGATGGAGCGAAACGACTTGCAAAAAACGGCAAGTCCGATGGCGATGGGGTAACTCTTGCTGTCTTTGCTGCCATCTTCGTTTGCATCTACGTTGCCCTGCATGTGTGGAACGTAGTTACCGTTTGGGCTGTTTCCCTTTGGCCTTTCTAAACAACCGGCGTTCACGGTCAAACAACCTATGATATGGCCTATCCAAATCGAGATGTTTCCAACGTCGATCCGAATGCGGCGAACAGACCCCGAGGGGCAGGTTCGCCGCTTCTTTAGAGTCACGGTTCACCCAGACCTATTTGGCGGGGCGGCGCTTGTTATAGAATCCGGCTGCGTCGGTTCCCCAGGAACAACTAAGACTCGTTTTTTTCAAGACGAAGGACTGGCCGTGGATGCTCTTTCAGAGATAGAAAAGCGGAAGGTTCAGCAGGGCTATCTGTGAATCGCATAAGCATAATTATGTAATATATGCAATATTATGAGAGGGCATTGGCATCGTTGGGTGCGATCCGAGTTCAACGGCGTTCTAGACTGAAACGTTCGTCCACGGTCACATAAGCCAATAGTTGCATCCATCAAGTCGGAGTTGTTTTGCAAGGCAACCATGGCTTACAAGAGCCGGAACACAAGTAGAACCGAAGGTGGAACATGATGCACAACCTCACTTCAGTGGAACTTTGCGCGGGTGCAGGTGGACAAGCTTTAGGCCTTGAAAAAGCTGGCTTTCATCATGAGGCACTTGTGGAAATCGACAAACATTGTCGGGACACACTGATCTTGAACAGGCCCAATTGGAATGTTGTCCAAGATCAGCAGGCAGACGTTGCCCACTTCAATGGCAACCCATATAGGGGGATCGACTTGCTGGCCGGAGGTCTGCCATGCCCGCCCTTTTCTGTCGCTGGAAAGCAACTTGGTCATGCAGACGAACGGAATCTATTTCCAGATGCCCTCCGAATTGTAGATGAAACCCAGCCCCAAGCCATCATGATTGAAAACGTCCGCGGGTTTTTAGATGCGGTGTTTGCGGACTACCGTATGAAGCTCAAGAAGCAGCTCTCAAAGTTGGGGTACACGACAGATTGGCATTTGTTCAATGCGTCAGATTTTGGTGTTCCTCAACTTCGACCTCGCGTTGTGATTGTAGCCATTCGTAAGGATAAAGCAGATCAGTTTTCCTGGCCCACAGGTAGCGGCATCACGCCCCCGACAGTGGGCGAAACGCTCTATGATCTTATGGCAGAGCGCGGCTGGCGAGGTGCAGCCAAGTGGCGCGCTCAAGCTGATGAAATTGCACCGACCGTTGTCGGTGGATCAAAGAAGCACGGCGGCCCAGACTTAGGCCCCACACGTGCGAAACGTGCATGGGCTACTCTTGGCGTAGATGGAATGGGAATTGTGGATCAGGCGCCAGATCGGGATTTTGTAGGTATGCCGCGCTTAACGGTCCGCATGGTAGCACGGCTTCAGGGATTTCCGGACGATTGGGCATTCTCGGGCCGAAAGACCCCTGCATACAGACAAGTTGGAAATGCATTCCCCTCACCAGTTGCAGAGGCAGTGGCCTCTAAGCTGCGCGAGGCCCTGACAGCCAGAACCTCTGTGCAGGTTGTCGCGTGACGATCGAAGCTTGGCTGTCTCTCGCGAGACGCGAATTTCACTCCACCCTTCTCACAGGCATCTTAACAAGAAGCACAGCGGGAGCGCCTAGCAATGCAGACAAAGGGAGTGCGCCTAGCGTTGCCATTGCGAACGCAATCTTGGATCAACTTGGGACAGCACTAACAGCACCAAAATTGCCAGGTCAAACATCAGGCGCGAATTTCGAAGAAGTTTGTGCAACTTATATCCGCTTATGCTTCGAAAAAATGGGCCATCTTCGTCCGGGACACTTCTCCGTTTCGAAGGGGGGATGGATTGCGAAATTTGATCAGTATGCGCACCTCGATGAACTTGAAGCTATCGCAAAAACAAATAGGGAAATCGCTACAGCCCTTGGGTCTGATTACCTTATTAAACCAGATATTGTTGTTTCTCGACAGCCAGAAACCGATGAAACTATAAATGTGCCGACGATGCTTGTTGACGATACTACCGCCCGGTTGACGAGTATCCGCACAAAAAATCAAACGTTAGACATTCTGCATGCATCTATTAGCTGTAAGTGGACCCTTCGCTCTGACAGAGCGCAAAATGCCCGATCGGAAGGCCTGAATTTGGTTCGCAACCGTAAAGGCCGACTACCTCATGTCGTTGTTATCACCGGCGAGCCGACGCCTGGTCGTATCGCGTCTCTTGCTCTCGGTACTGGAGATATAGATTGCGTATACCACATCGCACTTTATGAGCTGCGTAAAGCTCTCGTAGATCAGAAACGAGAAGAAACTCTTGATCTACTCGACGCGATGATCGAAGGAAAGCGCCTTCGGGATATTTCAGATCTTCCGCTTGATCTGGTAATATAGAAATATTCTATTGTCAATAGAAATGAATTGACATTGGATATTGCTTCTCCATCCTCTTAAATATTTACAGAAATTTATTAATTTAGAACAGAAATAGTAGCCTCCAACGGTGTTTAATGACAGATGATATGACCCTTGACGACTTGAAGGAACTAATCCTTTTGACTAGTCATTCAGAATTTTGCCGGGACTATTTATTTGACGATAGTATGTGGTATTTTGATAGCCAAAATACTGAGGTTTTACCTGGCGTATCCTATACCAGCTTTAAGGCCTTTGTTTCTAATTTAGTTGGCGTTGATTCGTCAGATATCGCTCTTGGAGGAAGTTCTAAATTTGGATTTAGCCTAAATCCTGATGACCGACAGAACAAATTGTTTCGAAAGTTTAATACGATCTCTGATTTAGATCTAGTTATTGTATCGCCTAAGTTGTTTGAAGACACGTGGAGTGCAATGAAAACAGCATTCTATAATGAATATTATTGGGTTATGACCGTGCACTCCAAACATATTTTTAGAGGGTTCATTTTTTTAGATGATAAAAGAGACTATAAGACCAAATATTTGATCGATACTCAGAAATTTATGAGAAATATATCGTCCGAAATGGTTGCTGTACTGGGTATAAGTAGAGAACTAAAATACAGAATATATGCGACTTGGGAAGATGCATATATCTATCATGAGGCAGGAATACAGCAAATTCAAAGGAACATGCTAAATGTCGCTCAATGAATTAATACAAAGTACCCGACCACCAGTGTCAGATTTGGTAAAGGGCCTTAAGGATGGTAATATTTTTGTCGACGATAGCTTCCAAAGGCGACTTGTATGGACGGAGCGACAAAAGGTTAGGTTGATCGACACCGTCTTAAGTGGATTTCCAATGCCTGAAATTTACTTATGGCTGCAGCCAGCCAACGAAGAAACCGGAAGTCAAAGAAAAAGTGTCGTTGACGGTCAGCAGCGTTTGACTACTATGAGTCAATTTACTTCTAACGAATTTCCACTTTCAAAGAAGTATCTCGATGGGGTTCAACAAGATATGCCTTACGCTGGCTTATTTTGGAAGGATCTCGATATAGAGATGAAACGCAGATTCTGGGAGTATGTGCTTAACATTCGATCAATACCCGCATCAGTTTCTTCAGAAGAGATCGCAGAAATATTTACAAGGCTTAACGAAACTGATAAATCTTTAAATCCACAGGAGCTTAGAAATGCTGCCTTTAATGGAGAGTTCATTAAAGCTTCTGCGGAAATTACAATTTTAGATTCATTTGCCGAGATACGGCCATTCTCTATTGCTCAAACCCATAGAATGAAAGATATAGAATTCGCCAGTGGAATGCTTCTATTTCTTAGACGGGGCCTAATTGAAGAAAACACTAAGACTATAAATGAGGCTTATGATGAATTTAACGATAAGTATGATGAAAGTACTGGCGATATTTTATTAGTTGATGAGTTCTTTAAAAGATGCATCTCAACTTATTTTCCAGTTAGTCAAGTAAAATCGTTTTTTTCAAAGCCGATCCATTTATTTACTTTGTTTTGCGTTGATCGATACTTATTGAAAAATGGGTTTCAGCCTGAAGGTGTAATCGCTAGACTTTCCGATTTCACTAATGAGTACAATGCCGAAGACGTGACGTCTGACAATGTGCATATCTTGAATTATCGTAAAGGTGCAAGTTCTAGAACGCGTAGTAAGGGGAGCCGTCAGCTGAGAATGAGCGCTCTTATTAAGTATGTGTTGGAGTGAGATGATCTAGAAATTTAATTTAATATGTTAGCCTAGTTGCGCTGGCGAGCCTAACTATAGTTTGGCGTTTTAGACGTCAATATATTCCTTTTTTGTGGTGGACGAGTTCGTTCTTAAAGAGCGCTCTGTCAAAGAAAAAACTTTTAATTCCATAAAGGCGTCCAATATTCAATTTTTCCATCAACTCATCTTTAGAGGGATTTCGTACTCCCCTTGAGTTTGTCCAATAAACGCACGATTGTTGAAAAAGCGCTTGCACAAATTCTTGGTCGTATTGTGTAAGTAATCGTCCGGTAGACGCCGCTACGTTATACTTTTCGGACCAAGGCGTTTATCAGATGAGTTCGTGTGAAAATACCGGCCTTGTTGCACGGGTCAGGGTTTGGTTGAGTTTTCCCTTACCCGTGCAACAAGGCCCCCCTAAAGGATGCTTGAGATCCAGCGTCCGGGCTATCGTTGCGAGAGACCGCCGACAACTTGACGATCGCCCTTGCAATGCTGCTTAGGAAAAGGGGGAAAAGCGGCCTGTCCTATGATGCTTTGAGCGTCCGGCTCCGCGTGAAATCGGGCAACCAGTCGCCATGCGCGGTGATGAGGTCGTCAACCAGCGCCCAGATCTGTTCGAGATCCAGCTCGGCGGCGGTATGCGGGTCCAGCATCGCGGCGTGATAAATATGCTCACGGTTTTGCTCGATTAGTGCGGCGACGGTCAGTTCCTGCACGTTCACATTGGTCCGCATCAGCGCGATCAGTTGTGGCGGAATGTCCTGCACCACGGTTGGCTGCAGACCGGAGCTATCGACAAGCACCGGCACTTCCACCGCAGCACCGGCGGGTAATTGCGGGATATAGCCGCGATTGGTGATATTGCCGTAGATCACCTCGGGCGTCCCCGTCACGACCGCATTCATGATCGCGGAGGCATATTCCTGGCTTGGCTTGACCACGATCGCATTGGCGTCGCGATACTCCTTCGCCTGCTTGTCCCACCGTGCGATCTGCTCCACGCAGCGCTTAGGATATTCATCGAGCGGAATGCCGAATTTCTCGATTAGATCAGGCCGGTCGCGCTTGATGAACCAAGGCGTATATTCCGCAAAATGCTCGCTGCTTTCGGTGACGAAATAGCCCAGCCGCATCAGCATCTCATAGCGAACCTTATTGGGGCAGCGCGGGTTCCATGTTGAGGATTTCGGGAAGCGGCCATCCATATATCCTTGCCGCAAAGCCGGATAAAGATCGCGGTAGCTGCCGTCGGGCTGGCGATGCTCGAACTTCAGAAAGAACGACATATGGTTGATGCCGCCCGCGCGATACCGGATTTCGTCCACCGGGATGTCGAGATCATGGGCAAGCTCAGCGGCTGTTCCCTGCACCGAATGGCACAGACCCACCTGCCGGATGCTGGGATATTTCGCACCGATGGCCCATGTGTTTATCGCCATCGGATTCACATATTGCAGCATGATCGCTTCGGGGCATACCTGCATCATGTCTTCGCAAACCGCCCAGAGATGCGGGACTGTCCGCAGCCCGCGCATGATACCGCCAATGCCGAGCGTATCCGCGATGGTCTGGCGCAGGCCGTACGCCTTGGGCACGTCGAAATCGGTGATCGTGCAAGGGTCGTAGCCGCCGATCTGGAAGCAGACGACGACGAAATCGGCCCCTTCAAGCGCGCGCCTCTGGTCGGTATAGGTTTCGACTTGAGCAGGCACATCCAGCGTCTGGATCATTTTCCCGACGACAATGCGCGATTCCTCAAGGCGCTTCTGGTCGATATCCATCAGCCGGATCGTTGCATCCCGCAGCGACGGGCGGTGCAGGATGTCGCCCGCAATGTTCTTGGTAAAGACGGTCGATCCCGCCCCGATAAAGGTGATCGTGGTCATGTTGCTATCTCGAATGCTGCGCGGACAAGCCGCTTTGTGTAATCGGTCGCCAGGTTCACCAGCACCCCCATGCCATAATTTGCTTTCAGCTCGTCGATCAGATGAAGGATCTGCGCCTGCGCTGTCACATCAAGCGCAGTCGTCGGCTCCTCCGCAATCAGCACATCGGGCCGGTTCGCAAAGGCCATGGCAATCATCACGCGCTGGCGCTGCCCGCCCGAAAGCTGATGCGGATACTGGTTCACGCGCATTTCCGGGTCTGGTAAATGCACCTCCTCCAGAAGCTCGATGGCACGTGCCAAGGCCGCTTTGCGTGACAGGCGCTGGTGCAGAATGATCCCCTCGCAAAGCTGCGATCCGATTGTGTAGATCGGGTTGAGCGATGACATCGGCTCCTGAAAGATCGCCGAAATGCGGTTGCCGCGCAGACGGTGTATCTCCGCATCCTTCTCGGTCGACTAACCAAGACGGGTGCCGGATGACTTGTCAAAAAGATGAACATGTCTTGGATCAAATCCAAGTTTCAGTGCAGAACCCGGCAAAACTGAGAGCCGTTCCTTGATCGTTGCCAGCAGCGGTTTGGCCCCGACCCGCAGATGAAGCAGCGTTTCGGTGCCGGTTGGCTCAATCACATCAACTATTGCTTCCAGTTTCGCCCATCCAGCCTCTTCGGCAAGGTTGATTTGCTCGGGTCTGATGCCGAGCACAACCTCCTGATTACCTGAGACCCCGACCAATGCTGGCAATTGGATCGAGATCCTCTCACCCTCAAATACATACCCCCCATTATGCTGACGGATCTTGCCTTCTATCAAGTTCATGGTCGGGGATCCAATGAACCGTGCAACAAAAAGGTTTGCAGGATTGTCAAATAAATCGAGTGGCGCTCCCACCTGTTCCACATTTCCGTCATTCATCACAACAATTCGGTCTGACATAGTCATCGCCTCTACCTGATCGTGCGTGACATAAACCATCGTTGTCTTAAGGCGTTGATGCAGTGATTTTATTTCGGCTCGCATCTGGACGCGCAACTGCGCGTCAAGATTGGACAATGGTTCATCGAACAGAAATACTGATGGATCACGCACGATTGCACGACCCATTGCAACGCGCTGACGCTGTCCGCCGGATAGTTGCGACGGGCGTCGCCCTAGTAAATGCGTTAATCCAAGAGTATCGGCGGTTTTCACCACTTTGTCCTCGATCTCTTTCCGGTTTTGCCGGGAAACTTTGAGCGAGAACCCCATGTTTTGTGCAACCGTCATATGGGGATAGAGTGCGTATGATTGAAACACCATAGCAATGTCGCGCGCTTTGGGTGGTAAATTATTGACTATGCGCCCATCGATGCTGATGTCACCGGCTGTCACATTCTCGAGTCCCGCTAGCATGCGGAGCAATGTCGATTTTCCACAGCCCGAAGGGCCGACCAGACTGATGAATTCGCCTTCACTAATGTCGATCGAAATGCCGTGCAAAACTTCCAGCAGGCCGTAAGATTTGCGAACACCACGCAGGGATATTGTTGCCATTTACTTCATTCCCAGATGTAGCAACGATGATGATGATGTCGTCCGTTGCTGTAATTTTTTTGACATGTCAGGACAGTAGCAATCTGACCGTCTTGATCTCGAATGGGTCGAGAGAAATTGAAATGCAGCAATTTTCAAGATCAACCTCGTGCGACTTAGCCTCGGTCAGGTTGGAGTTCCACGCTCGAATTGCGTTCCGGATGAACAGGTCCGCAATCGTCTTTTGACCCGTTGCCTCATAGAAACGGACAATTATCTCGTTTTCAGTTCCATCCTCAGGTCCCTTCACCGTGGACAAAACAACCGTGGACGGGGAGAGCGTCATGTAAGGTGCGCTGTCCAATAAACCGCCTTTCGGAACAAAAAATGCATGGACAGGTGTATTTACCTCTTGCCCTAATTCGATGCATTTCCCGTCGGTCCAGCTACCAGCATAGGGAACTATTGCAAACTCAAATTGATGGTCGCCATGCTGTGACGATGTATCATCCGGGATCATGCCGGCATATTCGCCATGAGGTGCTCGCACCAAGGTTTGCCAAATGGACCCAGCTAATACCTCTGCTCCACCGTTTCCCTTGTTGATCAATGCGACACCACCTTCATTTTCTTCGATAGCGACCCAGCGTTGAACAGGCCATTCTCCTTTAGCCGTCTTACGAGAATGATATGGAAGCCTTCGCACCGCGCCGAACGGAATCTCAAAGATGCCTTCAGAACTTTCAAACCCCGTCGTAACCTTCAATCTTGCCCGACTGGCTTCGGCTTTCCAGCTAAGGCGCACGATAAGCTCAACTCCAGGCTTTCCGTCATAAATAGCGCATTCCATCTCCCAGGAAAGCGGTACGACAGCGCTTTGCGAACTCGCGGGAAAGCTGCCGCGAATTATTAACTTTTTGCGGAGCGAAGACTGAATTGGTCCTTCGATCTCGATCTTTCCGACGAGTGAAGAAATCTCTGCAGAGATAAGATCCTCGATCTGGAAATTTCCACGATCCTCCTGAAGAACCAAATCAATCCCGATTGTTTGTGAAGGCCGTCCTTCATGTTCGGCAATTAAGAGTTGAAGTCCGCGTTTCGTGTCAGCCGAAACCGTGACGAGGTCGGTGGATATGCTTCTTACCTGTGTCGGGTTGGTTGAATGGTCCGAAGCCGTAGTCGGTACGGCATTGGCAGCCGCCAACTCTGCAGGGCCTCGCCCAATTGTCACCCGTTTGGCCGCGATACCCGAAAAAGCGGTGCGGAAATACAGCCGCTCGCCCTGAACTTCGAACGGTAACTCACCGTTTTCGTCGCTTACTTTCGTCACACTGCCATTCTTTGCGATATCTGGAAGATCGACGGTAACGATTGCATCGCGTGACCACGGCAGCCCGTTCAACGCAACTAGATCCAGTTCGTTGGCATCGGAATGTGACGCCAGCTTGCCTGCAGATCCCGCCAAAAGCGCCTTCGTTAAGATATTGATTTCGTTCAGTTGATCAATCGCATCGACATAGACAGCAGTGGGATGGGAACCCGTATAGACGTCATGGCTTTCGGCATAAGCCATTTCCCACCATGCGTCATGCACCGCCGCCGCCGATCTAGTGCTTTTCGTCAGGGCCGCCCATTTCTCGGCCTCGATCAACGCACTGCCGACTTCCCTGTGCAGGTAACGCAAGCCCACCCGCATGCTGAATGTTCCCGTAAACTCTGGGTTCAGGTCAGCATTGTACTCAGGCCAATCATCACCATATGCTGAAAGTGCGTCGAAAAATGTGTTGAGTGTCGCGAATTGCCAGTGCGTGCTAGCCGCCTGCTTTCTGGCCAGTGATCGTGCAATGTAGGGGCTCGCGATACTCGTATATTCTGTATATGGCATCACGAGAACCGGGCCGTCAGTAGCGCAAGTCGACACCTCCTGAAACATGGTGTCAATCTCTTCGTAGTTTTCAGCCATCATGAAAAAGACGCGCTCTGGTCGAACGTGAGGTGATGCGGCGTCCCTGCCCACGATCAGAAGACGGCTTCCATCGAGGCCTTTTACCGTGAAAACATCTCGATCAATAATTCCACCGAAACGGTTTGCAAGAAGTTTGCTCAATCCAAATTGCCGAAGTATTTGCGGAACTTGCGCATGTACACCGAAAGTGTCGATCAGATATCCCGATTTCGCGGTAACACCAAACAGATCCTGAATGCACTGTAATCCAATGAGTTGGTTCCGGACGAAACTTTCCCCCGTTGGCCCATTCGTTTCAAGGGTGGAGGCGAGGCCGCCGACGAATTCGAGCCTGCCCTGCTGAAGGTACTCCCGCAATCGTGCAATCAGATCGGGACGTCGCTTGGCGAGCGTCCGGTAATGGGCTGCTTGCTCGATCAGGTAGGTGTAGTCGGGGTGCTGATCCAACACATCCAGCAATCGAAGTGTGTTTGCCTCAAGGATCTCCTCATGTTCTTTGCGGGGTTTTTTCCATGCGAGATCGATATGCGTCAGGCCGACGACGAAGAATTGCGGAGTGGAAGCGTTCATGGATGGGTGTCCTTCTATTGTTGGAGGAATTGCACCGTCGCACCAAGCTATTTCAGGCCTGAGGACGTCATCGCATTGACAAATTGCCGTTGGAAGATTGCAAATATGATGATGATGGGGATGACAGTGACGGTCGCCGCAGGCAGCATCAGGGTGAGGAGCGGGCTATGAACCGTCGCCAGGCCTGCAATACCCATTGGCAACGTACGCATATGATCCGAACTGACAACCACAAGGGGCCAGAGCAACGCGTCCCAAGAGCCGATGAATGAGAGAATAGCAAGGGCTGAGAGAGCGGGCTTGCAAAGTGGTAGGATAATTTGAAAAAATATGCCAAATTCACTCATCCCGTCGACGCGGGCCGCGTCGACATAGTCCATCGGGATCCCGTGCATGTATTGACGCATTAGAAAGATTCCAAAAACAGTAATGCCTTGTGGAATGATTAATGCCAAATAAGTGTCAGTCCAGCCGATGAAATTAATAAGCACGTATCGCGGAACGATCATCACTGTTCCGGGTATCATCATGCTAGCGAGGATGCAAAAGAAGAGTATGTTCTTGCCGCGAAATTGGAATTTTGCAAAAATATATCCCGCGATTGCAGAAGTAAGGACCGCCAACATGGTGGTCGCTACCGCTACAAATAGACTGTTTAAAAAATATCGTACAAATGGCATCTGAGTAAAAATATAGCGATAGCCATCAAGCGTTGGATTCTCCGGCCAAAGCGTTGGCGTTACCCGCCATAATTCCTCGTTTGGTTTCAAAGAGGACAATGCCATCCAGACAAGTGGGAACATGACCAACACCGCGAGTATGAACATGAGAAGCCACAGCAAGACAGAGACGGGCGTAATGGATCTATCCAGAAAGTATTTAAAGTTCATTGGAGCGCCGCCCTGCGTTGAACAAGTTAAATGTACAGGTGATCGGACGCCAGAGTTGTAGAGCAAACACCATCAGTACTCCCATTTGGTGCGACCTATACGCAATTGGATGATCGAGATCACGCAGATCACGAGAAATAGAAGAACAGAAAGCGCGGCGCCATATCCTACCCGGCCATTTTGAAACGCTGCTTCCCAAATCGAATAGACCACGGTGCGGGTGGAATTTAGCGGGCCACCCCCCGTCATGACATAGACAGGTTCGAATACCTGCACCGTCCAGATGGTAATAACGACGACGAGGAAAAGTATCGTTGGTGCCATCAACGGAATTGTTATGTTCCAAGTGATTTGCCAGGGTGATGCGCCGTCGACCTTCGCGGCGTCGTAGAGTGGCTTTGGTATGTTTTGTAGTGCAGCCATTAAAATCAAAACGTCAAAGCCTACATGTTTGAATGAATCCATAAGCGCCAGCGAAATAAGAGATTGATCAACGCTGCGAATAAAAGGCTGTGCAGGCAAGCCGAATGCCTGAAGCACTACGTTGAACAGGCCCATATTGCTGAACAGATATAGAAACACAGCGGAATAGGCGACAATGCTAGTGATGTATGGCGCGAAGAAGCCGAATATCATTAACCCGCGCCCTAACATGATGCGGTTCAAGGCCAGCGCGATAAAAAATCCTGGAATGATCGTTGCCGGAATGCGGATAAGGGCGTAGCTAAATGTATTTGCGAATGACGTTCTGACGCCACTATCGTAAAGAAGCGCCTCTCGGTAGTTCTCGAATCCGACGTACTCGTCCCAGAAGAAATCCCAAAAGCTATAGTATATCGAGGCCCCGAAGGGATACACTACAAATACGGCAAGATAGATTAGGATTGGGGTAAGGGATATCCACACGAACCGATACTGCCATGTGAATAGACTTCTCTGTGCCATTGCGTGATTTCCTCGTTCTCAGCTGTCGTATGGGGGTCATCACTTATACGCTTGCCCGCTGTCGAATTTGGTGTCGGACACGCGTCAGGCGCAACGGGTTGGGGCCGCACGAGCAGGCTCGTGCGGCTCGGTCGTGCTATTAGTGCACCATGCGGGCGGTCAGGCGGTTAACCTCGGTTTCTGCCGTGGCAAGCGCGCCTTCGATAGTCGTCTGGTCGCGTGCGACGCTTTCTAGCATTGTCAATAGGACGTTGACGACATCAGAGCTCAGGTACTCTGCCACACCCTCTGAAACGCCGAATTCCAGCACGTCCACGTAAGGCGCGATGTAAGGTATAGCACTAACTTGTGGTTGGGATGCGGCCTCGATTACTGCCGGCAATTCGCCCGAGAATACGGCCCATCGTGCAGAGACGTCGGGCTGCAACAGGTATTCGATGAACCGCCAGGTTCCATCCTTTTCGGCGCCCTCAGCACTAATAAGATGGGCCCAGACTTCCTTAAGTGGCCAGTAATTGGGCTGGTCTACTGCGACACCCGGCAGCGGCGGCTGGGTCATATGCTTGAGGCGTATTTCGGGATGATTCGACGCGAGGATGGAGCCGTACCACGGTCCTACCATGGTTGCCGCCACAATGCCCTGATTGAACCCATCAATGGTGTCGCTGAACTCGTAATCATCGATCTGCCATGTCTTGTAGATGTCAGCGTAGTATTGCAGCGCGACGCGCCCCTCTTCGCTGTTGAAGGCAGCTGTGCCATCTTCGTTGAACGGCTTGCCGCCCAGTTGCATCAGCCAGGCAAGGAACAGGGCGAAGGGGTCTCGCTGGCCCGAGTAACCGGCCTGCATGATGCGGCCACTGTCATCGCGGATGGTGACCGCTTGGGCGAGCTCCATGTAGTCTTCCCAAGTCGCAGCGGTGGTTGGATCGATGCCAGCCTTCTCCCACAGATCGGCATTGTACATGATGATGCCAGAACTGGGGTAGTAGTTGTAGGGCACGGCGAACACTTCGTCTCCGCGGCTGACCGGCCCGAGGGTTTCCGGGTAAAGCACGCCCTCGAGGCCAGCGACGAAATCGGTCGGAAGGGGTTGCAGTCGCCCGCTGGCCAGATATGGCAGGAATGCGGGGCTGGCGATAAAGGTGATGTCGCTCAGGTTGCCGGCCTGCAACAGGGGCAGGAACTGATCGAAAAGCTGCGGCGTGAAGTTAGCCACGATATCGACATCGGGGTTCGCCGCCTCGAATTCGGTAATGAATTCCTCGAGCGCGCCGCGAAAGTTCACCACGTCCAGCGCCATGAATGTCACGGTCTGCTGTTCCTGTGCAAGCGCAAGGCTGCTTGTGCCAAGCAAGAGCAGCGCCCCGCCCAGTGTCCCAAACTTCATAGTACGACCTCCATCATTTGATTATGCATCAGAAGCTTATTTGGCCCCTGTTCGTCCGTCCTTGTACCGGTTTCGGCATTCTGTGCCCTGTCGCCCCCTTACCAGCAATTCGGTCATATTACACGTTGAATCAACCGATAGCGATGTTGAATCAAACGTGCAGAATCTTGAAGCGCACGTCAACTATTTTTTTCGGTGCGGAAGAAAGAGGCAATATTTGAGCCATATTTGAGTTATTAGGTTATCTTTTTTCGATTTCCTCTTAAACCAGCCACCAAATGAACATTGACTATGTTGACTCGATCAGAAATATAACGTTTGTTTTAATGTGTAGGTCACAGGGATAAATCGATGCGTGCAACACCGAATACGAGTGCCTATGTCAAGGATCTGCTGGTGCAACCGACCAGTTTACGCCGGGTGCGGATGCAGGATGTGTCTGCCGCGCTTGAACCTTTGGGCAAAAATATCAACGCTTTCCGACGCATCATTCTGACCGGGATGGGGTCGTCACATGCGGCGCTTCGCCCGTTGTGGCTTGCCTTGGTCGAGGCAGGGATCACAGCATGGCGCGTCGATTCAGCGGAATGCTTGGGGCATTGCCTATCGCTGGTCGATGACAACACCCTTGTGGTCGCTGCATCCCAGTCTGGCCGCAGTGCAGAGCTTGTTGCGTTGAGTGACGAGGTCAGGGGACGTGGCGGCAGCCTATTGGCGATTACGAACGATATCGAAAGCCCGCTT
>Ga0222707_1000323_pt1 | contig 15438 bp, 17 predicted proteins | sample AntAcemetage1574_FD_179831 | JGI IMG/M metagenome (GOLD analysis project Ga0222707, IMG submission 179831) | Saline water microbial communities from Ace Lake, Antarctica - #1574 | ecosystem: Environmental > Aquatic > Non-marine Saline and Alkaline > Saline | place: Antarctica: Ace Lake...
ATCTGGTCTGAATACCATGAAGCGTGCAATGAGTTCCGCATCGATCCGATCAGTCTTCGGTCGTGTGCCTCTGGATAGCGCAAAAGCCTTAGAGCGTGTTGCAATTAATTGGCCTCATAGCCTGCTGCTCTGAAGAAGTTATAGCATTCCTCGTCTGAGAACAGGTCGCAAACTGGTCTTGTCGCGGTTTGGAGCCGCTCCTTTGATAGCGTAATGTGCAGCAAAGGAGATGAACCATGGGCACAGGAAGAACGGATGAATTTCGCAAAGATGCGGTGCGGATCGCGTTGACCAGCGGGCTTTCGCGGCGTCAGGTTGCGGATGATCTGGGGGTCGGGATGTCGACGCTGAACAAATGGATCAGTGCACACCGCGACACAGACGTGGTGTCGGTTGAGGATCGCGAACTTGCGCTTGAGAACGAACGGCTCCGGCGCGAGAACCGCATACTGCGCGAGGAGAGGGACATCCTAAAAAAGGCCACGGTGGGTTCAACCGGTCAGCGCAACATCTTTGATTTGAGATGTTCTGAAAGGACCCACAATGTCACAAACTGGTCGCCCTGGATTGTCGCATGCACAAAAGGCTGAACTCTGGCAGCGTTGGAAGGCTGGTGAATCGCTGAGTGATATTGGTCGTGCTTTGGGCAAACATGCGGCTTCAGTGTTTGGCGTTATCGCGGGAAAGGGTGGTTTTGCGCCAATGCCACGGTTGCGCAAGTCTATTTCTCTTAGCTTGATGGAGCGCGAAGAAATATCTCGCGGTCTTCTCTCTGGGCGATCGTTTGGGCAGCTTGGTCGCGATTTGGGCCGCGCCGTCTCGACAATAAGCCGCGAAGTTGCGCGCAACGGTGGACGCAGGGCATATCGCGCCACCCGCGCAGATGAACATGCGTTTGATCGTGCTAGACGCCCCAAACCTTGCCAACTGGCGTTCAATCCAGTCTTGTGCAAACTGGTCGCAGGAAAGCTATCGGAGCAATGGTCACCGCAGCAGGTCGCAGGCTGGCTGAAGGCCCAGTATCCTGGAGACCCCTCAATGAACGTATCACACGAGACGATCTACAAAAGCCTGTTTATTCAATCGCGTGGCGTGCTCAAGAAGGAGCTTCTGGCCCATCTACGCAGCCGCAGGATCATGCGACGGGGCCGAACTGCAACGACCGCAGGGCAAACGCGGGGGCAGATTATCGGTGCGATTTCGATTAGGGACAGACCAGCGGAAATTGAAGATCGCGCGGTCCCTGGACACTGGGAGGGAGATTTGCTCAGCAGTTCAAAGAACAGCCACATTGCCACTTTGGTTGAACGCAGATCGCGTTTTGTCATGCTGGTCAAATTAAACGGCAAGGACAGCGACAGCGTTGTGGGCGCTCTCATCCACCAAGTCCAAAACCTGCCCAACGGGTTGATGACCTCGCTTACGTGGGATCGGGGCACAGAACTCGCCTACCATCGCAAGTTCACTGTAGCCACCGACGTCAGTGTCTACTTCTGTGACCCCCAAAGCCCTTGGCAAAGGGGCAGCAACGAAAACACAAATGGCCTGCTGCGCCAGTACCTCCCGAAAGGAACGGACTTGTCAGTATACACACAGAACGATCTTGATCAGGTCGCACTACGCCTCAATACACGGCCAAGAAAAACACTGGGCTTTCAAACGCCAGCTGATAGGTTCGAAACAGCCGTTGCGCTGACCGGTTGAACCCACCGCCTTTTTTAGCACTTCCCTCTCCTCGCGCAGCAGACGGACTTCTTTGCGAAGTCGCGTGTTTTCCCTCTAAACATCCTCATACGGCCCCGACATCAGGTCATCGTGCTGATGTTGCTGAACCCACTTGTTCAGCGTCGAAAGCCCAACCCCTAAATCCGATGAAAGTTGAGGCCGCGTTAGGCCGCTGGTCGTCGCCATCCGCACTGCATCACGCCGAAACTCGTCTGTGTATCTCTTTGCCATTCTCTATCTCCTTCATAGCAAATATTGCTCGAAAGAGACCGGAACTAAAACGGGGCAAGACCAGTAAACACCGAACCAAATCTGTTCCACCAGAAACGGACAGTTTCATGGCTAATATCAATACTGCGCTCATACAGAAAATCCTCCACTTTCCGTAGCGACAACGGGAACCGGATGTACATCATTACCCCCAGGCGGATGATCTCGGGGCTGGTCTTGAAGGAGTGCAAGGGACTGTGTTTTGTCACTCCAGAAAGCTAATTGCTCGCCCTGCCCGCCTCAACGAGTTTTGTCTGACAACGCCTGCTCACCTCTCCGATCTGCGGAAGACGTCCGCAAACCTTTCACGCAGTTCTTTCTTTTGCACTTTACCCATCGTATTGCGCGGCAGGGCATCTAGTACAGCGATATGGCGCGGGCGTTTGAACCCCGCCAGATCGCGACGCACAGCGGATTCGATGGCCGCAATATCGCAAACGGTTCCAGCTTCTGCCACCAGTACCGCCACGACGCTCTCACCGAAATCAGGGTGAGGCGCGCCGATCACGGCGCTTTCAGATACGCCCGGCACATCATCGAGGAACATCTCAATTTCCTTAGGGTAGATATTAAAGCCCCCCGAAATGATCAGGTCCTTGTCACGGCCCACGATGGTCACATAGCCGTCGGCATCCATCATCGACAAATCGCCGGTGATGAAAAACCCATCTTCACGCAATTCCGCGCGGGTTTTATCAGGCATTTGCCAATAGCCTTTGAAAACATTGGGGCCGCGCACTTCGAGTACTCCAATTTCGCCACGCTGCAGTTCAACGCCTGTTTTGAGGTCGCAAACCTTCACCTCCACGCCAGGCAACGGCAGACCCACAGTGCCGGCCCGCCTGTCCCCGACGTAAGGATTGGACGTGTTCATCGAGGTTTCTGTCATGCCATAGCGTTCCAGAATGCGGTGGCCAGTTCGCCCTTCAAATCGTTCGTGCGTTTCGGCGAGGAGCGGCGCAGAGCCCGATATGAATACCCTCATATGCGCGGCCAGGTCTTTGTCAAACCGTGGATCATCCAGCAGGCGGGTATAGAACGTAGGCACTCCCATCATGGTGGTCGCGCGCGGCAGATGCGCGATAACCGCATCGGCGTCGAATTTCGGAAGCCAAATCATCGCAGCGCCAGCTAGCAGCGACACATTGCATGCGACGAACAATCCGTGGCTATGAAAAATCGGCAAGGCGTGCAGCATGACGTCCTGAGCTGTGAAATGCCAACCTTCGACGAGGGATTGCGCGTTCGACAGCAAATTAGCATGTGTCAGCATCGCGCCCTTGGACCGGCCCGTGGTGCCGGATGTGTACAGCAGCGCCGCAAGATCATCCGCACCCCGTTCGGCGGTCTGCGCTGACGTTGATTGTTGCGCCACCAGATCTGCGAAACTGCCTGCACCGTCCGCGCCAAGCGTCCGCAGCTGACAGCTGTTTGCCGCGGCAATATCTTCAAGATCATGGGCTTCTGCCGGATCGCAGATAAAAAGCGCGGCCTCGCTATCGCCCACAAAGTATTTAAGCTCCTTGGCTGTATACGCGGTATTGAGCGGCAAAAACACGACCCCTGCCTGAATGCATCCCGCATAAAGCGCCAAAGCCTCTGGCGATTTTTGAATATGCACCGCAAGACGGTCGCCCTGATTTAAGCCCAAAGCGGCCAGAGCGTTAGCGTTCCGCGCCACCTGGTCCATGAACGCTGCATGGGTTGTCGTCCTGCCGTCCGGCAGATGCAAAAACGGCGTATCCAGACCGACGTGAGGAGCAATCAGCGCGTCGTACAAGCTATTGGCCATTTAATTTTCTTTCTTGGTTTTAAACGCGACTGTACGCCAATTTCTCTTTGCTTAGGTCAGTCCAACATCTTCATGTAACGTGACAGGCCCGCCGTGATATGTGCATCAGCAGCGGCCCGTGCGGCTTCACGCTCTCCTGCGATCACCGCGTCACTTATCACAATATGCTCTTCCAGCGACCGCGCTAGGTTGGTCACAATAGACAGGCCGCGACGACGAAACAGGTGCATTTCACGGACAAGATTGTCATAGATCATCTTGGCCTTCGGGTTGCCCGCACCTGCCAGCAACATGTCGTGGAATTCGATATTTAACTTATAGTAGTTTACTGTGTCCTCGCTCGCCAACGTAGCGCGCATTTTTTCGAGGTTCTGCGTCAGCCGTCGCGGCAGATCGACCTCCGTCCCGTCAGCCACCCGCACTGCCGCACTCGAACATGCCATCGCAAAAACTGCGCCGCGCAGATCATACAGATTACGGACCTCGGTTAGCGTGGTTTCATGAACAAAGGCCCCGCGATTTGCGATCAGGTCAATCAAACCGCTGTGTGCCAGAAGGCGGATAGCCTCACGGACTGTCCCCCGGCTCACGCCCATGATGTTGGACAGGGCCAGTTCATTCATCTTTTCACCAGCTGCAAGATCTCCGTCCACGATCATTCGCTCGATTTCGGCACGCACCTCCCCTGCGAGAGTGGCGCGGCGTGGCCCAACGATTGTTCCCATACTGTTTATACCTTTTGCTAATATCACCATCTATTTTTTGTCAACAATTAACATTTTTATTGTTATCATAATTGTTATGGCATATAGCTTGGAACATGATTGGTCCATGAAAGGATTCCGCATGTCCGACCGCCAGAATCCGAAAGCAGATGGTTCAGAAATGGTCGCGAGCACTGCGCTCAAGGGCCTGCGTGTACTTGATCTGACGCGCGTGCGGTCCGGCCCTACATGCGTGCGCCAGCTGGCGGATTGGGGTGCCGATGTAATCAAGATCGAGGCTCCTGTGGACGCGACACAGTTTGGCGGCCCCCGTTCTGGCGCGGATTTCCAGAACCTGCACCGCAACAAGCGCAGTCTGACACTGAATCTGAAAAATAAGGAGGCGTTAGCCGCGTTTTTGAAACTGGCGGACACTGCAGATGTTATTGTCGAAAACTTCCGCCCAGACGTGAAGAAACGCCTCGGCATTGACTATGAGACACTTTCCAAGACAAACCCGCAACTGGTATACGCCTCTATTTCCGGTTTCGGGCAGGACGGTCCGATGGCGGATCGTCCAGGGTTCGATCAGATTGCCCAAGGTATGGGCGGATTGATGTCGATCACGGGCGAACCCGGAACCGGACCGATGCGCGTTGGCATCCCTGTCGCGGACCTCTGCGCCGGATTGTTTGCTGCCCAAGGCATTTTGATCGCGTTATTTGAACGGCACACGTCCGGAAAAGGCCAATGGATCCAGACATCGTTGTTACAGGCGCAGGTTTTTATGCTGGATTTTCAGGCCGCACGTTTTCTCATGGATGGCGACATTCCAAAACAGGCGGGGAACAATCATCCCACATCAATCCCGACAGGCGTGTTCAAAACCGCCGATGGCCACATGAACATAGCGGTAACAGGAAATAACATCTGGGCCAGTTTTGCCAAGGTCATGGACCGGGCCGATTGGCTGGATGACCCGCTCTACGCGACCGCACCTGATCGGTCAAAAAACCGCGATGCCCTCGGCGCGGAGATCGGAGCGATCACAGCGACGCGCAGCACCGCCGACTGGATCGACACGTTCACCGCTGCTGGCGTCCCCGCGGGCGAGATCAACGATATTGGGCAGGTTTTCAGCAACCCGCAGGTCCGCCACCTTGGCCTTGCACAACCCGTGACCAGCCACGAGCGGGGCGAAACTGAACTGGTCGGTCAACCGATCATCATGAGCCGCACCGGCAGCTGCATTGCCAGTCCACCGCCGCTTGCAGGCCAGCATAATGACGAAATATTGACCGAAATCGGCCTGAGCAAAGACGACATCAGAGCGATGCGCGCCTCAGGCGGCACATCCTAATTCAAAATAAATGGACATCCCTATGACCGACAAAATTCTGACCAAACAAAATGGTGAAATCGCCCGTATCATTTTCAACCAACCCGAAAAACGGAACGCCGTATCACTCGAGATGTGGGAGGCCGTCGAGGCTGCGGTGACGCGGTTTGCCGCTGATGACAGCGTCCGCATCTTGATCCTGTCGGGCGCGGGCGGGAAAGCCTTTGTGTCGGGTGCAGACGTGTCCAAATTCGAGACCGAACGCGCCAGCGAGGAAGCGGTCGCTAATTACAACGCTACCACAAAGCGCGTCTATGACATGGTCGAAGCATTTCCCAAGCCAACAATTGCCCAGATTGACGGGTTTTGCGTCGGTGGAGGGGTCGCGTTGTCACTCTGCTGTGATTTACGAATTTGCGGCGAAGGGTCTAATTTTGCAGTGCCCGCCGCCAAGCTTGGCCTTGGATATGCCTATCCCGGCCTGAAACGGTTGGTCGATGTTGTGGGCCCGGCCTTTGCCAAGGAGATCTTCTTTACAGCGCGTCGTTTCAATGCCGAAGAATGCCGGACAATGGGTCTAGTGAACCGCGTGGTCCCCGATGCCGACGTGGCACGAGTCGTGGAAGAAACTGCAAAGATGATCGCGGAGAATGCCCCGATGACCGTCGCGTCTAGTAAATTCATCATCGGCCAGACCCTGCTTCCAGAGAGCGGACAGGACCTCGCGGCATGCGATGCCCGTGTCAAAGCCTGTTTCGACAGCAAGGATTACATCGAAGGCCGCCGCGCGTTCCTTGAAAAACGCAAAGCCAATTTTGTAAACGCCTGAATGACCGATGCTGCTCCAAAGCGGATCAACATGGATGCCGCCCGCGCCCATCTAGACACTGCGCTAAATGACCACGAACAGGCGTTCGAGACATTTTTTTTCGCGCGGTTTCTGGGATTGGCTTTCGACTATTTACCCCATGATGCGGCCGACTCCGACAAGGATACCTGCAGGCTCACATTTCAGGTCACCGATATGCTCAAGAACCCGCAAGGGTCGCTGCACGGCGGGGCCTTGGCCTCTGCGATGGATATTTCCATGGGGCATCTGGTCAATAAGGTCGCCGGCCCCGGTGCAACAATTGAGATGAAGATTCAATTCATGCGCCCGGTAATGGACGGGACTGTCACGGTCAAAGGGTGCTTCATCAAACGCGGGCGCAGTATATCGTTTATGGAAAGCCGCGTTACGGGGCCAGATGGAAAACTCGCCGCCGTTGCGACCGCCACGTGGAAGATGCCCTAAGCAAAAACCTAATCAGAAGTTTCTTCGTGCACATCACCAAGCATGGTCTGCTCGACGAAGTCTGCTCAAGATTTGCCCATTTATGCGAATGCCCGTTCGAAGGCCAGCGCGTGTTTTTTGAGTACGCATGCGGGGCGTTGACCCTCAACAGCGTCATGCAAACGTTGGCAAAAATTTGCAGCCATCCGCAACAATCAGGGCCGCGATAACCCTGCGTCCCATGCACTTGTGGCAATCATCGACAAGGCCAAGGCCGATATGTCTGTCCTATTTAACGCACCCGAGGGTCAGTTTTTTTGTGGGAGAAAGCGGCACAGAACTGCTTTTCCGCCTGATCCGCGCTGCCATTGTTGCCACGTCTGCGTACACGGTCTTCAGCAACACGGTGGAACATCCGGCGACGCGATCTGTCGCCGCAAAATGGTCCGCGATGATGGGCAAGTCCCATATATACATTGCCCACGACGATGCGACGGGCGCTGTCGATGCGCACGCCTACGCCGCACAAGTGAAGCCCGACGCGCAGTTCGTGACGATCCTGCACACTTCTCCTGTCACTGGTATGGAGATGGATGTGGCCGCAATCGCTGCCGCGATCCGCAAGATCTCACCCGATTGCTTTATCATTGTAGACGGCATCCAGCACGCTGCCCACGGCCAGCTCGATATTGCCAGCTACGGCGTCGATGGCTACGTCGTGTCGCCCTACAAAGTGTTTTCACGCCACAGCTACGGCATTGCATGGGTGTCGGACCGCCTGTCCGCTCTGCTCATGAACACCTGATGTATGCGCCGGGTGAGCCTTGGGAGTTCGGAACGCGCGACACTGGCGCCTACGCGACAATCTCGGATGTCGTTGATTATTTTGAATGGCTCGGCAGCAATTCCACCGAAGACACGGACCGCCGCGCACGGATTTTGGCCGCAGGCCACGCCATCCACGACCACGAAGCAGCGCTGACCCATGCGATGATTCATGGCACGGGCAACCAGAAAGGTCTGGCCAATATGCCATCGGTCACGATTATTGGCGGCACGGATAACCCCCTCCGCGAAGGGATGGTATCCATCGCCGTGGCGGGCGAGGATTCTCCTGATGGTGTGACAGCCCTACGCAATAAGGGCATCCGAACTCATACCCGCAAGGCTGATCACAATTCCGGCAATATCCTTGATCCGCTGGGCCTGGCATCATCCGTCCGCGTGTCTATGTGACACTACAATACCGAAGCCGAAGTGGTGCAATCCCTTCATGCAAAGCGCGAGATTACCGAAACTGCGACCTAGGCCTACGCGAGGTCAGCTAGTTTATCCATGATACCGGGCGCAGGAGTAAAACCTTGCAACCTTGCCGCATTCAACGCCGCGACCGCCCTCTGTCCTGGTAGGCGGATCGGCACCGCAGGGTCTAGAGGTGGGCTGGCCGTGATCAAATCGCGGGCATCGGCTAGTCGCGCGGACATCGCAGCTTGCGGCAACAGACGCGCCACATCGACCAAAATGAACATATGTCCGACATTGGCTTGCGCTGCTGGATTGAGATTGGCATTCGGGATTTGTGACAACATCGCAGCGCCCGAAAGCCCGCCCGCCAGCAGATCAAGGCAGAGCGACAGGTTCGCGCCTTTGCTGCCACCTATCGCCTGCATCATACCTTTCATCGCCTCGGCGGCGTCGGTAGTCGGGATGCCCCCCGCGTCAGTGGCCCACGTTTCGGGAATAGAGCGACCGGCTGCCGCCGCCTGACGCACCTTCGATCGCGCCGCTACTGACAGCGCCATATCGAGGATCACGGGCGAACCTAAACCGTCGGGATCGGGGATCGCGATGCCGAATGGTGTGTTGCCCAGCACCGGTGTGGTGCCCCCAACAGGCGCGATCATAGGGGAAGTATTGGTGGTAAAAATAGCGGCAAACCCTTCTTGAGCTGCCGTGTAAAGCAATGGGGCCAAGGCCCCCAGGTGAGTTGAATTCCGGCAAAACGACGCGGCCATACCAGTATTCCGTGCCGCATCCATCGCGGACCGCATGGCGCGCAGGGCTACCGCTGGTCCAAGCCCGTTGTGGCCGTCCACGCGGATAAGTGACGGGGCTACCGCCTGCATATCAGGCTGAGCCAGAGGGTTGATTCCCCCTTCCCTGATCCGCGTCACATAATCAATAACACGTAAGAGACCATGGGTTGTCACCCCCAACATCTCGGTCAGGGTCAGCATCCGTGCCGCGTCCTGCGCCATGCTCTGTTCGATCCCTGCCCGCATGAAGACGCGCTCAACTAATGTGCAGGCATCAGCCTCGCGCACAGGCGACACCAACTTCAAGTCCCGGCCTTTTTTGCAGCATCAGCACGATTACTGAAGCGGCCCATCAAAGGAAGCAACGCCACAAGAACAAACGTAACACCAATAATCCAGAGCGACGCAGGACGTTCAAGGAATATGCCGAACGACCCCCGCGAAATCGTCATTGTCTGACGTAAGGCTTCTTCGGCCAAAGGCCCCAGAACAAGCGCGAGCACCAACGCTGCTGGTGAAAACCCGTAAAGCCGCATAAAAAATCCGATTATACCGGCCGCAAACATCAGGTAGGTTTCGACAAAGGACGCATTCACACTGAACGTGCCAAGTGCGCAGACCACCACAATGGCAGGCCCAAGCAAACGGTAAGGAACTTTGATCAGCTGCACAAACAGCGGGATCGCAAAGATGCTGATCGCTAGCAATGCCACGTTGCCCAAATACATAGATGCAATCAGGCCCCACGCAAGTTCGGGATTTTGCTCCATGAACAGTGGACCGGGGCGCAAGCCCCACATCAAGAACGCTGCCAGAAGAACGGCAGTCGATGCGGAGCCGGGAATACCCAGAGTCAACAGCGGTATCATCGCGCCAGACGACGCCGCATTGTTGGCTGTTTCGGGTGCTACAAGACCCGCCATTTCACCTTTGCCGAAATTATCTTTATTTTTCGAAAGCGACCGTTCCGTGGAATAGGCCATCAACGACGCGATCGTCGCACCCGCTCCCGGGATAACGCCAACTACGAACCCAAGGATAGAATGGCGCACCATCGTCATGCGGGTCGATACGAAATCCATCTTGGACGGCCAGAATTCTTTTTCTTCATCATACTTAATGATGCCACCCGTGCCGGTCTTGTGCAGACCTTGATAAAAGGCATAAAACAGCTCCCCCAATCCGAACAGGCCGATGGCGATGGGGATAAAATAAATCCCACCAATCAATTCTGCAGACCCGAAGGTGTATCGCCCCTGCCCAGTTTCCAGATCGACCCCGACAGTGCCAAGCGCCAACCCGATCAGCGCCGAGATAACGCCGAGCTTCCAGTGGTCGCCGATCATCACAATCAGTGTAAGCAACCCCATCACCGCCAGCAGGAAATATTCGGGTGGCCCGAAACTGCGCGATACTTGTGCAAACATAGGCGCGAGGATCGTAATCAGGATGACACCGACTGTGCCGCCTACAAATGACGCAACCGCCTGCATCACGAGCGCAGGTCCGGCGCGCCCGTTCTTGGCCAGCGGGAATCCATCAAAGGTACTGGCCACCGTCGCACTTTCACCTGGCGTGTTCAGCAAGATCGAGGTGATCGTCCCGCCATACATCGCACCATAATAAATCGCGGCGAGCATCATAATGGCGGGAACAGGATCCATGCCGAAGGTAATCGGGAGCAGTATCGCCAGACCCGCAGATGGGCCAAAACCGGGGATCACACCCACGATCATACCCACCATGGCACCCGCCAGAAGATACATCATATTTATCGGTGTAATGGCCAGCGACAGGCCCATAAAGAGATTGCTGAAGATATCCATCACGCGGTCTCCTGTGCGGGGACATAGCGCGCCCCGCTGATGTCTAGAATGGCAATTCGAACATGGCGGGCGGCATGTTGGCGTTCAACAACCGATCAAATAGAAGGAATATTGCAGCAGGAATGGTGACGCTGAGGATGGTATTCTGCAAATGGCGGCCGGGATTGATTGCCAGAAGTGAAACGCCTAGATAGATCACCGACGCGACAAAGCCACCGAACAGCCGAAGCAAAACGGCATAGCCAACACCCAGTAACATCAACTTCACGACATCGCCCCAGCTGCTTTCGTCGATTTCCGATTTGCGAACTTCGCGCAGGGCGTCGACGAGCACCCAGATTGCGAAAACAACCATCGTAGTACCAACAATGCGCGGGAAAAAACCTGGCCCGAGCCGGCCTGAACGGGTCAGGAACGGCAGGTCAACAAATGCGATGAACGCATAGTAGATTGCCGCGGCCAGCACGAAAAAAAGAAACGCGATGCGCATAAAATTTGTCCCGTCGGGGGTGACTGATAAAACGCCCGGCCGCACAGATTGCGCGGCCGGTACATCCGACTTGTGGTGGTTCACTCGATGGCGCCCGACTCACGGAGAACCGTTTCAAAGCCAGCCATTGTAGTGGTCAAGAATGTGCGGAAATCTTCGCCGTAAATGACCGTCGGTGTCAGTGTGTTGCTTTCGATATAGGCTTGCCATTCTGGCGTTTCCACAACCTGACGCATCGTAGCGATCCACCATTCCTGCGCCTCAACGGGCGCGTCGGGTGCGAGGATCAGGCCGCGCGGCATAGACACACCGATGTCGTATCCGATGTCACCCATTGTCGGTACACCTGCGAGGGCGGCTGGCGTGGACTGACCGGAGTAGACGAGCGCGCGCAATTCGCCCGCCTCTATCAGACCAAGGATTTCGCCGGGGTTTCCGACCATCGCATCGAGCGCTTCGGACAGCAGGGCTGTCGTCTGGTCGGCCATGGAATTGAACGACACATAGTCATATTCAAAACCGGCCTTTTCGGCAAACAGTGTGGGCACAATAAAGTCCACGTTCACGGTGCCCGTGCCGCCGATGTTCATCGGGCCGGCTTTGGCCGCTGCAATAAAGTCGTCAATATTCTGGATCTCAGACGAGGCATTAACCACAAGCACGAGGTCATCGGTCGCCAGCAGTGCTACGGGAGTAAAATCTTCAGGCGCCCATGGCGTGTCCGCTTGAAGTGGCGTCGTCACAAAACTGCCCGACGTGGTCGAAATACCGTAGCCGCTGCCAGCTTGGGTAAACAGATGGCCCCAACCGACGGCGCCCGACCCACCAGCGCGGTTTTCCGCGGCAATATCACCTGGGTACAGATCGTAGGTGTTAAGAATATCGATGATCGTGCGGGCCATTATGTCGTTGCCGCCGCCCGGACCAAACGCGATTGTCCAGTCAAGCGTCTCATCAGCCGATGGATATTGCTGTGCGAAGGCAGGTGCAGCAATAGCCAAGGATGCGGTCACTGCCGTCGCACGAAGCCACGGCTGCATCGCAGTTGTAAATTTCGTCATAGTATCCTCCCAAAGGGTTCCGATTTCATATTGCTCAACCTTTCTCCCAAGGGTTGAGCCGTCGTGACGTTTGGTTCGCTCTTTAAGCGTGGTCGCTCATCTATCGGCTCTCCAGCAACCGTTTCTTTCCGTTGATGTGGTGTTGGGCGCCGAGCATGTGAGCCGCATCTGCGTCTCCCCTCGCAATCGCGTCAACCATTTCGCGATGCTCGTCGTTTGACACAGCCAGCGATTTGGCGCCGGTGAGTACTTTCAACCGCATCAATCGCACTTCTTTGCCTAGCGACTGGTAAAGATCGGACGCACGGCTGGCGCCGGACGCCGCTGCAATTTCGTCGTGAAATTTCAGATTGAGTTCAAAATAGGTGGTTTCATCGCTCAGTTCAGCGGCATTCTTCATTTTCGTCACAAAGTCTCGCAGGTCCCCCAGAACCGCAGGATCGCCCGCTTCCGCCACTCTTGCACATAGGTAGCCGGCTATCATCGACCGCAAATCATAGAGCTCCAGCACATCTTCGAAAGACAGCTTTCGAACGTATACGCCTTCATTAGCCACAGCCCGCACGAGTCCCGTGCGTTCAAGCGACCGTGCAGCCTCCCGCACGGGACCACGGCTGACGCCGATCCGCGCGGCGAGGCTGATTTCATCCAGACGCTCACCCGCAGGCAATTCCCCGTCAAGGATCATGCGTTCCAGCTCATCACGGACTTCGCCTACAACCGACCGCTGGCGCAGTTTCACAAAGGAGTTCCGGATGTCTCTGGGCTGTTCCATGACCCTAACCTTACGTTTATTTCACAATTGTCAACATTATTTTGCCGATTGACAACTGGTGCTGACATCCCGATGATCAAGAACATCAGTCCCACGCATACGCCGCAGGTCTTGAAGATGCCGAAGGTTTTTGCCGCACAATCAACACAATAAGGAATCTCACGATATGGCCGAAAAGGTTCTAAGCGGGAAAACAGCCTTTGTGTCGGGGTCCGGACAAAATATCGGTCGGGCGATTGCGGTGCATTTGGCGCGAATGGGCTGTAATGTGGTTGTGAACGGATCAAGCGATAAAGATGCAGCACTGGCGACCGCGAAGATGGTTGAGGAGGCGGGCGCAGAAGCGCTCGTGTCAATGGGTGACGTGGGTCACGCGAATAGCGTCACCGGAATAGCCGCCGCCGCACTTGCACGCTTCGGCACGATTGATATTGTTGTCAACAACGCCGCTCGCCGTCCGCACAAACCTTTTCTGGAAATGTCGGACGCTGACTGGCATTCCGTTGTCGATTCCGGCCTGACCTCCGTATTTTATACAACCCGCGCATTTTTGCCTGGCATGGTAGACAAAGGTTGGGGCCGCGTTATCAATTTCGCTGGGATGAAGGCGATCAAGGGTTATTTCGAAGGCGCGCCAATTTCTGCGGCAAAGCACGGCGTCTGGGGGCTGACCAAGGCCCTGTCTGAAGAGTTCGCGCCCAAAGGCATCACGGCGAATGTCATTTCGCCCGGACAAATCCGTAATGAGGCAGCGACGGCCGATGATCCGGCACGGGCGGCCAGCATCCCGACAGGGTTCATGGGCCAACCAGACGACATTGCTGCCATGGCGGCCTTTCTTGCCTCGCCGGCTGCGCGCTTCGTGTCCGGCCAGATGGTCGCCGTCAATGGTGGCCAATCGACCTGAGGTAGACCGCAGATCTACGCCCAAAAGAGTGAACATCATGGCCGCCTCCACTAGCAACTGGTTCCGCGCAACGTCTAAACGCCAGCAATCCCTGACCTTCGGGATTGCGGCAGCAGGCACTGCACTATTCTGGGGCCTAGGCCTGCCGCTTCCGTTTCTGTTCGGGCCGCTAGCCGCATGCCTTGTGGCGGCGCTTGCAGGGGCCCCTTTGAAGGGGACGAAAACACTCAGTCAGGCGATGAGGACGATTTTAGGTGTTGCCATTGGCGCGTCCCTCACGCCAGCAGTTGTCGAAAGCCTGCCAACCATGGCGTTGTCGCTGGCCCTGATCCCCGTTTATGTCATCGTCATAGCCCTGATTGGCGTGCCTTTCTTTCGCAAGGTCTATCGGTTTGACGGGGCCACGGCGTGGTATGCCGCGATGCCTGGAGGATTGCAGGACATGATCCTGTTCGGACAGGAATCCGGTGCCGATACGCGTGCCCTGACCCTAATCCACGCGACACGCGTCTTGATCATCATCACACTCGCGCCACTAATCTTGACACAATTTTTCGATGCTTCCCTTGATAATCCCATTGGCGCGCCCGCTAGCACAATTCCGCTCTACGAATTGATCATTATGGCGCTGGCCGCCTTTGTCGGCTGGAAAGTCGCCGCTCGCATCGGCATGTTCGGCGCGGCGATGCTTGGCCCTATGATCCTTGCTGGGGTCCTGTCCCTGACAGATGTGATCCACTATCGCCCTCCTGCAGAGGCCATTCTTGCTGCACAATTCTTTATCGGAATTACGCTTGGGGCCGGATATATCGGTGTGACGATCCGTGAACTGCGCCGTGATGTCCTGGCTGGTATATTCTTTGTGTTTATGTTGTCGATGGTGACGTTTGCCTTCACCGAAATGGCGATCCTGACCGGCCTGGCACCACCTGTCGATGCCTTCCTTGCTTTCGCCCCGGCGGGCCAAGCCGAAATGACGGTCCTTGCTATCGTAGTCGGTGCGGATTTGGGCTATGTGGTCGTCCATCATCTGATGCGGGTATTTATTGTCATCACCGGCGCCCCAGTAGCTGCGCGATTATTTGGCGTGGGAAAGGCGGGAAAACCACCATCCTAGCAACTGTGTTTATTTGCCGGGCTGACTCTGCCAAGGCGCGCCAGTCTTGATGATGGCGTTGGCGATTATGATCAGCCTTCGTGCAATTGCTATGATGACGAGTTTGTGTGGTTTTCCGCGCTC
>Ga0222707_1000324_pt1 | contig 15389 bp, 22 predicted proteins | sample AntAcemetage1574_FD_179831 | JGI IMG/M metagenome (GOLD analysis project Ga0222707, IMG submission 179831) | Saline water microbial communities from Ace Lake, Antarctica - #1574 | ecosystem: Environmental > Aquatic > Non-marine Saline and Alkaline > Saline | place: Antarctica: Ace Lake...
TGACTGTGATACATACAAAATTGTAAAGGCAGAGATTGAAAGAGTGTGAGGAGTTTCCAACATAATATTGGGGGCTTTTTTTTAGCAATGTTTTGTAACGAAAAGGGTATGGTGTCGTGGCGGATTAAATGCACGAACCTATCGGATTAATAAAAAACTTAAATAAATGAACAAAACTTTAAATACAGCATCAAAACCGCCATGCACTATACCCAGTGTTGTGCGTAGTGCGGTTATCAATAACGTAAATTGTATTGATTGGCAGGATGGAATTAAGCAAGTTTTAGATAACTCTATTGACTTGGTAGTTACTGACCCACCTTACGGAATGGAATTTCAAAGCAACTACCGAAAAGTAAAATATAAAAGTATTCAAAACGATGATAACCTTGATTGGCTTGATGGTTGGGCGGTTGAGCTAAAAAGGGTTTGCAAAGATGAAGCCCACCTTTATATTTTTTGCTCTTGGCACAATGTAGATATATTTAAGCAAGAATTAGGTGCACACTTTAAGATTAAGAATATTTTGATTTGGGAAAAGAACAATACAGGGATGGGCGATTTAGAAGGCGATTATGCACCTAAATATGAAATGATAATATTTTGTAGCAACGGAATAAAAAAACTTAATGGTGGGCGTAATGCTAACATACTGAAAGCAAAAAGGACTGGCAATGAAAACCACCCAACCGAAAAGCCTGTAAACTTGATTAGTTACCTAATTGAAAAAAGTAGTAATAAAGGCGATTTAGTTTTGGATACTTTTGCAGGAAGCTTCTCAACTGCCCAAGCGTGTAAACAAAAGGAACGGAATTTTATTTGCTTTGAAATTGAAGAGGATTATTGTAAAACCGCAAAAAACTTGCTTAATGGCGTATCAGTATCGCTCTTTTAGCATTACGCACAACTACCATTATACCAATAAATGCAATTAAAAATCAACTAAAAATCAAAGACTTATGTTATTACAGGTAAATTTTATTGGTAAATGGTGGTTAAAAAATAATCATCATTATGTGTGGACTACTTGCAAGAAATTGGTAAACACTCGATCTGGTAAATTAGTAAAAAAAACTACCAATGGCCAAGGTGTAAAAATAGGGTATTACATAGATCGTAAATTTATAAAATGCGAGGATTTAATTAATCAATTAGAATTGATTCCAATTGCGTTGTTTACATTGAGTTAACTATCTTTATAGCATAAAAACCGTGAAAAATGAATAATCAAAACGCTGCAGATAATTACAGAAATAAAATTTTGGCGCAGTCTGCAGAATTAATGCAGCAATTAGCAACCAATTCTGGATTCTTTAAATATTACTACAAAGTTTTACCTAATTTTAAAAGTCAACAGGCAGCGTTTATTATTGTTAATCAGTTGTATTATTTGCTTTTTGGTGAAGAGAAATATAATTCTTTTGATGGTTTTCGAAAAGCAAAAAACAGGGATTTAAAAAACTAAACTATGAATTTAGAAAATAAAAAAGAAGCGTTGGTAATAGATTTTTTTTTAACCAACAAAAACAATACATCCGCAGAAATTGCAAAAGTATTTGATTTAAGTTTATGGACCATAAATAATATTTTAGACAAATATTTTAAAACAAAAACGATCAATGAATAACAATATCAAAATAATTTTAGTAATAATCTGCACATTTACTGCAGCGTTATTTACTTCTTTGTTGTTAGAACTTAAATTGTTTCAAGTGCCAGAGCGCAGAATTTTAATAAATGCATTTATATTAATACAGCTTTATTTAGGCTTTATTATTTTCAAATCAATGATTTCTATCAAAAAATAAAATTGCGGACAATTGTCCCAAACAAAACGCTTCTAATGCATAATCTTTACACCATACAAAAGCGGTGTTTATGTTATTTGAAGCGTTACAGTCTAATTATCAACAAAGATCAGCATCTATCAGTAATGGTGGGTTTCTTTCTGGATTCTTTGGCGGTACAGGTGCCACTACTAAAAACGGTACACCTGTTTCAAATTCATCTGCATTAACACTTTCTGCGTTTTATAACGGAATTACCATTCTTTGCAATGATTACGCAAAGCTTCCTAAGCATGTTGTTCAAAAAACAGCCGGTAATACAAATAGACTTTCTTCACATCCTGTTGATTACATCATAAACGAGAAACCTAACCAATACATGAATGCGTTTGGTTTTGATTCTATTTTAATGAAATGCGCTATTTTAAAAGGTAATGGATATGCAGAAAAGGTTTTAAATCCGTTTACAGGTAAAGTGGCTTCATTGCAATTTATTAACGAAAACACTACACCTGTAACTGTAAAGAAATTTGAAAACAAATTGTTTTATCATTTTGATGGAAAAGTATTAGCTGCAGAAAACATTTTACATTACAGATCTTTATATTCAGATAATGGTATTACAGGCATTGGTGTAGTTAGTTATGCGGCAAAATCTTTAGGTGTTGCATTGTCAAGTCAAGAATTTGCAGAAGAATATTATGCATCAAAAGGTATTGGTACCGGTATCGTTACATCATCAAAAGATTTAGACAAAGATGCAAAAAGTAGAATATCGTCTGCATTATCTTCTTCTTTATCAGATCAAAAATCTTTTAAAATTGCGGTTATAGATGAAGCGCAATCTTTTCAGCATATAAAACTATCGCCACAAGAAGCAATGTTTTTAGAAACTAATAAACATGCTATTGGCGAGGTTGCTCGTTGGTTAAATATACCAACGTATAAATTAAAAGATACAGAAAATCAAAATAATTCTAACATGGAAAACCAAAGCATTAGCCATGTTTCTGATAGCATTCTGCCTTGGGCCTTAATTAATCAGCAAGAATATAATTCTAAACTATTTACTGCATCAGAACGAAACTCTGGCATACGTGTGCAGTTTAATATAAATAGTTTGTTGCAAGCGGATAAAAAAACCCAGGCAGATTTTTATATGAAGATGATCTATTCTGGAACTATGACAAGAAACGAAGTTCGAATTTTAGAAAACTTAAATAAAATTGATGGTTTAGACGAACCATTGACACCGGTTAATATGCAAACACAAGAACAAATTAACAAGCAATTAACAGCAACATAAAATGAGTAAAGAAGTACAGAATCAAGTAGTAACCAGAAGTGCATTTGTAGGCAATACAACTGCAGAAATGTTAGAAAATAGACAAGTAGAATTTGTTATTTCTAGTGAAGCTGTAGATAGTTATAGAACTGTTTTTAAAATGGATGGTTGGGATTTAAACAGATACGCATCAAATCCTATTGTTGCATATCAGCATAGAGCAGGATCAGATAATCCAGACGATATTATTGGTACATCAACAGTAAGAATAGAAGGTGATAAATTGATTGGTGTGGTAACTTTTGAAGAAGCGGATGTGAATCCAAAAGCAGAAAAAGTATTTAGAAAAATACAGGCAGGAACTTTAAAAATGGCAAGCATTGGTGCAAGGCCATCAGAATACAGATTTGGTGATGAAACCAAAGGCGAAGATAAAGATGTACTGTATTTTACCAGACAAGAATTATTAGAATGGTCCGTGGTTTCTATAGGGTCAAATCCAGATGCGCACAAACGAAATGCGCAAACAATTGAAGAAATAAGACAAACAATTATTGCAGAAATTCCTGTTATAATTGATCAAGAAATAAAAGGAAAAAGTGTTCAAGAAGCACAAATAATGATTAATAAAAATAGAGTTTAAAAATGAGAAATTCAGTAGAATTAAAACAAGAACGTGCTTCTAAAATAGATGCGCAAGAAGCTATTGCAAAGGCAGTAGTAAACAGAAGTTTTAATGCAGAAGAAACCACAAGGTTTGATGCATTGCAAACAGAAATTGATGGTTTAAACATCGATATCACAAGATCAGAAAAATTTGAAGTTTCACAAGCAGCAAGATCTGCAGCAGGTGTTACAGTTAGTGATGCAGTTGTAATTGATGCGCCAAGAGCGGTTAAAACTTTTTCTTTGTTAAGAGCATTAAGAAGTTTGGCAAAAGGGCAAGAATTACATGCAGATGATGCAGAAGTACATGCAATGGCACAAGAAGAAATGCGTGCATCTGGTTTAGAATTACCAGAAGGAAATGCAATTTCTATACCAACAGGTGTATTAAGAGCGCAATCGGTAACAGGTGATTCTGGTGCAAAAGGTGGTGCATTAGTAGCATCTACACCAATGCTAGTAAGACCTTTACAGCCTGTATTGGCAATTGAAAGTTTAGGTGTAAATATTATGAGCGGTTTAGTTGGTGATGTTCCATTACCTACTTCTGGCGCATTTACATTTGCTTATGGTTCTGAAACTGCTACAACTGCAGGTACAGACATTGGTTTTTCTGGTCCTACTTTAAAGCCAAAACGTTGTTCTGGTGTTGTTGATATTTCTAAGAAATTACTGGCACAAACTTCTTTTTCTGTAGAAGATTATATTATTGAGCAAATAAATATTGCATATGGTAACGCTGTTACTTTAGCGGCATTAAATGGTTCTGGCGAAGCACCGATTGGTTTATATACTTTAATTACTACAAACATTAACACAACTGTTGGTGCGTTAACAGATGCAACAGCATTGGCATTAGAAGGTTTGGTTGATGCTGCAGATGGTACAAACGTAAAACGTGCGTATTTAGCAGATCCAAAAGTAAAATCAAAAGCAAAAGGTACGTTTGTAGATGCAGGTTCTGGTGTAAGATTATCAGATGGTACTTCTTTAAACAGTTACCCATTTATTTCTACAACGTTAATGCCAACTTTAAACAGTGGTGCAGCGCATCCAATTATTTTTGGAGATTGGAATCAGTTAACTGTAGGTTATTGGGATTCTGTATCAATTATAGTTGATCCTTATACACAAGCAGCTTCTGGAAAAGTAAGATTAATTATTGAAGGTTTTTCTGATATCGCAGTTACAAACGAAAAAGCGTTTGCAATTAACAAAGTGTTATCAGTTTAAAAATATAGTGTTTTTATAGTGATTTGATTTATTGGTTGATTTAAAGGGCCTGTTTAGTCAGCAGGCCTTTTTTTTAAAAAAGAAAGATGGCAAAAAAGAAAGTAGAAGTTTTAGATGTTAAGATTTTAGTGGCAGTTGCAGGTGTTTATAAGTTGTCTGCAAGTGTTGGTGATGTAGTTTCATATCCAATAGCGTTAGCAATGGAATTGGTAGAAAATAAGTATGCAGAAATTATAAAATAATAGCAATGGCGTTTGTAACAGAATTAACATATACATCACCAGAAATAATATCACTTGCAAGGGCTAAGAAGCAATTGCAGTTAGAAAGTGATTTTACAGAAGATGATGCTTTAATTTCTGATTATATAGATGCGGCAATTAGTCAAGCAGAAAACTATATAAATACAGAAATTTCAGAAAAGAAATTTGATGTAAAAGGCACATCAATAAATGATGTTTTGGCTTTTAATCAGCAAAAAATTACAAGTGTAGATTTGTTTACTTACAAAGATTTAAACGGTACAAATCAAACAATTGCAGCAACAGATTATTCTTTGCAAAGCGTTGATAAATACGAAAACAAAATTGTTTTTAACGATGATTTTGTGTATCCAGAAATAAAAGCATTTGATCCTGCAGCGGTTAACCTACAAGTTACTGTTGGTTTTTCGGTTGGTAAAGTGCCAAAGGCGATACAAAAAGCATTGTTGTTAATGGTTACAGATAGTTATGAGTTTAGAAACGATACCGTAAAAGAAAAAAGTACAGCATCAGAAAACGCATTGCATCCTTATAAAAGATTTTAATGAAACAGCAGTTGGTAAACAGTTTAAGGTACAGAATTTCTATTGTAAAGATGGTAAAAATTACATCTGCAACAGGTTCGCCAACAGAAACAGAACAAGAAATTAAAAGCTGTAGAGCAAATTTAATTGAGGTTTCTGGTAGTGAAGATGAAGAAGGTAAAGTTCGTTCTTTGTTTTCAACCATTTTTATCATAAGATATGATGATCGTTTTATAAAAGGGAAGGCAAACGCAATGTTTGTAAAAGATGCAGATGGTTTTAAATATAATATTATTTCTGTTGTAGAAAAACAAGTTAAAAAGTATTTACAAATTAATACTATTAGACGTGAGTAAATCATTAGTTGAAATACAAGGGTTTGCGGAATTGCAGAATAGATTAAAAAGTTTACCAGATAAAGTTAAAAGATCCGAGGTTTTAAAAATATTAGGTCAAGCCGCAAATACAACAGTAAAAGCAGCAAAAAGATTAGCACCTGTATCAAAGAAGCCGCACATACAAAAGCGCAAAGGGCAAAGATTTGGTATTTATATTACACCCGGTAATTTAAGTAAAAGTATTGGTAAAAAAACAATGTCAAGATCTAGAGTGCCAATGTTGGTTGTAAGGGCCAGAAGTCATAAAAAGAACGATGGTTGGTATGGTCGGCAAATGATTATAAGAGGTACAAAAAATATTGAATCTAATCCTTTTATAGATAAAGCATTTGAAGAAACAAAAGGTAAAGTGGCTGCAGAAGCAGAACAAAAAGTGGCAAAATATATACAAAAACGAATTAATAAATTAAATTAATGTTAGTAGAAAAGGCAACACAAGTATATTCAGATTTAAGCAGTTTTACTGCCTTAACTTCTTTGTTAACCAATGGTGCAGATTCTATTAGGCCATTAATTGCAGAATCAGAAGATGGTGATTCTTTTATAACGTACATGATTAAGTTTGAAAACTTTGCAAGTAAAGACAGGGCAACAGATTTTCAAGTAATTGTGCAAAGTTGGGCCACAGATTACAATGATAGTTTGGCAATTGCAGATCAAGTTGAAGCAGCTTTTGGTGCATCAAGTAATTTTTATAAATATCTATCTGCAAACGCAAATTTTAACGAACAATTAGAAATTTATACAGAACAAATATTTAACATTAAAAAATAAAGATTATGGCTTTCGATTACAAAGGATCAGCAATGCGTATCAAACTTGGTACAAAAACAATTATGCACGAAATTGATTTTAGTTATGGTGCATCAACAGAATTTCAAGAACTAGCTTCTAAAGATGTAGAAAATGCAGTAAATGCAGGTAAATCTACTTTTAGTTTATCTGGTAACGGATATGCAGATAATTCTGCAGCATCTGCACAAGAAGATATTATATCAATGTTTGCGTGGCGTGCTGCTAAAACATCAAAAGCATTTGAAATTTCTGATGGTGTTTCTGGTAATTTATCTTTATCTGGTACAGCGTATCTAGAAAATATAGAAATTCAAGGTACTTTAAATGAAGTTGTAACGTATTCTTTTACTTTAAAAGTAACTACTGCAACAGAAGGAACTACAGCTTAAAAAATTAAAAATTCAGTTGGCCGGAAATTCCGGCCAACTGAATTTCATTAAAACAACTATAAATCAAAAGACAATGAAGATTACAATTAATAAAAAAAACTATGCTGTAAAGTTTGGTTTTGGTGCTTTGAAAATTCTATGTAAAAAATGGAATGAAAAAACAATTGGTGGTTTAGATAAACATTTTCAAAAATTAAATTTTGGCGATGGTAAAGAACCAGAATTGGACCAATGGGATTTAATAGGTGATTTGGCTTTGAGTGGTTTAGAGTACGCAAATAAAGATATTTCTTTTACTTCTGATGAAATTGTTGATGTGCTTTTTGCGCAGCCAGACAAGTTAACGGAATTAATAGAATTATTTGCAGCTTCTGCGCCAAAGAACGAAAAACCAGATCCAGAAAGTAGGGGAAAGTAGAAGGTGATCAGCAAAATGTAGATTTAACTTTTGATGATTACGAAGAGTTATGTGGCGAAGTTGGTTTACAGATTAAAGAACTCTATAAATTAACACTTAGGCAGTTTCATAATTTTGTAAAAGGTTTTAGAACTAAAGAAGAAGAAGCATTTAAGCTAAAGTTGATATTAAATAGGGATTTAGAATTTGCGATTGTTAGTCCTTATTTAGATAAAAAATCTAAGATAAAAAACAGCACAGATTACAAAACTTTTTATTGGGAAGTTGAAACCCCAGAAAAAGAAAGAGTTTTTAAAACCCCAGAACAGTTAGCTGCTATTTGGCAGAAAAAACAAACAGAAAAAGAATAAGCAATTGGCAAGTTTAGCGAATATTAATATAAAGTTTTCGGCAGATTTAAAGGAGTTTTCAACTTCTATGCAGAATGCAACTAGATCCATGGAAAAAATGGGTGCTAAGTTAAAAGATGTTGGTAAAACTTTATCGATTGGTTTAACTGCGCCAATTGTTGGTTTGGGTGTTATAGCTGTAAAGACTTTTACAGATTTTGAACAATCAATGGCAAAAGTGGCAGCGGTTTCTGGTGCTTCTGTTGGTGCTTTAAAAGCATTAAATCAATCTGCTTTAGATTTAGGTGCATCTACAAGATACACTTCTGCGCAGGTTGCAGAATTACAGTTAAATTATTCCAAACTAGGGTTTTCACCAGATGAAATTTTAAAAGTTACATCTGCAACGTTAGATTTAGCGTTGGCAACAGGTGAAGATTTAGCAACATCTGCAACAGTTGCTGCATCTACATTGCGTGCTTTTGGTTTAGAAGCAGAAGAAATGCAAAGAGTTGTTGATGTAATGGCAAAATCTTTTTCTTCTTCTGCTTTAGATTTAGAGAAATTTCAAACAGCCATGGGTGATTTAGCACCTGTTGCAAAAAATGCTGGTGTTAGTATTGAAGAAGCAACTTCTTATTTATCAATTTTAGTAGATCGAGGGGTTAATGCATCAACTGCAGGAACAGGTTTAAGAAATATTTTTTTAGATTTAGCCGGTACAGGTGAGAGTTTGGAATCTGCAATGAATAGTATTGCAACATCCACTAATAAAAACAAAGCTGCATTTGATGCATTTGGTAAACGTGGGGCAGTAGTTGCTGCGATTATGGCAGATAATTCTGCAGAAGCAAAAGAGTTAGAAAAGGCATACATTGGTTCTGCAGGTGCTGCAAAAGCAATGGCAAAGATTGTTGGTACTACCTTGGAAGGTGCAATGTTAGAAATGAAATCGGCAATTGAAGGAGCTGCAATTGCATTGGGTCAAGAATTGGCACCATACATTAAACAGGCTGCAAATTTTGCGGCTGGTTTAGCAACTTCTTTTAAAAATTTATCATCAGAAACAAAGGGTACAATTATAGTTGTTGCAGGTTTGGCAGCCGCAATTGGTCCTATTCTTTTGGTTTTAGGTTTATTAATGACAAGCGTTATTCCTGGTTTAATTACTGCATTTGGGTATTTGCGTGCTGGTTTATTATTGTTGCAAGGTGGTTTTATAAAACTTACTGCGGTAATGATTGCAAATCCATTTGGCGCATTAGCAGTTGCTATTGCAGCGATTGCAGCGTACTTTATTTTCTTTAATGATAAAGTAGATGAAACAATTAAAAAACAAAGTGTATTAGCAGAAATTAATGATGTTGCATCAAAATCTATTGCAAACGAAAAAGCAAAATTACAGGAACTACTTTTTATTGCTCGTGATGAAAACATACAGAAATCTGCAAGATTAAAAGCAATAAAAGAATTAAATGCGTTATCGCCAAAATTTTTAGGAGATTTAACGTTAGAAAAAATAAATACAGACGATGCAAGAAAAGCAATTGAACTGTATAATTTAGAGTTGTTAAAGACTGCAAAAATAAAAGCTGCACAAGCAAAGTTGCAAGATTTACAATCTAAAATTATTGATTTAGAAATTAAGAGTGAAAACGCATCTATTGCATCTGCAAAGAAAATAAGTGCATTTAAAAAGGATGCAGTTTCAATAGAAGATCAATTGCTAAAAAGAGCAATCGATAAAGTTGGGCCTGCAAATGCGGTTGTAGATATTTATTCTGTACAGGTTGATAAATTAAAAGAACAAGAAAAACAGATTTTAAAAATAATTGCAGCAAATCAAGTTTTAAACACAGTTGTTTCTGGTGGTGGTAAATCTAAAGGAATTGGTGATGGTGCGGGATCAAGAAAAAAAGCAACTGCATTAGATGGTCCAAGTGCTGCAGGTATGCAGGGTTTAGGTGCTAATACAGATTTGTCTGGCACAATTATATCAAACGAAGCAGTAACAGAGTTAACTGCATTTGAACAAAGATTGATGCAATTTAACGAAACAGCAACCGGTATAATGCAAGATACTGCAATTGGTGTTGGCGAGGGTTTTGGTAATTTAATTGGTGGTTTGGCTTCTGGTAATCTTTCGATGAAAGATGTTGCAGGTGGTTTAATGGGTATTATTGGCGACATGGCAACTAGACTGGGTAAGGCTGCTATTGGTATCGGTATTGCAATGAAGGCAATTAAATTGTCGTTTAAAAATCCGTTTACAGCAATTGCAGCAGGTATTGCATTAATTGCATTGGGTGCAATTATAAAAACATCAATTCCTAATATTACAAGCGGCGGCGGTGGTAATACACCTGCGTTTGCAAATGGTGGTATTATGGGCGGAAATTCTTTTTCTGGTGATAAACTATTTGCACGCATTAACAGTGGCGAAATGATACTAAATAAAAGGCAGCAAAATAATGTTGCTGCTGGTTTGGGTGGTGCAAAGCAAAATGTAAATGTAAACTTGGTTGGTGGTGTTCGTATTTCTATGCGCCAATTAATTTTTGATATTAGAGAAGAAGAAAAAAAACTATCTAGAACGCAAGGCTAATGAATGTAAATTACTTTGATATAAATATAGTTGATACAGTACTAAATACAACTGTACTTTCTTTACAGAAAACAGCAATATCATCGCCAATGTTAATTTATAGCGGTGCAGAAGATAAGTTTCAAAATATTTGTACATCAGAATTAACATTTTCTTTTTTAGTTACAGACAATGAAGAAGGTAAATTTTTAGATTTGTTTACAGCTACAGAAAACAGGTTTAGAGTAGATTTAATTAATAGTTCTGTTGCTGGTTTTCCAAAAATTGTTTGGTGTGGTTTTTTATTACCAGAGCAGTTTGCAGAACCTTATGTGTATAGTAATTTTTATGTAAACTTTATAGCAACAGATGGTATTGCTTTACTAAAGAACAAAGTATTTGGTGGTGTTGGTGCAAAAACATCTGTATTAAAAGTAATAAGCAATTGTTTATTATCTACAGGTTTAAGGCTGCCAATTCTGTTTACAGAAGCGGTGCAAAATACTGCGTTTAACTTAAATTATTTAGATTTAGAAGTAAATACTGCAGCTTATACAGATGATTCTGGAAAACAAAAAGGAACTTTTGATGTTTTAGAATCTTGTTTATCTTCTATTGGTGCCAAGTTGTTTTTGTTAGATGGTGTTTGGTACATTATAGGAATAAACAAATTTAAAGAAAAGGCTTTGGTGTTTTCTAAATACGTTTTAGGTGCTTTTGATATTTTAGAATATCATTCTAAAGTTACTTATAATAGAGAAATTATAACAGATTTATTTTTAGCATCACCATCATTAACAATTTTACCACCATTAAAAAATGTAAGTGTTAATTGGGTCGCAGATAATTTAGAAAATTTAGTTCCAGAAGATGTTGTTTCGCACATGCCTGTAAATTTTGTTACAGATATAGATGATAGAACTTTAAAATATTGGACTTTACAAAATAATAAATCATTTGTTTTTCAAGTGTTTTATATTTTACAAGATGATACTTTTGATTATTCAACTATAAATTTTAGTACTTATTATAATGGTTTCAGAGCAACACCATCATCAAAAAAAAATACAGTTCTTTTAGGGCCAAGTTTAATTATAAATACAATTGCCACAACAATATCAATTACAGATTTAGATGCAAATTTTGGGTATTTAACAGATTCTTTTTTTATCTACGGATCACAAGATTTAGAACGATATGCAACCTTAGAAGTTTCTTTTGAAGCGTGGTTTGGTAACGGAGTTACAAATCAGCAAGTTTCAACTTATTTTAACTTAAAAGGTGCAATTACTGCTTTTGCAAACAATGGAACTGGCAAAGCTAGGGTAACATGTAGTTCGCATGGTTTAACAACAGGTGATCATGTAAATATACAATCGATACCTGCGTATAAAGGCTTTTTTAAAATTACAAAAATAACTGCAAATACATTTGATATTACTGCAAATTATACAACAACATCAACCGGTGAATTTGTTATCGTTCCGTTTAAAAACCATTTCCATTTTGCGGTGGTTCGTAAAGATCACGAAAACCAAAACTTGGCAGACGAAGTTAAATATGTTTCAAATTTTACAGATGCATCTTTACCAGAAGGCATTTATGATTTTGAATTACAAATAACAGAAAACGCTGTAAAAGGTATTTTAAAAATTGATAAAATTGCCTTTGTAGATGATGGATATTACAATGTAAGAATTTACCCTGTTGTAGATCATGTTTTATTATCTGGTTTAATAATTTATGATAAACTAGATTTTAAAATACAGAAATCTGATGATCTAGAATTTACCCAAACAAGGGCCATTAATTATACTGCAGAACATTCTTTAGATGTATTTCATTCATCAACTCGAAGTAGTTTAACCAATAGAGGTTTTTTGTTTTCTACAGCTTTAGAATCCGCAATAGAAAATGGCGATTTAATACCAGGGCAAATATTAGTAACACCATTATGTATAATTGTAAACGATGTGTATTCTGGTGGCGCAGTTTGGTATACAACTATAGAAGTTTGTATTGATGATGCAGATTATTACAGGTTGATTAATGGGTATACTTTGTATGTTTTAAAAAGTGGCAGTTTTGCGTTGCAAGAGGTTTTACCAGAGAATTATGCATTGGATAGTTCGCAGGATAAAAAAATAAACCAAGTAAAATTTGCAAACAGTACAGGTGTTTTTATGGAAGAAACAGATACCATTTATTTAAAATTAGGCACAACAGCATCTAATTTAAGTTATCCAAGTTATTGGTTGGATAAATGGAAAAGATACGATATTGAAGAAAATAAACAATATTATGAGGTTTTAAATTCTATGTACCACGATTTACTTTTTGAATATAATTTTAAAGTAAACGGATCTGTACAGGCTTTGGTTGGGCCTTTAGATATAATTAATTTTTCTTTTAAAGGTATTAAACAATATTACCCAACAAATTTACAAATTGATTTAACAGAAGGAATTTCTACAGTAACAATGGTAGAAATAAAAAATGAAAAAGTAATAGATTATGATTGATAACGCAATACATAGTATTGGTTTTCGTGTTCGAAAATACGGATCTGCAGAAGTAGTGCAAGGCAAGTTTTTAAACGTAGTAGAAGAAGATCTTGCAGAAGATAATTTGTTCGAGTTTTAATAAAAAAAATATATGGCATTAGTAAAAAGAGGTTTAAAAAATTCGCCAATATCTGCAACAGAGTATGATGCGGTAGTTACACAAGTAGAAAGTAATTTAGATTCTATTAGTGTTTTAAATGGTGCTTTTAATGATAGTGAAGTTACGTTATCGTTTGTAGATTTAGCGGCTGCAACTTCTTATTGGAATGCTGCATCGGTAAAGCCAATTAATAACGTGGTTTTGTATTTGCAAGATGTGAAAACATTTTATAAATGGGATTCTACAAATGCAAATAAAGCGATTACAACAGGCAGATTTTATGTAGAGGGTGAAGCTACACCAACATCAGGTTCTACAAAATTTGTTTTTTCTAAAGATGTAAAGATTATTAAAGACACTTTACAAAATAATATAGATGCAGAGGCAACAGCCAGAGAAAATGCTGATGATTTAAAACTAGATAAAGGCACTTTTGTTGGAAATGCGAATACTTTACAATCTAACATCACAGCCGAACAAAATAGAGCGTTAGAGAAAGAAGATGATTTACAGATTGACTTAGACAACGAATCTATGGCACGTATTGCTGCGGATGATTTAAAAGTAGATAAAGTATCTAACAAATCTTTAATTTTAGATACTGAGATAGCAAGGTTAGCATCAATGACAGCCGTTTTTACAACTGCTTTAAAAACAGCTTACGATACACAGATATTTACAACAAATACTTTAAAACAAGCAATGTATTTAAGTGTAACTCACAAGCAATTCAGATACGCCTTTAGGGTATTAGAACAAGGTGGTACAGTTGAATCTTTAGAATGTATAAATTTTTAATAAATAAATAAGATGAATAAAAAAGGATATAATCAAACAGCAAACGAACAGGCATTTGGTGCAAATGGTTTTAATGAAATTACAAGTGCAGGCGCATCGGTTGCAATTGAAGCAGATGATAGGTTTGTAATATTAATAGCTAGTGAAGATGCTGTTTTTAACTTTTCAAATGAGGTTGATAAAGGCGTAAAAACAGCAACAAACTTTTCTTTAGCGGATGGTAGGTCTTTGTATGGTTATTTTAAAAACATAGTGGTAACAAGTGGTAAACTATTGGTTTACTACGCAAGTTAAAAAATATGTTAGGACTAGGAATATCAGTCCCTAAAAAAGGTGGAATTTTTGATAATTTATCAGAATTATCAAAAAGATACCTTGCTAGGGTTAAAGCAGAGGGTGGTACAATAGAATCAAAATCGTGCTTAGAAAAGGATTATAGCAAGTATAATTGGAAATATTATTTTCGAGTAATTAACCAAGGCGGTACAGTTGAATCTTTAGAATGTGTAAAATTTTAATAATAAATAATAAATAAAAAATATGGTAATACCAAGTATAGCATTAATACCAAGTGGATATAAAGGCGGAGTAACTTTAGGAAAATTATACAGCGTTCTACCAACAAACGGTAACGCTGATTTAGACGTTGTACGTAACAGTACAGCGAACAGAATAAACAAAGATAAGTTAATCGAATCTATGGCGATTAACGTGCCTTTACTAGATTACAGCGATAGTACTTGCCCTTCTTTATTATTACAACCACAGTCAACAAATCTAATTACTTACCCATTATCATTTGGAAACAGTTACTGGACAAAGAGTGGTGCGAGTATTGAAGGAGATGCTAGTACAGCAGGAGCAGAGAAAGTTGTAAATGGAGATTTTGCAACTGATACAGATTGGAATAAAAATACAAATTGGACAATTAGTGCAGGAGCAGCTAATGCAGATGGAACTTCAAATGGTAACATAAATCAAGGAGCTGACGACACAGTAATCGGTGCAACGTTTATAGTAACTTATGATATTACATCTTATACTTCAGGAACATTTTATCCTCAATATGGTGGAGTTGCATTAACGCCAAGAAGTGCAGTTGGAACATACGCAGAACAAGTGACAACTATATCAAATCTTAGATTATCTTTTAGAGGTACCTTACCATTAGGTTCAATAGACAATTTATCAGTAAAAGAAGTACAAGGCTTTTCTGCACCAAGTGTAGACAATCCTACAAGTGCTTTTAAGTTGGT
>Ga0222707_1000326_pt1 | contig 15274 bp, 15 predicted proteins | sample AntAcemetage1574_FD_179831 | JGI IMG/M metagenome (GOLD analysis project Ga0222707, IMG submission 179831) | Saline water microbial communities from Ace Lake, Antarctica - #1574 | ecosystem: Environmental > Aquatic > Non-marine Saline and Alkaline > Saline | place: Antarctica: Ace Lake...
TAGAATGCTTGAGCATCTTCGTTGCCCCGGATGGGTTCTGGAACCTCGCGGCCGCGATCCTTTCTCGCGACCTTGCTGGCCAAATCAACCACGCTGTTGAGATAATCGCGCTCCGACAGGCGACGTTCTCGGTAAGCGCGGATCGTTTCCTCAAGCAGATCGGAAAACTCGCGGTAGAATGTGGGGTCCTCCTCCATTTTTTCGGTGATGGCGCGACGTGTGGCGCTGGCAATGCGATCCGCTCGCGACGCCTCCGAGACACCTGTTTCTTCGACTACCGCCTTCAATGCATCGGGATCGTTGATGTTGACCACTTCGATGATTGTTTCCGCTGGCAATGCCACGACGTGGTCATCAAGCAGTTTCTGAATCTTCGGTTCGAACTCGCGGACATCGACGGTTTCTTGATACCGGAGTTGAACCGAGCGCCTCAATTCAGTGAATTGCTTCCAATCCCGCTTCATTGCGTCGATCCTGGCCTCGTCAAAAACGTCGAGCAGCTTGTCCGACGACAGCGATATGTGGAGGCACCGGCTGAAGGAGCGAAGCCGTGCGTAGAAATCCTGCCGCAGGGCTTCATCGCCAAGGAGCTGTTCGAACTGCTCCATGTCCTTCTTGTTTTTCACAGGCTTGAAAAGGTCCCAGAGCTGGTCGTGCAGTTGGGGGAGTTTGCGGATCTCCTCCCTGACGTCGTGTACGGTTCCGGCAAGGTCCGAAGCATCATAGCCCTCGAAAGCACTGTAGGCCGTCAGTGCGCTGTCAAGTTCGCCAAGTAGCCCCTCGTAATCGACGATGAACCCAAACTGCTTTTCCGTATCGCCGTCTTCGTACAGGCGGTTCACCCGCGCAATCGCCTGGAGCAGGTTGTGCTCCTTCAAGGACTTGCAAACATACAAGACAGTGTTTCTCGGTGCGTCGAAGCCGGTCAACAACTTCGACACGACAATGAGGATGTCAGGATCCCCAGAGCCTTTGAAGGCGTCGATTATCTGGCGGTTGTATTCATCCTCAGTTTTGTATCGGGCCATCATTTTCGACCAGAAGCCGCGGACGACGTCCTTCGATTCCTGATCAACTTCTTCATTGCCCTCATTGTCGTCTGGTGGCGAAATGATGACTGCGCTCGAGACATGACCAATCTCGTCGAGAACTTCCTTAAAGCGCACTGCTGCTGCCTTGGAGGGGGCGACCAGTTGCGCTTTGAAACCAGTGCCCTGCCAATGCTGGCGAAAATGTTCTGATATATCGAACGCTTTCGCCCGTATTGTTTGTCCGGTCTTGGACAGAGCGTCCATTCGCGAAAACTTGCCCTTTAGATCCGCCTTCTGACTACTCGTCAGGCCCTCACTGATCTTGTCGAACCAGCGATCGATGACATTGCCGGTGATCTGCTGCTCAACCAGCCGTCCCTCGTACAAAAGTGGGACCACCGCCTCATCGGCAACCGCTTCATCGATGGCGTACCGGTGGATCAATCGACCGAATGTCGAGAGCGTGCTCTTCTCTTTTTTGAGAAGAGGAGTGCCAGTGAACCCCAGATAGCAAGCCTGCGGCAGAAGCCTGCGCATCTTGGTCGCGAACTGACTGTGGCCGCCGTAGCGGCCTGTCTGCGTGCGGTGGCTCTCGTCAACCAGTACAAAGACGTTTGCGTCTTCGTCTGGAGCTTGACTGTTCCGCAACGCTGTTTCGAACTTGTTGATGATCGTTGTGATCAGCGGTGCTCGGTCGCGGATAAGCTCCAGGAGATGCGAGCCACTTGTTGCGCGAATTGGCTCAAGATCACATGACTTGAAGGTATCCTTGATTTGCTTGTCGAGATCGTCTCGATCAGTGACGATCAGGATTCGCGGGTTCCGGATAGTTTTATCAAGTGCCAGCGAGCGGCCCAGCATGACCATAGTCAACGATTTGCCCGAGCCCTGCGTGTGCCAGATTACGCCGCCTTTGCGGGCGCCGTTGACATCGAATTGCTTAACGGTCTCCACCGCGCGGCGGATGCCGAAAAACTGCTGATGACGCGCTACTTTCCGAACGCCGCCGTCAAAGACTGTGAAGCGCCGGATGAGATCGAGCAGCCGTTCAGGTCGGCAGAGCGCATAGGTCGTGCGATCCTGGGCCGTGACAGCGCGATCTCCCTCCGCGGCCATTGCCTCGAAATATGTTCGTGCGGTCGAAAAATCACCGGAGAAGATCGCGTCCTTCTCTTCATTTGTCAGGTCGCGGTTGGCGAGCGGTGCGATCGCCTCGTCGGTATCTTCTTCATCCCGCCAAGTTTGCCAGAACTGCCGCTTGGTCCCGACCGTGGCATACCGTGCTTCGGACCGCTTCATGCTGATCAGCAGCTGTGCAAAGTGAAAAAGCTGCGGGATGTTGTCTTCGTGCTGGTAGCCGATCAGCTGGCTATCGGCCTTTTTCAGGCTTTCGGTCGGGCGCTTGTTTTCAATAACCAGCACCGGGATGCCATTTACAAAGGCAACGATGTCGCACCGCTTGGTTTGGGTGGTACCTGTGCGCTCAACGGTGAACTCCGCCGTGACGTGGAAAACGTTGTTTTCGGGGTTCTCCCAATCGATGAAACGGAACGAGTAGCTCTTGGAGTCGCCGTCGATCGATTTCGTGATCGTCGTGCCAAGGACAAGCGTGTCATAGATGTCCTGGTTGGTGCCCCGCAGGCCCTTGAGCCGGTCGGGCGTGGGTTTAAGCCGCCGCATCGCCTCATGCGCATCTTCCAGATCGAAACCATATTCCCGGCCACGATGGGTGAAACGATTGATCCGCATCAGGCTTTCGACGAGCACGTCGTCCAGGACAACGTTCCGCTGACGCCCGCCACGCAAGGAAAGGGCGTCCTCCTGGGACAGCGGCTGGAAACCCATCGCCACCAAAAGCTGGATTGCGGGGATCTGGGACTGAAATTTCTCAGAGGCATCGAATGTTGCAGAAGTCATAGCGCCCAATCCTTGTGCTTGAGCCCCTTGTAAAAAGTTACACACGGCGCATCAGGGGGTTGCCCCAGCTTCTCTCGGTGAGGATCGAGGATATTAGCGAGGCCCTGATAGTATGCTTTCTCACCGGCCCACGCTTCGGCCTGCGACGCCAGTTCCAAATGACGTCGATAGACGTAACAAATCGCGTCTGCGACCTGCACCAAAGACGAGTGGTGGGACTTGATCGCGAATGCCGTGTTGATGATCTGATCGAAACGGTCCTTGGCGGTACGCGGCAACCAAAGTGTCTTACCACGCTTTTTTCCCCTGACCTGATAGAGGCCATCGAACCAGGGGCTGGCGTTGTAAAGGCCGTCCGACAATTGCGGCATCTCAACCTTGTTGTCATCCATGATGACAACGGTCAGGCCCTTGCTGCTGCCGACGTTTTGCATTTTCTTTTGCACAAGGGCGCTGGTGAACATGCCGCCAGCAAGCCAGTAACTGTTGCCGAACGGCTGTCCGTGCCCGGCAGCGATCATCTCATCCAGCGATTGAAACGACAGACCGATCCCGAACAGCTTTCCACCGTTGGCTACAGCCAACCTGCAAATGTCCGTCAGAAAGGCTTTCCTGTCATCCGGGGCGACATTATTCCACCCACCCTTACCATTGATAAATCTCTTGGTCTTCAGTTCGGTGTGATCGCCGGGATGGTTTGCCAGAAAGTCGGCCAGCATCTTATCGAAATCGGCGGTCTTCTTGCGCAGCTTGTAGGCATCGACCATCAAGCCGCACATCACGAATACATCGCCCTCGTCACGCGAGCCGCTTTCATCGACATAGATGAACTTCATGCCTCAACACCCTTCACACCATCGAATTTGACTGGCCACTCCCCGGTGAGCAATTTCTGCATGAGCCCGCGCTTTTGCCGGGTCAGAGCTTCGATTTCGGCGGTCGTCAATGCCAAGTCTTGCTCGGCTAACGAGAGCTTGCCTGCAATTTCTTCCTGAACTTTAATTTCGGGCAGGTTGAATTCGACACTTCCGAACTCGTCTCGGGAAAGCAGGCGGCGCTTGCCTTCCTTGTTTCCCTGACTGGATCGCGTTTCGAGCAGAAATCGAATGGCGTGACTGCGAAGGATATGAACCATGAAGTCGGGATTGATCCCGCTTTTGAGGCGGATGACACGGTAGGCAGGGCTTACGATGCCATCACCTCGACCGGTGTAGCGACCGAGAGCGCCATAATATGCCGACATCGGATCGTAGACGAAATCCCCGGGCGAAATGACCCAATAATTTGACAGGTCCTTGCTCGCGACACTTCTTGAGAAGTGTTCTGATTGCTTCCTGATCGCATACTTGCCGACCGTTACGGCATCGTCGGCCTCAAGAGCAGTGTTTCGATCTTTCCGCTCTTCGAATACCTCGCCGAAAGATGTCAGTTTCCAGTTCGATGGCGGAATATGGCGCCCGATTGCTCTTGAAGGTGCAAGCAGACGTTGGGCAATTGCCACGAAGCGCCGCTCCTTCGCCGCGCGGAGGGCGGTGAGCTTTTCGAGCGCCTCGTCCCAGGTCCGCAAGATTTTGGCGACCTTGCGCTGTTCTGAGAGGTGCGGGAGATATATTTCCAAGCCCGATAGGTCCGGTGCATGGATATGGACAACGGATTGGCCTTTCCCTAATCGGGCCTTTTGTCTAATCGCTTGTTCCGAGTTTAACGCGTGGGCGAGGAAGACGGAATCTTGGTGGTGTTCACGCAGAATTATAGTGTCGCCACCAACGTAAGCCGGTTCTGACCCTATATACGCAATTGCCTTACCTATCTCGCTGAGCGTTTCTCCTGACGCAGCAAAAACAATGTCCCCGGTTTTCAAGACCTGTGCTGAGGCGGCCGCTTTAGGCGAAACCCGTGATCTGAGGCAGGCCGTTGTGTTTCCATAGGTCGAATAGATTTCTCCATAGCGCAGGCACGGAAAGCCCTCCTCCGACAAATCCGAACGGGAAATGCCCTTGCCCTTAAAGAATTTGCCAATCTGGTCGAGCCTAACCAAGCGCGCTTTAGAGGGTAATTGATCCACGCGGTCCAGTTTGTGTTCTTCAAGCATCAACACCCAGCTCCTTCAGATAGCCGACCATCTTCGCACGCACCTCTGCCAGTTCCGCCTCGATCCGCACAATATCCTTCTGCACGGCGGCCACGTCGATTTCATCCTCCGGCTCGAAGGTGTCGACGTAGCGGGGGATGTTCAAGTTGAAGCCGTTCTCGGCGATCTCTTCCGGACTAGCATTGTGGGAATACTTGGCCACCTCGGCGCGGTCGCCAAAGGTCTCCAAGATCTTCGCCACATGGCCTTCGTCCAGCATGTTCATCGTCTTACCAGGCGTGAACTCGCGGCTGGCGTCGATGAACAGCACATCGCGGCGATCCTCATTCGCGCCGCCCTCTTCGCGAGAACGGTCAAAAATCAGGATGGCCACCGGAATGCCCGTGGTGGTGAAGAGGTTCGCAGGCAGGCCGACAACGGCGTCGAGCAGGTTTTCCTCGATCAGCGCCTGCCGGATGCGCCCCTCGGCCCCGGCGCGGAACAGCACGCCGTGGGGCACGATCACCGCCACGCGCCCGGTCTGGCGTTTGGCGATCTCGATCATGTGAGTGATGAAGGCGTAGTCGCCCTTGGACTTCGGCGGCACACAACGCCAGTAGCGTTTGAACTGGTCGCTGGCGGCGTCCTCGGCCCCCCATTTGTCGAGGCTGAATGGAGGGTTGGCAACCACCACGTCGAATTTCTGCAGGTGGTCGCCCTCCACCAGCGCAGGGCTGTTGAGCGTGTCGCACCATTCGATGCGCGCTGCGTCGCGGGCGTGCAGAAACATGTTCATCCGCGCCAGCGCCCAAGTGGCCCCGTTCACCTCTTGCCCGTAAAGCGCAAAGTTCTCGGATCCGACCTCCTGCGAAGCCTGGATGAGCAGAGAGCCTGAACCGCAGGCCGGATCGCAGATCGTGTCACCGGATTTGGGGGCGGCAAGTTTCGCGAGAAGGCCCGAGACGGCAGAGGGCGTATAGAACTCACCCGCCTTCTTGCCCGCATCCGAGGCGAAACGCGAAATCAGGTAGATGTAGCACTCGCCGATGATATCCTCGTTCACCCGGCTGGGGCTGAGGTCCATTGCCGGTTTGGCAAAATCCTCAAGCATGTTCTTGAGGCGGCGGTTCCGGTCTTTCGGTCGACCAAGGTTGGATTCCGAGTTGAAGTCGATGTTGCGAAAGACCCCTTCGAGCTTGGCCCGGTTCGCGTCTTCAATCCGCTCAAGGGCTACGTTGATCAGTTCCCCGATATTTGCCTCGTTTCGCTGACCATGAAGGTCATAGAAGCTTGCGCCCTCGGGCAGAATGAAACGCTCACGCTCCAGCCTTCGGCGGATGCGGGCTTCGTCTTCGCCGTATTGCTTGCGGTAGTTGACGAGATGATCGTTCCAGAGGTCCGAGATGTATTTCAGGAACAGCATCACAAGTATGTAGTCCTTGTACTGCCCCGCATCGACAACACCGCGGAAGGTGTCGCAAGCGGCCCATGCGGTCTGGTTAATTTGCTGCTGGGTAATCTGGTCGGTCATTGCGGGTATCCCTGTTGTGGGGCGAGCCTGGCCCGCTCGCTTAGAATGAGGCTATGGAATTGAGAGCGACGGTCAGCGAGTTCTCGCAGGAGACCGCCTTCACGTCGTGCGAGGGCATCGACGGTCGCGATTTGGTGCTGGGTTTCGAGGTCAGGTAATGGAATTTCCAGCCGCTCCAACACAGCTTTCGGTATCATGCGCAGGCTTGTTCCCTGAGCCTCGGAGCCGAGCTTTCGCTGTGCGTCGGGTTGATTGATCGCCCAGGCTAGATACGCGGGAAGTAAGAGTTCTTGATCCGGGCGCATGATGATGAGCGGAACAATGACAGCTGCGGGCTCACTGAGCGCGGCACTCACGACGGCTGCAGTGTTCGGCTCGCCGCGAGATCTGAAGATCACCTCACCGCCTCGGACAAGGTAGCGATCCGAAAGGTCTGCGAGATCATATCGCAGCAGCGAGCTGTCAGAGACGTCGCCGTGCGGGCTGACGTCACGCAGCTGGATGGCTGGCACGCCGCCTTCGGGAATTGGCTCTAGTCGACCGCGCGCGGTGTAGCCTGAATGGATGTCGCAAAGCTCTCCGAGCTGCATGGCCTGAACCTCTGTATTTCGATTACAGAGATTTAGGTGGTGAGGGTCGCGCTGTCAATCCCCGATACGCAGTAATTGCTCTACAGAGAAATATGCGCGGCCCTGATCGCTCCAATCAAGTGGAAACGGGTTCATCAGAGTAGCAAGCGTAATCTCGCGGCCGTGCTGACCAATCAGGATCGATTCGACAACGTCAGGGGCCAGCAGAGTGATGCGCAGCACGCGCGTCATGTAGGAGAGTGCTATGCCTTCGCGATCAGCGAGCTCGGCGATGGTCGTGAACTCCCCCGACTCCAACATACGTTTCCAGCGAAACGCACGTGCCAGCGCCTTGACCACCGTGTTGTCCATCTTGCTGTGCCCAGATGGCCCATCCGGCATCTGCATTTCCTTTCGGCCGCCGCGCTTCACGATGCGGAACGGGATGTGCACTGTCACCGTTTTTGGCACTGGCTTCGCGCGGGTCATGCCGCCGTTCCTAGATCAGCCATCATTTCGCGCGCCAGCCCGGTCAGACCGTCCATCCGAAGGCGAACATCGAGGCCATCGGTGCCGATGTCGATCCGCTCGACCAGCAGCGTCACGATGCGTGCCTGTTCAGCGGGGAAGAGTTCGTCCCAGAGCGGGTCGAGGCGGGTCAGTGCGTCACGGGCATCGGCCTCGGTGATCTCGCCGTCCTGCGAGCGGGCCGCTTTCCATGTGCCCGCAATGATCTCGGGCTGGCGGAAGACGACGCGAAGCTGGTCGATGACAGCGGCCTCAATCTCCCCCGCTGGTACGCGGCCGACCGGGCATGCCCCGGCACCATGTTTCAGCACCGACTGGCTGACATAGTATCGGTAGAGCTTGCCACCCTTGCGGGTGTGCGTTGGCGAAAAGGCCGCCCCGTCGGGGCCGTAGAGCAGCCCTTTCAGCAGCGCAGGCGTGTCGGCGCGGGTGCGTGCGGCACGCTTGCGCGGGCTTTCGGTCAGGATGGCGTGGACCTTGTCCCAAACCGCGCGGTCGATGATGGCGTCGTGCTCGCCGGGATAGCTGTCGCCCTTGTGGACCGCCTCGCCGATGTAGGCGCGGTTGTTCAGAAGGCGATACAGGTATTTCTTGTCGATCCGGTTGCCTCGGCTGGTCTGGACGCCCCGTGCTGCCAGTTCCCGAGCCAGTTCTGTACCCGAGCCGATTTCGATGAAACGCGCGAAGATCCAGCGGACATTGGCGGCATCGGCTTCCTTGATGATCAACTTTCGGTCCTTCACCTCGTAGCCAAGCGGTGGCACGCCGCCCATCCACATGCCCTTCATACGGCTGGCGCGGACCTTGTCCCGTATGCGCTCGGCTGTCACCTCGCGCTCAAATTGGGCGAATGACAGCAGGATGTTCAGAGTCAGCCGCCCCATGGAGGTGGTCGTGTTGAACGACTGTGTGACGGAAACGAAGGTGACGCCATTCCGGTCGAACACCTCGACTAGTTTGGAAAAATCCATCAGCGACCGCGACAGACGGTCGATCTTGTACACGACGACCACGTCGACCAAGCCATCTTCGACATCCGCAAGAAGACGTTTCAGGCCGGGGCGTTCCAGCGTGCCGCCAGAGATGCCGCCATCGTCGTATTGATCCCGCACCAGTACCCAGCCCTCAGATCGCTGGCTGGCAATGTAGGCTTCGCAGGCTTCCCGCTGGGCGTGGAGGCTGTTGAACTCTTGCTCGAGTCCTTCCTCGGAGGATTTCCGGGTGTAGACCGCGCAGCGCAGTTTTCTGACGACTGGTTTGGTCATGCGCCCCTCCGATGGTTTTTCAGGCCAAAGAACACCCAGCCGTTCCAGCGTGTGCCGGTGATGGCGCGGGCGATGGCGGACAGCGATTTGTAGGGGCGACCCTGCCAATCGAAGCCGTCGGTCGTGACGGTGACAATCTGCTCGACACCCTGCCATTCACGGATCAGCCGCGTGCCCACGATTGGCATGAGGTCAGCCCGGATGCGGCTTTTCTTGCGGTCGCCTCCGTCGAGCTGCTCGCCAAGGGCTTCCAGCCGCCTCACCGTGTCCGGCTTCAGCCCACCATAGGTGAGTTCCTGAATGCGGTAGGCCAGTCGGCTCTCGAGGTAACGACGATTGAACGGTGGCGGCTCGCTATCGAACAGCTCACGCCACTGCAGCTTCAGGTCAGGCGTCGAGGTGGTCTTGAGCGCCGCCAGGCGGGCAGGGATGGGATCATTGGTCATGCGGTTCTCCGATTGGTTGAAGTTGCATGACGCCATTCGTCGGCCGGATAGTGAAGACAACTTTCTCCATTATCGTCAGATACTTAAGTCCGTTCCCGCATCCTCAGGCGAACCAGCCCGAGCGCCAGCAATCCGCACAGTTCTGCGCGACGATCGGTGGGCGTCATAAGGCTCGGGTGGAGGGGATTTGGTCGTTTCATATCTAAAAGCCGCCTTGATTGGTGATGTCGTTACCAATCAAAAGCCACTTGGCAGCCGTTTTTGGGACATGCGATGTATCGTGAGTGAAATGCTAGTGAACAAATGCGGAACATAAAGGCTTGCGAAAGAAAGTTTCGTCAGTAATGATCGATGTTTGAATCAGTAAGAAAGCAAACATTCGTTGAGGTGACTCTATGGCGCGCAAAGCAAACTCGATCGGTCCCAATATTCACGCGATCATCGAAGATGCGCGTATCGACCTTGCCCGAGCAGCGATTGCCGTCCGAGAGGGCGAAAACGAGCCGGATTTTGCCTTGCCTGAAGACCTTCCCGATCCCACAAGTGACGATGCCGTGGAGGCGTTTCGGCTGGAATTGATCGAGACATTGTCGGAATTCGATCAGGATGAACTGCGACCGGCGGAGCAACGGTCACGCAGGATCCGAGCACTTGCTGTCGGAAAGGGCGTGACCTCCCTCACGACCATTATTGAGCAGCAACTGGATGACGCGCAGTCACAGGAGTTCGTCCGACAGCAGGACCATCTCTGCAGAAGCATCTGGACCTATCTGAACGCCCGCGAAACGTTCGAGGCCGCGGAAAGCTTTCATTTCGCCCGACAATTCCGTGACCACGGAAAGCTTTACGACGCCTTTGAAGTTGAGCTCGAAAACCATGTCGCCCTTGACGCTACAGCCATCGACGAGACGGCATTGGCGGCCAAGATCAAGGGGGTGCTCGAGCTGAAACCCGAGATTTCCTGCACGGTGAAAGCGCTTGATCTGCCCGCAACTGAAACACACCCCGCGTCCATCATGCTGATCGTCCGGCATGGCGGGCCGCTGTCCAGCGTCTATGACCATCGACACGACGGACGCAGGGGAACCATCTATTATCGACCACCCAACGAGGCGACGCTCATTTACACGCCGTCGCTCCGCCAGATTGAGGTCTGCGCGGACAGCCCCGTGGTGCGCCAGACGGTCAGCGACTCGTTCGCCGAAGTTGCCCTCGGCCATGACATCTCTCAAAAGCCGCTGACCTGGAAGCGCTACAACCTCTCGCGGTTTCGTACCTCGCTTCGTCTGCAGCCGCCGGAAATCGATGGCTATGCATTCGCGTTTGCCCGCGTCGTAGAAGCCGAGATCCGGCTCGGGATCTGGCGCCGCAAGCTGCAACTGAAGGTCGCCGTCGATGACGACATTGAAGAGGTGGCGGACAAGTATCTGGGCACCAGAAACATATTCCGCCGTGCCGAAGCTTTCAGTCGGATTGCCATCGCTGTCGCCTACAACCGCGTCGGCGATGACAAGGAGCGGACGCTCAATCTCACGATCTCCGGCACGAAGAGCTGTAACCTGCAAAGCAAGACGGATCCCGAAGAGCGCGCCCTGGGATTCGCTCTCTTGAAAGAATGGGGGATCCTGAGCGCATTCCGGCAGATCGCGCCCGATGACCTTCAGGCAATCTTCCCTCAACTGGTGCAACTCCATGATCGCGTTGAAGATGAGGTCAGCGGAGGATACTTGCTGGAACTCGGGCTCGACGCCAGTCGCCTGATCGAGGGTGGGCTGCTTGAGCGCCGCGACCGTCAGGATGTGGTCCTGATCGACGATGACGACCTCGACGGGGAAGGCACCGTGAAGCCGTCGGCGACAGAGGGCATGGTCAACACGGTGGGCCCGTTCGGCGAGGACGCAGGCAAGCGACCGGTGTCGGATGTCGAGATGTTCGCGATTAACGGCCAATGGCTTCACGAGACCCTCATGCGGCTGATAAAGCCGCTCTTGAGCAAGCGAACAGCCCAGATCCTCGACCCGGACCTGACCCTGCTCGGCGCAATGCAGGTGGATGGTGCCGAGGTGCCCGTCTATTTCGCCCGGCGCCTGAATGACCCGAAAACTGCCCAAAGGCTGGACCTGGCCTTGCGCGCGCGGAACACAGCTGGCGTCGGCATCATCCTCGCTGCCAGTGAGGAAATGCCATCGCATCTCGGGTCCAACGTAGTTGTGCCACTTTTGTCCCATCTCGCATCGGTGGACGAGGAGATCCTGTTCGCCCGCGACGGCATCGAATCCGCGTATCGAAACAACCTCTCGCTCGCACGCGGGGGTGTGTCGCTGCGCGTCGTCCGAGCAGGCACGCAATCCGGTACTTTGTACATTCCGGGCAAGGAGCCGCTGCACCTCGCGGGGAACGATCAGCTGACAATCTTCGAGCGCCTTGTAGCTGGTTTCGTCAGTGGAAGTACGGACGTCTATGTCGGAGACCTGATGAAGGGTTTCGTGGCAAAGAGTCCTCAACCTGCGTTCCGCACAAAAATGTGGAAGGACATCGTCGATATCTACATCGGCAAGGGTGCGAAGCGTGGGTTCTGGCGCCTGATCACCACCGCGGTGCAAACAGACGAAATCGTCGGCGCCGAGGACGATGCCGAAACTCCCGTCTAACGACGGTCTAACATGTCGTGAGAGACGGTCTAACAAACCGCTGATTATTGGAAAGGCTCACTCAACAGAGGAGCAATCCAATGCCGACTCCCTTTCCCTCGCGCCACGCAGCCACAACTGGCGCCGCTAATACCAAGCCCACCACCCTGAACCCTGAATGGCGCTGCACGCGCTGTTACAAGCTGCTCGGCGTTTGCCGGGATGCCCGCATGCACCTGCGTTTTAAGCGCGGGCACGAATATCTCGTGGGCTTTCCGGTGCAGGCCAACTGTCGGGGCTGCGGCACGCTGAACCAGGCAACATCCCCCGTGCGCTGACCCGCGCATCTCACCAATCCCCTGAAACCGCAGAGACGCGCGACGTCCTGACCTGGCCACAAAAAGGCGCTGGACGCCTGGCCGCAAGGCAGGCGTCCAATGTCTATCGCGTGGCACGAGATCCGTGAACACCTCATGCATTCATCTTCCACCCTTCATTTTCAACGCAGTTTTGATGCTATCCGGCGTGTACAGAGCCCCCTTGTGCCGTTCCGCGATCCAACAGCCCTGCTTGACGGGCTGCATCTCCGATCAGGGACGCCGGATAACAAAAACCTGATCCTTATCGCCTTGGTTGAGGCGGCGCAGGGCGACGGGCCTGCATCCGACTGCGCCCTGATGCTGCTGTTGCTGGCGCTCTGGCCGGGCTTGGATGCTATCCGGCGCCGGTCGCTCTGGCGCAAGCTCGGCAACGCAGACGAGGTCGCGTCTGATGTTCTGGCGCGCACCACCGAGGCAGTCCGTGGGCTTGATCTGGGTCGCGTCAACTGGATTGCAGCCACTGTGCTCCGAAACGTCGAGCGCGACATGGTCCGCGCACGCCGACGCGACGCGGCGCGGGAAAACCTCAGCAGCGCCATCGAGCTCGACGACATTCCCGCTGAACAGGCAGGGTGTTGGCCCACGGTTGAAAACGCACATTTCGGTGACGACCTGCGCAAGCTGATCGGAACGGACGCGGGTTTGGTGATCCGTGTCGCGATCGACGGGTTCACGCAAGCTGAGGCGGCGGCGGAACTTGGCATCCCCATGGAGGCGGCGCGCAAGCGTTACCAGCGCGCCATCCGGCGCCTTCGCGAAGCCCTTCAGAAAAATGTTTGAACCCCGTGTCCCATACGCGCGCTGCAGGTGGCCTTTTATCATTAAGCGGCCCGGCAGCGGGCATCTCCAGCGAAAAGGACGAGCCATGCAAGATGACAATCTCACAACTGAATTGGTCCGTGTACCCGGACTCTACCGCTCTTGGGAATTGCCGCAGGTGCTCAGGCTTCATGAAGCATTTCAGATTGAAGGTGCCGGTACACATGAGGATGGGACACCGCTGCTGGCGATCTATTCCACAGATCAGAACCAGTTTGAACGGGTGTTAGCCGAGCTTTGGACCCCCGGTCCTGCGGACCCTTCGCGCCCCTCCGGGACGATTTCGGAACCCCGTGAGTAGAAGCAGGGCGAGGAGAACAACAACATGACCACTGCAACCATCACCACAATCCGGCCGAAGTCCCCGCTGACGGAAATCCAGTTCTGCGCTTGGGTGGCGCAGGCCGGTCCCGGCGACCGTCTGGAATACCATCGCGGCTTTCTGGTGCTCGATACCTTCCCGGGGCTTTCGAAGCTTGGGGACAATGAGCGCAACGAACTGCGCCTGTTGGGATCACGGGCGTTTTGGTCAGAGGCCCAAGGCCTCGTCCACCTCGTCCAGGAACGCCTCGGTCCGGACCTGTTTTCCTATCTCGCGATCGCACGCCCCAAGACGCGCAGTTCAGCCGATGCCGTCACGCAACTGGCCGCCTTGGCCGCCTGATCCCTCCACCCAGAAAGGAACCCCCATGACTTACCCCCAAAACACCCCGAGCATCGACGACATGCTCAACTTGCCGACCGGTGAGCTGGCGCAGATGCCGGTGGAACTGCTCGCCAGCCTGCAGGCTGAACTGGCCCATGCCAGCAGACAGTTGAAGTCTGCCACTGCGCGGTTCAGCACCGCTCTGGAGGTGCGCTACGCCACCCGGGCGGCCGAGGCGCGCCGGGCCTGCGGCAAGGACACCGGCACCGTTCGGCTCGCGGATGGCGATTACACCGTCGTGGCAGATCTGCCCAAACGCGTTGACTGGGATCAGGAGACGCTGGCCGCCATGGTCGAGCGCATCCGTACCGCTGGGGACAATCCAGCCCAGTATGTCGACATCACCATAAAGGTGCCGGAGCGGAAATACACGGCCTGGCCTGATCCAATCCGCGAGGGCTTTGAGCCTGCACGCACAGTGCGGACCGGTACCCTGAAAGTCACGCTTGAGCCGATTGAGGCCGCGCAATGACAGCGCTCAGCTCCATTTCACAGACGATCGTGGGTCTTCCCGGCTTGATTGACCGGGCGGCCACTATGTTGGCCAGCGCCAAGACTGCGGCTGAAGTGCTTGAGGCCCGCGAGGCTGCCGGGCTTGTTTATGACACCGCGAAACGCGCAGCACGGTTGGGCCGGGCCAAAGCTGCGCATGACGACTTGGTCGCCGCGGCCCACCGTGCTCAGGCTGATGCGCTAGAAATCGAGGCGGCTGCAAAACGGCGGTTGGCTGATGAGTACGATGCGGCGCAAGCCCGGGGCGACGTGGCCAAACGTGGTTGGGAAAGTGGTGTCGACAAGCGCAACATCACCACCGCAGCCGATCTTGGTCTGCGCCGCGATCAGATCCACGACGCACGCATGATCCGAGACGCCGAGGACGCTAATCCCGGCATCATCCGTCGCACCCTCGACGAAAAGCTTGAGCGCGGCGAAGAACCGAACCGGGCAGCGCTGCGCAAGATGGTGGTCGATGCCGCCGTGCGAGGCATGCGCCCTCAGCGCAAACCCAGTCGTCGGAACCCGCTTTATGTCCCGCCGACGCCACAACAGGCCGCCTGGCAGCATGTCACCGGCACGTTCCGCGCCTTCGCTGAATGGGCATCGGACGACAATCTCGAGTTGGCTCGGGACGGCTCAAACGAGGCCAGCGACAGCCAGTTTCACCATCTCGACGTCGCCGCCATCGCCGCGGGGTCGAAAGCTTTCACCAAAATCAAGGAGTGGTTCGATGCTTGACAGTCAGTCAGCGGCCTTTGGCGAACGTGTCTGGGAGGTGGCATCCCAGCTTGGCAACAATGCCCCAAAAATAGCCGACGATATCATGGGCGCGGCGTTCCCGTTGACCTGTTCGCAGGCACGGGCGGAAGGCGCGATGCGCATG
>Ga0222707_1000334_pt1 | contig 14852 bp, 21 predicted proteins | sample AntAcemetage1574_FD_179831 | JGI IMG/M metagenome (GOLD analysis project Ga0222707, IMG submission 179831) | Saline water microbial communities from Ace Lake, Antarctica - #1574 | ecosystem: Environmental > Aquatic > Non-marine Saline and Alkaline > Saline | place: Antarctica: Ace Lake...
TGTTTGAACCCTTCATGGGGTCCGGCACCACGCTGATCGCGGCCGAGACCACAGGGCGGGTGTGTTACGGGGTCGAGTTGAACCCGGCATATGTCGATGTAGCCATCGAGCGATGGCAGGCTTTTACCGGCAAAGAGGCTGTTTTGGCAGAAAGTGGAGAGACCTTCGGGGCACTCAAATCGCAACGGCTGACCGCGTGCTGCAGTCTCGCCGCCGATCACTGATAGAGGCTTTCACCAATGTTGTGGTGGGCTATGCCCTGGCGCTCGCGACGCAGATCATCGTGTTCCCATGGTTCGGCTTGCACACGAGCCTTGGTGACAATCTGGCGCTGGGCGCAGTTTTTGTGGGGATATCCCTACTGCGCAGCTACGCGCTGCGCAGATTGTTCGCTCGCTTGAGGTAATGGCTGGGGTCAGGCCACATCAATTTTATACACGGTGCCCCGCTGATCAACCTTCTCGGAGATGATCGGCAGTCCAAGCTTCTTTTTCAACCCGCCCGAGATCATGCCTCTGGCAGAATGTGCAGCCCAGCCGGTCACCTCAACGATTTCGCTGATGGATGCGCCCTGTGGCCTCTGAATGAGCGCGATGATCTCCGCCTGCTTGGTGCCAGCGCGGATAGCGATCGGCTTGGGCGTGGCAGGATCAGTCAACGCTTCGCCTACATCCTTCGGCGCAGAAGCCAGCGCCAGTTTGGACTTGCGCAGATTGTTCATGGTGGTCGCCACCACCGGCTCTATCCCGATCGCGGCAAGGCCAGCCTCTGTCGCAATCAAAGTGGTGCCATGGCCATCGCCGGTCTCTCGCCAAAGCGGCTCGCCGCGCCGAAGGTTGGCCTCGACCTCCTCGAGCCAGCCGCGTGTGATCATCGCGGTCACGGCCTTTTGCGCGGCCGCCCCATGCAGGCCCTTGGGCAGCGGCATGGCTAGATTGTCAGGGCGCGTGGCGGCGCGGCTGAGAATGATGGTTTGGGTGTCGGTGAGTTTGGGCATCTGGGCCTCCTGTCGTCATGGGCATGTCGGAATCTTGGTCAGTCGGTCTTGACCATGGCAGCGGCGATGGCGAAGTGCTGCACCCAACCCGTCAGGTAGGGCAGCCCTGCGGGGATCCCGTCGCAGCGCTCGGTCTTGCGGCTGATACGCCAGTCCTGCCAGCGGCGGATCGCGGATGCGATCGCAGTCTCGGTATCGATGGTACAGCCCATCATGTTGCCGACCACATCGTCGGCGAAGTGGCGGCCCATGCGGCTGTCGAGGAAATCGCGGATGCCGATCATCTCGTCCTCGCTATTGGCGCCGATGGCAGCAGCGATCAGGCGGGACGAGAGCGTCCAGACCTCCGCGCTGCGGCGGTCGCGATGCGGGCAAACAGTCAGGGTTCGGAAGTACCCGTAGTCCTCGTTGCGGCTGGGCAAAATGGGGTGCGTGGTCATGGTGGTGGCTCCGTGGTGAGTTGCATCGTTTTGGTACAATCACATTCGCTCTACTGCTCTGATTATCTTAGGCAATTCTGAGCAATATCAGTGCTTTATGATCTATCGGCGTGGCTCAGGCGATTTGGTTCGGGCTGATCAGCGCCGCCTGTTCCGCCTCATGGCGCTGTGCCGCATCAGGCGGAGCACGGCGGGCGTTGACGATGGCCACGAAGAGCGCACGGGCGACGGCGGCCATCTCGGCGGCCTCGGCGCTTGAGAGTTGGATATCATGGATGGCGCTGGCCTCGCCCAGATCAGTCAACGCATAGAGCGTCGCGAATTCCGCCTCGGTGGGGTTGAAGGTGATGGTCTCCCAGTCGCGTTCGGACACCGCGACGCTGCGGCAGAAGCGCAGGTCAAACCCGATGGCGCATTCGCGGCGGGCGAGATCGTCGAGGGTTTCGCCTTCTGACAGGCAGTTGAGGGAAGGATTGGTCATTGGGTTGCGCCTTCGGGGGCGTGGGCTTCAGGGTTGAGTTCAATCCATCCACCGTCCCGCCAGACGTAGAGATGGCAGAGCTGACAGGTCGGGCGCGGCAGGATCGGTGGCTCGCGGGGCTTGTCAAAACAGTCCAGCGCGTCTGCGCGCACTTGCCGGATTTCCTTCGCCACGATGATGTCCTCGGGCGTCCACGGCGCCAGTGCTGGAAGCATGTGCGAGGGGTAGCCGTCAAAGTGGCAATAAATGTGGGCCCATTCTCCGGGTCCGGTCTGGATGGCGATCTGCGCGCGCGTGCTCATGGCTGTCTCCGTGTTGCAGGGTTTTGCTTGCGCGCGGGCTCAAATGAGCCCGTGCTGTTGCAGGAGAGGGACGACATCGGCCAACTCGATCGTCAGGCAGTCGATCCCGATCCGGCCCGCCATCTCGAAGACCTCAGCGTTCAAACTGATGTCGTTGAAATGGCCCTGCAGCGCGGGCACGGTCATGGCCTGAGTGAAGCGGCTGCGGTCGATGAAGATGCGTGTCGTGTCGGAAGTGGTGGCGATGGCCATGTGCGTGTCCTTTCAGGAGTGGGGTGTGGGCGTGTGGAGATTTAAGCGGCGCGGCGTCCGGCCTCAAAAGCCTCCTCAAGCGCTGCGCGGATGGACCAGACGGCGACATCGTGGAAGTCGAGGCGGTCGCGGTTGCGGGTTTCCAGCGTCTCGACGGTGTGGAAATGCTTTGCTGCGATCTCCAGCAGCAGGGCTTCGCTGAGGGCTTTGGTCTTGGTGGTCATGGCGTTGTCTCCGGGGCTGAGTTGCATCGTTTTCCTGCACCCAGAGTCGCTCTATGTGAAAGTGTAATCAACTGAATAAGATATTTATTCTCATTTAGTTCCAATATGTTGAGGGTATTCACAGCGCCATGGAAGGACTGTCTGAACGCGCCTATGCAGCCCATTCCGGCCTTTCGCGCGGGGCCGTGCAAAAGGCGCGCAAGAACGGGCGGTTGGTGTTGTTCCCGGATGGGTCGATCAACGCTACCGCCTCGGATGCGCGCCGCGGAGTGATGACCGATCCCGATCAGCAGATGCGATCGCGGGGCGTGTCAAACGCTGGCGATGGTGCTGTATCAGGCCCCGGCGACAGCACGTCGTATCTGAAGGCGCGCACGGCGCTGACGGTCTACCAGGCGCAGGAGCGCCAGCTGTCGATACAAAAGAAGAAGGGCGTGCTGGTCGACCGCGCACGCGCCGAGACGCTGGTGTTTCGCCTTGCGCGCCAGGAGCGTGACACATGGGTCACCTGGCCCACCCGCGTGGCAGCCCTGATGGCCGCCCAATTATCCGCAGAGATGGAGAAGGCCTCGGGCACCCCCGTGACGATCGAAACTGCGATCCTGCAAAGGGTGCTGGAAACCCATGTCCGAGAGCAGCTCGACGCCCTGGCAGACCTCAGGGTCTCGCTTGAATGATGGATTTGACCTGTCGTTTAAAAGTGATATACGACTAGCTAGCTAGCTAGATGATTGGAAATAGCAATGTGGACCCTCCAAGACGCAAAAAACAGATTCAGCGCAGTTGTGGATGCGGCCATCGCTGGAGACCCCCAAGAGGTCACACGTCGGGGGAAGCCTGCCGTTGTTGTTCTATCCGCAACTGAGTATGCGCGACTGGTTGCCCAGGCAAAACAAGCTCGTGGGTCTTTTATTGATCACCTTATGGCCTTTCCAAACGAGGATGTGGAGCGTTCTGAAGTCGTCGCCCGCCCTGTAGATTTTTGATGTTTATCTTGGACACAAATGTACTGTCAGCAGTGCGCCGCCCTGAGCGTGCACCCCAGGTAAACAAATGGTTGCGGGCCCAGGTTGAAGATGCCCTCTTTTTAAGTGTCATAACCTTGGGAGAGATTGAGCGTGGCATTCACTTGCAGCAAAATCGCAATCCAGCATTTGCTTCGGACCTGCGCGATTGGTTGGATAGCACGACTCTTCTTTTTGCGGACAGAATAATCCCCTTTGGGGCGCAGGATGCCCGCATTTGGGGCAAGCTATCAGCCAAACTTGGCAACAACGGTGCTGACATGCAGATCGCAGCGACGGCATTGGCCCATAACGCTATTGTGGTGACGGGAAACGCATCAGACTTTGAGCAAACCGGTGTGGAAATCATAAACCCATTTTGACGCACTCCCCTATGTCTTGGACACCTCCACCGGAGCAAGAAAGAGCCCGGCGAAATGCAGGACGTACAATCTGAAGGCTTTGATCTTGGATTCGAGGGGGCAGAAGACATCCTGCGGATCTGGCGGCGTGGGATGCGGCCAGACCCGGATCTGACGGTGTCGGAATGGGCCGATAAACACCGCAAGCTGTCATCGCGGGCCGCCGCTGAGCCGGGGCAATACCGGACAGCCCGGACGCCCTATCTGCGCGAGATTATGGATGCGCTGTCGCCCGGCCACCCCGCGCAACGGATCAGCTTCATGAAAGCCGCGCAGGTCGGTGCGACAGAGGCGGGCAATAACTGGATCGGCTTTGTCATCCACCACGCGCCAGGACCGATGCTGGCGGTGCTGCCAACGGTAGAGATGGCAAAGCGGACCTCACGCGGGCGGATCGATCCGCTGATTGAAGAAAGCCCGGCGCTAAAGGAGCGCGTCAGTCCAGCCCGCTCGCGCGATGCGGGCAATTCGATGCTGTCCAAGGAATTCCCCGGCGGCATTCTGGTGCTGACCGGGGCGAATTCGGCGACGGGCCTTCGCTCAATGCCCGCACGCTATGTGTTCCTCGACGAGGTCGACGCCTATCCAGCCTCGGCCGACGAGGAAGGCGATCCTGTCAGTCTGGCAGAAGCGCGCACCACGACGTTCGCGCACAGGCGCAAGGTGTTCATGGTCTCGACGCCCACGATACGGGGGCTGAGCCGGATCGAGCGTGAGTTCGAGGCATCGGACCAGCGGCGCTACTTCGTGCCCTGTCCCCATTGCAGCTATATGCAATGGCTGCAGTTTGAACGGCTGCGCTGGGACAAGGGGCAGCCTGACACCGCAGCCTACCACTGCGCAGGGTGTGAGAAACCCATCGCGGAGCACCACAAAACAGAAATGCTGGCGCGGGGCGAATGGCGGGCAACCGCTGTTAGCATCGATCCAAACGCGATCGGCTTCCACATATCAGCGCTGTATTCGCCGATCGGCTGGAAAAGCTGGGAGCAGGTCGCACGGGAGTGGCTGGCAGCGCAGGGCTCCGACGAGATGCTGCGCGCTGCGCGCAACACGCTGCTGGGCGAAACCTGGATTGAGAGTGGGGAGGCCCCGGAATGGCAACGTCTGGCGGATCGCCGCGCGTCTTTCCCAGCACAAATCCCGGCAGGCGGGCTTTTCCTGACGGCGGGTGCGGACGTACAAAAGGACCGCATCGAGGTCGATGTATGGGCTTGGGGGCGTGGTCTGGAAAGCTGGCTGGTCGATCACATTGTTATCCCCGGGGGTCCGGACGATCCAGCGTGCTGGGAGAGGCTGACGGCGCTGCTGAGCAAGACCTGGATGCACCAGAACGGCGCGATCATGACGCTGGCGAAGCTGGCGATCGACACCGGCTACGAGTCTGCCGCGGTTTACGCTTGGTCGCGCAAGCAAGGGATCGCGCAGGTGGCACCCGTCAAGGGCTTGGAAGGCTTCAACCGGGCTACGCCCGTGTCCGGCCCGACCTTCGTTGATGCCAAAGTTAATGGGCGGAAACTGAAACGCGGGGCCCGGCTCTGGACCGTGGCCACAGCGACATTCAAGGCCGAGACTTATCGTTATCTTCGGATCGAGAAGCTGTCGGATGAAGATCGCACGCTGGGCGTGGCACCGCCTGCCGGGACCATTCACCTGCCAGACTGGGCAGACAGCGAATGGCTAAAGCAGCTTGTGGCAGAGCAACTGGTGACGATCCGCAACAAGCGGGGCTACGCGCGTCAGGAATGGCAAAAGATGCGCGAACGCAATGAAGCACTGGACACCCGCGTCTATGCCCGCGCCGCCGTCTGGATCCTTGGCGCCGACCGCTTCGATGAGCGGATGTGGCGGCAGCTCGAGAAGCAGGCCGGGATCGAAACCGTGGTGGTCGCGCCGAATAGCGAACCCGAGAAACAAAACAGCCCGCAAGCCGGGCAAGTGACAGCACCAAGGCGGCGCGGCTGGAAGATCAGCACGCCTCGATACATGGAGTGATCAGAACCACGATGACCCTCGACGAGTTGAAATCCCGCCACAGCGCGTTGCTGGCCGCACGCTACAGCGGCACGCGCTCGGTCAGCTATGATGGCAAGACCGTGAATTACGGCACGGATGCGGAGCTTGCCGCGGCGATTGGCGACGTTGAGCGGCGCATCGCCAAGCTGCAGCGCGGCCCTGGGCGCATCTCTCGCCCCCATGCCGTAAAGGACCTGTGATGAACTGGCGGCAGCGCCTCGGGGCTTTTGTCGGTGGCTTTGATGCAGGCCAGCATCACCGGCGTCTGCGCGGGTTCCAGGCGACGCGCGCCCACGTAAATGCGCTCATCGCGGCGTCAGGTCCGGATATCACAGCGCGCGCCCGCTGGTTGGTGCGCAACAACGGATATGCGGCCAATGCTGTTGAAAGCTGGGCTGCCAATACCGTGGGCGATGGGATCAAACCAATCGCGCAAATTGCGGACGCCGCGCGCAAGGAAGAGCTGCAGCGCCTTTGGCTGGCCTGGACAGATGAAGCTGACAGCGAAGGGCTGACGGATTTTTATGGGCTGCAGCGGCGCGCGGCGCGTGAGGTGTTTCTGGCCGGTGAGGTCTTCTTTCGGATCAGGCCACGGCGCAGCAGCGACGGATTATCTGTTCCCTTGCAACTACAGATGTTGCCCGCCGAAATGTTGCCGCTGCACCAAACGGGTATGGCTGCTAATGGGAATGTCATCCGTCAGGGGATCGAGTTTGACCGGGTCGGACGCCGCGTGGCCTATCACTTCCTCCGGCGGCACCCCGGCGACAGCACCGATCCTGGGCTGGCGGGCGAAATGGTGCGCGTGCCCGCCTCAGAGGTCATCCATGTCATCGACCCCGTTGAAGCGGGTCAATTGCGTGGGGTCTCAAAGCTGGCACCTGCCATCGTGAAGCTGTTTCTGCTCGATCAATACGACGATGCCGAGCTCGACCGCAAAAAGGTCGCCGCGATGTATGCGATGTTCGTCACCTCGCCCGCGCCAGAAAACCCCCTTCTGCCGTCCGAGGATGACGACACGCTGGGCGGCTTCGAGATCAGCCCTGGCCAGGTTGTGCGGCTGGATCCGGGCGAGGATGTGACCGTGGGCCAACCTGCAGATTCAGGCGCGACCTATGAGCCATTCCAATACCGCACGCTGCTTCAGGTCGCTTCGGCGCTGGGCATTCCTTATCCATATCTCACAAACGACATGGTGAAAGGTAACTTTTCGAACTCGAGGCTTGCACTTATCGAATTTCGGCGTCGCGTTTCGGCCTGGCAGCATTCGGTGATGGTCTTTCAACTGTGCCGTCCTGTCTATGCGCGCTGGATGGACGCGGCCGTGCTGTCGGACGCATTGTTTCTGCCCGGCTATGAGGTCGACCGGTCGCAGTTGCTTGCGGCAAACTGGCTCCCCACCAAATGGGATTGGGTTGATCCCTTGAAAGACGCCAATGCCGAGATCGCCCAGATCGAAGCAGGTCTCAAATCCCGCACGCAAGCCATCGCCGAGCGCGGCTATGACGCAGAACAGGTCGACCGCGAGATCGCGGCGGAGCGCGAACGCGAGCGGTTGCTGGGGCTGGACTTCCGCAGACCGGGATCACCCGCGCAAGGCGTGCAAGCGGTGCCGGATGACGATGACGCCACCGATAGCACGGACGACAACAGCCAAAACGATGCCGCAATCGATCGTGAAAATAAGGAGGTTTAGGTTTTAGGCAGAAAGAAGCCGGACACCGGGTAGACGCGCAGCCTTTCGGTCAAAAGTTACGAGTTCAACGGCTCCCGCACGACGGGCAGCGGCAGCGATCATCACATCAGCAAAGCCAAAGCCATCGTTGCGGTACAGTTCCAGCGCCGGTCCAATGTCATCCGCATCCTCAATGAGAAGTTCTGTGGCTGACAAAAGACCGTCGAATGCAGCGGCAATATCAGCACGCTTATACCCGTAAGCGCGCTCCAGCACCCAGACAAGTTCGACTAGAACCTCGCGGCCGATAAACCCGGGTGCCATATCGGTGAGTTGGTCGATCAGGATCCCTGCGATTTTTGCCTGTTCCACGTCGTCCTGTACCAGGAAACGCACAAGCACATTTGTGTCCAGGGCAATCAAGGTTTTGGGATCTCGCTATCGATCGCTGCGGCTGCGATCGCTTCATCCATCGCCTCAAGCGACACTGACTTGCGGCTTGGCCGTGCCAACATGCCCTTCAAATCCTTAGCAGAGCAAGCCTTCACGATGCGCACCTCACCCTCAAGGATGACATAGCGCACACGATCACCGCTCGTGAGGCCAAGCGCTGTCCGTACGTCTTTGGGCAATGTGGTCTGCCCTTTAACCGTCACTGTTGATTCCTGCACGAGGCGGCTCCTTACTTATTGCACATCCTCCTTACCTTGTCCGCCCGTGCAGCGCAAACTAAAGAAAGCCCTTCGAATGCAGTATGCCCGTATTGCCACGCGCGCCTTCAACACGCCTCTGCTGGTTGAGCCCTCCAAAGCCATGGCATTTCTGTCGGGGTTAGGGCCGCGCATTCTCGGGCGACAGGTCGAAACGACAGACCAAGGCACTGCACTGGAAAGCGCGCCGATGCGAACGGCCAGCGCGAGCATTCTGGCGGGTGGGCTTGCCGAGGGCTTTGGTCAGCACGGTGAGGGCCTCTATCAAGTTATTGATGGTATCGCCGTGATCGAGATCTCCGGCGTGCTCATCCACCGGGGCGGCTGGATCGGCCAATCCTCTGGCCAGACCAGCTATGAAGGGATCGCAGCGCAGATCGATGCCGCAGCGGGCGACCCGTCTGTCCATGGCATTGCGTTGGAAATTGACAGTTTTGGCGGTGAAGTGGCGGGGATATTCGACCTAGCCGATCGTATTCGTGCAATTCGTGCAAACAAACCTGTTTGGGCTTTTGTGGCTGAACACGCTTTCTCGGCAGGCTATGCGCTGGCCAGCCAGGCTGATCGCATTCTGCTGCCCCGCACCGGGGCCGTCGGCAGCATCGGTGTCGTCGTGATGCATGCCGACCTCAGTGGCGAGCTTGATCAGGACGGTGTGCGCATGACCTTGATCCATTCAGGGCGGCATAAAGTGGATGGCAATCCGTATCAGCCACTGCCTGCTGCCGTTCGTGATGATATCCAGCGCGAGATCGATGTGTTGCGGTTCCTCTTTACGGAGACCGTCGCGGCGGGGCGCGCTGAACGGTTGAGCCAGGAGGCCGCACTCGCGACCGAAGCCGCCACCTACCGCGGGGCAGACGCTGTCGCCGCGGGTCTCGCCGATGAAGTCATCGATCTGCAGCGCGGTTTGGCTGCGTTCCGACAGCTCGTGGCAAACACGCCGACACTCGCACCCGCGCGCGCATCACGCGCGACAGCACTCCAGTCCCGCAAACCAACCCAACCGAAAAAGGAGGCACAGATGGCCAACCAACCTGACATAACAGACACCACAAACAGCATTGCAAAGAATGATGCTGAAGATACTCTGCGTGAGGAGACTGCCGATGAGGCAACAATTCCGCAGGATGGTCATTCCATTGCCCGTGATGATCAACCTGCCGCCCCGGCCGCGCCCCCTGCGGTGCCCGCACCGCCGGTCTCGAACGCAGCGCAGCCGGGCAATCTGGCTGAGTTGTCGGCAAAACTGCGCAACGAGGCCGCAGATATTGCCGAGATTGCAGCACAAGCTGGACGGCTTGGCATCGCAATAGACGCCGCAAAGGCTCTGCGCGAAGGCACGGCCCCGGAAGCCTTGCGCCGCCTGGTTCTGGAACGCGCCAGCGCCGCGGCGGATGCCCGCGATATCGTCGCAGCGCCGCCATCGCCGGTCATCCCGAAAAGCGCCGAAAGCCCCATCGTGGTCGCCGCCAAACGCGCGGCCTCTGCAGGTGCAAAGGGCTGAAACCCCTCTCATCCCTGAAACCCTGCCACCTGATCCCCCGCCACTCCTCCCCGGTGGGGGATTTCTTTTTTCACCCAGATCACAAGGATCCCCGACATGACCGTCCTGACCCAGCCGCCCACCATGGGCGATGTTCTCAAATATGAGGTCAACCCCAACTTCACACGCGAAACCATCACCTTGCTGGCGGGCACCGCCTATCCCGTCGGCGCCGTGCTCGGAAAGATCACGGCCAGCGGAAAGTACAAGCTGGCAACTTCGGGCGGATCGGATGGCGCCCAAACGGCCGCAGCCGTTCTGCTCTACGCGGTCGACGCCACCGGTGCCGATGCCATCGGCATTGTCATCGCGCGCGGCCCCGCCATCATCTCCAAAGCAGCTTTGGTCTTTGACGACACCGTCGATGACGGTGCGAAGATTGCCACAAAGCACGGTCAGCTGACTGCGCTGGGCATCATCCCGCGCGATACCGCCTGATTGATGGCACGCAGATTCCAGTCTGCGCCGACGCATTAGCGTCGATCACCGCCAAACCACGTTTCAGCCCTCATTCCTTCGGAGTAATTCATGACCCTCACCCGTAATCCCTTCGACGCGGGCGGCTATTCGCTCGCCGAGATGACGCAGGCCATCAACATCCTGCCCAACCTCTACACCCGCCTTGGCCAGATCGGCCTGTTTCGCTTTGAGGGAGTGTCACAGCGCTCCATCGTTATCGAGCAGCGCGAAGGTGTGCTGAGCCTGCTGCCATCAGTGCCACTGGGTGCGCCCGCCACCGTGGGCACGCGTGAGCAGCGTTCCATGCGATCCTTTGCGCTTCCCTGGATCCCCCATGATGACGTGATCCTACCCGCAGATATCCAAGGCATGCCCGCGTTGGGCCTCTCGGATGCCGCTGATCCGCTGGTCGAGGTGATGAACCGCAAGCTCACGCTGATGCGCCGCAAACATGCTCAGACCCGCGAATATATGGAGATGAATGCCCTGCGCGGTATCGTAAAGGATGGCGCAGGAACCACGCTTTACGACTATTTCACCGAGTTTGGCCTCGAGAATATCTCGATCGACTTTGTGTTTGGCACTGCTGGCACAAACGTACAGGGCAAGGTGCGCAACGTGCTGCGCGCTATGGAGGACAATCTGCTCGGCGAGACGATGACCACCGCCCATGCGCTGGTCAGCTCAGAATTCTTCGACAAGCTGATCAGCCACCCCAAGACAGAGGAAGCCTATAAGTTCTTCTCCGCCACCGGTGGCCAGCCGCTGCGCGAAGACATGCGCCGGGCCTTTCCTTTTGCTGGCATTCTGTTTGAGGAATACAATGGGTCTGTCACGCTCTCGAACGGCACCTCAGAGCGGTTGATCCCCGCTGGTGAAGGGATCGCCTTTCCGCTGGGCACGTTCGATACGTTCACGACCTATGGTGGGCCCGCCAATCTGTTGGAGACCGCCAATACCATCGGCCTGCCGCTTTATGCGCGTCAGATGATTGATGCCAAAGGCCGCTGGATCGATCTGATGACTGAAACCTCGATCCTGCCGGTGAACAAGCGGCCGCGCATGGCGATCCGCCTGCACAGTGGCAATTGACGGGTGGCCAGCTTGTCGGTGTTCACTGGTGTGATCGATACGCTCTTCGCGGACAACAACATCGCCCGTGATGCGATCTACATCGCGGGCGATGGTCCGACACAACTCGTCCGTATCGTCACACGCCGCGCGGATGACATCACCAGTTTTGGCGACGCGCGCATTTGGTCGGAGACAACCCGCATTGACCTTCGTGTGGCCGAGGTTGCGACCCCGCGTCCCGGCGATCGCCTTGAGATCGACGGCGACGCCTTCCTTATTCAGGGCGAGCCTATGCGCGACCGCGAACGGCTGGTCTGGACTGTGGATTTGAGGCCCGCATGAAACTCAATGTAACCATCTCCCCAAACCTCGCCGCACTCATGGCAGCAGAAATCAAGGCTGGCGAAAAGGCGGTGACAGCGGCCATGCGCGCGGCTGGCACACAGCTCAAATCCGACTGGCGGGGCCAGATCACGCAAGCGGGGCTTGGGCGTCGGCTGAGCAATTCGATCCGCAGCCAGACCTATCCAAAGGCCGGTGAGAGCATCGATGCCGCGACGCTGGTGTGGTCCAAAGCGCCTGTGATCATCGGTGCCCATGACACCGGGCCGCTGATCCGCTCCAAGGATGGCTTTTGGCTGGCGATCCCGACAGAGGCAGCAGGTAAGGGCGCGCGCGGCGGCCGGATTACCCCAGGCGAATGGGAGCGGCGACGCGGTCTCAGGCTCCGGTTTGTCTATCGCAGGCGGGGACCGAGCCTTTTGGTGGCTGAAGGGCGGCTGAATGCACGCGGAGTTGGTGTTGCATCACGCTCAAAGACGGGGCGCGGGCTGACCACAGTGCCTATCTTTCTGCTGGTACGACAAGTCAAGCTGCGCAAGCGATTGGATCTGGCGCGCGATGCGAAGGCCGCGCAGGAGAGGATACCGGGGGCGATTGTGGCAGAGTGGGTAGAGGGCAGGTTTTGATGTAGTATTGGCTTCAACCAAGAGAGGCTCGTACATCCGCCATCGGGATGAAGACGCGGTGCGGATTGTCAGCATCACCAAGGGGTTGGAAGCCGAGTTCAGCATAAAAGTTCCAGCGGCGATCAAAATGGTTGTCTTGGAGCACGTCGAGTGTGATGGCTGCAGCCCCCATCTGGTCAGCAATCTCAAGACAACGTTTCAAGGCATCAATGACGAGAGCTGTTCCCAAACCCATGCCTTGCGAAGCTTCGCGTACGGCGACAGTACGGATGTAGATGACCGGGATATCGGGGACACCAGCGCGCTGCCACTTTTTTGGACCAAGATTGGCCCGAACGGCCATCGCGCCGAGTGTATAAAAACCGAGCACTGCAGGATCGTCACCATCTGTTGCGATCCAAGCTGCGACCATGCCGTCCTTGATTTGATCTGAAAGCGAGGATTTCAAAAAGTTATCGATGGGCGCAAATCCGCAAGAAAAGGCGCTGCGGTCATGCAGCGCCTTTTCAAACTTGGCGATTGTGAGGGCGGGCGTGTCCGCCGCGGCCTCAGCCGACATCCTTCAGGAGGCCCTTCGACGCTTCGGCGGCGCGTGCCAGACCAGGCACAACCTTTCCGGGCAACGCGACAGCGGCCTTGAAGGCTTCAAACGCATCGATGGGCAGAATAGAGAGAGAGATACGCTGTTCCACTTCCTGCGCACGCAGAAGGGCCGCCTGACGAATAAAGTCAGCTTCCTGCAGGCCGGTGGCAGCAGCTGCAGCCTTTATGCGCTCTTCATCAGCACGATGCATGCGCAGCTCTTTGCGCGCTTCCATCTTGCCTGGCGTGGGTGCGGTGGTTTCGATTGCAAACATAATCGGTCTCCTTCTCTAGAGAAGATGTACGGTATAACGCCGTACGTGTCAATGATCATCATGGGGATGATCAGCGTCGGCCACATCGGAAATTTCAGGTTAACAACGATTATGATCCCCTCGACCATCCAGCGAACGTTGGAATAGCACAATGCCAACATCCCGAGAAGCCATCCTCACCGCCTTGGCGGACCTGTTGCGCACGGTGCCTCATGTGCCGGTCCTGCGCGGCGAGGTCCTGCCGGAGCGCATCTCCCCTGCGGGGCTGATGATCCTGCGTGACGGCGATCCTGGCGATCCTGCGGTGACGCTGTCGCCGCTCGCCTACCATTACCAGCATCGCGCCGAGCTTGAAGTCATCGTGCAGGGTGAGGCCCGGTCTGCGCAGCAGATGCAAGGGTCCGGGGGACCCTTGCAAGGAACAAACGACCGCGACACTACCTTTGCAGCCCTTTGTGCCCAGATCGGCGCGGTCATTCGTGCAGACCGCACGCTCGGCGGGCGTTGCGACTGGGTTGAGGCGGAAGCGCCGCAGCCCGTGGATCTGCCCATTGAGGGGGCGGCCAGCCTGAAGGCGGCGGTGATCCAGGTGGTGCTGCATTATTCAACATCAGACCCGCTGGGCTGAACAATTGGCCTGACCCACCGGCCTAAACAACAAGCCTGACCCACCCCACAACCTGAGGAGAACACAATGGCACGCGCACAAGGCGCGCGGGCGCAGATGGCGCTCGCCTACGAATCCGTCTACGGCACGCCGCCCGCGAGCGGTTATTTCAAGATGCCCTTTGCCAGCGCGACGCTTGGCGCAGAGCAACCACTGCTCGAGTCGGAGCTGCTCGGCTATGGCCGGGATCCGCTGGCGCCGATCAAGGACGCGCTGACAGCCGATGGCGACGTGGTGGTTCCGATTGATGCGATCGGCTTTGGGTACTGGCTTAAGGCGGCGTTTGGCGATCCGACCACGACCGGCGCGGAGGCTCCCTATACGCATGAGTTCCGCTCGGGCAGCTGGACCCTTCCAAGCCTCGCCATCGAGATTGGCATGCCAGAAGTGCCGCGCTTCGCGATGTACGCGGGCTGCGTGGTCGACCAGCTGTCCTGGCAGATGACGCGCTCCGGCCTACTGACTGCCTCGGTCAGCCTCATTGCCCAGGGCGAGACCCCGGCAGCAGCCACGGGCGCGGGCACGCCGACCGAGATCGCGCTGCAGCGGTTTGGCCACTTCAACGGGGCGATCAAGCGCGATGGCGTGGCACTGGGCAATGTGGTCTCGACCCAGATTACCTATGGCAACAACCTTGACCGTATCGAGACGATCCGCGCCGACGGCAAGATCGACGGGGCTGATCCCTCCATGGCAATGCTCTCGGGCAGCATGGAGGTCCGCTTTGCCGACACCACGCTGATGGACCAAGCGATCAA
>Ga0222707_1000339_pt1 | contig 14772 bp, 9 predicted proteins | sample AntAcemetage1574_FD_179831 | JGI IMG/M metagenome (GOLD analysis project Ga0222707, IMG submission 179831) | Saline water microbial communities from Ace Lake, Antarctica - #1574 | ecosystem: Environmental > Aquatic > Non-marine Saline and Alkaline > Saline | place: Antarctica: Ace Lake...
GCGGAATGAAAATGTATTTTAAAGTACCTGTCTCAATATTTTATAAATTTCCACCATTGCTAGTGTATCTAGTTTACAATATTCTAATAGAGCCTGTCTAGTTTTTTCATAATCTCCCTTAAATTCTCCATTTACCATTTGAGAAAAAATTGCACTCGCTGTACCACCTTCTTTTATTTCTAAATCCTGATATGAAAGCTCTGGGACTAATGCAGGTAAAACTGCCTTAATTGAGTAACTCCCTTTCATCTCAGGGGTGTAATACCATTTTTTTTGAAAAGGTATCATAAGGTCTTTTAACCTACTTATAATTTTATTTATTTCTTGCTTATATTCAGGATATACCGTAATTAAATCATTCAATTTACCTCGTTCAAACCCAATATTGTAAACGACTACATCCCCTGTGTCTCCACAATCTTTTATTAATTGTTTTACAAACACTTCTCTAGGGTCTATATTCGGATTAGCTTCAGCTAAATACTCAAAGTGTGTAACTACATTGTCGAAATTCTGAATATGAAGGGAATACTGAAATACTAATTGCTGGTATGGTCTGCTATTATCAAAAATAGGAACAGCTGTCCCCATTGTTTCAAAATCTAAAAAATAAAGAGGGTAATTTAAATCTTCAATGAAATCTTGAATCCTTGGTATATCAATAAATGATTTATTATCTAACTCACAGGTGACTTGTAATAATTGATTGGTATTTAAAGAGGTTTCTTGTAAATCAATTTCTTTAAATGTGGTTATTCCTTTTTTATATAACTCAAATTTATTATCTGTCCCTAAACGAGAAATATTAAAAATAGAATACTCAGGGATATGCTCCCAACAAAACCCTTTAAAATCACAAGTATAGGGTTTTAAACAATGTACCCCAATATCAATACCTGGAACCTCTTTCTTTAAAATTACCTGTTTCAATCTTTCGACTTGACTTGGAATTTTTGGCAAGAAATCTTGTACCCTGTCATAAACAGACTCGATAGTAAATAGTTTTTGAATATCAACATCACCTTGCTTTAGATATTGATTATTTATATATACAATAGAAATATCTTTAAGGTCAATTCCAGAATTAATTATGGTACGGTATTGGATTGCTGCATCATTAATATATGTGTCTGAAACACTTGTAGAACTTTTCACTTCATAAGCCTTCCAGCCTTCATCATCTTTAACTAAAATATCTAGAGCCACCAATACACCATCAAACTGAAAGGTAGCCTCATAGACAATAGAAGCTCCGTTTTCTATATATTCTTTAGTTTTTAAAACAGACTCTTGAATCTTAAAATGGTTTGATGGAGATGCATCAACACCATTTGGGAATAACTCTTGGGCTAAAACACCAACATTATTCCCCTGATTAAAAATAGCTTGTAATTGAGGTGAGACAGCATCTTTTAAGTCATAATTATGCTTATAGAGGTATAATGATTTCTCACACTGCAACCCTCTAATAAAGGTTGATTTTGAAAGGGCATATTTCTCCATCTATATGTGATTAATTTAATTTGGCTAAAATTTCTTCTCCAATGTCTAAATTCAAAAAATTATCTTCATCGAGAATATTAACAAATCCTACTTTACACTGATTTATTTCTGAAGATTCTCTTCCTTTCCAATAATTGCCAAACTTTTCATCAATACCTTTAGAGTTTGGGTATAAAAGCATACTTCGTTTAGCATTCCAATACATATTATAAGCGTAAATCTGCTTCAAGTCATCATCACTTGGTTTTGGTTTTTTAACATCTAGAACTTTCCATTTTGTATCTATCACATATGTTTCAGAAACTCCACCTTCGGTCCTATTAATCACTAAATCTGGACGTATAGTTCTACCTTCCCAAAACTTTTGTTTGTTTTGGAAATTTACTGTGGTATTGTCTTTCTTACTTCTCATCAACATTCTGTATATGTACTCTTCCCAAAGTTTATTCATATCAAACAATAGCGTGAGCATATTCTCTTGCCCTGAACGAATATCAGGGGAATAATTAAGAATTATCATCTGAGCTATTTGCAATGCACCAGCATACGGAACCGTTTTTCTATTTTGCTTAAGAATATCGAAATGTGATTTTCTAATCTCTATTTCCTTTATTTCAGGAAAACTTAATTTAAGACGAGAAATCTTATCTTTTAACAATGAACTATTAGTGACTGTACTTAAAATAGATAATCCTTTTAGCAAAATTTGATTTGCAATATTCTCATAATCATACACTTGATGATTTGTGTAAAAACGTTCTTGATGAATAAGATTCTGTTGAATGTTTTTATTAAAATCTAACCTACCTTTTAATGCTAAAATATTTGAAGATGTCTTTCTATAGTTTTTTATTAGACCCGTTCTTAAAAGTTTTTCGACCTCATCTAAATACATTTCAAAATACAAATCTAATAATGAATGGTTCTTCCGTTTTAGATTTGCCTCTGACATTGAAATAACATTAATATGCTTGCAAACTCGAAGCATATTCAATAATGCAGTATGCCAAGTAGAATAACATTCATCATCTGGCTTTATATTATCTGCCTTAGGTAATATCTCTATTGTCAATCCACCTATTTGAATAACACCAACATAATTTTTAAACCTAACACCATCTCTTATTCCTGTGAAATATATATTTCCATTCTTATCATTAAATTCATATAATTTATTGAGTTCCTTAGGCAATAAAAATCTACCCATCGTATCTTTATGGATGGTTAACTTTTCATATTCAAAAACTTGAATTGGACTTCGAGACATACTTACTAATTTGTAGATTTGCTATAAACACTTTCAAAGTCCCATATATCATCACTAGTGATTTCATATACTGAACGCTCCATTAAGTCATTCCTAATTGATGAATCATATTCGTCAAACTCTGCAAACTCTACATCCTCTTTGCCTGTTTTGGTGATAAATGAGTTTCCAAGAACCAATCCTATTTTGCCAAAATCACCGAAAAAATATTCTTCTAAAAGAGGTATAACTTTATTTTTAAAAACATCTTTTAATTCAGCCTCAGTTTTAATGTTTAAGAAATATGAATGACCTATTTTATGGTCTTTATCTACAAGTTTTTCAATTCTATCGTTAATGGTCTTAAGAATTTCTACAACATTTATATCGCCAATCATGCCTTTTGAGTCTTTTAACCTTCCTTCTGTTAAAATTAAACTAGGCTTTGGTGGCATTTCTCTAAAAGAAAAGCGTCTTCTAAGAGCTGTATCGAGTGCCTCTATACTTCTGTCAGCAGTATTCATTGTCCCGATAATATAAACGTTGTGCGGTACTTTAAACTCTTTTTTAGAGTAGGGTAATATTACACTTAATTCTTCATCTGTTCCTTTTCGTTTATCTTTTTCAATAAGTGTAATCAATTCTCCAAATATAGATGACACATTACCGCGATTTATCTCATCAACAATTAATACAAAGTTTTTAGGGTTTTTAGGTAGCTTAAGAATGTCTACTTTCTTTTCTTTAACAAAAAACTCTTGTTTAATCTCATTTTTAATAAGTTGATAAATGGTTTGTTGCAATAAATTTTTGTTATAGATTTCTGTAGCCTCAATTTGCTTATCAGTAAATATCCATTCAACCTTTCTAAATTGTTTGTAAGTTGGATTATTTTCAAATGGTGATTCTTTAATAAATTCATATTCACCAACAACTTTACCTATTGCTCTAACATAAAAACCACCATTAGATATTATAACATAATCGTCTATTTTCAATAATACTTTAAATTGGTTTATTGCAGTTATTGATAATCTATCCAAACCTTTTTCAGTACCAAAATCTTTGATTGCCTTTTCATCTTTTCCATTATAATTATGACCATCACCCAAACCTAATGCTATACAATTGTTTTGTATACAATAATCATAGATTTCACTATCTATGTCAGACTGAGAATTCCCTAAAGACATTTTATAAAAATGTGATTTATCATACACCTCTTGTGATAAAGAAATTAAGGAATCTAAACTATCGTTAGCAAGTCTACAAACCTTTTTAAATATACCTTCCTGTATCTTATATTTTAAGAATGTGTCACCATCTTTAGGCTCTATTGGTTTAATCCCTTCAATAAAGTCTTCATAACTGAAAGATTGATGAAAAGTTGTAAAGCCAATTTGTCCTAAATTTTCATTATCATTATTCAATAACAACAACCTAAAACGTTCTTTTAACTTATCTCTTTTGTCATGATTTAGTTTGTAAAACTCAGGGTCAACAATTTTAATGGCCTCATTTATGGTATGATACGTTTTACCAGTGCCGGGTGGTCCGAAAAATATTTGATTAAGGTCAGTACTCATATTGTCTGTTTTTATATCCTTATTAAAAGCTTTTTGAAAAATATTTTTTTTGTAATCATCATTAAATAACGATTTCTCTAACGAAATGGAACTATGAGAGCCATAGCCAGTCTTATCTGTTTTAGCCAATTCATTGGTTGCAGAAAGAATTATAGTATTTAGTACATCTGACATAGCCTCAATACTATTAACCTCTTTCAACCAGTCTTTTTCATTCTTAGTGGTATCAAAATACCTAAATCTATTTCGCCCCTTCTTTCGTTCAATAACTGAACAAAGTTTTTGCCCAATTGTTAGGCCTATCCTCTTATTCTTAGGTAGGCTATAACAAATTCGTTCATCATCTACATCAATGGAAAGTTCAGAGAGTATATGCTCCATAAGGGAATAGAATTTTTCTGAATCATGCTGCCCTATTTCTTTTAAAAGCCTTATTAGTCTTTCTTCATCAGAAGAATCAATATCCTCAATGTTTCTTTCTCCCAAAAACTCTAAATAGGCTCCTACGGCTGCAGAATAAAATCCACCATTACCATATGATTTTGCTTTGCTGTAGTAATATTTGCCATTTTCATCCTTTTGATTAAGTTTTAGGTCTTCACATAGCTCTTCCAATACCTCAACCTCATCCTCAGTATATATGTCTATTTTAAAATTAGAGATTAAGATGTCAATTGCTTTTATGAATAATGAAACCTTTGCACTATCAGCATCCTTTTTTGACTTAAGCCATTTTTCAAATTCAGCTTTTATTAAATTTAAACTATAAAAAACACTCCAAAGCTCTTGAGTAAAATCAAAATAATCTTTTCCTCCTTTTTGTGATAATATGTATTTATTTAAAGCAGGATAACTCTGGTCTTTCCCTTCGTATTCTAAGTATCTTGCTGAAGTTTTTAAAGCATTATGATTAAAAATATTAATTATATTATAATCACCATAGAGAAATGCTATTTTCCACTTAATACCATTTCCAAAATCAATTTGTTCTACTTGTTCTAACTTGTTTTGCTGGCTTAAGGCTGCAATATTTATAACTGTTTCTTTAACTTTATCATATGCCTCTTGTCTAGTATCTCCATATTTTCCATACCATGCATATTCACCATCAGACTTTCTTTTATCATTATAATTCTCTGATTCTAATTCCTTTCTTTTAAATATACCAAACTTGTATGCAGAACCACCCCAAATACTACCAACATCTGTTGTAACCGCTTCTAACCAATAACAAAAAGAGGTTTTATCTAAATTAGTATATTCTTCTATAGTCATAGATTTTAATCTCTCAATAGACCATTCTTTTAAGAAGTCTTCTTTTAGTTTATATAGTTCTTGATTCTTAGATTTATCAGTTGAATTATTTTGCCATTCTTTTTTAGTATTCATAAATTCTTGTAAATCTTCATTAGTATAATCCGATTCTCTTACCTCTGGAGAATTACCATGCGACAGTTTTAATGAAAACTTATCACCTTCTTGAATAACTTCTATATTTTTATAATGCAGTGGAATTGAAAATTTTCTTGATTGCTCAGATGGTCTTTCATTTACAACATCTGGAGTATTTGTAAGACATCTTTTAATTCTAGAACTTAAATTACTCGTAGTATTGTTTTTAGAAAGGTTGTGAGTTAATTGTTCTATTGATAATGGGTTATTAATTTCAAGCATAAAGCCAACCAATTCCCGTACAATTTTGTGAGGTACCACATCAATCGAAAACCCTAAAAAATCCTTTTTCATAAATTCACTTTTATTTATCAATCATGATTGTTAATCTTTTCAATGGACCATTCTTTTAGAAAGCCTTGTTTAATTTTATATTGATTCTCGATTAAAATTAACTCTCAAACTCCTGTCTAGTTATACGTATTGAAAACTCTGGTTCAATAATTAATACTTCGTCATATTTCAATTTATATAACTTATAAATTATGATGTCCAATTGTATTTCAAAAAGACTACTATCTTTATTCTTTAATTTAAGGGAAATAATATTTTCACTGTATGTAGTCAAATAAAAATGAACTTTTTCGCTCAAAATTTAAGAGAGGTTTCTGCTAATTTAGTTAAAAATTTTGATACTGTTTTTTTCTAGCTTTCAAAGTGCTATTTTTTGTCATTTTTCGTTTTCTTAATTTTCTTTCGGCTGTTCCAAAATATACTTCTGCTGGAGTTACATTTTTTAAAGATTCATGATATCGTTCATAATTGTAATACTGAACAAATTCTTTCATTTTTTCTTCTAATTGTCCAGGGCTAAAGTAATTATCAAGTTTTACAATGTTTTTCATTGATCTATGATAACGTTCAATTTTGCCCTGAGTTTGAGGATGTAATGGTCTTCCTCTGATATGTTTCATATTTTTCTCTCCGATATAGTCTGCTAACTCGTGTGAGATGTAACAAGATCCATTGTCTGACAATAACCTAGGCATTGATTTTTCATTAACTCCAGAAAATGCAATAGCTGCATCGATTGTATTGGTGACATCTTCTGCTCTCATCGTTGAACAAAGCTTCCATGTAACAATGTAGCGACTGTAATCATCCAAAATAGTTGATAAATAATACCAACCCCAACCAAATATTTTGAAATAAGTAAAATCAGTTTGCCACATTTGATTCACGGCAGTTGTTTTATCGTGAAAACTATCCGAAGCACTCATTATTCTAAATGAAGGCGATGATATGAATCCATTTTCCTTTAAAATCCGATAGACACTTGACTCGCTGATATAATAGTTGTAATTATCCGTAATATGCCAAGCAACCTCCCTAGAAGATAACTCAGGCTTTTCTAACGCAATTTCAACTACTTTGTCTCTATCGGCGATATTTATCTTATTCCACGTCCCAACTCTCTCTGATTTCTTACGAGCTAGACCTTCAAAGCCTTTTTGGGTATATAAATTATACCAATTATAAAAGGTTGTCTTATTGATTTTAAGCTCTTTGAGTGTTCGGTTTATTCCAAGATCAGACTGTTCAACAAGTTGTATCATTTCGTACTTTTCTGATTGACTATAGTGCATATACTTCTCTCTTTTTACTCGTCTCCACGTAAGTTTTTTTTCAGAAACCGAACTTCTAAAGAAAGCTCTGCAACCAACTCTTTTAAAGTACCATTCTCACCTTTGAGTTTGTGAACCTCCGATGTGTTAGCTTCTCGCATCGTATCTCCATTTAGCCTGCGCTTTCCTGCTTCCATGAAATCTTTGGACCATTTGTAGTAATTAGCTTGATGGATGCTTTCTTTTCGACACAATTCTGCAATGGTAGTTTCACCACGCATTCCTTCAATAATAATCCTGATTTTGTCTTCTGAATTGTAAGCTTTTCTTGTCTTACGTTTTAAGTCGCTAATTAAAGCACTGGCACTTTTCTTGTTCTTCATCATTTAAGATTTTAAGGTTTGTAAAAATAATAAAACCTATCTCTTATATTAAAGTGATAATTAGTTCACTTTTTGCTGACGTTATACAGCTAAGGCAACAAACCTCTGTATTTTATTGTGTTCCGCTCGCCACCGCACTGTTGTTTTTATGTCACAGTAATTGTAGCCAACACACAAATAGCACATTACTTTTTTGTCGTGCCTAAAAAAAGTAAAGAGCTATTGCCAACCCTCAAACAATTACAGCGCCATAAAAACAACCCAAAGCTATGTTACATAATAGAAGTTATAGTAGCAAAAATCTTTTCATAGGTTGCCTACGGCGTGTTATTATATTTTCGTAGCTATAACTGCTATTATGTAAAATATCCGCTCATCCAAGGCTCACATCGGAACATACAACCACATTTTGAACTAACATTAAACAACAGTAAGATTTAGTTAAGTATAATATTAGTTATCTCATTCATCTGCACAAAACCATCGTTAAGTCCAAGTATTCCTTACCTCAAGTCTTTGTTTGTTTCATTTCGTTAAAAAATATTAAAGTCCACTTTTCCCCACCACCCAAGAAATAGGTTATAAAAAAATAGGTCTATAAAATGTAGTCATACGCCATAGCACATTACTTTTTATCGTGCCTCAAAAAAGCAATACGCTATCGTCTATAAATCCTGTAAGAGTAGCTTATTTAAACGCTGTTTTATCAAACAACTATTTAAAACGCTACACTTACAAACGCACCACCCAACGCTCAATTCGGCAAAGACATATTTTTTTAAGTGTTAATTCCCCAGAAAAGCGGAACATCAAGGAAACTTAACAGGGTTTTTGAGAATATAGTCAGTAGCCATCTTTTCAATATCACTTGTAGTAGTGACTTTATTTTCCAATACCCAAGCATCTATATCTTTTTTATCGAAATAAAGCTTTTTACCACGTTTTGCGTGCGGAATCTCTTTGGTGCTTGTCTTTTTATACAAAGCTGATACAGATAAGTCTAAATAAGCCGATAGTTGCTTAATATTCATAATTGGATTAGTAGCAATTCCTGTTTCACTAATATTACTCGCTTTGTAAATATTGTCAAGTAAAGCTTCAATACGTTCTAATCTTTGATTGATAATCTCAAAAGGATTTTCCATAGTCTTCGATTTACATTTAGGACATAAAAAATAATAAAAAAGAAATCAAAGATATGTGGCTTCCTTCTGCCACCGCTCAATGCCGAAAAGGTCAAGCCCTACGGGTTTTGGATAAAACTTTTTCTAATATACTTCACAACGCATATTGGAACATAGTGCTAAGATAAACTTTTACCCAAAAACCTTGTCGCCATTACCCACGCCACAATTCTATATTGCTTTCTTTTTTTTTCTTTTTTCTTTTAAAAATATATAAGGGCAAAGTAAAATGGGGCAAGTAAAGGCAATCGCAACCAATAGGGTTAATAGCCTTGCAGAAGATTTTATATTTGCTTAAAGGTCAAAACGAAAGTATTGTTGAGTCCGAGTTAAGTCCGTACCAAATCCGAATTTGTAATTTTTAAATTTATATATGTTATGGGCAAAATCTCACAAGGAATCTTAGGAGGACTATCTGGTAAAGTAGGAAACATTATCGGTGGTAATTGGAAAGGAATTGATTACATCAGAATCAAACCTTCAAGTGTTGCGAATCCAAGAACGGAAGGGCAAGTAAATCAAAGAAACAAATTTTCAAGCGTGTTGGAGTTTCTTCAACCGAACATAGCCTTTTTAAAGGTCGGTTACAAGAATTTCGCTAATAAGCGCACAGAATTTAATTCTGCAATGTCTTATTTACTAAACAATGCAATCGCCGGTACAGCACCCAATTTTACAGTTGACTATGCTAACGCATTATTGAGTAGAGGAAGTCTCTCGGGTGTCTTAAATGGTGTTACAGACTTATCGAATGCAGGTCAAGTTGATTTTAGTTGGGGAGATAACTCGGCAGAAGGAAATGCGAACGCAACAGACAAAGCAATGGTATTGGTTTATAACCCATCAAAAAAAGATTCAATTTATCTTCTTGATGGTGCGGTTAGAACTGCTGGAGCGCAGACGGTAACAATACCAAACACCTACGCAGGAGACACAATAGAGCTATTTATGGCGTTTGTTTCGGCAGATGGTAGTCAAGTATCAAATAGTATCTATTTAGGCTCTGGTACGGCAAGTTAAAAACTACTAAATAGACATAAAGAAACCGCTCTCGAAAGGAGCGGTTTTTTGCATTCTACATCTATTCTAAAAAGGTATGATATAAGGTTCAGAAAGTTGTACCTATGTTGTACCTTTTTTATTGCACCTGTTATTTTATCAGTATTAACAATAGTTACAGGGCTTTATTTTGATAATACATTGTTGTACTTAGTTAATTTATCTGCATTCTTAATTAATCAACAATAATTTTTTTTGTGGCCACACCTTGTTTGTTTGTTGTTTTAAAGAAATAAATTCCTGATGAATAATTTTTTAATTCAATTTCTGAAGTACCTGAATTAATGATACTTTCCGATATTTTTTTACCCAAATTATTGTAAATCGAAAGACTAGATTTTTCATTCACAATAATAGTAACATGGTTTTGTGTTGGGTTAGGATAAATACTTACTGAAGTATTGTTTATACTTTGTTCATCTACTCCCAAAACCAATGTGCTTGTAGAGCCTGCATATGGTCCAATAGTGGGATCCCTAAGTTGATTGGTTTTACCTTCATTAAATCCAGGGATATTATTAATCTTTCCTTTCCATGCCCCAACTAACAAAATATGTTCGTTAAACGTAGGGTTAGGTGCTGTTGATGACGTAATAATTTGTGTATGTGCATGATAATGATAACCGAATACATCACCATGATCATGACCTCCAAATTCATCCAGTGCAATACCAAATCCTGTCATTGACGAAAAGGACGTTTCATATTTTCCAAATAAAGCAATGCCATCATAAGACATCCCTAAAACTGGCGGATGATTTTTTCCTGTATAATCACCAAGGTTATATAAATTGATTCCATTTCCGTTAAAGGCATGACCATCAGCATGGTAATGTAATTCCAATCCACCACCAACATGGATTCCAGAACTCGTAACTTCTGCATCTTCAACAGCAAATCTAAGGTTGTTATTCTGAGTAGGATATATGGTTACTCCATCTACCGCCATACCTATAGAAGCCAGACCTGCATAATTATAGACGTCTTTTGTAGTAGTTGTACCGTGCATAGTGTCAAAATCTGACGCCAAATCGCCATATGGTGATAAATCATTATCTAGTAAAGTAGCAATAAGACCATAATCCTTCAATGGTATTTTTACCAAAAATTCACCTAGTTTCCCATTTCTCGTAACCGTACTTTGTGCATAACCTACGCCCATTTCTGCACCAGGTGGTCTATTTATATCTACTAATAAATTGGGTCTTGTAGATACAGCATGACAAGCCATTACCATAAATGGATGTGGATTTCCATTAGTATCAGACTCGTTTGTAAAATAAATATGCTCTACAGTACGATTACCCAGTCTTGCATTAAAAACATCTGAACTACTTACCGTATGTGAAAGCATGTTTTCTCTTAATGCTAGATAAAACGCTTTTGGATACCTTAAAGATTCTCCTGCGGTGGTAAGTGTTGTTTCAATAATATCTAATACATCAGATGCTGATTGGGTAGCACTAGTGGAATTGTCAAGTTGTGCAGTAAGTACATTTGCAATTTGATTGGGTAAATCTGTAATGATTCGACTATCTTCCATAGGTGCAATATCAGCAGGAATCGCAGCAGTTGCATTGGGTGAATAAGAAACATTCAATGGATTAAATTCTGAACCACTTGCAATCTCTAAGTCAAATAAATCTGTAGCATCGGCTAACATAAAATTTGAAGCATTTGCAAGAGTAGTTGTCCATTCTAGACTACTGCCATTAAGTGTTAAATAACTATCTGTCCATGAGGTGTTTTCTTCTAAAGCTTCTGTAGCTCCATTGTAAACCCATTGTTCTACTGCTTTTATAGCTGTTGAAGTGGCTGTGCCAGCAAATTCAATTAATAAGTATCCTGTATTTGTAGGCTCTGTAATATAAATAGAGCCACCATCTGTAGCATTTGCGTTTAAAGAGGCATCTGCATTTAAATTATAATAACTATGTAATAAAGGATTTACTTTATACAAACCACTTAACGGTGTGTAGGTTCCGCTACCACCACCAGCATCATTTTCAAAATGTGTATTTTCATCAACAATTTGAAAAATACTTTCCATAACTGAGCCATATGTAGCAGTTGCTCCTGTAATGTTGGATAGAGAATTATATTCAATTAATTTTATATCTGTTGCACCAATTGAAATAACATTAGATTGTGTGGCTTGGTCTAAAATCACGACATATTTCTTATTTTCTATGGATGATAAAGCGCTAGGTGTCCATGATTTAGAAAAAGTATTGTCTAGAATATCGCCAAATGGTTCTGGTCCATAAAAATCGAATTGTGCAAAACCTGTAAAAGGAATCAATGCAATAAAGAGTAATAATTGTTTCATAATGTTCATTTTTTCAGTGATTTAGTAATAATTAAGTACAACGTGTTTGTACAAGATTTTTTGCGGTGGTTAATCACTAAAGTTAATAAATAATAACTGAATAGAAAGTGGACTGCACCCAAAATTTTAGACGAATTTATAATTAATTTTGATAATAATGAGTTTTATATTCCTTTGGACTCATTCCGTTTAAATTTAGTTTAATTCTTTCGTTATTATAATATTTTATGTAGTTTTTAATATCTTTTTTTAGTTGAGTGATTGAATTATATTTATTCAGATAAAATAGTTCAGATTTTAAGATTCCAAAGAAGTTTTCTATTACAGAATTATCTAAACAATTTCCTTTACGTGACATACTTTGTGTTATTCCTTTATCTTTTAATAGTTGATGATATTGTTTCATTTGATATTGCCAACCTTGATCTGAATGTAATATTAATTTAGTTTTATTTGGTATTTTTTTAAACGCCTTTTTTAACATGACCACAACTTGTTCAAAATTAGGTCTTTCCGATAATTCATAACTTATTATTTCTCTATTAAATAAGTCCATTATTGGAGATAAATAAAGTTTACTTCCAGATACTTTAAACTCCGTAATATCAGTAGTCCGTTTTTTATTAGGCTTTAATGCTTTAAAATCACGTTGTAATATATTAGCGGCACTCTTTCCTTTTTGTCCTTTATATGACTTGTATTTTTTAATTCTTACAAGACATTTTAAACCTAATTCACGCATTAACCGTAATACTGTTTTATGATTAATTACAAACCCTTTTTTATTAATTACTATTGTAATCCTTCTATAGCCATACCTCCCTTTGTGATAATGATATGTCTCTTTAATTAATTGTTTAATCTCTTTATACTTGTCAATTAATTGATTTCTTTTCTGATGATAATAATAACTACTTCTTGCCATATTACTATGATTTAACAATGATATTCAATCATTATTTATTTTATTTAGTCTGCTATCTTGATTTTAATCAATATACTTTATGCTTTCTCCATCCTTCGGATTAATTTCCTTAAATGAAATTGTCTTTAAATTCCCTATGAATTCATCAACTTCATCTAAAGAATTCAGAGGTTTAGTACTAAAACTTCCATAAGTATTCGTAAATTCAAAATTTTCTATTATTGGTAAATCAGAGATTAAAAAAACTTCACTTCTTTCACCTTTGAAAGTTAAAATTGATGATTCTAAAAGCTCTTTTCTTTGCCAGATGTTAAACTTCAAATCATCAATAAGACTTTCATCTTCTTTGTCATAAAACTCTAAGAGTAACTTAAATGCTTCAAATGTAACCTCTTCTCCTTGTTTATTTAAATATGTAAAAGATGTACCTTGATATGATAGATGTATATAATATTCTCTCTTCTCATCTAAATCTTCTTTTTTATTAATACTACTTAAATCCCAACCCCTTATGGGTTGATTAAATGATTTAGCTTTATTAAACATAGACTCCATATTAGTTAAATTACTCACGTCCCAACCCCCTATGGGTTGATTAAATGATTTAGCTTTAGAAAACATAGACTCCATATTAGTTACATTACTCACGTCCCAATCCCCTATGGGCTGATTAAATGATTTAGCTTCAGAAAACATAATCCCCATATCCGTTACATTACTTACATCCCAATCCCCTATGGGTTGATTAAATGATTTTGCTTTAGAAAACATATTCCACATATTCGTTACATTACTTACATCCCAATCCCTTATGGGTTGATTAAATGATTTTGCTTTAGAAAACATAGTCCCCATATTCGTTACATTACTTACATCCCAATTTCCTAGGGGTTGATTAAATGATTTAGCTCCATAAAACATGGAAGCCATATCTGTAACATTACTTACGTCCCAATTTCCTATGGGTTGATTGAAAGAACGTGCGGCAATAAACATACCCACCATATCCGTTACATTATTTACATCCCAATTTCCTATAGGTTGATTGAATGATTTCGTATTAAAAAACATCTTAGCCATATTAGTTACATTACTAACATTCCAATCCCCAATAGGTTGATTAAACGATTCAGCTATCTGAAACATAGACTCCATATTAGTTACATTACTTACATCCCAACCCCCTATGGGTTGATTGAAAGAACGTGCGGCAATAAACATAGACTCCATATTAGTTACATTACTCACGTCCCAATTTCCTATGGGTTGATTAAATGAATCAGCAGAATAAAACATTTCGCTCATATCTGTTACATTGGATGTATCCCAAGAAGATATATGGTCATATTTAGACTCTGCTAGCTTATCATCATCCAACCATTCTTCTACAGCTTGTCTTATTGTATCATTATCGAATTTCATATCTCTTTTTAGCATTTTACGCCCTTCAAAAGAAGAGTCAATACTTGTAGACATGTCATCATTAATTTTATATTGTTCAACTACTTCTTTTTTAGAATGTTTACTTTTTCCAGATAAC
>Ga0222707_1000343_pt1 | contig 14686 bp, 17 predicted proteins | sample AntAcemetage1574_FD_179831 | JGI IMG/M metagenome (GOLD analysis project Ga0222707, IMG submission 179831) | Saline water microbial communities from Ace Lake, Antarctica - #1574 | ecosystem: Environmental > Aquatic > Non-marine Saline and Alkaline > Saline | place: Antarctica: Ace Lake...
GGTCACTGGCTCCAAGAACCGGGATCACACCCATCGCCACCGCTTCCTCACCATCGTAAAGATGCAGGAAGCCGCGAATTTTTTCATGCGTGTACAGCTCGGCGCATTTTTCCTCAAAGCGGCGAATACGGATCATGCCTCGTAGCAGGTCTTGCACATGGTCCCGGCTGAGATGTGGTTTTGTCGAGCTTTTCATTTCTCATCCGCCTCCAGTGTGGAAATATCGCCTTCCGGCAGGCCAAGTTCGCGGGCCTTGAGAAGGCGGCGCATAATCTTCCCCGATCGGGTCTTGGGAAGCTGCTGGCGAAAGACGATTTCGCGTGGAGCCACGGCAGCGCCAAGCCGTTTGCGCGCAAAGCCCCGGATGTCCCGCTCCAGCGCCTCGGACGCCTCGAAAACTGGGTTCAGCGCGACATAGGCTTTCACAACTTCACCGGCCATCTCATCGGGGATGCCGATGACGGCGGCCTCGGCGATTGCCTCATGCTCGATCAGCGCGCTTTCCACCTCGAACGGGCCTATCAAATGGCCCGACGACTTGATCAGGTCATCGGCGCGGCCAACGAACCAGAAATATCCGTCCTTGTCCTGCATGGCGAAGTCGCCCGACAGATACCAACCGCCAATAAAGCATTTATCATAGCGGGCCTGTTCGTTGAGATAGGCGCGCATCATCGAAGGCCAACCGGGGCGCAGCGCCAATTCGCCGATCTCGCCCGGCTTGCATTCACGCACGTCACCGTCTTCCGCACGCACAATCCCGGCCTCGATGCCGGGCAAGGGTTTGCCCATTGAGCCGGGATGAATGTCCATTTCGGCGGTATTGGCGATCATAATGCCGCCGGTTTCGGTCTGCCACCAATTGTCGTGGAACGGCTTGCCGAACACGTCTTGGCCCCAGACCACCCCTTCGGGGTTCAACGGTTCACCAACGCTGGCGAGAAACCTCAACTTGCTGAAATCATAGTTCTTTGCGGCAGCCTTGCCCGCCCGCATCAACATGCGGATCGCGGTGGGCGCGGTATACCAGACCTGCACGCCTTCATCCTGCAAGATGGCGTACCAGCGCTCTAGGTCGAATTCGGCCTCGTTGACGATCATCGTCACCCGGTTAACCAAGGGAGCAATGATGCCATAGGACGTGCCCGTGACCCAGCCGGGATCAGCGGTGCACCAATAGATATCATCGGGTTTCAGGTCGAGCGCAAAGCGCCCGGTCGCGGCATGGGCGACAACCGCGCCGTGCACATGGACTGCGCCCTTGGGCTTACCGGTGGTGCCAGAGGTGAAATGGATCAGCGCAATGTCATCTGGCGTGGTCTTTACTGTTTCAAAAGTGTCGGCGGCGGCATCCATGGCCGGGCGTAAGGCCACGCAGCTCTCAGCCACAGCGCCATCGCTCAGGATCAGCACCAGCTTCAACGAACCAAGATCCTTGCGCCAGGCGGCGACTTTCTTGCGATACAGAGCATCTGTAGTGACGAGAACATTGCCCTCGCCGATCTCCATCCGCGACCTAATCGGTTCGGGGCCGAATGCTGCAAACAACGGGGTGAATATCATACCAGCCTTCAGCGTCCCAAGGGCCGCAGCATAAAGCTCGGGCACCCGCCCCATCAAGGCGAAGACCCGGGCACCGGGCTTCAACCCATGCTCGGACAGCACGTTTGCGAAACGTGCCGCTTCTGCTGCAAGCTCTGAATAGGTGATGTCTCGCCGATCACCGTCCTTGCTGAACCAGCGGATTGCGATCTGATCGCCATGGCCTGCAGTCACATGTCGATCAAGCGCCTCGTGCGCAATATTCAGCCCACCGCCCGGCAGCCCGTCCAGTAAGTTGCGCGCTTCGTCCCAACCAAACTGTGCGCGTACCGTTTTTGTCAAATTTGCGGCAGCGCGTGTTGCATCGTCCTTGCGTATTGTCGGCCAATTCATGATTATCCTCCCGCTTGGAAAGCTTATCTTTTCCGGGAAAATGCCAACTTGACTTAAATCAATAAAATCTGGCGCGGGAGCCAGCCGCGCGCGAAGCTATGATCATCATCCCAATCGCTCTTTTCTCGCTTGCACGGGCCAAACCTAAGCCCAGGCATCCAGTGATCAGAGCAGGGCCCGCTCCGTACGTCCGGGAGTGTCCATTTCCTCCACATAGGTGACGAGTAGAGCCGTCATGAGGGCGGACCGCGCACGGGATCGATATGGACTCGGTCTGATCTAAATCTCGCGCAGTACGTGCGGCAACTTTGGGCTGAGAGCATTCGTTAGACGTGTTTCATAGCGAAAGTCTGGTTCGAACCCATTCTTCTGGATGCTGCACAGCACAGATGTTGCATCGAAGGGCGGATTGCGGACATTCGCTGCAGCTTGCATGAGTGAAAGCTATGCGGAAAAACCGCCATTCGCTTCAGCAGCACTAATGTCTGGTTTGGCGAACAGAAAGAGCGTGAGGAGCGCACGCCGAACACCACATACTCCACCCAAGCAGAAATCCGAAAAGCGGCATGAACACAGACCAGGTCCATCTTAGCCAAGCCGCAAACCTGTTCGAAAAAGTAGGACCATTTCACTTTGCCGATTACCATCTAGTCATCGAACCACTTAGGACGCAAAGCCCGTAAGCAAAAGTTACTCGGTTGCATTCCATAACTAAACAGATAGCGTCAAACCATAAGCGGCAAATATATGTCGCAAACCCACCCTCCAAAATCCTTTAAAATGGAAAGCAGCTTTACTGTTGGGATGGCGTTTGCGTTGTTAGTGGGCTTCTTGCGGATGTGGCAGCACATGGTTGCCACCCTGTAAAAGTAATAAAACGGAGGGAATATCTAATGTCTGGCAAGTTCCTAGTCAACTGCATTTTCGGCAGCGACGATCTGGAAAAGGCTACTGTGTCTATGATTATTGCGGGCGCTTCTGCAGCCAAGGAAGATGAAACTGCAGTATTCATGACCGGCGAAGCCGTTCGGATGGCGACAAAAGGTGGTATTGATGGGTTGGCCCTCGAAAACCACCCAAGCATGGCAGAACTTTTCAACAGTTATCTTCGAAACAAGGGCCAGCTTTGGGTTTGTCCCGCATGTGCGAGTGCGCGAGGAATTGGCACAGGCGACCTCATAGAAGGTGCCGAAATTGCTGGAGCAGCCCGATCAATCACATTTCTAAATGATGGAGCCAAATTACTGGCTTGATGCTGCATGAGCAATTGGAACCAATAGAGGGCAAACAGCCTATTCGTTGCGGTTCGTCAATTGCTGACAAATCTTTGGCCAGGCGACGCCCGGCTAAACCATGAATAGAAAGGCCGTCACAATGTCAGTTGCGAAGAAATCAAATCCACAACCTGATGATACCGAGTTTGTGGAATTCTGGAACGAAATACTCGCACCAAAATTCTTTCAGTTCAAACATGTTCTCGTTGGTGGGTTAACTTAGCACAGCGAGGCTGTTTTTCCGTCCCTACCTGTTAGGTCCGGCGATCGTGTGCTTGATGTTGGCTGCGGTTTTGGCGATACGGCCATCAATCTGGCAAACCTTGTTGGTCCTGAAGGCGACGTTGTTGGTCTGGATTGCTGTGATGCGTTTCTGGATTTCGCGACCAGCGACGCGCAAGAACGTGGAGTCAAAAACATCCGGTTCATGCGCGGCGATGCAGAGATTACGTTGCCAAAAGATGACTTTGATTTTGTATTTTCACGGTTCGGGATGATGTTTTTCGCTAATCCGGTCGCGGGTCTGCGCAACATGCGCAAAGCACTGCGTCCAGGCGGTAAAATGGTTCACATCGTCTGGAGAGAACGCGCCGACAATCCTTGGCTTTCAATGGCCAAAGACATTGTGCTGAAATTTCTGCCGCAACCTGGTGACGATGCCCAAACGTGCGGACCAGGTCCGTTTTCAATGTCAAATGAGGAAACGGTAGGTTCGATGATGAAATCTGCGGGCTATGAAAACGTTGAATTCAAGCGGGTCGATTGCCCGGTTTTGATAGGTAACAACGTCAGCGACGCGATTGCATTTCAACTCGCTATAGGGCCCGCCGGAGAAGTGTTCAGAGAGGCCGGTGCAGAAGCAGAAGAAAAGCGCGGTATGATCGAGGCTGCTCTTGGAGAAGCGATTGAGCGGCAAAATACATCAAAGGACGGTATTATTATGCCAAGCTCGTCTTGGATGATCACTGCCACAAACCCAGACTAAGATACGACCCAAGGGGTGTCGGTTCAGTTCGATGCCCCTTTTGCTCGTAAAGCTGGGCTGCTTTGTCTTCCATCTGGTGGGTCAGCTATGTGCTAACTGTCGCTATAGATGTCATTCGCTACGATGCAAAAAAATGACAAAGAGGGCTCAAACCGGCTGTTAGCTGCGGGCTGTTCAAAGGTCCGGTTTGGGCCGGAAGTGACAGGCTGGTGCTGTCAGACGAATGTGAACCAGTATCAGTTTCCCAAAAATCGCAATCTGTTAGGCTGCACAGAGGGCATGCCACTCGACCAGAGCAGCGGCACGGTTCAGCTTGAAATTTGATCGGCTGTAGAGATGGCGCTCTTGGTTGAAGTGGTTGTGGACTGAGGCGTGGACGGCGACGAATTTCTGTAAAGTTTGCATCCGCCTAAAGCGAAGCATGGCCCGCTCTCTTCGTCTAAATGGCTAGTGTAAATTCTCCGCTCGATTACTTAGGCAACTTCCGGTTTCCTGTTTTTCGACTTTGCCCATGACCTTCATTGCCGCGCCGTAGGAGCGTAACTTGTCGGTGACGAAGATAAATGGGCGACCATGGCGTTTCATGGCTTTCCTGAGGAATTTCAAGGCAGCCTTCCGATCACAGCGCTTCGTGAAAAAGCTTTTCAGGACTTCCCCCTCGTGATCCACGGCCCGCCAAAGATAGTGCGTCTCGCCGTCGATCTTCCCGGGCACCTTATCCAGATGCCATTGCCAATGTGTTACAGACCGCATTCGATCAACCCGTCTGCGACGGATCTCAGCGGCAAACATCGGGCCAAATCTGTTCCACCAAAACCGAACCGTCTCATGGCTAAAGTCGATGCCACGTTTGTGCAGAAGATATTACATATTCCGCAGCGAGAGCGGAAACCGCACATACATCATCACAGCCAGGCGGATGATCTCAGGGCTCGCCTTGAAGTAGCGGATGGGGCTGTGTTTTGTCATCCACAGAAGCTAAGTGCCCGCCCTGCATGCCTCAACCGACTTTGCTCTGACAGTGCCCGTCTGACAGCACCCAGCCAAGGGCATCAATCCGCGACAGGTGCAATTTGCTTCGGCCCGTTACGTTTCATGGTCAGGCTTAAGTGCCTTGAGTGTCTTTATATAGTGATGTTTGAGTAGCTCACAGGCACCATCTACATCTTGATCGAGAACGGCATCTAGAATGTTTTTGTGTTCATCCGCCGCTCCCTCACGGCGCGCTAAAGTCGAGCTGATGTTCATCGAGACATGTCGGTAGCGGACAGCTTGATCCATCATTTTCGAGCAAAAATCCAAAAGCCATCTCGATCCGCATTTGCTGATGAGCTGCATATGGAACTCTTTGTGCCGGAAGTCCCACTCATCCGCGTGCTCATCATCGGGCGCGGAAGTCATGTTACGCGACACCCGTGCTAAACGATGAAAGGACAGGACTAGCTCATCCTCCCATCCATCATCGGAATGATGGATGGAGTCCGATAGAGCTTTCGTTTCCGCCCAGATCCTGGTGCTGACGAGTTGTTCGAGATCATCTACAGCAAGAGGAGCGACAAAGAAGCCTCGTTGCTTGATGCGCTCAACAAGGCCTTCTGCCGACAGCCTGTTGAGTGCTTCACGAAGAGGGACCGCGCCAATATCATATTTTTCAGATACCGCTTCTATCTGAAGCTTCTCCTCGGGCATAAATACGCCTTTAAGGATGTCTCGGCGCAGCAACTCGTAAACTTGCTCAGATAGATTTTTTGTTAACAGCAAAGGCTTCTCTTTCAACTCGCTCACCCAAAGGTGCCTGACTGGTTCTCTTTCTGCCAGAAAACAATCCGACGCTGTAGCCAAAGCACGCTGAAGTACAGCAAGAGGCCCAGAAGGCTCAAATACAAAATAAGAGCGAACACGCGTGGCGTATTCATTTGGCTGGCAGACTGCCTGATCAGGGCACCGAACCCTGTGCCGCCGCCTAAGAACTCACCCGTAATTGCACCAGCCATAACGCCGACGGCCGCGATTTTCAGGCCGGTGAACATGTGAGGAAGGCCAGTAGGTAGCTTGAGCCGTAGAAGTGTTTGCATGCGTGTTGCGCCCATCGATTTAAACAACATGCGTTCATTTTCACTAGCCGCATAAAGGCCGGCTGCAGTCGAAACGACGATTGGAAAGGTCGCAATGAAGGCAGCGAGTGCCACCTTTGATGAGATGCCAAAACCCAACCACGCGATGAACAGTGGAGCAAATGCAACTTTGGGCATTGTGTCGATGGCCACGAGATATGGCAGGAGCGCACGCTCACCGAACTTCGTTTCGCCCACGAGAACACCCAATGTGAAGCCGATCGAAATGGCGATAACAAACCCCCAAAACACGGTCTGCGTTGTCGTCCAAAGTGCGCTTAGCATATAACCGCCGCTCAAAAGATTCTGCCCTACGAAATAGAGATCCTTCAGTGTTTCACCCGGGCTTGGCAGGATGATTGGAGACACCCAACCAAATCGCGTGGCAATCTCCCAAGTGCCCACGAAGCCGACGAACAAAAGAGTCATCGCAAGCCAACGTGGCATCGAGTCAATAACACTAACGTTCTCGACCCATACGGTGTCCGTCAGCGGATCATCGCTTGAATACGTCATGCCATTGCCTCCTTGTCGAGCAGATCTCGGATATGCGCCACAATCCGTCCAAACTCTTCAGTGTTGATCATATCGAGTGTGCGCGGCCTTGGGAGAGATATCGTGACCTCCTCAACGACCCGGCCAGGTCGCGGCTTCATCACAAGTATTCGGTCGGACATAATCACCGCTTCCGAAAGTGAGTGCGTGACCAAGAACGCAGTCGCCTTCGTCTCATTACAAATCCGTTGCAGCTCCATATTCATAAAATCTCGTGTCAGCTCATCGAGAGCTGAAAACGGTTCATCCAGTAGCAGGACGGCCGGCTCCGTTATCAGCATTCGGCAAATGGCGGCTCTCTGGGCCATGCCACCTGACAGCTCTCCAGGATACACGTTGGCAAAGTCGCCTAGGCCAACCAGTGACAGTAAATCCTGAGCCTTGCCGTAAGCAGCTTTAGCAGCGGCCTTCCCTTCGCGAATTTCGATCGGCTGGACTATATTCTCGATCGTTGTCTTCCAGGGGAGCAAAGTCGCCTGCTGAAACATCATTCCGATATCGACCCGGGGGCCGGTGACAGGCTTGCCTTCCAGCATAACCCGCCCCTTCGTTGGCGGCATGAGCCCCGACATGATCTTCAGAAGCGTCGACTTCCCACAACCCGACGATCCAATGACTGAGACGAATTCTCCGTCATGAAGCGTCAGGTTCACATCCGTTAATGCCACAAGCTTATTGCTGGCATAAGTTTTTGATAGCCGAGCTATCTCGTAGACCGGACGGTGGACTTGCTTACTGATACTCATGTCTTGGGGCTCAGCCATTTTCATTCGGCGTTCCAACCCTCTACGAACTCGTTGGTGTAGACGGACGACAAGTCGGCAATAGGAGCTTCGAGCGCACCGGATGCTACCGCGGAATCGTGGATCATTTGCCAGTGCTCCGGCGGCTGATAACCGTATCCCATGTCTTTGAACGCGTCAGTTGGCGTCATGCGATCAATGGCACCTGCAAGAAGTGCTGACGCGAATTCTTTGTCCTCACCTTCCTGTGGGTTGCCAACGGCACAGTGAGCCAAAACAGTTTCCTGGTTTGCAGGATCGCTCGCAAAACGCATCCCTCTTACAAGTGCCCTGCCGAACTTCGGTGCCAACTCTGGATTTGCAGCCATCTCACTCTCGAGCATGGCGATGCCATTGCCAAAGAAGCTCAGATACTGCTCTGGGGTGATTTCGCGTAGATTAAGCCCGCGTGCTCGGAGGATCGCGGCGTCCGAAATTGCGCCGGCATATGAGCCCACTTCATCTCGCAAGAACGCGACTGCTGCTGTCCCGCCATCCCCAACAGGTAGGAATGTAAAGTCAGTGCCTTCGACCATGCCGATATCAGAGAAGATGGCTTTGCTGAACGAGACTTCTGCCCCATCAGCGGTGCCAACACCAACGATTGTCCCCTTTAGGTCAGACGGCTCCTGAGCTTCGCTTTCTTCGTTAACAAGTAGGCCGAAAATGGATTTTGGATACATGTTATAGATGAACTTCACATCAACACCACGTGCGCGAGCACCTAGGACTGGGCCCGGCCCTGGAGCACCAATTTGCGCTTGCCCGGCCGCCATCGCCTGAAGGACCGAAGATGATCCGTCGACTGCTTGCAGGGTCGGAGCAAGGCCTTCCTCACCGAAATAACCTTCACCCAACGCGACCCAATAGGGCATCCATGTAAGCGCCGATGGGCTTGGGACAGCGAAAGTGATGGGCGTTTGTGCTCGTAGGATGCTGGGGCGTCCAATTGCCAGCGCGGCGGTAGATGCGACAGCTAACCCGCCAAACTTGCGGCGCGTCATGCCAAAATTGCTCGTCATAATATTACTCCTCCTATTTAAGAGCGCCTTGGCAACCTCCCTCGCCAATCACTCACGATTTACGCTATATGATTCTTATCAAAATGCAAAAATAATATATAATCATTCACTTTTACGGTTGGAATATAATTTTTGAGATGCATGATCGCCTTGGGAGAAGCCGCCGACAGACTCACTGTCAGCTTTACCGAGGAGGAATTTCATGAATTTTGCCGTAGCCGCGCCCAAGCAGGCCTATTTGGACATCGAAGGTAGCGAAGAGAAATACCCAATCCGTCGCATCTATTGCATCGGTAAAAACTATGCCGCCCATGTCGCCGAGATGGGTGGAGATGCTGACCGCGACCCCCCAGTTATCTTTCAAAAGCCTGCAGATGCGGTCGTGCGAAACGGTGGAGAAGTCGCGTATCCAGCTTTTACTGAAAACTATCACTATGAAGGGGAAATGCTTGTTGCCTTGAAGGATGGCGGTAAGAACATAGCAACCGAAGACGCCGCGAGCCACATTTTCGGCTATGCCGTCGCCTTGGACATGACGCGCCGAGATCATCAGCCAGGCGTCATGGAGAACGGCCTCCCATGGGAAATCTGTAAGTCGTTCGATCAGTCTGCACCGATGGGACCAATTACCAAAATCGAAGACACGGGCACGTTGACATCGGGCACTATCAGCCTCTCGGTGAATGGGAAAACCAAACAAGAAGCTGACATGTCTTTGATGATCTGGAAAACGGACGAGATCATCTCAAAGCTGTCCCAACAGTATGAACTGATGCCAGGCGACGTGATTATGACGGGAACACCTGCCGGTATCGGCGCCGTTGTGCCCGGCGATACAATTCTTGTGCATGTCGATGGCCTGAAAGACCTGACCGTCAAAGTCACCGACAAAAAATCATGAATATAGCCGCGAAGCTGGCCGCCATTGGAACTGCAACGATTGGCGAAGCTTGGAGTGGGTGCCGTATAATGCGCTCGCCTCCTGAGCCTATCTCACCAGAGATGACTATGGCTGGCTTCGCGGTCACCGTTCAATGTCAGCCAGGTGACAACTTGGCAATCCATCATGCTATCGCAGCGATTGCACCCAACTCATCATCGCTGCTCGTAGTCGATTATTCTGGATGCACATCGTCGGGTCCGTTCGGGGAAATAATGGCGATCGCGTGTCAGGCGCGCGGGATCAATGGGCTTCTAATTACTGGAGCTATTGGGGACAGTGAACAAATAAGGCGACTGGGCTTCCCTGTATTCGCCCTAGGACGAAACATAATCGGCACAACAAAGATGAATAGTGGGGTTCACGGCTGCTCAATAATGATCGGCGACGCGCCTATCAATCCCGGTGACATAGTGGTTGCTGATGCTGATGGCATCGTAGTGGTTAAAGCCAAAGATACCGGAAAATTGCTCATGGCCACAGAGGCTCGGATTGCAAAAGAAACTGAGGTCATCGAACGCCTGAATGCGGGCGAAACAACCTTGCAAATTTACAAACTGGATACTCAAAATGCATAAATTGGATGCAATTGGCATAGCCGGCACGGGCCGTATGGGAACAGCTGTCGCGAAGAGGCTCATTGAAAATGGTCATAGCGTCAAGGTTTGGAACAGAAGCCCTGAAAAGACCGCGGATGCGGAGCGCTCCGGTGCCACTGTTTGTGATAGCCTAGAAGAACTTTCGCAGTGCTCGACAATCATTCTCTCGCTTACTGATGCAAAGGCTGTATTTGCTGTCACTAGCGAACTGATTGATGCTGGAGTGCGTGGCGGCCTCATCATTGATATGTCGACACTGCTTCCCTCCGACGAAGCAATGGTAGAGGCGCAAATGACTGCGGCAGGGTGTCAGTATGTTGACTGCCCCGTCGGTGGAACCGTTGGCCCCGCCTTAAAAGGACAACTTTTGGGTATGGCGGGAGGCTCGAAGTCCGCGTTCCAGCAGGCGAAGCCTATTTTGGAGGAATTGTGCAAACGCGTCGAGCACGTTGGACCGGCCGGGTCCGGCGCACGGATGAAGCTCGCAATAAATCTGCCTTTGGCGATTTACTGGCAGACACTGGGAGAAGCCATGAGCCTGCTGACCACAAGCGATATTGACACGGCATTGGCCATCAGTCTGATTGCTGACAGTTCTGGGGGGACGAATGTCCTGAAAAACAGAAGCCAAGTTGTCATCGATACTTTTAACGGGGATGATCAGCTTGGAACCTTCGACGTCGAAGGTCTAACGAAAGACCTTCGTCTCGCGTTAAGACTGGCGGCAGCAGAGGGCCGGTCCCTAAAGATCGCGCAAACCGTCGAACCAATTTACGGCCAAGCCATAAATGACGGGCTCGGTAAATTTGATGGTGCTAGCCTGTCGGTGAAGACCGCCAAATGATGCTCAGTGATCCAAGCCAAATTATAACCTTAATCGCTGCACTAGCCATGGCAGGTGCGGCTATAGGGTTCCTCGCTGGCCTCTTCGGTATCGGAGGCGGAGCGATCTCCGTGCCGGTCTTCTACGAGGTGTTCGGCTTGCTTGGCCACCCACCTGAAATTGCGATGCCGATGGCAGTTGGAACCTCTTTGGCGGTGATTGTTCCGACATCAATCAATTCAGCACGGGCACACTATCAAAAAGGCACGGTCGACTTGGATCTGCTTCGGACTTGGGCGGTGCCTATCCTGATTGGAGTGTTAGCAGGCTCGTTCATTGCTAGGTTCGCAGCGCCATGGATTTTCCAGGTTGTCTTCATTCTTGTCGCTAGCCTTAATGCAGCAAAGCTTCTCACCGGCGGTAAAGGCTGGCGTTTAGCAGATAGTCTACCAGGTCGGCGGGCGCTCCGCATCTATGGGACCGTTATTGGCTTAGTGTCCGCGCTTATGGGCATTGGCGGCGGAGCAATCTCAAACCTTGTAATGACACTGCACAACGTCTCGATTCATCGTGCGGTGTCAACATCCGCAGGAGTTGGTGTTCTCATAGCCATCCCCGGAACACTTGGATATATGGCTGCCGGTTGGGGGCAACCAGGATTACCGCCGGATGCCATCGGCTTCGTCTCGTTGGTCGCGTTTGCCCTGACGATTCCAACAACACTTCTAACGACTAAATTGGGAGTTAACCTTGCCCACTCACTGTCCAAAAGACGACTTGAAACCGCGTTTGGACTTTTTCTAATTGTCGTCAGTGCGAAGTTCACTTTCGAGCTAATCTTTGCTCATTGACATGCAACAGGGCAATCGCGTTTGGCTTCATGCTTCTACCAGCCCATCCAGGATAAAGCATAAGAATGTCTCATCCCAGCCCGCCCGCTTGAGTTTGATGGTGAGAGAGCCTTTGGATGCTTAGGCTCAAGATTGAAGTGCAACACCTTCCGCCCTGAGGGCATAGCATGTTGCTATGGGAAGCCACTATGTTGAATTATGCAAGAATTTGACGCAGTTTTCCTAAACGTCGTGAGCCACCAGCTGTCCTTAATTCCGTCGACTTTCTATGGGCTTATCATAAGTCCGAGGGGTCAGCGCTAATTGGAGAGATGGGTCAATTCGAACCGGAAATCAACAGCGTTCGGTATCCGATACGCTCATGCCGCTGAATTTGGCTTTGAAATTGTAGAATGATGCAGGGCTCAAGCCATGCCTGCGGCACACCTCAGCCGTCGGCATCACCACTTCTTGTTTTTTGATCATCCCAATAATTTAGGCTTCAGTAAAACTGAATCTGTCGCATTTGTTTGCTCCTTTAAAGGTTTAGCAAACTCTACATTAAACTGAGGGAAGTTTCGGGGGGTAGGTCAAGGTCCCTCCGGTAGCTTCAATACCGCCGCTGTGGTCGAAAGGCATTGACCTCAAGGTTTGGTTGCCGTCCTTCCACCATATCCGCAACGATCCGGCCGGTAATCCCGCCCAGCGTCAATCCAAGATGCTGGTGCCCAAAGGCGTGAATGATCCGGTCTGACACATCACTCGGCCCAATCACCGGCAACGCGTCCGGCATGGAGGGACGAAATCCCAACCAATCGCTGGTGGGCGGGGGCAGGTCTCCGAACATTTCGGCACCCTTGCGCGCGATATAGTTAATGCGCCCATGGTTCTTGGGTGCATCAAGGGCTGCGATCTCGACCGTTCCTGCCAAGCGGAGACCCTTGGCCATTGGCACGGCATAAAACCCACCTTCGGACCAGCCGACGGGCCGGCTGATGCGGTGCGCTTCGCCTGCATATAGGACATGATAGCCGCGCTCGACGCTCAGTGGCAGCCGCTCTGCACCCGATCCGTTGATTTGCTTTGAAAACGCGCCTGCAGCGATGATGACCCTGCCCGCCCGGATGACGGTGTCGCCTGCCGTCACCGTAACGCCAACGGCATCTGCGCGCGTGGACGTGACAGGCGCGACCAATGTCTGACCACCAAGCACGGTAAAGCGTGCGTGAAATCGCCTGACCAGTTCTTCGGGATCACGGATGTGACGCGCCTCGGGGTAGTGCACGCCCTTTTCAATCGGCAGGGCAAGGCCCGGTTCCATGTCGCGGACTTCATCGCGCGTCAATTCGGTGAACGGAATTCCGAAGCTTTTGCGCAGTGCAAGCGACGCCTGATCACCCGCCGCACCGCTGGCGGTTGACCAGACCGTGATCTGACCCCGATCAACGACCAGATCTTCGGCCTGCGCCTCGGCGATCAGGGGGTTCAGTCCCGCGTCGGCGTGCGCAAGGATCGAGGCCAGATGCCCTGCGATCTCGCGGCTACGCGACGCACGGCAATTGGCAAGAAACGACAGCATCCACCTAGGGTTCTTCAATGCATGCAGATACGAAATCGACAGCGGGCTGTCGGGGCTGGTCATCAGGCTGAACAGACCCGTCAGCACCGATGGGCTGTTCACCGGCATACAGGCATAGGTCGCAAGCGTGCACGCATTGCCGGAACTTGTCCCTGATCCTGGAGGGTTTGGATCAATCAGCATGACCTTGTGGCCGCGCATTTGCAGCCAAAGTGCCGTGCTTGTTCCGACGATGCCAGCACCCGCTACAATAATGTCGATGTCCGGCATATGTGCGCCCGTTCCTTAGCTTTGTTGACGCAGGATATCTGCCTAATGCTCGTTCCAGCCGCGATCACCTTGTGCGTCTTTGACACGGGTTGGCAATCCCATTGTGTCCAGCAAGGAGAACAGCGGCCTTGGATCAAGCTCCTCTACGTTCATCATCATGCGAAGATCGTATGTGCCATCAGAAATCAGCATCGCCATAGCCACCGGCGGCACGCCAGACATATAGGAAATGCCCTGACTGCCGACCTCGTTGAACGCATCTTTGTGGTCAGCGACATTGTAGACAAACACTTCGACCGCCTCACCGTTCCTAGTGCCCTGGACAAGATCACCGATGCAGGTTTTGCCGGTATAATCGGGCACCAGACCAGAGGGGTTGGACAGCACAGCCTTGACCACTTTCAGTGGCACGACCTCTAGCCCTTCGGCGGTCACGACGGGCTGTTCAGACAACAGATCAAGGTTTTGCAGCACTGTGAAGACGTTGATGTAGTGGTCACCAAAGCCCATCCAGAACCGGATATCGGCCTGCGGGTAATGTGCGGCAAGCGAATGCACTTCGTCGTGGCCGGACATAACCGCGTGCTTGATCTGCGGGATAACGCACCCGTCCAACTGGCGTATTTCTGGGCCCATGCGCGTCGCAAGCTCTTTCATCTGCTCCATCACAACGTGCCTCCTATCGCGGAAGCGGGCCTCAAACAGATCGCAGCCCTTTACCGGATCGAGAAGCATGCCCGCGGCACATCAGCCGAGGATCGACTGGCGCTGGGTTAGGCCAAAAGCGCGCCCAAGATTGAGGCTTTCAAAACATGGCTGTATGACGGCCGCGCGCAGGTCTCTGCCAAATCCTCAACTGGCGACGCGCTCAAATACATCGCCAAATACTGGGATGGGTTGATCCTGTTCCTGACCGATAGCTGCACCGAGATGGACAGTAATGCCGTCGAAAGCACGATCCGCCCCATCGCCCTGCAA
>Ga0222707_1000344_pt1 | contig 14679 bp, 10 predicted proteins | sample AntAcemetage1574_FD_179831 | JGI IMG/M metagenome (GOLD analysis project Ga0222707, IMG submission 179831) | Saline water microbial communities from Ace Lake, Antarctica - #1574 | ecosystem: Environmental > Aquatic > Non-marine Saline and Alkaline > Saline | place: Antarctica: Ace Lake...
GGCAGCATTCGTGATCCGACGGCTCATCGCCTCTTTTTTTGTTCTGCTTGCGGCCACCTTTCTCATGTACAACCTGGTCGCGCTGTCGGGCGATCCCCTCGAAGACTTGCGCGCCAGCAATGCCCCCAATAAGCAGCAGCTGATTGATTCACGCACCGACCTTCTCAACCTCGATGTCATCGCCCCGTTGCGGTACTTTCTCTGGCTGGGTGCCCTGATTCAGGGTGACTTTGGCGTCACCACTCAGGGGCGCAGCGTCAACGCGCTGCTCGAGCAGGCACTCGGGTCGACTCTTCAACTGGTGACCATCGCGACGGTTGTGGCGATCATCCTCGGCCTCATCGTCGGCATCACCACCGCGTTGCGTCAGTATTCGGGCTACGACTACACGGTGACGTTTATTTCGTTCCTGTTCTTTTCTCTCCCGATTTTCTGGGTAGCCGTCCTGCTCAAGCAGTTCGTGGCCATCGGTTTCAACGATTTTCTTGAAGACGACCCGCAACTGTCCCTGCCATTCATCGCAATATTTTCACTCCTCGCCGGGCTGTTGTGGTCGTCGATTATCCCGGGCTCGACCAAACGCAAGGCAGTGACCTTCATGATTGCCGTCGGCGCTACGGCGTCGATGCTGACGATCATGAACCTGGTTGATTGGTTCAGTGTTCCGGGGCTCACCATCATTGGGGTGGCCATCATCGGCCTCGGTTCGGCTGTGGGGTTCACCGCTCTCATTACGGGGCTGAAGAACCGGCGTGCCCTCTACGCAGCCCTTACGGTCGCCGGTCTCGGTCTGGCTCTGTACTTTCCGTTCCAATTCGGTATCTCCTTTTCCATCACCGAATGGTGGATGCTCGCCGCCCTTGCCCTGGCCACCATCGGTGTCGGCCTCGGCGTCGGCTGGCTCATGGGCGGGGTCGATAAGGGCCCAGTGATGCGCGTTGCCGCTTTCACCGGCTTCATTACGGCCGGGGCTATCGCCCTTGACCGGTTCATGATGGTGTGGGATGACTACGCAACATCGGGGCTCATTCGCGGTCGGCCTATCGCGACGATCGGGTCATCGACTCCGAACCTCGAGGGCTCCCTGTGGGTAGAGGGTGTCGATATTTATACCCACCTGCTTCTGCCCACGATGGCCTTGATCCTCATCTCGTTTGCGACCTACACCCGGTACTCGCGGGCCAGCTTGCTGGAGGTGATGAATCAGGACTACATTCGCACTGCGCGGGCCAAGGGCCTGGCTGAGCGAACCGTTGTCGTGCGCCACGCCTTTCGCAACGCCCTCATCCCCATTGCCACCATTGTCGCCTTCGACATCGGCGGCATCGTCGGCGGTGCGGTCATCACCGAGCGCGTCTTTGGCTGGACGGGCATGGGCGCACTGTTCCAAAACGGGCTCGACAACACTGACCCGAACCCCGTCATGGCGTTCTTTCTTGTCGTGGGTGGGCTCGCGATTCTCTTCAACCTGATCGCTGACCTGGTCTATGCCGCTCTCGACCCACGAATTCGAGTCAACTGATGAGCAACCTTTCGACACCCCCACCCGTACCTCTGCCGACGGGGGGAGTCACGGACGCCGAAAACAACCTCGAGAACAAAGAGGTCGAGGGGCTCTCACAGAGCCAGATTGTGCGCCGGCGGTTCTTTCGACACAAAGGTGCTGTGGCATCAATGGTGTCGCTTGCCTTTATCGTCGTGCTTGCCTTCTCGGCGGTGGGTTTCGATTTCGCGGTCTTCGGGGTGCAGGTCAAAACTCCGGGTTGGTGGCAGTGGACCTGGACGGAGATTCCTACCGCGCAGAGTGGAGGACGCCCCACACTAAGCCTGGTGCCCCAGTGGATGGGCGGCGACGGCGTTCGTTTCGGAGATCACCCATTCGGCCAAGACGAGATCGGTCGTGACATTTTTGCCGTGGTCATGCGCGGCACGCAGCAGTCGATCGTGATCATGGTGGTTGTGGGTCTCATCGCCACCACCATCGGAACCGTGATCGGCGCAGTCGCGGGGTATTACCGCGGCTGGGTTGACGCCATTCTGATGCGCTTCACCGACGTCATCATCACGATTCCGCTCATCGTGATCGGTGCCGTACTCGGTCTTGCGTTCGGCAATTTGGGTGCGTTTGTTCTCGCCATCATCATTGGGTTATTCACCTGGACGGGTCTCGCGCGCCTCGTGCGGGCAGACGTGCTGAGCCTGCGGGAGCGCGAGTTTGTTGATGCGGCGCGGGTCGCCGGTGCTACTGACCGACGCATCATTTTCAAGCACATTTTGCCGAACGCAATCGGCGTGATCATCGTGAACACGACGCTGCTGATGGCCGCGGCGATTCTGCTCGAAACTGCCCTGAGCTTTTTGGGCTACGGGGTGCAATCACCCGACACGTCGCTGGGCAAAATCATCAGCGAAAACCAGTCGGCCTTCGCCACGCGGCCCTGGTTGTTCTGGTGGCCCGGCGTCTTCATCATTGCGATTGCGCTGTGCATCAACTTCATCGGCGACGGCCTGCGCGACGCCTTCGACCCGCGTCAGAAGCGGATACCGAACGCGCGCGCTCTCGCGAAGGCCGCCGCGGCACGCGACAACTCCTCGGCAGTGCAAGCCTGATGATGGTGGCGAAAACGGTCGCAGATCTGCTGGTCGGGCGGGACGAGTGCCAGGCGCGGTACGAAGCGGCCCTACAGCACCGCGCCCGCAAGGCCCAGCGCGCAGAGCCCCAGAGTCAGTGCGATAGTCCCGCGGTGGTAGTCGCGGCGCACAGCACCCGGGTTCAGTGGCCCCTCGAGCGGCCCGTCGTCGCGCAGCTCTTCCCAGTGGCGACGAATGTGTTGCGCTGCCGCGCCACTGTCGCTCGAGAGCGTGTCGCCGGGTCGAATGGTGCCGGCAAGACGGCCCGATTCGCTCACGCGTGTGTCATCGGGGCCAAGTTGAAAAACAGTGAAGCGTCCCGAGGCGGGAGCCGACCAGGCTTCAATGCGCGCACCGGCCGTGTAAAGGGTCAGCGCCCATTTGGTGTCGATGCGCTCGATCGCGGGCCAAGCAATGTGCCAGGTGCTGAACGGGTTGCGCACTGTGACCTCGTGTTCGAGAACGTCGACTCGCGGCATCCAGAACAGCACGAAGCCGGCGAATCCCAGCAAAACGAACCATGCACTCGATCGCAAGACGCTCTCAAGATCACCCGTGGCAACCAAGCCGACCAGTGCGCTGGCAGCAACAAGCAGCACCACAATCGTCAGAACGCGACTGAACGTCGAGCGAAAGCTGGCGGGCCGAAAACGCATGCCATCAGCTTTGCAGAACTCCACGTCGTGACCGCACGGAAGGACCACTCGTGAGCACCCCCACCGACAGCGCCCCGGCGAGCACTACCGAAATCGTTCTTGAGGTAGTCGGCCTCGGCGTTGATTTCTGGGTTGACGGCCAGTTTTATCCAGCTGCCGTCGGTCTTGACTACCGTGTCAAACGCGGTGAGGTGCTGGCGATTGTGGGCGAGTCGGGCTCCGGTAAGTCCTCAAGCTCGATGGCGCTGCTTGGATTGCTACCGCCCACCGCCCGTGTCACTGGCTCGATTAGGCTTCTGGGGCGAGAAATCGGCGACCTTGATAAGCGTGAGCTTCGCAAAGTGCGTGGCCAGCAAATCGCCGTCATCTTTCAGGAGCCGATGACAGCGCTGAACCCCGTTTACACAGTGGGATTTCAGATCGTCGAAACGCTGCGCACACACTTTGATATGACGCCCGTGCAAGCGAAAGAGCGCGCGATCGAGCTGCTTGAAAAAGTTGATATGCCCGATCCTGCGATCGCCTTCAACAAGTACCCTCATCAACTTTCGGGCGGCCAACGACAGCGCGCCATGATCGCGCAGGCCATTTCGTGCGACCCAGTCTTGCTGGTCGCCGACGAGCCGACAACGGCACTCGACGTCACCGTTCAATCTGAAATTCTTGACCTGCTGCGCAGTCTGCGAACTCGCCTCGACAGTGCAATTGTGCTGATCACTCATGACATGGGCGTCGTCGCTGATCTGGCCGACTCAATCTTGGTCATGAAAGACGGGGTCGCCGTTGAGCAGGGCACCGCGCTCGACATCTTCCAGCGGCCGCAGCATCCGTACACACAATCGCTGTTAGCGGCCGTGCCCCACCTGGGGCTTGACATCACTGCGGGCGGCTCGTCTGCTGCCGACCGGCGCGGGCAAACACCCGTACTGGCATTCACCGATGTCACCATCGAGTACCCCAAGCGCGGTCGGGTGCCTGCCTTCACGGCAGCCGACGGCATCAACTTGCAGGTGTACCGCGGCGAAATCGTCGGGTTGGTTGGCGAGTCAGGGTCGGGCAAAACGACCCTGGGGCGCGCCGCGGTGGGCCTGTTACCCATCAAGAGCGGCACTCTCGTGTCAGCGGGTATTGACATTTCGCGGGCATCGATGCGCGAGCTGCGGCCACTTCGCCGCAAAGCGGGCATTGTGTTTCAAGACCCCGGGTCGAGCCTCAACCCTCGTATGCCCATTGGCGAGAGCATCGGCGAGCCCCTCTTTCTTGCCGGTGAGGCGCGCGGTAAAGAACTCGACGCACGTGTGCAAGAACTGCTGTCGCAGGTGGAGTTGCCAACCAGCTACCGAAACCGCTACCCACACGAGCTCAGTGGCGGCCAGCGCCAACGGGTCGGTATCGCTCGCGCACTCGCACTCACCCCGGAACTGCTGGTCGCAGACGAACCGACGAGTGCGCTCGACGTGTCGGTACAGGCCCGTTTTCTCGACCTGCTGCAAGAGCTACAGCAGCGCCTGCAGTTCGCGTGCCTCTTCATCAGCCACGACCTCGCAGTGGTCGATATTCTCGCGCATCGAATCGCGGTGATGCATCGCGGTAGACTAGTGGAGCAGGGTTCGCGCGACCAGATTCTGCGCAACCCCCAAGACCCTTACACTCAGCGCCTCATCGCCGCTGTTCCTCTGCCCGATCCTGTGGCGCAGCGGAGCCGGCGAGAGCAGCGCGCAGCCTCCAAGGACTGATTTACCATGGCACAAGCCACCCGCTCTGACCTGCGAAATGTGGCAATCGTTGCCCACGTCGACCACGGTAAAACCACCCTCGTTGACGCCATGCTGCGTCAGACCGACTCGTTTGCCGCCCACACGCACATGGAGGATCGGGCGATGGACTCGAACGACCTCGAACGTGAAAAGGGCATCACGATTCTTGCCAAGAACACGGCGGTCACGTACAAGGGCAAGCACTCTGGTGGCGTCGATATCACCATCAATGTGATCGATACTCCCGGCCACGCCGACTTCGGTGGCGAGGTTGAGCGTGGTTTGAGCATGGTCGACGGCGTCGTTCTGCTGGTTGATGCCAGCGAGGGCCCGCTGCCGCAAACCCGGTTCGTGTTGCGCAAGGCGCTGGCCGCGAAGCTGCCCGTTATTCTTCTCGTCAACAAAACTGACCGGCCGGATGCCCGCATCGAGGCCGTCGAAGAAGAAACTCACGACCTGCTTTTGGGGCTTGCGAGCGACCTGCAAGATGAGGTTCCGGACCTCGACGTCGATGCGATTCTTGACCTGCCGGTCATCTACGCCTCGGGTCGTGCCGGTGCAGCCAGCCGCAATCGGCCGGCCGACGGCTCGCTTCCTGACAACGACGACCTCGAGCCGCTGTTTGAGGCGATCCTGCAGCATATTCCTGCTCCGAGCTACGACGACGAGCACCCCCTGCAGGCGCACGTCACCAACCTCGACGCCAGCCCCTTCCTCGGCCGCATCGCGCTGTTGCGTATTTTCAACGGCACGCTGAAAAAGGGTCAGCAGGTCGCGTGGGTCCGTCACGACGGAACCCACACCTCGATGCGCATCACCGAGCTGCTCAAGACGCGCGCACTTGACCGTTACCCGGCTGAGTCGGCCATGGCCGGCGATATCGTCGCCATCGCCGGAATCGAAGACATCACCATCGGTGAGACCATCGCTGATCTCGACGACATTCGCCCGCTACCCGCTATTACGGTCGATGAGCCGGCCATCTCGATGACGATCGGTACCAACACGTCGCCGCTGGTGGGCAAGGTCAAGGGCCACAAGCTCACCGGGCGCATGGTGAAAGATCGCCTCGACCGTGAACTGATCGGTAACGTCTCGATCCGCGTGGTTGACGTGGGCCGGCCCGATGCGTGGGAGGTTCAGGGGCGTGGCGAACTGGCCCTCGCCATCCTGGTTGAAAATATGCGTCGAGAAGGATTCGAGCTCACCGTGGGCAAGCCCCAGGTGGTGACCAAAAAGGTCGACGGCAAAGTACACGAGCCCTTCGAGCAGCTGACGATCGATGCGCCCGAAGAGTACCTGGGTGCTATCACCCAACTGTTGGCTGCCCGTCGCGGCCGTATGGAGGGCATGACGAACCATGGCACCGGATGGGTGCGCATGGAATTTTTCGTGCCCAGCCGCGGCCTCATCGGCTTTCGCACCGAATTTCTCACCACCACGCGTGGCACCGGCATCGCCAATGCAACCTCGCACGGCTACGAGCCGTGGGCGGGGTCGATCCTGTCGCGGAACAACGGTTCGATCGTCGCTGACCGTCAAGGTGTTGTCACCAGCAACGCGATGATGGTGTTGCAGGAGCGCATGTCGTTCTTTGTCAAGCCGACCGAGGAGGTCTACGAAGGCATGGTTGTGGGCGAGAACTCGCGCGCCGATGACATGGATGTCAACATCACGAAAGAGAAGAAGCTCAACAACATTCGCTCGTCGACGGCTGAAGAGCTGGAGCGTTTGACACCGCCACGTCAACTGACGCTGGAGGAGAGCCTGGAGTTTGCTCGCGAAGATGAGTGCGTTGAAGTGACGCCCGAGGTTGTCCGTATTCGCAAGGTCGAGCTCGACCAAACCCTGCGTGCGCGCAACACTTCGCGTCTCAAGAAGCAAAACGCGTAAACCCCACCGGCCGTTTGGCTGGGCGGGTCACTCTGACAGAAAACGTAGGAATGTCGCAACGACGTACACGCCGAGTGGCAGCCGTTGCTCTCGCCCTTGGACTACTGGCCACCACCGCGGGGTGCACAACGGGTACCCCGATCGACAACATTGTCGATGGCCTCGTACAACAGGGTGTTGACCAGGTCACGGGCGGCATCGACGAGTCGATTCGCGGGATTGTCGACGATGTACTCGGCGGAGTGGAACTCACCACTGACGGCCAGGTGCCGTCGACTTTTCCTGCTGACATTGCGCTGACCGGCGCGGTCGTGGGTGGCGGCTCGGGTCCTGCGGGGTCTGGATGGGTAGTGCAAACCCTGCTTGAGGGCGGTCTCACCTTCGCCGGCGCGGCCGATGCTCTCGAGGCAGCGGGCTTTGCGGCCTCCGGGGTCGCTGACGACGAAGGTGGTGGCTATGGTGCCTTCACCAGCTCAGCCCACCGAGTCGATCTCTCCGTCATCACCGACGCTGACGGCGTCGTGACCGCCACCTACGTCGTGACCGCGCTCTAACCAGGGCTGACTAGGACTGACAAGGGCTGACTGAGGCTGACTGAGTGAAAATCGCGCGCTTTAGTACCGGGGGCGACCCCCGCTACGGAATTCTCGACGACGACGAGTTGGTCGTGTTGTCAGGCGACCCAATGTTTCACGGCTACGACACCACGGGCGAGCGCGTGAAACTTGCCGATGCCCGGCTGCTCGCGCCGGTCATCCCGCGCTCAAAGGTCGTGTGCATTGGCATGAACTACGCCGCACACGTTCAGTCGATGCAGTACGAAGTGCCCGAGAATCCGCTCATCTTTCTCAAACCGAACACCGCGGTCATCGGCCCCAACGAGCCCATCATCATTCCGCCTGTCGAGGGACGCGTCACGCACGAGGGCGAACTGGTCATCGTCATCGGCGCAATCGCCAAGCGAGTGAAAAAAGAAGACTGGCGGGACGTCGTCTTCGGGTACACCATCGGAAACGATGTCTCAGCGCGCGACGTCATGTTCGCCGACGGGCAGTGGGCGCGGGCAAAGGGTTACGACACCTTCGCGCCAATCGGCCCATTCATCGAAACCGAACTCGACCCCACCGAGCTCGAGATCACCACCTTCGTCGACGGCGAACCTCGGCGACGCGGCAACACCCGCGACATGATTCACGGCGTACCCGAAATCATCGAATTCGTCAGCGACGCCTGGACTCTGCTGCCCGGCGACATCATCATGACTGGCACACCCGACGGGCTGGGCGGCTTTCACGACGGGCAGCTGATCGAGATACACATCGAAGGCCTCGGAGTTCTGAGTAACCCGGCCAAAAACCGCGACGATCGCATCGACCCGGCCTGAGCCAGTGCTCCGCCCCGCCCGCTGCCGTCGCCTGAGGCGTCGCGCGGGTGGATAATGGTCACATGATTCTCCAGCCCGCACTCACGGCCGAATCGGTGGCCGCAGTGCAACGGCACACTCGCGGAGTGCTCATGGGTGGTCAGGTGCTCGCCGGACTGGGTATGGGCTCCACGCTGTCGATCGGCGCGATTCTTGCCGCAGAGATCGCTGGCTCGCCAGCTTTTAGCGGGATGGCCGCCACAATGTCAACTCTCGGCGCGGCACTTGCGGCTATACCGTTGGCGCGGTTGGCGAGACGACGCGGGCGCGCGCCCGCCCTCGCCACCGGGGCGATGACGGCCGCAGCCGGAGCAGTGTTGTCCATGACGGCCGCAGGGTTGAACAGCTTCTGGCTTCTCCTGCTGGGCATTCTTCTCATCGGCAGCGGCACCGCCGTCAACCTGCAGTCGCGATTTGCCGCCGTTGACCTCGCCGCACAAACAAGCCGGGGGCGAGATTTGTCGCTTGTCGTGTGGGCGACCACCATCGGTGCAGTTGCTGGCCCCAACCTGATCGGGCCGGGTGAAACCCTGGGCGCCTATCTCGGGCTGCCCGAGTTGAGTGGTCCGTTTCTGTTCACCGTGCTCGCCCAGAGCCTTGCCGCCGTGCTCTATCTGACGGGGTTGCGCCCCGACCCCCTGCGAGTTGCCGCCGACTGGCGGGCCGAACAAGAACGGGTGCAGCGTGCTGACGAGCAGCGCTCAGGGACGGCGCCGGGCTCGCTTGTCGCTGCGAGCGATGACCGGCAGGGCATCCGTCTCGCCATGATTTCTATTGCATTCAGTCACGCCACGATGGTTGCCGTCATGGCGATGACGCCCGTGCACCTCACCGCGCACGGTGCCAGCCTGGTGATCGTCGGGTTCACCATCAGCCTGCACATCGCCGGCATGTACGCCCTCTCGCCGGTGTTCGGCATCATCGCTGACCGAGTGGGTCGACGACCCACAATTCTCATCGGGCAAGTAATGCTTGCAGCCAGCCTGCTCATGACAGGGCTCGGCGCCGAAAGTGAAGGGTGGGTCATAGCAGGGCTCATCTTTTTAGGTCTCGGCTGGAGCGCCAGCACCGTCGCAGGGTCAGCCCTCCTTACCGAGTCGGCCGCGCCTGAGAGGCGCCCCCTCGTGCAGGGGCGTAGTGACCTTGTGATGAGTGGCACGGGTGCCGTGGGCGGCGCCCTCGCCGGTGTCGCGCTTGCCCTGCTCGGTTACAGCGGGCTCTCGTTTGTTGCGCTGCTGCTGGTCGCCGCAGTGGTGGGCACGCTTGCGCTGACGCCGCAACCTCGCCCGCCCGCCGCCGTAGACTCGATGGCGTGACCAGCCCCACTTTTTCTCACGCCACGGGCAGTGATGTTCGTGTGCGCTTTTGCCCGTCGCCCACCGGAACCCCGCACGTCGGGCTCATTCGCACGGCCCTGTTCAACTGGGCGTATGCGCGCCACACGGGTGGCACGATGGTGTTTCGCATTGAAGACACCGATCAGGCCCGCGACAGCGAAGAGAGCTATCACCAGCTGTTGGATGGCCTGCGCTGGCTTGGCATCGACTGGGATGAAGGCGTCGAGACCGGGGGCCCGCACGAACCGTACCGGCAATCGCAGCGCGGTGACATTTACGCGCGCGTCATCGGGCAGTTGCGCGACTCGGGCCACCTGTACGAGAGCTTTATGACCGGCGACGAAATCGAGGCAAAAAACCTCGAGTTGGGCCGCGACCCCAAGCAGGGCTACGACAACTGGGAGCGGTCGCTCACCAACGCCGAGAAAGCCGCGTACCGCGCTGAAGGCCGCGAACCGGCACTGCGGTTGTGCGTGCCCGACACCGAGCTGAGCTTCGTCGACCTGGTGCGTGGCGAGATTACTTTTCCGGTCGGCAGCTTCGTTGACTTTGTGGTCGTGCGGCCCAACGGGCAGCCCCTCTACACCTTCGTCAACCCCGTCGACGATGCGCTCATGGGCATCACACACGTGCTGCGCGGTGAAGATCTGCTGTCGTCGACTCCGCGGCAGATCGCGCTCTACCACGCGCTCATCGAAATTGGCGTGGCGCAGGCGATACCCCAGTTCGGGCACCTGCCCTACGTCATGGGTGACGGCAACAAAAAGCTCAGTAAGCGTGACCCGCAAGCCAGCCTGTTTCATCACCGCGATCGCGGGTTCATTCGCGAGGGCCTGCTCAACTACCTCTCGCTGCTCGGCTGGTCGCTTGCCCCCGACCGCGACGTGTTCTCGATGGACGAGATGACGGCCGCCTTTGACGTCGTCAACGTCAATCCGAATCCGGCCAGGTTCGATGTGAAGAAAGCCGAGTCGATCAACGGTGACCACGTGCGCCTGCTCGCGCTCGACGACTTCGTTGAGCGCAGCATCCCCTATTGCAGTGGTGCTGGCCTCTTCAACGATGTTCCCCGCCCGGCCGAGCGGGCTCTGCTGGCCGCCGCCGCGCCCCTCGTGCGCGAGCGTGTGGCGCTGCTCGGCGAAGTGCCCGCACTGGTGGGCTTTTTGTTCACCGCCGACGACGACCTTGAGATTGAGCCGGATGCCCGCGCTTCGCTCGGCAACGACGCAGCCACCGTGCTCGATGCGGGGCTCACCGCACTCGAAAACCTCGCACCGTCTGACGCCTTCGAGCCCGCCGTGATTGAGGCGGCCCTGCGCGAGGCCCTCATCGAAGGGTTAGACCTGAAACCGCGCCTGGCGTTCGGACCGCTGCGGGTGGCGATCTCTGGGCGCAAGGTCAGCCCACCCCTGTTCGAGTCGATGCAGTTGCTGGGCCGCGATTCGACCCTTACGCGAATGCGGGCCCTACGCGCCTCGCTCTAGTTGATGAGCGTGCGCGGCACGTTTTCGTCGGCGAGCGCACGCTTGACGTCGTCGGTGGGAGGCATGCGCTGCACGTCAGCAACGCGTTCGGCCATGGCAACCTGGGCCGGCGGGCGCAACAACACCCATGACACGGCCATCACGATCACTGACACGGCAAAGACAACGGCGCCCCACCAGCTCTGCGTATCGTCGACTCCGAGGTACATCGCGTTGAGGTTGCGCCGTGCTCCGGTGAGCATGACGAGCCCCACGTGCACCACCGTGAACGCCAGGTAGTACCAGAGCACCAGTGCGTGCGTCTGCCGGGCCCAGGCGTCAGAGAGGGGCCCGCGACTGCGCATCCAGCGCTGCGGCCACACGGGCGAAAGCCGCATGCCGGTGATGAGTGCCAGCGGAGACGCGATGAACACGGTCGCGCTGTAAAAAAGCATCTGCAAGCTGTTGTACCGCGCGTAGTCCTCGTGGGCTGGCCAGTCGAGTGACAGGTATTGCACACCCGCCGAGATTGCGTTCGGAATCACTGACCAGTCAGTGGGTATCAAGCGAGCCCAGTTGCCCGTCACAAACAGCAGGGTCACGTACACGAGCCCGGTTGCCACCCACGCCACCACCACCACCAGGTGCCACCAGGTGTGAATGCCGAGTCGCTTCGGGTTCACCGCCGCTCGTCGGGTGACGAATGCGATGGGGCGCGCCGTTGACCGTAAGTGCAGCCCTGAACTGACGATGAACAGGAGAAAGAAGCCGTTCAGAAAATGGCTCCAGCTGAGCCAGGCCGGAAACCCTTCGGGCGTGTCCGTCGGCGGCGCAACCGTGCCCGGGTAGTCGGTAAGAAATGCGGCACCGGCCGGATCTTCTCGCCACCAGCGCGCCAGCAACACCGCGGCAGCGAGCGCGAGCAGGGCGGCCGCCGTGGCCACCACAAGCATGCGCGCGCGCGGTCGCTGTCTGAGGCTTGCGGCGTACACGCCTCTACGGTACTCGGAGGGGCCTGGATGCGCGGGCAGAGCGCGGCGCGCATCCGGAACGTGCCCGGCATCTGCCCGGCGCGCATCCGGCACTCAGTGGCCGGCCTGGGAGGATGGACACATGACCGACCTGCACCCGCACCGCCCACAGTGGGTGGGTTGGATACCGGCCGGCATTCTCAGCGTCATCATTGTGGCCGTAGTGGGGTTTGCACTCATCGGGGGTCCACGTATCGCTGCCGGGCCGGGCCCCGCCGAAACGAATCAAGTGACCGACCGGAATTGGTCGATCTTCACTGACGACGGACTCGCCTTCATCGAGAGTGCGCGCACGCCGCGCATCGACCTGAGCGCCCCGCCGATTGACGCTGAAGCCCTCGGTTTACCCGTTGACGGGTCGCTCACCGTGGGCCCGCACCCCACCGGGCTCGACTATCGACTGGTACTCATCGGAGACAGTGACGTGCCCAGCGGCGCGCTGTTCATGACCCCGCAGTTCACTCTGACCGCGGTTGACGGTGTGCTCGAGTCGATACGTGTCGACACCCGATTCTCAGACACTTTTTCACAGACTTTTCTCGCCGTGAGCGAGCGAGCGCCCGACTTCGGCCACACGCCCCCGACGACGCAGCAGCTCGCGCAGGCAGTCACCGACGCGCGCGACAGTGGCAAACCCGCGGTTGTGCGCAGCGATCGCGGTTTGACGGCGGGCGTTGGAGTGGTTGCCGAGGTGACCTGTTTCGGCGCCGGTTTTTGCTCGCTGACGTACATCGTGACGGCGGCCGTAGGATAAACTCACAACTCGGCCCGCTTGCGGGTCGCCTCAGCGTCGGTCTCGGCCGCCCTGTGGTTGTGGTTTCGGTTGTGGCTTCGGTCACCGCTCCGGCTGCTTCTTCGGTCACGCTGATGGGGTGTGGTGTAATTGGCAACACGACTGATTCTGGTTCAGTTGTTCTTGGTTCGAGTCCAGGCACCCCAGCTTTTTTCTCACTCTGACCTCCCGTAACTACCGGCGGTCAAGCATCTGGCGTGCAAGCTCAGCACCGGCGGCTCGCAGCCAGCGCTCCGGCGCCTGCACAGCGGCGGCGACCGAACCCGCGAGGTGGCTCAGCACCAGCACGGTTCCGAGGCCGGCAGCCTCGGCATCCGTTTCGCGTGATGCGTCACGCATCAGGTGCGACTGACCTGCGACGATCACAAGTGCGACGCCCGCTGCTGTGGCTCGGGATACGGCGGCGCCCACCACCTTGCCCGAATAGCTTGTGGCGTCGAGGCAGCCCTCGCCGGTGATCAGCAGGTCGGCGCCGGTCAGAGCGGCGTCAAGGCCGGTGAGCTCGGCAATGGCATCGGCTCCCGATCGGATGCTTGCACCCCAGTAGCGCGCAAAACCCCACGCTGTGCCGCCCGCGGCGCCGGAGCCCGGTTCGAAATGTGCATCGCCACCGGCGATCGTGGCGGCGCGGGCCAGCCCGTCGTCAAGCTGTGTCATGTGCCCAGGTGTCGCACCCTTTTGCGGGCCAAACATTTTCGCAGCGCCGTGCGGGCCAGCAAGCACGGCGGTCGTATCGACGAGCAGCGTGATGCCCTGCGGGGGAGCGGCGTGCAGCGAGCGTGCATCGATGCTGGCGAGGTCTTTGAGCGCGCCACCGCCCAACTCAAGCTCGAGACCTGAGGCATCGAGTGTGCGCAGGCCGAGGGCGCTCAGTGCGCCAAGCCCTCCGTCGGTGGAAGCAGAGCCGCCGAGCGCCAGGGTGATGCGCTGGGCTCCCGCGGCGAGTGCAACGGCGATGGCCTCGCCAACCCCGCGGCTTGACGCGGCAAGTGGTGCGAAGGCGAGGCCGCCGTCGGCGGTGCGCGGCAGCAGGGTAAGACCGCAACACTCGGCCAGTTCAATCACCGCATGGCCGTCGGGCAGCAGCAGCCAGCGGGCGTCGTGCAGGTTCTGGGTGCGTCGGTCATGCGAGGAGGGCTCCGCGAGCGGCCCGCTCACTTGGGCGGTGCGCCACTCGGCCTCCGGCACCGCCTGCGCAATGGCGTCGAGGGTACCTTCGCCTCCGTCAGCCTGGGGAACGAGAAGCAGATCATCGTTGGGCCGCTCGGCCCGCCAGCCTTCTGCGAGCGCGAGAGCGGCATCCCGAGCCGACAGTGTTCCCTTAAAAGAGTCGGGGGCGATGACGATGCGGCGGCGCATGCGCTCAGTGTCCCACTTCACTAATCCCCAGCCGCACTGCGCCTGCGCCCGCGCGCACCGCACCCGCGCGCTCCGCACCCGCCCGCGCGCGCTCCGCCCGCGCGCGCTCCGCACCCGCGCGCTCCGCACCCGCGCGCTCCGCACCCGCCCGCTCGCGCTCCGCACCCGCGCGCTCCGCACCCGCGCGCTCCGCTCCGCACCCGCGCTGTCGTCACAAAACGTCGATCGTAAGCAAGAAGCCGACGGTTTGTGACGACAGCGGGGTCGGGGCGGTGACGCGAGCCGTGACACAGCGGGGTCGGGGCGGTGACGCGAACCGTGACACAGCGCGGCGGC
>Ga0222707_1000348_pt1 | contig 14565 bp, 4 predicted proteins | sample AntAcemetage1574_FD_179831 | JGI IMG/M metagenome (GOLD analysis project Ga0222707, IMG submission 179831) | Saline water microbial communities from Ace Lake, Antarctica - #1574 | ecosystem: Environmental > Aquatic > Non-marine Saline and Alkaline > Saline | place: Antarctica: Ace Lake...
GTTAGAATTTGTACTGATTGTGTTAAGCTGTCTTTCCCAATTTTTTTCGGGACTTGCTGATGCTAAGCAACAAGTTGAACGGTTGAAAACCCGACAGTTTGATCCGTACCAGTTGCCAACTCCACTTCGTATGTGTGTTTCGCAGTCGATGAATTTACCTATTTTTCGTGGCGTTATGGCAATGCGACTCATGGCAACTCTGTTACAGCCAGATCCTCTTCAGAGTACTATTATGGAACAAGTTAGTTCTTTATTCTCTTTTATCATTTTTATTGAAGTTGGATTGCTTTTACAACTATCAAATTTAGAGGCCCATGTAACAAAGCTTCGTTTGGAAGCTGAACGCATGCTTGATGGTTCATATTTTAAAACTTTCTTATCGAATGATGCGTTAATCTTGAGGATTTTCTTTACCTCTCTGGCTGCTACCTTGAAATCTCGAAGTGTTCTTTATGCTCAAGATTCAAGTAGCAACGCCTTTGTTAATTCAGTCATTGATGATTATAGACAAAGTATGACGTCCCCTTCTAAGGTTTTTCTTTCTCTTTCCGAAACGAAAGACTTGCTTCGTGCACAAATTGGCAAAAGCATGATTGAAGGTAAAGAAAGTAACAATGCCAAGTACAATGGCAATCCTGAAATGGCATTTGGTTCAGATCAGTCTTCAAACTTTCGTGCGTCTGCAATGGTAGTTTATCCAAAGCAAGACCTTCAAGCTTCCGTTAAAGCTTCTGGATCTCGAGACCCAAATTCTCATATTCCAGTTGACAAAGAATCAGTGATATCAGCTGCCAAAAGCAATTACACAGTGAATCTCAAAGTTGTGAAAAATTTGTTTCGTAGCAATAGCATTGATTGCAATCCTTATCTGGAAGCTGTGAATTATGCTCCGAAGGGATCCCTTAATAACACTCTTCGTTGGCGTGTTAACGAAGCAGGAATGCCAATTTACTTTGATTTTTCGGAGCTTGATGCTCGTGCTTCTACTGGGGAGTACAAGGCCCTTCGACAACTCCAAGCTTGTGTTTCTACGACAGCTGGAGCTTACTGGAAAGATCTTGCTCAAGCCACTTTACTTCCTTCCTCTATTACTCAAGGCCATGTATCTGGAAAGGGTTCAAAGGGTTGGAAGGGTTCAAAAGGCGGTGGCAAAAAAGGTGGTGGCAGTGGAAAAGGTGGCGGCAAAGGCGGTAAAGGTGAAAGTGCTAAGACAAATTTAGTCTCAGCTCCGCTTGATCATCTTCCTTCAGTATCTGCGCTGCCACAGCCCAGTGGTTTTCGAGGTATGGGACTCCCATACCCTCCTTTGATTTTGAATGGTTTTCCTCCTACAGGTGGCTCACCTTACTCGAATTCATATGGAATTCCGGGTTTTGATGCGGATGCATTCCTTCAATTTCAGCAGTTCCAAGCGAAAAATGCTGCGGCTGGTTCCGCTGCTCAGTTGGAATCGAAACCTAAGCATTTACTGGCTTCCTCAGCTGCATCGTTTCCAGCCAAAGGGATTCCAGATGATTCTGTGCTCGTGCAACGCGGACCTAAGCAGCCTCGCCACGATGAACATGTGAATCACATGAGTAATTTCAAGAATTTTCAGATTTTCTGTTCTGAGAATGACGACAAATTTCCAGTGGCTGAGTCTATGCAACTTTATGCAGCTCAGCAAGAGGCAGGTTCCTCTTATCTGGTCATTGACTCGGAGACAGGCAATCTTGCTGACTTGTCCTTGGAACGCCATACTCGTCCATTTAGGAGCAAGATGACTTCTCGTCCTAGCAAGTATCGTTGGGGAGATGAAGCATCAGATGATGCAGATGAGCATACCTCATCATTCTGAGAGTCAGTTAAGAGCGTGCAGTCTTCGCAAGATAAGGTGCTGCGTGTAGACTTAGAGTCATTTGCAGACTTGCGTTCTTGTTACCCTGCGGTGAAACATCTATCGACTAAAGCGTCTGATCAACCAAATATCGATAGAACACCTGTTAGGTGCTTTGCGGAATTATTACGCAAACAATTATTAAATGAGAAACTTTACTCATTACGTGCTCAGTTGCCATTACAAACAATTAATGAGGACATTGCCTCAACTGAAGAAAATTTATCGCGTGCTTCAGTTTTATTTTTATCTACCTTGGAACGTTATTCGAAAACGTATTTCAATTTATTATCTGCTCGTGAGGGTCATGTTGCTTCCTCTTCAGCGAGATTCGACAGCACTGAGCAGACTTCTTTTACGAACCCAGTTACATCTTTACCAAGTGTGCGTATGGTGTTTGATTCCGGCTCAAACATTCATTTACTTACATTGAAAGATGCTCGACGTTTATTTAGTGAGCACAAAACGTCACATTTAAAGGTCATTGGGGTTTCCAATGTTCCAGTTGTAGCGTCCGCTGAAGGACAGTTATGCTTGTCAGTCCAAGATACAATGGGTCGCTCCTATAATTTGGATCTAGGCAAGGCATTCGCCATGAAAGACGTACCGATGAATTTAATATCGGTCAGTGAAATTTTAAAGCTTGGATCTATCGTTCATTTTGAAAACGATAAGTGTTATTATCAAGCCCATGGTGATTCCTGTCGCATTCCATTGAAGGAACGTGATGGTTTGTTTGAATTGGATGTCAACGATTGGTTAGCAACTGCTGCAGCAGCGACTACAGTCGATCCAATAGTTTCTAAGATGCCCGGCGTTAGCTTTGCCGTGGATGGAAAATGTTTTGGTGTTATGGGCGATATGAATTTATGGCATCGTCGCATGCGCCACATGTCTGTTTCACAATTGAATAAGATTAACAAACATGCTTTGGTTGATGGTTTCAAAGTTAAAGGAACTCATTCAACGGCTTGCAGTTGCGATACTTGCGCACAAGCCAAAATACGCCGAGCTGCAACACCAGCAGTCAGCGAGAATACGACAAAGGCATCTTATATTGGGGACTACGTATCCACTGATTTGAAAGACGTACCTATTCAAAGTTTTCAAGGGTATCGTTATTGCCTCGTCTTTGTCGATCACTACAGCACTTTATCCATGTGTTATTTCATGCGATCGAAGACAGAAACATCATCTTGTCTACGACGTTATTTGTTGGAAATGAAGCGTTTAGGAGTTACTGTCCGAAACATTCAAAGTGATCGTGGTAGTGAGTACTTCAATCAAGAAGGTAACGCTCCTGAAGAGCGTGCTCGTGTTATTTCTCAATTTGGCCAAACTTGCGCTGAATTTAATGTCAGGCATGTTGTAAGACCTGTCGAACAAAAAGAGAAGCGAGCTGAAGTTTTCTTCAGAGACCACTTCAAAGCTGCTGATGCAATGCTTTGGGAGGCTCGACTTAGTCCAGCATTTTGGGTGGACGCTGTATCTTACAGTCAATATTTGTGGAACAGGACTCCGAACTCTCACACGGGTATGTCCACGCCGTGGGAAATGCTCACTGGTCGTAAAGCAAATTGGAGTAAGATGAAAGTCTTTGGCTGCGATGTATTCGAATTTATAGCCAACGACAAGTTTACAAAGGTACCGGGGCTCCCTCGTGGTCGTAAAATGTTATTTATGGGCTTTGACCCTTCGACCGATGGATGGCGCTTGTTTGATCCTGAGATTAGACGCTACCATGCGTCTCGGGATGCGTACTTTTATGAAAATTTCAAGCATCGTATTGATAGTCTCCGTCATTTTGATTCTCGTCGAAAAATTATGCGGGAAGGCGGGGACATGGCCGTGGCCATTGACGACTTCGAGTCTGATTCTATTGACTCGAGTGATGCTGTTAGAAATTTATTTATGGATCCGAATTATTTGCCAGATCCACGTGGACCGCCTCAAGGCAGTACACAAACACTTACATCTTTACTTGATGATGAAAGTGTATTACGGAACCATTTATCCGATACTCAACCAGCAGGCTTGAGGGAGCAATTACACTCCTCTGCTGATCCGTTGACTGCAAGTTTGAGGGAGCCTATTGGCCCTACTCTTGCGACGCCGTCCTCTTTGAGGGAGCGTATTGATTTACCCTTGCCTCCTGTTTTGGGGGGGGGATTGTCGGATGATTCCATGAGGGCAGCAAAAGCTCGTCAGTTACTAATTGAGGGTGCTATTCTTCGACCGCTTCGCCTATTACCGGTTGGTCAAGAAGCGCCTTACTTAGAGGAAGACCGCAAGTTTTTGGAGCATGTTCGTATGACGGATACTCCACTTGTTTATTTAAATCCATGTCCAAAGAAGGGCAACTCGCAGGCGCGTACTCGTTATTTGAAATACATGCACGCCAAATCTCATTCTCAAGCTAGGGAGTTGGGAGCGAGCAACGACGATATTTTATGGGACTATCGTCGGGGTTACATTGTTTATCCAAAACTTGAACCCGATTTACCAGGGCACGTTCACTGTGCTATGATGGTATCGGATCGTTATGGAGTTACACATATTCTTGAAGACATTGGTCGGTATGTGCAACCTGGTGATCACACTGACTATTTACTAGCGAAGGCTTTTGAAAGTAAAGGCCTAGCAAGAGCTCAGTTTGTGTTCAATGAAGCGTTGAAGACGTGTTTTAAGCCAGGATTATTAATTAAGCACATTGAAGACCGTCAATTCGGAATTAAGTGGGCTGAGCATCAAATGACGAAAGTGTTTAATTCTACGTCATTGAAAATTGATTTCTCCTTAGCACCTGAACCTACGCGGTTTGAAGAGGTGCAGCCAGAAGTTTGTGCTGAACACGAGCGATGGAAGAATGCCATGGATGATGAAATTACGTCTATGGTTAAGTTTGGTGTTTATCGTCGCGTTCTGAAATCCGATACAAATGGTCGCCAATTATTGGGTTGCCGTTGGGTTTACAAGCGTAAAGTTGGCAAGGATGGTGCAGTTACTCGTTATCGTGCGAGATTAGTCGCTCAAGGTTACTTGCAGCGACCCTATGACAGTTTTATACCAGAAGAAACTTACTCTCCTGTTGTTCACAAGGACTCATTACGTCTCTTTCTTAGTGTGGCAGCAGCTGAATCTTTAATGGTACATCAAGCAGATGTCAAGGCCGCCTTTTTACAGGCGCCGTTATCGGAGCGTATCTATATGCGAGCGCCTCCGGGTTACTCATCAGTTAATGCTGATGGATGTGAAGAAATTTGGGAATTGCACAAGGCGATCTACGGTTTGAAGCAAGCTTCGAATGCGTTCTGGAACGCTATTCACTCACATCTTATTGAAAAGGGTTTTGAGTCGATTTTAGGCGACCCTTGTTTATTTCGTCGAGTTGCACTGGATGGTTCAGTCATTCTAGTGTGCACTTACATCGACGATGTTACTTATGCTGTCTCTAGTCAGGAAGCAGCTGATTCTTTCCTTTCAGAATTGCGCGAGCGATTTGTTATTGATGAAGGTGAAGGAAAACCTATTGAGTGGCTCCTTGGTATGGCCGTGTCGCAAGATTTAGCTGCGGGCACGGTGCATATGCACATGGAGCTTGCTATTACAAAGTTAGCTTTGGGAATATTGACGTCTGAAGAAATTGTTAAGTCGAGATCTGTCAGATATCCTATGTTGGCTCAGCCGCTGTCGCGAGAGACTGAGAATTTGGTTCCCAAGGATCAGTTTGATTATTTGTCCGTTATTGGATCTTTATTACACATTACTAATTGTGTAAGGCCGGATGTTGCGGCCAGTGTTGGTGTGTTATCACGTTTCTCTAATTATCCAGGTGCGATGCATGTTCGTGCTTGTAAGAGAGTGGTTATGTACCTTTACAATACTCGGCGACATGGAATTACGTATCGACGAGCTGATGAGCACAAAAGCGTACCACTTATGTATGCAGGTGCTCAGCACCCTTTAAGTAATGGAGCGAATTTATTACAAGTGTTTGCAGACTCTGATTATGCAGGAGACGAAACACGGCGTTCTACTATGGGTACAGTTACTATGATGAATGGAGGTCCGATTTCGTGGTCTTCAGTTCTAGGTAAAACAGTCGCTACCTCGACTTGTGAAGCTGAAGTTAATGCAGCTGTTTATGCAGCGAAAGACGCGTTGCATGTTTCTCGTATGCTAGCCGATTTGGGCTACGCTAATGGAGGCAAACCTTTGCAGATTGCCGAGGATAATTCAGCGTGTATTGCACAAGCTAACTCTGGGCTGAGACATGTTCGGAATGCAAAACATTATGAAGTTAAGCTGCGATTTTTACAGCAGCTAGTTGTGGACAAAGACGTTGAGTTCGTCTATTGCCCTACTGATCTTCAATTGGCAGATATATTTACTAAGCCACTTGACGAAGCGAAATTTGTTTACTTCAGAGATCAGCTTGTTTCCGAAGCGAAATCTTGATCAGTCTATTATTATTATTGGTGTTTTTGTTCGTTGTTATTAAGCAGTGATCTTTCATCAAGTTTGTTATTATCGGTGTTTTGACCGTCGTGCGTCATTGTTACGCGTCGATCTTTCATCGAATCTTTTGAGTTATTATTTTAGTTGTTCATCAAGGTGTCCGTCGAGTCACTTCATGCGAGGGAGTGATTCATGGTGGGCATTACGTGACCGACGTATTAGATCCCAAGACGATAGAGTCTGGGATCGGAGCGAATGAGATCTGTACATGTATTGGAAGATTTGCACCAATCATGAGAGTGGACGATCGTCACAAGTTGATGATCGTTACAGACAGGATTCATCGCTCACAACGTGTTTAGTTGTGTTTTATGTAGAAGGCAATATGCCTTACTTGTGTTAGTGTTAATTACCCAGTCTCAATGATCAACCCTCTTTAGTTATCGAATCAGGTGTATGGTGCCCAGTATTACGGTTCCTCATTGCGACATTTAAAATTTTTATTATTATTGGGTGATGCCTCCAAAGCAATCTAAGAAGACCCCGTCTAAAAAGACGCAGGCCATAATGCAAAAGGGCAGTACCGAATCCAAATCTGAGTCAGATGGGGATTCGTCTTTGGGAAGTGATGAGCCTCAGTCATCATTAGTTACGGATCATGTTTCCGATTTTGGTGGGTCGTCTGCTGCGGCGGAGGAACCCACGCCTCTTGAGCAGGAATTACCTGTCCCTTTGCCTTCGCAGGGCCTCACAATGGAGGTTGTTTCGAAGATGATTGCTGATGCTGCGTCTAAACGTGAGGATGCGCATTTTAAGGAACTCGCTGAAAAGGAGTTCTTATTGATTGATCAAGCACGTCGTTTGTCTGAATTGAAAGAGCAACTTGAAGCTCAATCTTCTGCGGCGGCTACTTCCATCAAGGCTGTATCTGAGTCGGTTGACGTGCAACCGTACTTTGCGTCAGATGCAGAATTGCAGAAAGTGCTTGTGAAAGCTAAAATGGCTAAGCATGGTATTCCTGATGAGGATGAATTGAAGGTTGCAATTTGGCAGCTTCTATCTCCTATGCCTGGTTTTTCCAATGGAAAGCACAGTGGTCCTCCTTCTTTGACTGCTGCAGAATGTTTGGCATTTGAGGCTTATCCCGACTCCAACAAGTTTGATAAAAAGGCGATTGCTGCCATTTTGGGACCGCAAAAGGGTTATGGTAATTTTACGCACGACCAATTTGTGGATCTCGCAAAAAACTATGATTCCGTCAAGGGTGGTGGACCATCTTTTCAAGCTTTGATTTTGGGATCTATGGAATCCTATTTGCAATCTATTGGAGCCTCTTTGGCTCAAGGTGGTGCTCAATTTGAGTACCAGCCACATTTAGCCGCTGATCAGTTAGAGCCGTCGTCTCATCATTTGGATGCGACTGGCTCACCTCCTATTCCTAATTATGGTCATCCTTGGATCTATAAGGTTGGAGACAAAGTTTTTCCTTGGGAACTACAAGATGCAGTTCACAGCGTTGCTTCAAAGCTAGCTAAGAATTTAAGTGGCAATCTTGTGCCCATTTCAGCAGCTACGTTACGTGGAATGCACCGGTACTCAGCGGGTCAGTGTTTGCTGTTTGAATTTGTACTGATTGTGCTAAGCTGCCTCTCCCAAAATTTTTCGGGACTTGCTGATGCTAAGCAACAAGTTGAACGTTTGAAAACCCGACAGTTTGATCCGTACCAGTTGCCAACTCCACTTCGTATGTATGTTTCGCAATCGATGAATTTACCTATTTTTCGTGGCGTTATGGCAATGCGACTCATGGCAACTCTGTTACAGCCAGATCCTCTTCAGAGTACTATTATGGAACAAATTAGTTCTTTATTCTCTTTTATCATTTTTATTGAAGTTGGATTGCTTTTACAACTATCAAATTTAGAGGCCCATGTAACCAAGCTTCGTTTGGAAGCTGAACGCATGCTTGATGGTTCATATTTTAAAACTTTCTTGTCGAATGATGCGTTAATCTTGAGGATTTTCTTTACCTCTCTGGCTGCTACCTTGAAATCTCGAAGTGTTCTTTATGCTCAAGATTCAAGTAGCAACGCCTTTGTTAATTCAGTCATTGATGATTATAGACAAAGTATGACGTCCCCTTCTAAGGTTTTTCTTTCTCTTTCCGAAACGAAAGACTTGCTTCGTGCACAAATTGGCAAAAGCATGATTGAAGGTAAAGAAAGTAACAATGCCAAGTACAATGGCAATCCTGAAATGGCATTTGGTTCAGATCAGTCTTCAAACTTTCGTGCGTCTGCAATGGTAGTTTATCCAAAGCAAGACCTTCAAGCTTCCGTTAAAGCTTCTGGATCTCGAGACCCAAATTCTCATATTCCAGTTGACAAAGAATCAGTGATATCAGCTGCCAAAAGCAATTACACAGTGAATCTCAAAGTTGTGAAAAATTTGTTTCGTAGCAATAGCATTGATTGCAATCCTTATCTGGAAGCTGTGAATTATGCTCCGAAGGGATCCCTTAATAACACTCTTCGTTGGCGTGTTAACGAAGCAGGAATGCCAATTTACTTTGATTTTTCGGAGCTTGATGCTCGTGCTTCTACTGGGGAGTACAAGGCCCTTCGACAACTCCAAGCTTGTGTTTCTACGACAGCTGGAGCTTACTGGAAAGATCTTGCTCAAGCCACTTTACTTCCTTCCTCTATTACTCAAGGCCATGTATCTGGAAAGGGTTCAAAGGGTTGGAAGGGTTCAAAAGGCGGTGGCAAAAAAGGTGGTGGCAGTGGAAAAGGTGGCGGCAAAGGCGGTAAAGGTGAAAGTGCTAAGACAAATTTAGTCTCAGCTCCGCTTGATCATCTTCCTTCAGTATCTGCGCTGCCACAGCCCAGTGGTTTTCGAGGTATGGGACTCCCATACCCTCCTTTGATTTTGAATGGTTTTCCTCCTACAGGTGGCTCACCTTACTCGAATTCATATGGAATTCCGGGTTTTGATGCGGATGCATTCCTTCAATTTCAGCAGTTCCAAGCGAAAAATGCTGCGGCTGGTTCCGCTGCTCAGTTGGAATCGAAACCTAAGCATTTACTGGCTTCCTCAGCTGCATCGTTTCCAGCCAAAGGGATTCCAGATGATTCTGTGCTCGTGCAACGCGGACCTAAGCAGCCTCGCCACGATGAACATGTGAATCACATGAGTAATTTCAAGAATTTTCAGATTTTCTGTTCTGAGAATGACGACAAATTTCCAGTGGCTGAGTCTATGCAACTTTATGCAGCTCAGCAAGAGGCAGGTTCCTCTTATCTGGTCATTGACTCGGAGACAGGCAATCTTGCTGACTTGTCCTTGGAACGCCATACTCGTCCATTTAGGAGCAAGATGACTTCTCGTCCTAGCAAGTATCGTTGGGGAGATGAAGCATCAGATGATGCAGATGAGCATACCTCATCATTCTGAGAGTCAGTTAAGAGCGTGCAGTCTTCGCAAGATAAGGTGCTGCGTGTAGACTTAGAGTCATTTGCAGACTTGCGTTCTTGTTACCCTGCGGTGAAACATCTATCGACTAAAGCGTCTGATCAACCAAATATCGATAGAACACCTGTTAGGTGCTTTGCGGAATTATTACGCAAACAATTATTAAATGAGAAACTTTACTCATTACGTGCTCAGTTGCCATTACAAACAATTAATGAGGACATTGCCTCAACTGAAGAAAATTTATCGCGTGCTTCAGTTTTATTTTTATCTACCTTGGAACGTTATTCGAAAACGTATTTCAATTTATTATCTGCTCGTGAGGGTCATGTTGCTTCCTCTTCAGCGAGATTCGACAGCACTGAGCAGACTTCTTTTACGAACCCAGTTACATCTTTACCAAGTGTGCGTATGGTGTTTGATTCCGGCTCAAACATTCATTTACTTACATTGAAAGATGCTCGACGTTTATTTAGTGAGCACAAAACGTCACATTTAAAGGTCATTGGGGTTTCCAATGTTCCAGTTGTAGCGTCCGCTGAAGGACAGTTATGCTTGTCAGTCCAAGATACAATGGGTCGCTCCTATAATTTGGATCTAGGCAAGGCATTCGCCATGAAAGACGTACCGATGAATTTAATATCGGTCAGTGAAATTTTAAAGCTTGGATCTATCGTTCATTTTGAAAACGATAAGTGTTATTATCAAGCCCATGGTGATTCCTGTCGCATTCCATTGAAGGAACGTGATGGTTTGTTTGAATTGGATGTCAACGATTGGTTAGCAACTGCTGCAGCAGCGACTACAGTCGATCCAATAGTTTCTAAGATGCCCGGCGTTAGCTTTGCCGTGGATGGAAAATGTTTTGGTGTTATGGGCGATATGAATTTATGGCATCGTCGCATGCGCCACATGTCTGTTTCACAATTGAATAAGATTAACAAACATGCTTTGGTTGATGGTTTCAAAGTTAAAGGAACTCATTCAACGGCTTGCAGTTGCGATACTTGCGCACAAGCCAAAATACGCCGAGCTGCAACACCAGCAGTCAGCGAGAATACGACAAAGGCATCTTATATTGGGGACTACGTATCCACTGATTTGAAAGACGTACCTATTCAAAGTTTTCAAGGGTATCGTTATTGCCTCGTCTTTGTCGATCACTACAGCACTTTATCCATGTGTTATTTCATGCGATCGAAGACAGAAACATCATCTTGTCTACGACGTTATTTGTTGGAAATGAAGCGTTTAGGAGTTACTGTCCGAAACATTCAAAGTGATCGTGGTAGTGAGTACTTCAATCAAGAAGGTAACGCTCCTGAAGAGCGTGCTCGTGTTATTTCTCAATTTGGCCAAACTTGCGCTGAATTTAATGTCAGGCATGTTGTAAGACCTGTCGAACAAAAAGAGAAGCGAGCTGAAGTTTTCTTCAGAGACCACTTCAAAGCTGCTGATGCAATGCTTTGGGAGGCTCGACTTAGTCCAGCATTTTGGGTGGACGCTGTATCTTACAGTCAATATTTGTGGAACAGGACTCCGAACTCTCACACGGGTATGTCCACGCCGTGGGAAATGCTCACTGGTCGTAAAGCAAATTGGAGTAAGATGAAAGTCTTTGGCTGCGATGTATTCGAATTTATAGCCAACGACAAGTTTACAAAGGTACCGGGGCTCCCTCGTGGTCGTAAAATGTTATTTATGGGCTTTGACCCTTCGACCGATGGATGGCGCTTGTTTGATCCTGAGATTAGACGCTACCATGCGTCTCGGGATGCGTACTTTTATGAAAATTTCAAGCATCGTATTGATAGTCTCCGTCATTTTGATTCTCGTCGAAAAATTATGCGGGAAGGCGGGGACATGGCCGTGGCCATTGACGACTTCGAGTCTGATTCTATTGACTCGAGTGATGCTGTTAGAAATTTATTTATGGATCCGAATTATTTGCCAGATCCACGTGGACCGCCTCAAGGCAGTACACAAACACTTACATCTTTACTTGATGATGAAAGTGTATTACGGAACCATTTATCCGATACTCAACCAGCAGGCTTGAGGGAGCAATTACACTCCTCTGCTGATCCGTTGACTGCAAGTTTGAGGGAGCCTATTGGCCCTACTCTTGCGACGCCGTCCTCTTTGAGGGAGCGTATTGATTTACCCTTGCCTCCTGTTTTGGGGGGGGGATTGTCGGATGATTCCATGAGGGCAGCAAAAGCTCGTCAGTTACTAATTGAGGGTGCTATTCTTCGACCGCTTCGCCTATTACCGGTTGGTCAAGAAGCGCCTTACTTAGAGGAAGACCGCAAGTTTTTGGAGCATGTTCGTATGACGGATACTCCACTTGTTTATTTAAATCCATGTCCAAAGAAGGGCAACTCGCAGGCGCGTACTCGTTATTTGAAATACATGCACGCCAAATCTCATTCTCAAGCTAGGGAGTTGGGAGCGAGCAACGACGATATTTTATGGGACTATCGTCGGGGTTACATTGTTTATCCAAAACTTGAACCCGATTTACCAGGGCACGTTCACTGTGCTATGATGGTATCGGATCGTTATGGAGTTACACATATTCTTGAAGACATTGGTCGGTATGTGCAACCTGGTGATCACACTGACTATTTACTAGCGAAGGCTTTTGAAAGTAAAGGCCTAGCAAGAGCTCAGTTTGTGTTCAATGAAGCGTTGAAGACGTGTTTTAAGCCAGGATTATTAATTAAGCACATTGAAGACCGTCAATTCGGAATTAAGTGGGCTGAGCATCAAATGACGAAAGTGTTTAATTCTACGTCATTGAAAATTGATTTCTCCTTAGCACCTGAACCTACGCGGTTTGAAGAGGTGCAGCCAGAAGTTTGTGCTGAACACGAGCGATGGAAGAATGCCATGGATGATGAAATTACGTCTATGGTTAAGTTTGGTGTTTATCGTCGCGTTCTGAAATCCGATACAAATGGTCGCCAATTATTGGGTTGCCGTTGGGTTTACAAGCGTAAAGTTGGCAAGGATGGTGCAGTTACTCGTTATCGTGCGAGATTAGTCGCTCAAGGTTACTTGCAGCGACCCTATGACAGTTTTATACCAGAAGAAACTTACTCTCCTGTTGTTCACAAGGACTCATTACGTCTCTTTCTTAGTGTGGCAGCAGCTGAATCTTTAATGGTACATCAATGTTTATGCCCAAGCAGATGTCGGACTTTTCACGTCCACACAGCCGGCACAAAAGTTTCCGTATTGGAGTCGTAGGCAAGCATCCCAACTTTCATGTCATCTGGAATGACACTCGAATACTGCTCCGGGCTCGTTACGGCATGGATGCAAACGTGGCTTTGAGAGAGGCCCATTGCATCAATCAGAGCAACAAATGCTACGATGATCTGCACGGCCTTTCCGTAGTCGTGCTGGTGAACATGCAGCGTGCTGACCCCCTTCTGCCTCCAGGCACGGTCTTTGGCGCGGTCGTACATGATGCGTTTCTTAAAGATAGCTGCCTTATTGCCGGCGGTGAGACCTCGAGCGAAACCGGCAGAATTCTCGTCTGTGTGCTGCATTCCGTCCGTTTCTACTGCTGCCTTGGGTTCATATTTCAAGTTATAGATAACCATGTCAGTTGGAAGCGTGCTCTTTACGGCGACTGCTACGGGAACGCGCACTTCAGGTAGCACCAGGTGTGTGCTGCTGAGTGCCTGCTTTGCCTTGAATGCAATGTCGGCCGCGCGAGCGCCCTTGCGCACCGCCATTCGGCACGTGCAGGGGTGCCGGCCGCTGCCGAGAGCTAGATCTTGTACTGTCATGTTTCTGTGCGTCGGCCACATGCACCCACCTCGGAGGCATCGCAGGACCGGGCTGTAATTTCGGTTGTGTTCGCGTACTCCACCGGCATAATCCGCTTCGCTGTCTTCGATACTGAGGTCGCATTCTTTGGCCTTGGCTCTAACCTCGGTTTCTCGGAATCTGTACGAAACGTGTGTTGCCCGGCAGGGGCAATGCCAAGTATTATTTGCGAAGAGAGATTTGAGCGTCGTCGTGTCGGTGAACTCGCCACGGTCGCAAAGGGTGCACCTCCCACTTGGAGTTGATTGAAGCCCAAGTTCAGCTTCACGCCACCAATCTAACGCGCACTGGCTCTCGAAAACCACGCCACGAACTTGGGCCATCGCCACTGCTTCATCAAATCTTAATCTCCAAGGTGAATAGGATTCTCCGGGCGCGCATGCAGCTTTTGGTTCCAGCAATTCCTCAGTCGGATCAGCGTTGGCTAACGCAAACGTCCAGTGGACCGCCTTTGTTCTGTATAAGCCCTGCACACAAAAACAATGCTGTAAAAACAAAGGCAAGCAACGAAGAAAGCGCAATGAGAGCACGCAAAGCTTGAACGTACACACCTTGTCTTTCGGGCCGGATAACCGTCCTACCCTATTCGAAATAGAGGGCCGACTGACACCGGAAATTGACGACGCGGCTGCAATAGAGGAGTGGAAGCGTTCAGTGCCGTTCGGGCTGGTGCTCCGTATTGCGATCGAAGCAGAAGACTAAGCACAAAACGGGAACGCATAACGCAAGACGCTACGCGAGTTGTTCAAAGTGAGGAAAATATGGACATGAAACTCAATAACTGGCGTAAAACGTACCCCGCGTTGGTTGCCTGCAGCTGAATTCCTGCCGGAACCCGAGCCGCTGGCACTTCTGCTGCTGCTGACATTTATGCTGCTGTTGTTACTGTTACTGCTGCTGCTGCTGCTGCTGCTGCTGCT
>Ga0222707_1000349_pt1 | contig 14550 bp, 13 predicted proteins | sample AntAcemetage1574_FD_179831 | JGI IMG/M metagenome (GOLD analysis project Ga0222707, IMG submission 179831) | Saline water microbial communities from Ace Lake, Antarctica - #1574 | ecosystem: Environmental > Aquatic > Non-marine Saline and Alkaline > Saline | place: Antarctica: Ace Lake...
ACCCGGTCTGGTTCAAAGTGAATGATCGCCCTAAGTCACCGCGGCAAGACTGGCGGTGGATCGATATTTCAGTGATCAATGCCATCCATGACCGCCAGCTGGCCGAGCATGGAGGATCTGAAGGCGTTCGTGATCTTGGTGCCATCGAAAGTGCGCTGGCTCGCGCTGTAAATATTGCGCTTTACGAAGACGCAGACGCTGCTGATTTAGCGGCCGCTTTTGCACATGGGTTAGCCAAAAATGATGGCTTTGTTGATGGCAACAAGCGCACCGCATGGATTGCTGCGCGTTTATTTCTTCTCGATAATGGCATAAGGATTAGCTTTGATCCGCTGGAGGCCATTCACGTGATGGAAGGTGTGGCATCAGGCACTGTGAGCCAGCGCGAGCTTGCAGCATGGTTTCGCACAAAACTGATATAGATTGACAACCAAAGCAGTTTGCCGTGTTCTTCGAGGAACATTTATCAGGTCAAGTTTGTGCGACAGTCACCACGCTACGGGGGCAAAACTGCATGCTTGTTCACATGCCCAGAAGCTGGGCGGTCCGTATGCGCGATAAGATTAGCACATATGCCGCAGATCCCAACTCACAGGCAAACAATGTGAAAATGTTGCAAGGTTATGAGGGGGTGCTGCGGTTGCGAGTTGGCGACTGGCGCGTGACGATGGTGGACGTATTGGTCCTCGAAATCATCAATATCAAAGCACGTGGCAGCGCCTATTAGGAGATACGCAAATGACTGAAACTGTCACCATCCCCAAGGACGAATACCTTCGTCTCAAGTCCATCGAAGAGGACATGAGCGATTTGCTCTGTGCGACAGAAATCCTTGAGCGCATCAAGGCCGGGACGGAAGAGCTGATCCCGTCCGATGTTGTTGACAAACTGCTTGCTGGTGATGCCCCCCTTACCGTTTGGCGCGAATACCGCAGGCTGTCCCAGTCTGAGCTGGCGCGGCAATCCGGCGTCAATCGCATCCAAATCATCGACATCGAGAGTGGCCGTAAAACCGGCTCTATCGCGACGCTCAAAAAGCTGGCAACAGCGCTACTGGTAGACATTGATGATCTGGTTACGGATATGAAGTAGGACCACGGTCCTTGGCGCTTGTGTACGACTTAGTTACGCAGCAGCCGCAGGCGCAGCGAACCCAAACAGCCACGCTGTGCGTTCTATCTGTTCCTGCGTGGACCCAGCGCCGGGCAGCAAGAGGCCAGTGCTGGATACAGCCATCGTCGCGCTAGTATCGGCCCCTGTGGCAATATCTGCGAAGTTACCTGAGCGGCTCAACACGGTTTTCGAACCCAGTGAGCTTTCTGCCAGCGTATCAGCAAACCGGACAGTGCCGTAATCCGCATGATTGACCAGAGCATAGTCTTTATCGCTGTTGTAAAGCTGCCCAGTCGCGGCACGAGCCGCATCAATTGGGTTGCCAGAAGCCATGATCTTTGACCAATCGCGCAAGTCAGCATTGCTGCCGATCACGCCATAAAGCAGCTCGCTGGCATTCGCGGCGGTTGCACCGGTGGCGTCCATGAATTCTTTCATATTGGGTCGTGCGGCTGTTGCATCGCTTTGGCTATCGACCAACCAATCTGCGGTTTGAAACTGTGCGAAAGATGTAGCCGTTGGCAGCATGGCAGCAGTCGCTGTTTCCACTTCAGCCGCATTCACTGCGACCGGCACCACATTAGGCTGGTCAAGTTTCGCCAAAGCGTCAGAAAACAGCGCATCGAACTCTGTCCGTTGCTGGTTGCTTGGCATCGTTGTTGCGGACGCCTTGAAGGTTTCAAGGCTTGATATCAACCGGTCAACACTTGCTGCGATATCCATAGAAAATCCCTCACATCCCAATAGCTATTAAGATGCTTATCTGCAGGAAACATGCCAATCAGGGCGCACGTTGCCGGTTTGCGAGCTGCAATCTAGGGTCGAAGGGCGGGTTGAACTCAGCATCACACACAGCCCCAAACCAAGCAACCACAGTACCCTCACGCGCAGATCAGTATTCGCTCCACTGCGAACATTTGGGCGCGGGTCTTTCGCCTGCGACACTGGCGCCGTCAGCTGTACACGCCCTCACACGCCCACCATACGCATGCACGAACCAACCTTTATCCGCCAACAGCGGCATGGTCAGCAGTGCATCTGTGCCAGTGTTTGGCACCGTAACAGTGGTTGGCAGTGATTGGGTTTGCGCCACAGCCACTGGAGAATAAGACGACACTATCGCTGCCGCCCCAATCATGCCGGTCGCCAATATCGCGGCTGTGAGTGCGTTCATGGCGTCACGCAGCCTCAATCTTTTCAAGTTCGGCGTTTAGGGCGGCGGCGTAGCCGGCACGCGCTGTCTGATAGACCGCAATTTCGTTCTTCAGCTTTTGCATCTGCACTTCAAGAAATTGCAGGCTGACCAGTTGGGCCTTGCCATTCGTGCTGAGGTTTTCGGTGTCGTATTCGGTGCCGTCTACGATAATTTTTGGCATGGTGGTCTTTCTATCTGTATATGAGGGTATTAATGGGCGTTTCGCCGGATCAGGTCTTGGCTAGTTCCCGCTTGAATGCCGCCTCATAGGCCATGCGGGCTGTGTCACACACGGCCCATTCGTTGTTCAGCTGCTGGATTTGCTGATCAACGAACTGGATATTGGCGATGTGCGCACGCACTGCCTCGCTAAGATCGGCAACCGCGTATTCTTTTTCGTCGATGGTGATCTTGGCGTCTTTGGTATCAGTCATTTGGCTCTCTCAGTGTTGTTCGGTTCTATACACGTCATTCGCTGTCAGCTGGCGAATGTACTGCAGTGATATCTAATCGTTTTGTTTAGGTTTCACAAATGCCGACAGGTCGAAATCACCACTATCGGCGGCGATATTGACGACATCGTCGTTTGCTACCGTTTCCAGTGTCTGTTCTGGTTCTGAGGATTTATGCCGCTGCAGAATGCCGTCGACGTCAATTTGATCGGTCATTTCGGGCATCCGGTTTCTGACCTCATCCAATTTGCGCTGTATCAGACCCAATGTCTGAATATTAGACATGCTAAGTAATTGGCAGTACGCTACAGGCAGGCCACCGGCCTTTTGAACTCGATGTAGCGCATCGGGATCGAGACTATTCAAACGCGCCTCGTCGATGCGGAACAGGCCGTCGATATTGCGTTCGCCCTCAGGGCCTTGCACCTTCAGCGGCCATGGCTGGAACAGGTCTTCGGCGGCCAGTGCGGCGCAGACCCGCTGGGTCACGGCGCGGTTGTTGTGGATCTGTTGCAGGAAATTAAGTGCGTCTTTGACCGGTTTGGCTGCTTCGCCCGTGTCGTCGAAAAACTGCTGGTCAAATTCGTCGCCCGCGCCGACCAGACCGTTGTCCATATCCACGCATAGATGCATACCATCGCCGCCTCCCTGCGCCAGTGCGAAGGGATAAGCACGATACACGGCGGGGATGTAAGGCGAAATCCATGTGCCGTTCACCACGAACAGGTTAAGGCCCGGTTCCAGCCCCTGCACGGCATGGGGGGCATAGGCGTCGTTCTGCTGAAGAAAGGCGATAGGCAGGCTCATGCAGGCCTTGGCCAGTTCCTGCACCACCAACGGGGCCACGGCATCCGTGGCGGCAAAAGCGAAACTGCTATAACGTCGCCACGACTGGGCAACAAAGTCAGATTTTGTGATTACTTCATATCGGGCCATGATATTGCCTTTCATTTCGTCTGGTCTTATCGTTTCTATTAAACAGAATTTCAACTCGTTAATCGGATCTTTCCAAGCGTCAAGACCAATTATACCACCGTGACCGGTAGCCAGCATTATATTTAAAACATGGTTGACTTAGTAGGAAAACTTCCTTCGATAACCATCTTGAGTGTTGAAGATCCGCCATAGGTAAAGACAAATCCAAAACCAGGCAAGCAAAGATCAAGACGATACTACCTGAACATAAAAATCCAAACCCATCATAAGGCCACTAAGGAGTATTAGACTATCCAAATTAAGGCGACCCTTTAAATATTTTCGTCTAATCTAAAGCTAAAGCCTAGGCAGACAGGTGCATACCATAACTTGGGCGTAAGGGTTATTGCTGGAGGTATGGTTCACGCAGCGCTTCAGTTTTTAAAACCGCACTAGAAGCAAATCCTGATAGCGCTCAGTTTTAAGTCAGGATCGTTGATACGTTGATTAAGCGAAAAAAGTGAAATGTTAAAGAAGGTACGCTAAAAAATGCCAAGAGCAAGAGGCTAAGAGGTGATGGCTTCGCTAAACTTTTTTTAAAGGCTGTATGAAGCAAAGCAAACAATACTCGTCAGGAAATACAATGAAGGTTACAACAGAGAAAAACCAAGAAAGCGCACTAGATCTCGCTCTTCAGCTCAAAGACGCTGGTAAGTTCAGCCAGGCAATTGATTTACTGAAGGACGAAGTACATCGCTTACCTGAAAACGCTAGTATGCTCGCATTACTATCGCAGTGCTATCTACTAAAGGATCAGGTGGAGGCAGCCAAACATTTTCTTAAAAAAGCGAAGGACATTGACGCTAACAACGCCTCAGTAGGATGGAACACTGCCCGGCTTCTACTAAAAGAAAACAAACCCTCAGAAGCTCTACATATCGCCAGGGAGATTAGTCAAAAATACCCAGATGATGTTGAGGGAATGGGAGTTTTTGGAGCTTGCCTTAGCGTAAATGGTGAGATCGTCGATAGCATAAGGGTTTTAAATAGAGCAATAGAATTGAACCCTAATTATGCTGAAGCATTTATTGCCAGAGGCTTAGTAAGACTAAGCCAAGACCATAAGTTTGAGGCGTTAGCCGACCTGGAACGAGCGCACAGGTTAAAACCTCATATAAATAAAATATGGAGTTTAGTTATTTCGCTAAAAATAGAAGCACAAAAGCACTCTGATGCAATTTTGCTTTTAACGGATATGATCAAAATTGACCCCAAAGGTGAGAGCCGGCTCGTCATTCTAGCCTTATGCTACCATCATTTAAGAGATTTTGAATCTGCGATTGATGCCTACAAAAAAGCTCTCGCCATTAAACCTGATTACGCTGAAGCTCATTATAATATGGGCAATACACTCAAAGTACTCGGCATGCAGGAAGCGGCGATACAGGCTTATACCAAAGCCATAGCCACTAAGCCTGATTACGCTGAAGCCTATTACAACATGAGCAATGTTTTCAAGGAACAAGGTAAGTTCGAACAAGCAAGAGAGGGTTACATCAAGACCCTAGCTATAAAGCCTGAGTACGCTGGTGTCCACAACAACTTGGGAATTACTCTCAAAGAGCAAGGTAAGATCGATGAAGCGATAGCGGCAATTAATACAGAAATCTGGATAAATCCCGATAATGCTGCATCCTACAACAACATGGGCAATGCTTTCTGAGAGCAAGGTAAACTTGAAGAAGCGATAGTTGCTTACACTAAAGCACTAGCCAAAAAGCCCGATGATCCCGAGGCTATAGAAAACTCTTTTGATCTTGCAATTCAATTATTACCGGTTATTGCAAATTATGGTTACGATTTTAAAAACATTTATGCAGGCCAGGATTCTGCGGTCGTCCTTAGGCCTAAGTACCAAATTCTTAGCGCAATTAAAGCATATCTAGAAGCAGACTTTAGTAAAGCGAAACTTCACAATCAAAATTTCAAAAACTGTGATCAAGTAATTCGAGAAAAATTAAGCATGAAGAATAAAATATTCTGTGGTGCATACAGTATTTTTCTTGGAAAAATGCTAGAAACAAAAGCAGAAACTGTTCTGACCTTAGGAATGGACAAAAAACTTTTTCACTTTGGCGAAAGTCACTGCTTAAGTTATGCTCATCAGAGTATAGCTTTAGCTGGATCTTACTTTCAAATTGAACCACGAATAACATTTGGTGCTAAAGCATTCCATTTCTCTCAGAATAGGCAGAATAGTTATAAGGCTATTACAGCGACTAATTTTAAATCACTACCAAGCGGATCTAAGATTTTCTTATCTTATGGTGAAATTGACTGTCGTCCAAGTGAAGGTTTCATATCTGCAGCGAGAAAACTTAAAAAACCAATCGAACAGCTCGTCGATAATACTGTTGTGGGCTACGTCCGATGGTTTTTTGAACAGAACAAGGCCCGACATCACTACTTATACTTTATAAATGTTCCTGCGCCGGTTTACGACAAAATGATTACGACTGAATTAAATTCAGAGTTAGTAAGAACCATTGAGCTATTCAACACTGCACTCAAAAAGCATTCACGGCAACATGGCTTCGATACGATAGATGTGCATCGCTTCACTGTTGGACATGATGGATTTTAAAATGCCATTTTTCACATAGACAATCATCATCTTGGACCAACTGCTCTATCCGAAATAGAACGACAGCTCACCTGATTTTCCCAGTAATGCTACCCGTCAGCACTTATTGAACTATTGGCTCCGCTGCATAAAACTAGTGTTGGTTTGTCGTAACATCAGAAGAAACGGTGCCTAGACAAACAACGAAGAGCATTGGCTAACAGACGGCTAAAATACAAAAAAGCCCTGCCAGTAGGCAGGGCTCTATCACTTAGTTAGCTCAGATATCAGATGAAGTCAGCAAGGTTGGCTGCCGTCAGGGTTGTCGCATCGCTAACCCCTTCGAGAGTTGCAATCAATGTAACAGTATCAGTAGCAACGATTGTACCAATATCACCGGTAGCTGTACCGCCATTGATTACGTGGAAAATAAATGTATCCACGCCGTTATCTGCAGCGATATACATTTGGTCAGTTACAGCACCCGCACCGGTTGTAGTGACGATGTCTGCGAAAACGTTAGCACCGCCGATAGTGGTGACTAGCGCTGCTTCTGTACCAGCAGTGACGTTCGCACCAAGTGTTACGAAGCCCAGATTGTTCTCATCACCAGTCACAGCAGCAGTTGCGGTTGCAAAAGCAGCAACAGTAGCGAAAGATCCAAAACTCGTAAGCGTAGCTGTCCCAAGACCCGATGTGTCGTTCGTTACGAAGTCAATAACGTCACCACCAGCGCCAACGGTGAAGTCTGTTATAACGTTCGCATCGTCAGCCTCATCACCTTGGAAGGTAACAGTATCACTACCGGTACCGGTGGTGATTGTATCAGCCTCATCGGTCGATACATAAGTGTCATTACCCGCACCGAGATCAACAGTTACTGTCTCTGCAGCTTCGTTCTTGGTCATTGTTACAACATCATTGCCATCACCCATCGTAATGGTAAGTGCAGTCGCCGCATCAGAAATCGAAACCGCAACACCACCATCAGCAGCAGTGAAGTCGAACGTATCACCAATCAACAAGTCGACGTCAGTTATGATAACTTCACCATCGGCAATCACGACAAGGTCTGTCATGTGATCACCTTCAATTTCTGCGATCGTCAACTCGTCGGCTGCTGCCGTTCCGATATCTGTCGCTGTGACGGTAAGAGCTTCGATTCGATCGATGTCAATCTTGCCAATCGTAATGTCGTCTGCATCAACACCACCATTGTTCACTAGGAAAGACGCTGCTGCCTGAGTCGTTGTAGTATCATAGTCGATCACAACTTCGTCAAACAGCAGATCCGCATTTGCAGTGCCAGCACCAAGGAAAGAGAACGCGATAATCGATGTCGCAACGTCTGTCAGTGTTATCGTCTCCGTAGCAGCAGCACCACTGTCGAACCGAACGGTGCTGAAGGACAGGTTATCCATGTTCAACGCGCCGCTCGTGGTTACGTTGTCCAGGCGAAGCGTCTCAACGTTGCTGATGCTGTGGTCGGCAGTGCCGGCGGTGAGCGATGTGAGATCAACGCGGAGGGTATCAGCGCCTGCACCACCATCAATGGTATCGTTTGATGTCAGGGTGACGCCCATGTCGATTACATCTGCAGCAGAACCACCAGTGATTGTGATGTTCGATACACCGGCCAAAATGGTCTGCGCACCAGTTGATGCAGCGGCATTATAAGCGGTTGTTGCTGTACCAAGAGCCGGGGTCAGAGTAACCGCACCAGCGCCTGTGACAGTATAAGTCACCACGCCTGTAGCAGTCAGTGTTGTTGCAACAGTAAGGGCAGCACCAGCATCAATATTTACCGCTGTAGTCGCAGCATCAAGTACCAGATCTGCGAACGCGGATGCGCCGTTCACGTCCAGCGTGATCGTCTCAACCGCGCCTGAAAGCTCCAAGTCGGCACCTGCAGTGACGCTTGTAAATGCAATCGTATGAGCATCAGCTGTGCCGGTCACGTTGGTTGCATTGTAGGTATACGTCGAGTCCATTGCGGCGCCACCGTTTACGATCGTAACCGTGTCGGTTGTGCGTACGTCTGTAAAGTTCGAAGCGCCAAGCACTGTCATGCTGAAGTTCGTTGCGGAACCAGCGTCATCGAAATCCAAAGCGCCGCCGGCTGTCGCCATGTAGACGAAGTTTTCAATGTTGGTCACAGAAGCGGCTGTCAGAGCTGTCGACACTGCGTTTGCAGTGGTGTTGATCACGGTCAGCGTATCAGTACCAGCGCCGCCGTCGACAACATCGAGCAATCCAAGCGTGTTGAGTGTCGCAGTCGCGTCCATTTGACCTACGAAGCTGTCGTCACCTGCTCCGCCAGTTACAGCGTCGACACCCGTTGTGAGCGTGAAGGTTTGGCCAGCTGGCGTCACCGGTGTTGTTGGCGTTGTTGGCGTAGCTGCCGTGGTGGTGTTGTCGTCATTACATGCAGCCAGCGAGAGGGCCATCAATGTCAGACCAGCGCCCTTTGCAGTGCGCTGCGTTGTTTTCGCTTCCCAAGCTTTCATCAGCTTGGCAACAGCGGCATTCTTTGGCGTGGTTGCGGTCGCATCCACGGGCACCAGACGTTGTACATCATCCGTGATGAAGTCTGTTGAAACGATCTTGTTCATTTTTGGTCCTTTTTTACCGATGTTGTTAAGGGCTTCGCAAACTCGCCCCCAATCGCGTATCGGTTTAGATGCAAAAATGGGGGACATCTTTACCTTTATTTATAAACACTTTTTGGCGTTGATGGCCTGGCATTGGGTCTTGCCGCGCACCGCAGCACGGGCCGCAGGGCAGCATGGAGCCCTGCGGCCCACCCTGCCCCAAAACCCCGAAAATAAGTTATTATTAACCGAAATTACCGCGCAGATCGCGTTAATCGCGCAGCGCCAGTTCCTGTATCTTTGCCACCGGCTGCCAGATATATTCCAGCACCGTCCGCTTGCCTGAAAGCACGTCGACGGTGGCTGTCATACCGGGGATAAGTGTCACAATTTCGCCACTATCTACGCGCAATTCACCCTCGATTGCGACCTCGACCAGATAGCTGCTGGCGGCATTGGGGTTCTGCTCGTCCGCAACCGCATCGGGGCTGATCTCGATCACCCGCCCCGCAACAGAGCCGTATTTCGACGAATCATAAGCCGAAAGCCTGATCCGCACATCATCATCCAACCGGATGCGCGAAATATCCTGCGGCATGATCCGGGCCTCGACGACCAGGGCTTCACCGGTCGGGACCAGTTCCAACATCACGTCACCGGTCGCGACAAAACCGCCGGGGGTGCGGAAATTCAGGCGGCTGACGATCCCTTCCATCGGGGCGCGGATGATGGTCCGGCTGACCCGTTCTTCCAATTTGGGCAAGGCCTCGCGCAGTTCGCTTTGCTCGGCGACGACATCGTTCAGTTCGTCCATGGCACGCAGGGTATAATTATCGCGGGCGTTCGCGATCTCGGCCTCGAGTTCGGCCATGCCTGACCCAGCCTGCGCGATGGATACCGCCGCGCGTTCGCCATCGCCGCGCGCCTGTTCCATCTGCCGACGCAGTTCAAGCAAGCGCGTCGCAGGTACGATATTGTCGCGCACCAGCGGCTCGACCAATTCGATTTCCTCTTGCAACAGCGCCACCGTACGTTCGGCGGTGCCAGATACATTCTGGGCCGCAACCAGATCTTGCGACCGCTGTTGCAGCCGTTGTTCCAGGACCGCGATCCGCCCGGCAAGTTCGGCCCGGCGCGCGGCGAACAGGGATTGTTCGGTCAATGTGACAAGCGGCGACATCGCGCTGACATGGTTGGGCGGGTCAAATTCAGTCCCTTCAATCTCGGCACGCAGCCGGGATTCCTTGACATCCAGACCCGTCAGGCGCTGGTTCAGCCGGTTCAGTTCGCTGCTTGAATCAATAGGATCGATTTCAAACAGAATTTCATCGGCCGCGACAATCGTGTTCTCGGACACAAAGCGACGTAGAATAACGCCCCCTTCTGCAGCTTGAACGAGTTGGTTTTGGACAGATGAAATCACACGGCCTTCGCCGCGCGTGACATTGTCGATTTCAGCCCAGTTTGCCCAGACGCCGATGGAAACGACCAGCACGACAATCGTCGCCAAGATCGTTGATCCTGACAGCCCTTCGCGGCCAGCCATATCGCGCGATAGTGCTTTGAAGTTGATTGATGACATCTAATGCATCCCGCCTGTGCTATGATCTAATTCTGTCGGGTGTCGTGTCGGCAACAATACTGCCCCGATCAACAACCAAAACACGGTCAGCCAATTCAAGAAGCGAATTACGATGCGTCACCATGATAACGGTCCGGTTTCCGGACCACCGCTTTAACCGCTCAACCACGCCTTTTTCGGTGACGGTATCCATGGAACTGGTTGGTTCGTCCAGCACCACTACTGCCGGATCATGCAACAATGCGCGCGCCAGATTGATCGATTGGCGTTGACCACCTGAAAGCCCTTCGCCGCGTTCCTTCAATTCCATCTCATAGCCGCGTGGGTCACTTGCGACAAAATCATCGACACCAGATATTTTTGCGATCTCCAGAATATGCGCATCGTCATATTCGTAAAAACCCATCTGGAGATTTTCCTTGATAGTGCCTGAAAACAGCCACGTGTCTTGGAGCATGATGCCAAGGTTGCGGCGAAGATCGGATTTATCAATTTGCCGGATATCGACACCATCAATTAGCACCGCGCCTTCACTGGGCACAATCAAGCCAGAAATCAGCCGTGACACGGTCGATTTGCCGGACCCCATCCGTCCAACAATCGCCACCTTTTCGCCCGCTTCAATTTTCAGCGACAGGTTCTTGATGATCGGGTTATTCGACCCCGGGAAGGAATAGCTGACATCGCGCAGCTCCACACTGCCGGACATCTTGGGACGGCTTAGGCGTTGCACCGTGTCGTCAGGATCGTCTTTGCTTGGCGCCATGACGCTGGAAAGCGAACGGTATGCTTCCAAAGCGCCATTCGCGCGCGACATCGCGGCCGCCAGTTGAGACAATGGCGCGAGCGTCCGGCCACCCAAAATGACGGCCGCAATCATAGCCCCCATTGTGATTACGCCGTCCTGAATAAGAAACACGCCATAAAAAATCGTGGCAATCTGTGCGAATTGCTGGATAGACGCCGCCGAATTGATCGCAAACTGCGACAGCATTCTGCTTTTCAGTCCAAGCTCTGATTGCGCGTCGGCGGCTTCTTCGAACCGGCGGCGCATCAAGCGGCCGGATCCGGTCGCCTGCACGGTTTCCAACCCGTTCAGCGTTTCGACCAGAACGCTCTGCTTTGACATGTTGCTTTGCATGGCGTTCTTTGTGTTTAACGCCAGGAATGGCTGAATGACCAAGCCCGACAAGATCACCAACGGAACCGCAATCAGCGGAACGATTGCCAATGGTCCTGCGATCAGTGAAATGATCCAGATGAAGAAGAAAATAAACGGAATATCGACAACAGCAATCAAGGTCGCCGATGTAAAAAATTCGCGCAAAGTATCAAATTCTCTGACAATACTGGCCATTGCACCAGCTTTTTGTTTTCTATGATCCAGTTTCATATTCAGGATCTTGTCAAAGATCAGCCGCAACATCCGCGAGTCAGCCCGTTTTCCCGCGCGATCCACGAACTGCGATCGGAGCGTTTTGATAATAAAATCAAAACCAAGCGCCAGCATGACGCCAATTGTCAACGCAATCAAAGATTCAATCGCCTCGTTTGGAACAACGCGATCATAGACAACCATGATGAAAAGGGATGTCGACAGGCCAAGAAAGTTTGTCAGTGCAGCCGCGATGATCACCTGCCCATAAAGCCATTTACCCTGCAAGAATGACCCAAAAAACCAGTCGTTCTTGCCTTTTGGCTTTACGCTAACATGCATTTTTCGACACAATACGAAATGCGGCTGCAACAGACCGGCACGGTCAGCTTTTTGGACACGTTCAACCGTCTGGCTTATGTCTTTATTAAAGCGGACGATTTCAATCGTGCCGTCTTTTTCCACGGAAGTGATCACAACAGCCTGGTCGCCATACGTGAATCCGATCGCCGGGCAATGATTTTCCTTCAACGCAGAAACCGCCATTTCACCAAAGTTCGCTTCGAAATTCAGATGTTGAAATGCAGAGACTGCTGCCCGAGGGCCAAAAACGTCGCTTGATAGTTCTGCCAGATCGCGGACCGCGGCAGTTGAAAAACTAAACCCTGTTTTCGAAAGAATGAACTTAACCGCAAGAATTAACGACATTTCATCGAAGGTTTCTGCCGTTTCAACATCAGGGGCGCCGGCTACTTCTGGCGTAGCTGTGCCATTTCTATGCGATTCCGCATCGTGATCGGCTTGATCAGCATCGCCCGTTTCTTGTTGATTGGGTTTAAAACCTTGCATTCGAAAATTCTTTCTTTTGGTCTTGCTTCGTCGACTTCAGATTGCTGGAATTGCCCGGAAACTACCGTGGCAAGATTCTTCATGAATCCGCATCAAGCAAACCGATCTGGCGGGCCAATAGGCCCAAGCGCGCACCGGTGGTGAGAAAGAGAATTTCCCGCTCGGCCCGCATCGTAACGAGCTGATCGCGCACACGATATAGCTGGATCTCAGCGTCAATGAGCTGGCTCAGACCTGTTTGACCAGTGGCAAGTTGCGACTGTAATGTTTCGATCCGTTCTGCGGCCAGTGCTTCACGCTGCGTCACGACCGGCAAGCTACGCTCAATTGCATCAAGCCGTGCAACTGAAATGTTCATTTCAGTTTCGAAAGCTTGTTTGCTTGCTGTGAATTGTGCCTCTGATCGTTGCATTTGGGCCGTTGCGGATTCCAACTGCGATTGTCGGCGGCCGCCATCGCCGATGACGTATTCCACGACCACGCCCAGCGATCCGTTGGCATCGTCTTGTTCATCGACCGGCGAACGCAGCCCGGCTTGCAGCCTGATGCGGGGTTCAAATCCTGCCTCGGCCCTTGCAACTGCGCTGCGCGCGACAATTAATTCTGCTGCGCTCAATTGCAATTCTGGCGCCTGTCTTGGGGCGGCTACTGCCGCCCTGATATCAGTAGCAGTGACCACATTTTCGGGCAGCCGTAACCGAGCCGGGGACGTGTTGAATAATCTCTCAAATCTTAATTCTGCATCTTGAAGGTCAGCCTCAATATTAAGGTCGACCATTTCAAACTCTAAACGCTCGCGCGTCGCGCTATCGACAACGGAGCGATCAACCATTCCATTTGCAGCCATACGTTCAATTTGGCCAACAAGTTCATTCAACTTTGTCAGGCGTGAGGCCAGTAATTCCGCGCGAGATTGATGCTTCCACACGTCAACCCATGCCTGCGATGCACGAGATGCGACATCATTGCCGCGAACCATACGGTCGGCTTCGGCAATCAAAACCTCGGCGTTCGCCCGGTTGACGTTAGCCGTCGTTTCGCCGCCATCATAAATGAGTTGTGATAAATTGACTCCGGCAATAGCGCCCTTCTCTACATCACCGTTATTGCTGGATGCATCCTGAATCAGGCCGGCATTGAGGCTGCTTGATATCTGGGGGCGTGTGCCGCTTGATGCGACATCTACCTGGGCTTTCGCAGCTATTTCAGCCGCCAAAGCAGCACGGTACAATTCGTTCTGCGATACTGCCACAAGAAGCGCGGCCTCGAACTGGGCAAATGGCAGCGGATCGGCATCCGCCACATCCACGTCGTGAGTGTCCATCAAAATTTGTTCATCAATCGCGACGCGCATCGTCGCGATGTCATCGGGCGATTGCCCACAACTGGCCAAAGCTGTCGAAACCAGCAAGGCATTCAGCAAGTTCAGCCTGTAACTATAAAAATGCATTCGAGATACGCCCCGCTGTGGATTTTCTGACTTTACTTCGAGGTTCAATTTATTAAAGCTGATCATTTTTCATCTCTTGGGGCGAATTGGTTTATCTTGATATGGAAATTTTGAAAGTAATCTTTCAATTCTTCAGTTACCTTATCACTCAATGTCAGCATCCGGCGGCTCTTCTTTTCGCCCTGCCGCGATATTATCGTTCCCTCAGCAACACGGTCCTTGATAAAATTCCGAACTGTTACGCGGTTGACTTGCATTGTAGCAATGTTGTCGAGATAATCCCCTATCCCGATTTCCTGGTTATTCTCGTTGATTGCAATTAAGCCCGCATTCCCCAAGTAAATCTGTGATTTCGCTGTCCTGAACTAGTTATTTCCTATATAAATCATAGTGTTGATGGCTGCG
>Ga0222707_1000350_pt1 | contig 14550 bp, 15 predicted proteins | sample AntAcemetage1574_FD_179831 | JGI IMG/M metagenome (GOLD analysis project Ga0222707, IMG submission 179831) | Saline water microbial communities from Ace Lake, Antarctica - #1574 | ecosystem: Environmental > Aquatic > Non-marine Saline and Alkaline > Saline | place: Antarctica: Ace Lake...
TCTTGGAAGAGATTTTTGATCCAACTGTGAGCTTTGATGATTTGAGTTGGATCGCAAAGCAATGGGATGGTCCGGTTGTTGTCAAAGGTATTCAAACGGTGGAGAATGCTGTCCAGAGCGTGAAGGCCGGCGCCACTGCGATTCAGCTTTCAAACCACGGAGGTCGGCAACCTGATCGAGCGCCAGTCCCATTTGAGATCCTCCCGCAGGCGGTCAAGGAGATTGGTGACACCGAAGTTTACCTAGACACGGGCATCACTCACGGGGCGGACATCGTTGCATCATTTGCTGCTGGAGCCAAGTTCACGTTTATCGGTCGCGCCTACCTTTATGGACTCATGGCTGGAGGTCGCCCCGGTGTTGACAAGGCAATCAACATTCTTGAAGGCCAGATAGCTCGCACGATGCGTTTGTTAGGAGCGAATCAAATATCGGAGTTGGAGCCTTCTCGCCTTGCACATCTAAGTAACCTCGTTTCAAATTCCAAATCTAGAAAATAGTCAACCGAGCTAAATCCCGCCGCTTTAGTATTGCGAGTGTGCTTTCGGCACGCAGGCCTGGTAGTTTTTCGAGTTGATAAAGATGGGTTCTCAAAAGATGAAAGTTGAGGGTTATAACTCAGCCGGCCTTGCCAGAATTGAGCCTGGAAATTTGACCTTCAAGCAGCTTGAAATAAGTTGGAAGCCCTTAGCTCTTTCGAGAAGCGTTTTTGCCTTCGTGGATAGCACTCATAGTTGGTCCAAATCGCTGGCGGGATGACTCAATATGTTGGCGCATCAGCTCTTCAGCTTGATTGGATTTTCCGGCAATTATTGCTTCAGTAATCGCCTCATGCTCCTTGAAGGCAAGAAAGCCACCGGAGGGTTGGTAGTAAAGCTTGAATATTTCGCTAACCAACTCAGCCTCTTCTCGGTTTTCGTTCATAAAACTCTTCAGGACTTGATATAAGCGGAACAGGTGCAGGTGGCAGTGAGTCCTTACAAAAGCGTTTCGCAGTTCACCGTTACCAGAAATAGTCGCGACCAGTTCGTGAAACCTTGCGTCATGATCACTCATCGCGGCGTATGCATCGTCTAGGTTCAGTTCTCCAGCCGCTTTCCCCTCTAGAAGTTCACCCCTAAGGGCCTTGATGTCGGCTTCCGATCTATGCTGCGCGGCTGCCGCGGCAGCCCAAGGCTCTATGAGTGCGCGAAATCTAAATAAATCATCGAGTTGTTCTACGCTTAGCAACTTAGTTGCCGCGTATCCCTTGAGGGGAACTTTCAAAACCAAGTCTTCGGACTCGAGCCTCGCCAGCGCTTCGCGGACCGGTGTCTGCGATACGTCTAAGTGCCGGGCGAGCCCATCAATTTTGATTCTTTCCCCTGGCGCAATATCGTGAGTGAGCACCATGAGCCTAATGGTTTCGTATGTTTCATCGCCAAGTATCATGCGTTGAGGGCGGATAGATTTTTTGGCGTATGGTTGACGGACAGTCATTCTTCTCCTAGCAAGCGAAAATACTATATCCTAAGTTTACTTCACTGGGAACCTTATGCGCTCAACCGGGTAGTGGTTTGAAATCTAGACCTTGAGCCTCAAGGTTGCCATCCCTCCATCGACAGCTAAGGATATTCCAGTCGTTGATCCTTGCAGTGGTGAGGCAAGAAAACACACTGCCTGAGCGACTTCATCGGGTGTGATGAGCCTACGAATGGGCTGCCTGGCAGTTAGGGAGGCTCTCTCCGCCTCAGGGTCATCAGCCGTTTGAAGGAGCCTTTGAACCCAGGGGGTGTCTGCGGTGCCAGGGTTGATGCAGTTGACTCGTATTTTGTCCCCCACGTGGTCAGCTGCCATGGCGAGCGTCAAGGAGTAAACAGCCCCCTTGCTCGCGCTATAGACGGCCCGAGATGGCAATCCGACAGTTGCAGCAATAGAACCCATGTTCACAATCGATGCATGGTTGCTTTTGCGTAGTAAGGGAAGGGCGGCGGAGGACACCTGGGCAGTGCCAACTACGTTTACTCGGTAAACCTGATCCCACTCAGCTAAGGTCGCCTGTTCGATTGATCCAGTAGCTCCGATTCCCGCATTGTTCACGACAATGTCCAGCTGGCTTGTGTGTTTAGCAAGTTCGGAAAATGCAGCTGAAACCGAACCAGACTCAGACACGTCACATTGAATCCATGTTGCGACTTCGCCAAGTTCCCCTTGTTCCAGATCAAGCCCAAAGACCCTAGCACCCCGACTCTTCAAGAGTTTTGCGGTGGCCAAGCCTATCCCTGAGCCACTGCCGGTAACTATTGCGACCAGTCCTTCAAATTCAGCTGCCATGGCCTTGACTCCAGTTCTTGATGCTCATCACGTAAGGGCAATATCGCCTAGCCCAAAATCTATTTACTGTAGGATACACGATTTTAGAGTCTGTCTGCAAGGAAAAGTGTTCAGATAGAAATCGTTGCTCCGGGATTTGAGAATCTGGCAAAATTAGCTGAGTTACAGTCTTGACGAGGGTTTCTCTTTTGAGGATTATCCCGTGTGACTGCTCGCGAGCCGTCCCTCATCAAATTATCTATTCGGGTAACAACGTAGGTCTGTCGCTTTTTCCTGGACTTTGCAACCATACAGAAAATAGCTTCTCAAAAACCTGGCGCGTAAATGTTGATTAGCTGAAATCTATCCAGCGTTTGATACTTTCTGCTCCGCTACGCCGAGCCCTTCGATTGTAAGACGCATTACATCGCCAGCTTTGAGGTAGAGCTCGGGCTTGTGCCCCATCCCGACTCCGGGAGGGGTTCCGGTATTGATCAAGTCGCCAGGCTCTAACACCATGAATTGGCTGAGATAGTAAATTAGAAACTCTGGAGTGAAAACCATCTGCTTGGTCGAACTGTTTTGTTTCAGTTCACCATTCAAGCTTAGGGTCATTCCAAGGTTCGAAGGGTCCGTGATTTCGTCTTTGGTTGCAAGCCAGGGGCCAGCAGGGTTGAAAGTCTCCGAGCTTTTACCTTTAGACCACTGACCTTGGCGCTCTAGCTGAAACTCTCGTTCACTTACATCGTTGACTAGGACGTAGCCGGCAATGAATCCTTTAGCAGCCTCCGGACTTTCGACGTACCTTGCCCGCTTAGAAACCACAACACCCAGTTCAACCTCCCAGTCGGTCTTTTGGGATTTGCGTGGAATCAATACCGTGTCATTTGGGCCGATGAGAGTGTTTGGACTCTTGGTGAAAATGATAGGTTCTGGTGGAACCTGGGCACCAGTTTCTTCGGCGTGATCGCGGTAATTCAATCCGATGCAGATGATCTGATGCGGCCTTGCAAAAGGCGCACCAATTCTTTGCCCAGCGATTTCGAGGACCTGCCCGGCGGCAATTCGTTTTTCAACCTCTGCTGCAATTCGCTCAATACCGTCTGAGCCAAAAAACTTTTCATTGAAATCTGGCGTCAGGTTGAAGACATCAACGTACTTATCCTCACCGACAGCTACCGCCGGCCTCTCTTCACCGGGGTTCCCTATTCGCATTAGTCGCAATTTTCATACCTCTTCTCAGATTCTTCCTAAATCCTATACGAAATGGCATGCGGTCGTTACTCCTCTTCCTTCCTGATTCTTGGATAACTAGCCATAATTCAGGCACCATTGACCAGGTATTAAAAAAGATGAAGAGCTACCGCCGGACAATGGGTGACTCTTTATAAAAAAAGGCTCCTCTTTCCAAACTAAATTAAGCATGGGGCTCAGTTGTGGATGAAAGAACGACCACTGCATGAGCCAGCAGGTGTTTGGCCTCAACCGGCTATCTGATCTGCCGGAACTGAGGGTTAGGGCCAAAGAAGTGCTGACCGGACTGAGTAATGGTTCGATCTAGTTTGCGCTGAGCTTCAGCAAAAACTGTCCAGCACCCGGCGTTATTTCGGTCGAAAATTTCGTGGTTGGGGAGAGTCTTGCGAGTCGTGCTAATAACCACTCCGATGCCTGTTCGGCATCATCTTTGGTTGAGCAGCGGCCGACTGCCTCGCGGCCACCTTTTTTGGCAAGGCGCTCAACTGACTCAAATATTGGGGCTGGGTCAAATACAAAGAGATCTTTTGACCACGGGACAACAGGAGCGATCTTGCCTCGCATTGTGTTGCAGGATCTATGGGCTAGCCGCTCGATAGTCGGGGTTCCTTTTTTGGCCTTTGAGGCTGCGTAGCTGTCGGCACTTGGTCCTTGATCCGAATTCACTGAGCCGTCTGGGTCTACCTGTTCATCGCATAGCCAACAGCGCCAGTTATCTCTTTGACCTATTTCATTTAGATTGCTCATCGTTACCGTCCTCATGATGAACTTTAGCCAGGCAAAGAGTTTGATGAGGGCACAACTACCGAGTAGCTATGGGTGGCGTCGAAATTTAATCAGTTTTCTGTTGTTTTACTGAATCGGAGCAAATGCGATTGGATTCAGAAGATTGAGAAAAAGCGAGATGAATTGCTTCTGTTAAAGCTGAACGTTGAGGATGGTGCCAGATGCCAGTAATGCCGATGTTTCCATTGGGTCTAGTACTCATGCCCCACATGCCCCTTGATCTAAGAATCTTTGAAGAGCGTTACCTTGAGCTGCTGGGGGATTTACTGGGGGATGAAAACCCAGAGTTTGGCGTTGTGCTAAACGGCCGCGGTGAAGATGAGCAAGGCAAGGAAAAGCGCTTTGATCTTGGAACAGTGGCACTGGTCACAGACATTGGCACCACAGAAGAGTTCTATGGCTTGCAGTCAATTGGGGGTGCGCGTTTCCGCGTAAACGCCTGGCTCCCGGATGACCCTTACCCAATAGCCGATATTGACTTCTTGCCCTACCTGGTTTGGGATGAAGGCTTGGCACCGCTTCTTATAGAGCTCGAGGGCAAGATGACCATCGATAAAGTTAGGCATTACTTTGATCACCGTGGCTTTTTGGCTCCAATTATTGAAGATTTGAACAGAGCCCTAGGCCAGCTAGCGGCAAAGGGCATCGCGGTTTCAGACACCCAGGTTATGTTTGCAACCCATTCGATTCCAGAATCAATGACTGAATCTAGTGGTCCTCCCGGGGTTCGTGAAGGATTTGAAAAGCCGGGAGGCACTTATGCCGCGCAACACCTGGCGGCTGCTACCTTGGCGATGGCTGGGCTTGTTACCCAGGATGACTTGCCGAGCTGGGAGCTGGTTTACCAGTCTCGTAGCGGTGCACCGAGCACGCCCTGGCTCGAACCAGACGTAAACGATGCAATTCGAACTGCCAAGGCCGCCGGCAAAAAGGCTATCGTCATTGTTCCAATTGGCTTTGTTAGTGATCATGTTGAAGTGATTTGGGATTTGGATAACGAGGCAAAAGAAACCTCTGAAGAGCTTGGCCTTGAGTTCGAGCGCGTAGCGACGGCCGGCACCCATGTGGCCTTTGTTGAGGGCATTGTCGATCTAATAAAGGAGCGTACTGCCGGCCTGCCGGCCAAGGCGCTCTCTCCGCTGGGTCCATGGCCGGGCTTTTGCCGGCCTGACTGTTGCCCCAACCTGCGCAAAGAGCTTCCGGTTATCGCAGAGGGTTAGAAAGGGGCGCCTACTCGCAAGTTACCGGTTTTTTGGTCAAGGCAAGTGGTCAAAAGATCAGCCAAGCCATTTTTGGGCTGTCAGATCGGTCGGACTGTTGCGATTTTGGTGGCATATGGTTGGACTAAAGCAGGTCAGGACGGCAGGGCTCGTTTTCTTCGGGAAGTGACTGAAGCGAGGCCCAATTGAATCCAAGTTCGTTGCAGTGTCGGTTACTTCTTGCCCCTTGCCTTGAGCAATAGCCCTATAAAGATGCCATCCAATACCAACAGAACAAGCATCGCTGGAATTGTGGTCGCCAAGACAAATATGTTGTTGTCTCGTGCAGCAAATACGGCAAAGGGAACCAGGGCCACAAGGACAAAAGTGAAAACTATAATCATGATGATTGGTGATGTTCTTGTGTTGCTCTTTCCAGAATTCGTCATTTTCATTCCTTCACGTTCACTGGGATGTACTTTGGGGGGAATTTAGCATGAAAAGTTGCCCGAAGTTCTAGCCGTCTTGGACTCAACTGACTCAACTGAGAAGTTCAGTGGTGAATACCCGAAGACTTTGGGATTCAGGGCCTAATTAGTTTCGCTGCCTGCTTTGCTGCTCCGAGGGCAACATACTCTTGAGGCTTGGGGAAGTTAATTTTGAAGTTAAAAATCTCACCGGCAATCTTTTGCACTGCTTTGTTGGCTGCCGCTCCGCCTACGAACGAAATGCTTTGGATAAGGTGACCGGCACCCGCTACTACAGAGGCTCCGTGAGCTAAACCCCCTAACATACCTTCGATGCACGCTCTTGCGAAGTTTTCTCGAGTGCCATTAGAAAGATTTATCCCCTCCACGCTAGCAGTCGCGTTCGGCAAATTCGGAGTTCGCTCACCTTCGAGATAGGGGACCACCCGCATGCCTCCTGAGTGCTTTTGAGCCTTGAGTGCCAATTCGCCAAACTCGTCAAGAGTGACTCCCAAGAGAGATGCCCCCCATTCGATCACTCTTGCTGCATTGAGAGTGCACACAAGAGGTAGAAACTGCCCATCGGCGTCGGCAAAGCCCGAGATCGTTCCAGATGAGTCGGCCGATGTTTTGCTTGATGAACCAAAGACTGTTCCGCTGGTTCCTATTGAAACGGCGAACATTCCAGGCTCAAGGTCAAGACCTCTGGCCGCCCCAGCGTTGTCTCCCATGCCAGCACCAATTCTTGCTCCGCCGGGGGCAAGCTCGAACTGGACGTTTGCCACCGACTCCTCCGCACCCAGCACGGTCGGCAAAATTGCCCTGTGACCTAGGCAATACTCAAAGACTTCATCTAGATAAACATTGTTTTTGGGATCGAAATAGCCAGTGCCGGAAGCGTCAGATCGGTCAGTAAAGATCTTCTTTATATCTGGGTAGTTCTCGGACAAGCGCCAACTTAGATAGTCGTGAGGCAGACAAACTGCAGCAACTTGCTTGGCAATTTGAGGCTCATTTTGCTTTACCCAAAGCACCTTTGTCGCGGTGAATGATGCCACCGGCACCGACCCGGTGAGCTCGGCTAAAGACTCTGCCCCGAAGTGTTCGACGAGTTCCGCTGCTTGCGGGCCACTGCGGACGTCATTCCAGAGCAAAGCCGGACGTAGCACTCGGCCCATGTCGTCCAACAGCACCATTCCGTGCTGTTGACCTGCAATGGAAATAGCCAAAACGTCGACAAAGCCACCGGCATTCTCGATTGCGCTCAGAAGGGCCTTCCACCAATCCTCGGGGTCAACTTCAGTTCCAACGGGGTGAGGAGCCCTTCCTTGTCTCACAACATCGCCAGTCGCAAGATCGTAAGCAATAACTTTGCAACTCTGGGTTGAGGAGTCGACTCCAAGTACTAGTTGGGGCACTGCTCCTACCTTGCTCCCATGAGATGACTGACAGCAAGCTGCTGCAGCTTCACGAAGCCAAAACCTTTTCCGTTGAAGTATGGCTCCGGATCAAACAGATCTTCAGCCCGAAGCTGAGCAATGCTCTCACCTGGGTTCAAAGTTGGCTTAGCAAGCGAGCCCCAGCCACTGTTCTGCATTGCCTGCTGAACTTCGGAATCCGCATGGAAATTCTCGGCTCGCTCCTTGAGCATCAAGTAAGTCTCGATGTTTGCCTTGGCAGACTCCCAAACGCCGTTATAGTCCTCGGTTCGAGATGGTTTGTAGTCGAAGTGCAAGGGGCCGTCATAGGCACGGGAACCATTTTTGCTGAACTCCAATAGGTAGACCAAAGAAAAGGCGTTTATAAGGTCGCCGTGGCCAAAGACTAAGTCCTGGTCGTATTTGATTCCACGCTGGCCGTTTAGGTCAATGTGAAAGAGCTTTCCCGCATTCAGCACCTGGGCAATTGAGGTGGTGAAATTTAGCCCTGCCATCTGTTCGTGGCCAACCTCGGGGTTGACGCCAACCAAACCCGGGTGGTCAAGAGTCTCAATGAATGCAAGCGCGTGCCCCACAGTTGGAAGAAGGATATCGCCTCGGGGTTCATTTGGTTTAGGTTCAATGGCAAAGCGCATGCTGTAACCCATGTCGATGACGTATTGAGTTAAAAGGTTGATTGCTTCGCGATATCGATCCAGGGCATCAGAGTAATTTTTTGAAAAATCGTACTCGCCCCCCTCACGACCTCCCCACATAACGAAAGTTTCCGCATTCATTTGTGCAGCCAGGTCAATGTTGCGGAGCACTTTTCTAAGCGCAAATCGCCTCACATCACGGTCGTTACTCGTGAATCCGCCATCTTTGAAAACTGGGTGTGAGAACAGATTGGTGGTTACCATTGGCACCTTCATACCGGTTTCCTCGCAAGCGGCGGTTAGTCTGGAAATTTGGCCATCACGGGTCTTGTCGTCTGCACCGAATGGAAAAAGATCGTCATCGTGGAAGGTCAGGCCATATGCACCAATCTCTTTAAGCCTGTGCACTGCCTCAACTACATCAAGTTCACTTCTTGTGGCGGATCCGAACGGATCCGATCCGGTCCACCCCACTGTCCAAAGACCGAATGTGAATTTGTCTTCCGCTGTTGCTTGGTACTTGCTCATGAATACTCCTTAGTTAGGCAGTCCGAATTTCAGGCATAAGCTCCAGCATAGTTTTACCGCTAGCTATTTACTATTCGTACTGCAATGACCGACTACGGATCAACCAGATAGCCCAGTCTCCGGCAAGGGGGACACGGTTTTGCTGAAACGCGCGTTTTTAGGCAGACCTCACTCCCCAGGTATAACTGAAGCTCTGCCCAGGTGAGAGGATCTTCAGTCCGGCACCAGTGTTAAAAGCATCGGCAGCGCAAGTTTGCGGCTCGATTGCAACGGCTCGCACGCGACTATCTGCCCAGTTATATGATTCTGTCGTGTACACCATCAGCCAATCAGCTCGCTTTTGCCAAACCTCAATGCTGAAGTCCTGCGTTCTGAGAACGGCAGCTACTTCGGCCATGCCAGAAAACTGTAGATCTATTGAAAGCGATTCAATCGAGGTCTGTATTCCTTCACCAAAGCCAAGTTGCGTCGCGGGAACCTCAGAAATAGGAAGCATGTCTGAGCCGTGAATTGCAGCCCTGTTGGCCCGAACCTCGAGAGTCGAGTTTGAATCGAAGACGAAGAACGGGTGAGTACCGAGCCCAACCGGTGCAGAAGCGTCTCCAGTGTTAGTTGCCGTTGTTTCAATTTCAAGACCGGCCTCAGAAATGCTGAAACTGATTGTAACTTCCATGTCCCAAGGGAACCCAGGTCTCGGCTCGAGATTGCTAACCAAGGTCAGCCGGTCAGGTTCCTGAGATTGGACCTTAGCTGGAAAATCGAACAGTAGCCCGTGGAGCGCGTTTCCATGATGCTCGTTAATCTCTGCCTGATATTCAACCCCTTCGAATGAGTAAGTCCCCGCCGCAATTCGGTTAGGCCAAGGGGCCAACATGACCCCGTGGTATGGATGGGCCTCTGCTGCTGGCTCTGGAATCACCGCATGGCCCTCCAAAATTAGAGACCGCAGTGCCGAACCACGGCAGTCAATACTCGCGCTGGACTTGCCAGCGGATATCGTCAAATACTCCATTGAAGAACATCCTTCACTTTGTCAAAATAGCCTCAGTCACCCTTGGCGGCGACTAAAAATTTTGAGCACAGGCACAAATACCTAAATCAGCAGGTATCCACTAAGCCGATTGCATTGCCGAAAGCGTAATCACATACCTTGGTGGGCGTTGCAAAGAATTGTAGGGGAGTATTCGATCGCAAACAGTAATAGCGGCGAATCATAAAATTTTGTGTGGCGGGAGATGGTGCCAAGTGAGACGGAGTGCCATAACGTTGCGGTTATCGACGAAGTTTCCAAAATAGTGATCGTGGCAGCAAGGCTTTTGGTGGAGCATTCTTACCGGACTAGAAAATCGCTTTTCGCAGCCTCAGTTATCACTCGGCAGGCGGGCTTGGGCAGAAAAATTTTCCCTTGCTAATTTTGAAATGTAACCCTGAAGGGCTCCTGTGTTTCTCCGTTAACTTTCCAGCGATACCAACGTTCTGCAGCTTCGGTGATTCGAACCTCAAGGCTCGGCGCCTTAAACCCAGACTTACAACTCCATACGTCCTTGCTGCCCCAGGGTTGAGTCGAAGCGGTTCCGTTTTCTAGCGTGACCCACTTACTCACACTCCACTGTTGCAAGCTTGAGGCGCTGATTCGACTCCAGCAAAAATCCCTGGGCCCAAGGGTTAACTGCCCAATGGTGCAAACCCAACTCCCGTTAATAGCTTTGCGTGATTGATCATATATGGGCTTGCAGTTTCCGCGATCTAGAACATTTAGGGTGTTACCTTCAACCCACACTTTCTGAGCCAAAATATTGATTCCCGTTGAATTAGTCCCAAGGTAATAAATGCCCTTTGGTCCATTTCTGTCTTTTGGTTTGGTGGGCATTCGGTGGCCGGATAGTCGATACGCGAACTCATCAGATCACAATTTTCCGGCACATGCTCGACACCCAAGTTGTGTAAGGCCTCATGTATCCAGACTTTGGAAAACACTCTTCCAAATTCTCTGGAACTGCTTCCGCAGCCCCCTTTTATTGCCACCAGCGAGAGCGTTCCGGAGACAACACCGCGACCACAAACACCTCCTGACTCTTGCACCGGTGCAAATAAAACATATAGTTTTCGCGAGGTCGTGGGCTGTTCAAACGAAGTGCCCACAAGCAAACTATCTAATTGGCCGCCCTGGGCCAGCAGGGTCTCTATCTTCCCCGAAGGCATGGCGCTTTTTATGAATCCGATGTCTATTTCACCCTTGGAGTTCATATCTAAGGGAAACTCCACCCCAATGGTTTTTTTCAGGAACTCATTTCCTTCGCGCAAAGAGGCAGAAATTATGCCGTTGATTTCTGCTCCGTCATCCGCCACATCAGCGGGGAGAAGGTAAATAGGCTTAATTTGAAAACCTGTGATGACGTCAGGAGAATCTATCCCGCTGTGGCTTCGCAAGCCAGAGTTTTGATCTTGGACGCGCGTCTTTATGGAAATGAGAACGCGGCCCTGGTATTGCTTAGCGCTGGAATTCTTGGACTGGAACCAGGTTGATAGAAACGGATTCAAGCTAGAGGCGTAGTCACACGCTGCTTTCGCTCTAATGCGAATTTTCAGTCGCTCCTTGCTGGATGCTTTCGGAGATGTAACTCCAGTGCAGATGTACTTATCCGCTTTTGAAAATTCCGCGACCCTTTTGAAGATACTTGCTTTATGACCTTCATTCAGTTGAGTTGAATTACCCTGAAACTTCGGCAGTCAAGACTGGTCCACGCTTCTTGGAGCATTTTGCGCGTTAGAGCTGGGTACAAAGAGGGCTGAGAGAAAAAACACCACAGTAGCCACTATCAAAAACTTTTTCAATGTACTCCAGTGTGCTCCGAGGCTTCAAGTTAAGCACAACTGGGAGAATCCGCAAGCGCTGACGAGTAAACGGCATGCAGGAATTCTCCAAAACTTGAACCGGACGGTATTTTCTGGGGATTTGAACAACGCAATGCACTTGTCCTTACTGGGTATTGAAGGCCTCTTCGGGTCCTCTTAGATCACTTTCGTCACACCAGCTGCACACGAAATGCTCACGAAAGTTCTTCTCGATTTTCCTTGTACGCAGATACATACTCACAGTCCTGCCTGTACCCGACTGCCCTGATTCATGTGTTCGAAGTCGCCAGCGCGCTCACTAAGCAAGAGGTAAAGTGAATAGTAGCCTCGCAGGAAGGATTCCCTCATGGGTTTTGGAGAAGCAGTCAAGTCTTTTTGGACCAACTACGCAAAGTTTAGAGGACGTGCTCGTCGATCCGAGTACTGGTTTATCTCACTCTTTCTCTTTCTCACCAACCTTGTAGCAGCAGTTGTTGATTTTGTGCTCTTGGGCAGTGACGCAGATCGTTTTGTCGCCAATGGCGGAGGCGGGTTGGTGGGCCTTATCTGGCTACTCGCGACAATCGTGCCAGCCATATCAGTTCTGGTTCGACGACTTCACGACACCAGCAGAAGTGGTTGGTGGGCACTAATTGGGTTTGTTCCTCTGGCTGGTGGCATCGTCTTAGTAGTTTTCACTGTCCAAAGTTCTCTCCCGGGCGAAAACACATATGGGCCATCACCGAAGGTCATTTCAGCGGAATAGAAGCAATGTTTGGCTGGGCTGACTGAATCAACCCGAGCATTGCTTATGGCGAAACTTTTTTCAAACGTAAGGGGTACTTGGCAGCGAAACCTTGGCAGGCGCAGCTGGATATCAAGTAAGAGTCGATCTCGATTTAGGAGCACCAACTAGAGGACCTTCCGTGGCTAAGTTGGTCGCCTGAGCGGATTCGTGCGTTTGCGCGGTTCCTCAGAAGTCGAAAAGGACTGTAAGCATTGATCTTCTATTTGGCGACCCAGTCGGTCCTCATTCGCTTGCTCGCGAGGCTTTCAAAACGGTCGGGAGGGGAAATGGGGACTACGAAGCCTTTCTCGATGAAGCCACACATTTCGCTTACATCCTCTGGCCGGTGAGGCAGTTTTATGAGCGCCAGCTCTGAAAATATTTTGTTCTACCGTTCGCTTGTCGGAGATTTTGCTGCTTGTCCTGCCCATCCATAACTTTGTACTTGGATTTCCTGGATAGAGATAAAGATGAGTTCAAGAAACACCACCTTATGAGCCGGCACGTGCATTGGCTTATTGGGTTCTCTGATCCACAAGAGCTTAGGGTTCAAGCTCAGGGAGTTCTGGAAGGATTAACCAGGGCATTGGTTTAGCTAGTTGAACTAGTTCGAAGGAGGAACTGATGGGAAAAAAGTCAGAACTCGAGTCGGTTTGGGATTACCCAAGACCTCCACGACTCGAAGAAGTCTCGCAGCACCTAAGTGTTCGCCATTCCGGCAAGACCATAGCCTCGACCAATGAGTCGGTTCGAGTGCTGGAGACCTCACACCCACCAACTTATTACTTAGCCATAAGTGACTTCGTACCTGGGTTACTTATTCAAAGACCTGACGAAACTTATTGCGAGTTCAAGGGTGTTGCCAGCTACTTTGATTTACTGATTGATGGTCGCCTTATTCCAAGGGCTGCATGGACCTATAAAAAACCAAATCGGGGCTTTGAAAAGCTTTTGGGCAAGATCGCGATTTACGCCTCGAAGGTTGATGAGTGTTACGTGGGTGAAGAGCTGGTTCAGTCCCAAGAGGGTGATTTCTATGGCGGCTGGATAACCTCCAACATAAAGGGACCCTTTAAAGGTGCCCAGGGAACCATGGGTTGGTGAACAAGAACTAGCTTTCAGCTGGCTGAAAGCAATTCAATTTACCGACTCAGAACAACTGGCTTTTTTCTGGCGGAGAATAGGGGATTCGAACCCCTGAGGGCTTGCACCCAACACGCTTTCCAAGCGTGCGCCATAGGCCACTAGGCGAATTCTCCAGAGCCCTGATTCTAGCTGCATTATTTGCGGTCTGGAAATTGGCTCTTTCTGGGTTTAGTATTGGAATCGACTCCTCGTGTGGCGTCACCTTGGCTAAATCCCCCAGGATCGAAAGATAGCAAGGGTAACTGAGCTCTGATGGGTGCACGGGGGGTCCTTTTTATTATCAGCATCTTGACAGTGCCCTGTCACCTCGGTATTGCTCTGGTAAGCCTAAGATTTGTAACCAATGGACGAACTATTTTTGCGCTTCGGTGACCTGCCACTTCACCCACTTGCAGTGCACTTCGCAGTGGTGCTATTGCCGCTTAGCGCGATTGTTTTTGTTGTTGCGGTTTGCTGGCCTAAATTTCGAGGCAAATTCCTTTTCAGCTCCCTTGTCGGGCTCGGTGTTTCATTGCCAGCTGTGTACATAGCCTCACAATCCGGCCAGGCGTTTCAAGAAGTAGTGGGCGACCCCGGTGTGCACGCGCAGCTGGGGGACTCGATGATGGCGCTTTCGGTTGGCATGTTCGCGGTGGCGGTTGTTTACTGGCTTGCCGTCAAGAGGAATTTGCCAAAGCCATTGATCTACGCACTTAGCTTCATTGGCATCTCAGTAGCCATCGCCGTGGTTGTGATGATCATTCTTATTGGTCACTCTGGCGCGGCGGCAACCTGGTCTTCAGTACTCAGCTAGGAAACGCTTGCAAGGCTGTGGAATTGTCCTTGCTTGTCTGCAGGCTCGGTTAGGCTTGGCGCGTGACCACAGCCCTATATAGACGCTATCGACCCGAGAGTTTTGCCGAGCTAATTGGCCAAACTCAGGTAACCGATCCGTTACGCTCCGCTCTCAAGGCAGACCGGGTTAATCACGCTTATTTGTTTTCCGGTCCAAGGGGCTGTGGAAAAACAACTAGCGCACGAATTTTGGCTAGGTGCCTAAATTGCAAAGAGGGTCCAACCGACACTCCATGTGGCAAATGCGACAGCTGCATTGAGCTTTCCCGCGGTGGACCCGGTTCGCTAGACGTGGTCGAAATCGATGCCGCTAGCCACAACGGTGTTGATGATGCAAGGGACCTAAGA
>Ga0222707_1000352_pt1 | contig 14411 bp, 17 predicted proteins | sample AntAcemetage1574_FD_179831 | JGI IMG/M metagenome (GOLD analysis project Ga0222707, IMG submission 179831) | Saline water microbial communities from Ace Lake, Antarctica - #1574 | ecosystem: Environmental > Aquatic > Non-marine Saline and Alkaline > Saline | place: Antarctica: Ace Lake...
TTCATGAAAGTCGCGACCTCTGCCTTTGCGATCGTAGCTGCCACCGCAACCGGTGCCACCGCTCAGTCGCGTAACAACGTGCAAGTCGCTGGGTCATCCACCGTGCTGCCTTATGCCACGATCGTCGCCGAAGCCTTTGGCGAAAACTTTGATTTTCCAACACCCGTAGTCGAAGGCGGCGGCTCTGGCGCTGGCCGCAAAGCGCTGTGCGAAGGCGTGGGCGAGAACACGATCGACGTCGCCAACAGCTCTAGCCGGATCAAGCAGTCGGACATCGACAACTGCACTGCCAACGGCGTGACCGACGTCATGGAAGTCCGCTTTGGCTATGACGGCATCGTCTTTGCATCCGACATCAACGGCCCTGCCTTCGCCTTTACGCCGTCCGATTGGTACAATGCACTGGCCGCACAGGTCGTGGTTGACGGCGCATTGGTTGCCAACCCGAACACCAGCTGGACCGACGTGAACGCAGACCTGCCCGCACAGGACATCTTGGCCTTCATACCCGGAACCAAGCACGGCACACGTGAGGTGTTCGACGAAAAGGTCATCGCTGATGGCTGTGAAGCAACCGGCGCTGCTGCCGCTTATGAGGCTGCTGGCGTCGAAGACGGCTGCAACAAGCTGCGAACCGACGGCGTGTCCGTGGACATCGACGGCGACTACACCGAAACTCTTGCGCGTTTGGCGGCCAACCCGCAGGCTGTCGGTGTCTTCGGTCTGTCGTTCTACGAGAACAACACAGACAAGCTGCAGGTCGCCATGATGGACGACGTTACCCCCACGACGGAATCCGTCGCATCGGGTGACTACCCCGTGTCGCGTCCGCTGTACTTCTACGTCAAGAACGCACACCTGGGCGTGATCCCAGGCCTGAAAGAGTACATCGAGTTCTTCGTGTCTGACGACATGGCAGGCCCCGACGGCCCGCTGGCCGACTACGGCTTGGTGTCCGACCCAGAGCTGGCCGCGACTCAGGAAATGGTCGCAGCCGAAACCCCGATGGGTCCGCTGGAATAACCACTGACCTTGCGGGCGGCACCGATCTGGTGCCGCCCGTTTCCTTGCCTTACGAATGGAATAGCCATGAGCGCAGGTCTTATCCTACTTGTTGTCATCCTGATCGCCCTTGCGGGCTTTTTTCTTGGGCGGCGCCGCGCGATGGTCAGTGTGGGCGGCGATCCACGCAAGCTGCATTCGCTGCCCGGCTATTACGGGCAGACCGTATTCATCTTTGCTGCCGCCCCCGCCTTGCTGCTGTTTGCGGTGTGGGCGCTGCTGCAACCACTTTATGTCGAAAACCGCGTATCCGGGCTGATTGATCCGGCCGATATTGCGGAGGGCAGCTCTTTGTCACTCGTGATGGCCGATGTGCGCCGGATCGGTGACGGCATTGATTTTCTTGTCCTGAACAGCGGCCAGTCCGAAACGGACATCGCGTCGATGGACGCGGCAGAGGTTGACGTGCGCAAGCTGCTGGCCGGTGTCGGCGTCGCGCTTGGATCCGACGTGAACCGCAGCGTGTTCGAGGCGGCCAAGGCCTTTCGCGGCACCAATCAGACGCTGCATATCGTCCGCGCCGCCGTTGTCATTCTGGCCAGTCTGGCCAGCTCACTGTTCGCCTATAGCCGTCTGACCCCAGAGTACCGCGCCCGCAACGTGACCGAGGCTGCGATCAAGGCCCTTTTGATCATGTGTTCCACCGTGGCGATACTGACCACAGTGGGCATTGTATTTTCTCTGGTGTTTGAAACCTTCCACTTCTTCCAGATGTATCCGGCGAAAGACTTCTTCTTTAACTTCGTCTGGAACCCGCAGTTCCGCGGCGGCTCTGACCTTGGTATCCTGCCGCTGCTGTGGGGCACGCTCTATGTGTCCTTTATCGCGCTGCTGTTTGCTGTACCCATTGGTCTGATGGCGGCGATCTATACGGCAGAGTATGCATCCCCCATGGTGCGGTCCTTTGTGAAGCCCGCGATCGAGGTGCTGGCCGGCATCCCAACCATTGTTTACGGTCTGTTCGCCCTTGTGACCGTCGGCCCCTTGCTGCGCGACTACTTTGCGCAGCCCTTGGGTCTGGGCAATTCGTCGTCGTCGGTCATGACGGCCGGCGTCGTCATGGGCATCATGCTGATCCCCTTCGTATCCTCGCTGTCTGATGACGTAATTAACGCCGTGCCGCAGTCGATGCGCGACGGCTCTGCCGCCATTGGTGCCACCCATTCCGAAACCGTGCGCAAGGTGATCCTGCCCGCCGCATTACCCGGCATCGTGGGCGCGATTCTGCTGGCCGCCAGCCGCGCCATCGGCGAGACGATGATCGTCGTGCTAGGGGCGGGGGCCGCGGCCAAGATCAGCGCCAACCCGTTCGAGGCGATGACCACGATCACCGTCAAGATCGTCAGCCAGCTTACGGGCGACACAGAATTCGCCTCGCCTGAAACCCTCGTCGCATTCGCCCTAGGCCTGTCGCTGTTCGTGGTGACGCTGGGGCTGAACATTGTAGCGCTGATTATCGTGCGTAAATACCGGGAGCAGTACGAATGACCGACCTGAACACCTCAGGCGCTGCCCCCGGCCCGCGCCCCAAGATTTCCCTGATGGTGCAGGACGCCCGCACCAAGAAACGCAACGCGGCAGAGCGCCGGTTTCGAATGTATGGCATCATCGCCATCGGCATCGCCGTGCTGGCGCTGGTGAGCCTGCTGACCTCGGTCGTGGCCAACGGATCATCGGCGTTCCGCCAGACGTTCATCACGATGGACATCTATCTGGACCCCGCCGTGCTGGACAAAAAAGGCACCGGCTCGATCGAGGATATCACCAAGGTTTCGACTTTTGGCTACGCCCCACTGATCCGCAGCGCGTTCGAGACTGTTTTTGAAAAAGACAACATCGGCGTTGACGGCCTGGCCCCAAAAGATGCGGCAGACCTAATTTCCCCCGAAGGATCGGCCCAGCTGCGCCGCTATGTCCTCGCGAACCCAGAGGAAATCGGCGATACAGTTTCGTTCGACTTTTTGGCTGGCGGACGCATCGACGGCTATTACAAAGGCCGGGTGACCATGGCCTCGGCAGAGCTGGACAGCAACGTCTCGCCTTCGCAACTGAAGCTGGCTGACCAACTCAAGGACGCCGGCGTGCTGCGCACCAAGTTCAACTTGGATTTCCTAACCAACGCCGACGCATCGGAAAACCGGCCAGAGGCGGCTGGTCTGGGCGTCGCGATCCTTGGCTCGCTTTACATGATGATGGTCGTGCTGGTGCTGGCGCTGCCGATCGGCGTTGCCGCCAGCATCTATCTGGAAGAGTTTGCGCCAAAGAACCGCTGGACCGATATCATCGAGGTGAACATCGCCAACCTAGCCGCCGTACCGTCGATTGTGTTTGGTATCCTTGGACTTGCGATTTTCATCAACTTTGCGGGTCTGCCCAAATCGGCACCCATCGTGGGCGGCCTTGTGCTGACCCTGATGACGCTACCGACGATCATCATCGCTACGCGGGCGTCCCTGAAATCCGTGCCGCCGTCGATCCGGTCCGCTGCATTGGGCATCGGCGCATCCAAGATGCAGACCGTGTTCCACCACGTCCTGCCGCTGGCGCTGCCAGGTATCCTGACCGGCACGATCATCGGCCTCGCGCAGGCGCTGGGTGAAACCGCACCCTTACTGTTGATCGGCATGGTCGCCTTCGTGCGTGATTTTCCGGGTGCCCCACCAGAGGGTCTGTTCGATCCTGCAGCGGCCCTGCCGGTGCAGGTCTACAATTGGACGCAGCGCGCTGACCCCGCATTCGTCGAACGCGCGCAGGGGGCTATCATCACGTTGTTGGTGTTCTTGCTGATTATGAATACGGTGGCCATCATCCTGCGCCGCCGCTTTGAACGCCGCTGGTAAAGGTGCCTAAATGGAAGATATGTATCATATGGACAGGGCAATGGCCGGTAGCCAAGACATCAAGATTTCCGCCCGCAACGTGAACGTCTATTACGGCGACACGCACGCCATCAAAGACGTCAGTGTCGAAATCGCTGACAAAACCGTCACCGCATTCATCGGCCCCTCGGGCTGCGGAAAATCTACGTTCCTTCGCTGTATCAACCGCATGAACGACACCATCGACATCGCCCGCGTGACGGGCAACATCCTGATCGACGGCGAGGATATCACCGATCCCCGCGTCGATCCGGTGCAGCTGCGCGCCAAGGTCGGCATGGTGTTCCAGAAGCCGAACCCGTTCCCCAAATCGATCTATGACAACGTGGCATATGGCCCCAAGATTCACGGGCTGGCCCGCAACAAGACCGATCTGGACGAAATCGTCGAACGCGCCTTGCGACGTGGTGCCATCTGGAATGAGGTCAAGGACCGCCTGCACGAGCCGGGCACCGGCCTGTCCGGCGGCCAGCAGCAACGCCTGTGCATAGCCCGTGCCATCGCCACAGAACCAGAGGTTCTGCTAATGGACGAGCCTTGCTCTGCGCTGGACCCCATCGCCACCGCGCAGGTCGAAGAGTTGATCGACGAGCTCCGCCAGAACTATTCGGTCGTGATCGTGACGCACTCGATGCAGCAGGCGGCCCGCGTCAGCCAAAAGACCGCGTTCTTCCACCTTGGCGACATGGTCGAATACGGCGAAACCGACAAAATTTTCACCAACCCAGAAGACCCCCGCACCGAGAGCTATATCTCGGGCCGGATCGGGTAAGGAGCGGCTGACATGCATGAACAACACATCTCTTCGGCGTATGATCGCGATCTGGATGCGATCACCACACTGATCCTGAAAATGGGAGGGCTGGTCGAAGACGCGATCCTGCAGGCCGCCGAAAGCCTAGCCACGCGCGATCTGGAACTGGCGCAAAAGGTCCGCGCAGGTGACAAGGTCATCGACGCGCTAGAGCTGGAAATCAGCGAAGCCGCCGCCCGGACGATTGCGCTGCGTGCGCCGGTCAGCAAGGACCTGCGCTCTCTGCTGACCGTGCTACGGCTAGCGGCATCGCTGGAACGCATCGGCGACTATGCCAAGAACATGGCCAAGCGGACGTCCGTGCTGGTCGATATGTCGCCCATCGCCGGGGCAGAGGCGTCCTTGCGCCGCATGGCCCGCGAAGTGCAGGGCATGCTGAAAGATACCCTCGACGCATATGTTAAGGGCGACGTGCAGATGGCAGAGGACGTGCGCCAGCACGACCAGGACGTTGACCAGATGTACAACGCGCTGTTTCGCGAATTCCTGACCTTCATGATGGAAGACCCGCGCAACATTACGGCCTGTATGCATTTGCATTTCATGGCAAAAAATATCGAACGCATGGGCGATCTGACCACCAACATGGCAGAGCAGGTGATCTATCTGATCACCGGCGAAATGCCCGAGGAAGCGCGCCCGAAAAGTGACAAAACGTCATACATGACGTCTCAGGAGTGATGTGATGGCTGCCCAACCCCATGTGCTGATCGTCGAAGATGAAGAGGCGCAACGCGAGGTTCTGGCCTATAATCTGGAGGCTCAAGGCTTTCGCGTAACCCGCGCAGAGGACGGCGAAGAGGGTCTTCTGATGGTGTCAGAAGACCCGCCCGACGTCATGGTCCTCGACTGGATGCTGCCGCGTGTCACAGGCATAGAGATTTGCCGCCGGTTGAAGATGGACCCGGCAACACGCGGCATCGCTATCATCATGTTGTCCGCCCGTTCAGAAGAATTCGACAAGGTGCGAGGGCTGGAGACGGGTGCGGACGACTACGTCACCAAGCCCTATTCCGTGACCGAGCTGATGGCGCGCGTGCGCAGCCAGTTACGCCGTGTGCGGCCCACGACGGTCGGGCAAACGCTGGCCTATGATGACATCCTGCTGGACGCCGAAACCCACCGCGTCAGCCGCGATGGTGCCGCGGTGAAATTGGGCCCGACAGAGTTTCGTCTGCTGTCCACCTTCATGGAAAAGCCGGGCCGTGTGTGGTCCCGCGATCAGCTGCTGGACCGAGTCTGGGGCCGCGACATCTATGTCGACACCCGCACCGTCGATGTCCATGTCGGCCGGTTGCGCAAGGCGCTGACGGCCACCGGCGGCACCGATCCGGTCCGCACGGTGCGCGGCGCAGGCTACGCGCTGGGATAATCATTGCTAGTTCTCGCTTTGCGGGATCATACTCATGCTATGACACATCCGAATCCCGCCTTTGGCGACGCTGAATATACAGACCGGCTGACGCAGGTGCGCGCTGCCATGGACCGCGCGGGGCTGGACGTTTTGTTCATCACAGACCCCAGCAACATGGGCTGGCTGACCGGCTATGACGGCTGGTCGTTCTATGTGCATCAAGGAGTGCTTGTCGGCCCGGACGGCCCGCCGCGCTGGTGGGGCCGCGGCATGGACGCCGCAGGCGCGCTGCGCACCGTCTGGATGCCGGACGACATGATCCACGGCTATGACGACAGCTATGTCCAGAACCCGGACAAACACGCCATGCTGGACCTGTGCGCATTGGTCAAAGCCTGTGGTTGGGATCAAGGTCGGCTGGGTATTGAAAAAGACAATTACTACTTTACAGCATCGGCTTACGAGACGATCTTAAACCATCTTTCGCAGATGCATTTTGTGGACGCGACGGGCCTTGTGAACTGGTGCCGCGCCGTGAAGTCACCAACGGAAATCACCTACTTGCGCCGCGCCGGGGCCATCGTGACCAGGATGCACGCCCATATCGCCGAAGTGGCAGAGGCCGGGATGCCGAAGAACCGCCTTGTTGCGCAGATCATGGCAACGGGGATCGAAGGAGCCGATGGCCATTGGGGCGACTATCCGGCGATTGTGCCAATGGCTCCGTCAGGGCGCGATGCAACCGCGCCACATCTGACATGGGACGACAGCCCCTTGCTGCGCGATGTGCCTACTTTCTTCGAAATTGCAGGGGCTTACCGGCGCTACCAATGCCCGCAATCCCGCACCTTGTTCCTTGGCCATGTACCCGAAACCTATCGTCTGGCAGAAGTGGCCGTGACCGAAGCAACCGAGGCCGTGCTGGGCATGGCGCAGCCTGGCCTGCGCTGCGAGGATCTGGCGCGCGTCCTTAACGGCACGCTGGCAAAGCACGGCTTTCACAAGGACAGCCGGGTCGGATATGCCATCGGGATGTCCTATCCCCCCGATTGGGGCGAGCGGACGATGTCCCTGCGCGCGGGCGATCGCACGGTATTACAGCCGGGCATGACGTTCCATTTCATGCCCGCGCTGTGGCTGGACGACGGCGGGATCGAGATCACAGAGCCGATCCTGATAACCGAAACCGGGGCAGAGCGTCTGACGACAACTCCACCCGGTCTGCTGGTCAAGCTTTAGTAAGCCCATGGACCGTGAAAGCCTTTGCCCTCGCGGTCCAGACGCTCGAGCCCGTGACGCCCGAAATAGTCGCGCTGGCCCTGCAGCATGTTCGCCGTGCCACGATGGGTGCGCATGGTGTAGAAATACGCCAACCCAGACAACAGCGCCTGCACGGCCAACCCGTGCAGCGCGGCCTGTGCGACGACCATGCGCAGCGCCGTGGGTCGCCTTAAGATTGTCCGTGAAAGTCTTGGCAAACATCAGATTTTGTCTGGGTTCTGCGTCAACGCCATATCGTCCAGCATGACGGACAGGATGATACAACCCGCGCGCCAACCTTTGGCGATTTTGGGCAGGGATAGCTTCCAGCCAAACTGCTCGGACGCGGCGCTAATCATTTTGAAACCCTGCACTTAGCAGATGATCTTGCCTGCTATTAGCGCCTGCTCCAACTGATCCACGCTCAGCGCGTCGTTCAGAGGTCACGGCGCGGCACCGAACAGATCCTCGGCAGTCTTGCGCAGATCGTGGGCGGCGAACAGGTTGCGGGCGGCGACGGCGGCCTTGATGGCCAGGACAGGGGCACCAAGGTGCTGAGCCTCGATCGCGGTCCAGCGGCCTGTGCCTTTTGGCCTGCGGCATCGGTGATGATGTAAAGCAGCGGGCGGCCGGTATCGGTATCTTTGGCCTCGGCCACGCGGACTGAAATCTCGATCAGGTTAGACGCCAGCGGACCGGTATTTCAGCGATCAACGCCGGCGGCGATGGCGCTGGCAGAGCTGTCACGCAAGATGCCATAGACCTCCGCAATCATTTGCATATCGGCGTATTCGGTGCCGTTGTGGACGGCCTCGACGAATTGGCCTGCGCCTTCTTCACTCATCCATGTGGGGTAGGGGGTGCAGGCTGGCGACGAAGCCTTCCAGTGCTTCCGTGGCTGTGATGCGTGCCGCCAGATCGCCTGAGGTGGCCTTGAGATCCTGCGTAACCTGCACCATGCGATTGAACACAGCAATGTCGAATCCGTTGTCAGCGATGTTCAGCGCAAGCGCCGCGCCCATCGTTCCAACGCCCAAAAGGCCGATTTCGCTCTTGCTCATGTTCCGCTCCATTTCAGTGTTGGCGAAGGTCTGGCGCGGGCGTTAGCCGGAAACAACATCGCCCAAGGGTTGCCCCCGCCGGGCAGCTGCATAAGGTGCAGTTCCACGGCAGTCAGAGGGCCCTCATGACCAATCCCGCAATTAACGTAGCGCAGCTGCAGACGCAGATTGGACAGCAGGTCGGTGTGTCCGGTTGGCACCGGATTGATCAGGCGATGATCGACGCCTTCGCGGACCTGACGCAGGACCATCAATTCATTCATACGGACCCGGTGCGCGCGGCGACGACGCCCTTTGGCGGCACTGTGGCGCATGGCTTTTTGACGCTATCGTTACTTAGCGTCATGGCCGAACAGGCGCTGCCACCGCTTGCCGAACTGCGCCTCAGCATCAATTATAGCTTCGACAGGGTCCGGTTCATCGCACCGGTGCCAGCGGGCAGCGATGTGCAGGGGCACCTGCGGTTGCAGGCGATCGACACGGATACGCCGGGGCAGGTAAGGCTAACTTGGGATGTTCAGGTCATGATCCGAGGGCAAGAGATACCGGCGCTGGCGGCGCAGTGGATTCATCTGCACCTAATCGACGAAGCAGAGGGCGAGGCAGAGAAATATCGTCGAAAGCCAAACGGATGGAGCACATAATGGATTTAGGTATCAGCTACCGCGTCGCGCCTTTGATCGACGCAGTCAAAGAAATGATCGCGACGCAGATCGCACCGATCGAGGCGGAGTTCGCGGCCGAGGTCGGCCAGCACCCGGACGGGCGCTTTGCCCTGACAGACCGGCAAATCGCGATCATGGACGACCTAAAACAGACCGCGCGGGTTCGTGGCCTTTGGAATTTCTGGCTGACGAATAGTGACGGCGGCTATGGGCTGACGACCGTCGAGTACGCCTATCTGGCAGAAGAGATGGGCAAATCCATTCTGGCGGCAGAAGTGTTCAATTGTAGCGCCCCCGACACCGGCAACATGGAGGTTCTGGAGCGCTATGGCAGCGCCGCGCACAAGGCGCGCTGGCTGACACCGCTGCTGGCCGGAGAAATCCGGTCCGCATATGCGATGACAGAGCCGGATGTGGCGTCGTCCGACGCCACAAACATCGCGCTGCAGGCGGTGCGGGATGGCGATGACTATGTCCTGAACGGCGAGAAATGGTGGATTTCCGGCGCGGGCGATCCGCGCTGCAAGCTGGTAATCGTCATGGCGCAGACCGATCCGGAGGCGGCCAAGCACCAACGCCATTCGATGTTCCTGATGGACATGGACACGCCGGGACTACAAATTTTGCGGTCAATGCAAGTGTTTGGCCACGACGACGCGCCGCACGGGCATATGCACTTAGAATTCGAGGACGTACGCGTCCCAGCGGATCAGATGGTGCTGGGGCAGGGACGCGGGTTTGAGGTCGCACAGGGCCGCCTTGGGCCGGGTCGCATTCACCACTGCATGCGGGCCATTGGGCAGGCTGAAAAGGCGCTGGATTTGCTGTGCAACCGCGCTGTGTCCCGCTGCGCCTTTGGCAAGCCGCTGGCGGAGCTGGGCGCTAATTTCGACATCATCGCCGACGCCCGCATCCAGATCGAGGCGACGCGGCTGCTGTGCCTAAAAGCCGCCTGGATGATGGACACCGCCGGCACCTGCGTAGCGCAGCCTTGGATCAGTATGATCAAGGTCGCGGCCCCACTGATGGCCCTGCGCGTGGTGGACGAGGCGATGCAGATTCACGGTGGCATGGGGGTATCGCAGGATACGCCGCTGGCGTGGATGTGGATGCAACTGCGCACACTGCGCTTTGCCGATGGACCCGATGCCGTCCACCGCCGCCAGGTCGCGCGGGCAGAGCTGAAGAAATATACAAAGGAAGACAAATAGATGGCAGACGATATTGATGTTGCCGCAGTCGCCGCTTGGGTCGATGGCCGTCTGCTGGGGCTGGACGGCGTTGTCGCAGTGCACCGCTTTCAGGTCGGGCAGTCAAACCCGACATTCCGGCTTAATACCGAGGCTGGGTCCTATGTGCTGCGGCGCAAACCGGGCGGCGTCTTACTGAAATCGGCCCATGCAGTCGAACGCGAGTTTGCCGTGCAAAAGGCGCTGTGGGACACCAGCGTTCCTGTGCCGCAGATGCGCCTGCTGTGCGAGGATGACAGCGTCATTGGCGCGCCGTTTTACCTGATGGATCATGTGGATGGCCGGAGCTTTGACGATCCGCGTTTGCCGGATCAAACTCCTCAAGACCGCACTGCGATCATCGATTCCATGAACGCCACTCTGGCGGCGATCCACGACGTCGATCTGGCAGCCGTGGGGCTGTCCGATTATGGTCCCGGCGGCGATTATTATGCACGGCAAATCGGGCGCTGGGTCAAGCAATACCGCGCCAGCACCACGGAAACAATCATGGCAATGGAGGACCTGATTGCTTGGCTAGAAGCGAACACGCCCGCCGACGACGGCCGCCGCACGCTGGTGCACGGCGATTACCGCATCGACAATCTGCTTTTCGCCAAAGGCAGCACCGATGTTGTCGCCGTGCTGGACTGGGAGCTGTCGACGCTGGGCCATCCCTTTGCCGATCTGGCTGCCGTGATCATGCAGTGGCGGATGCCGCCGGGGCCCGATGGGCGCGGGTTGGCGGGCGTTGACCGCGCCGCCGCTGGCCTGCCATCGGATGCCGATTTCATCGCTGCTTATTGCAGACGGCGTCATTTGGACGGGATCGAGGGCTTTGGCTTTTATCTGGCCTTTTGCTTCTTTCGCATGGGTGCGATCCTGCAAGGGGTCAAGAAACGCGGGATGGAAGGCAATGCCTCCAACCCGGAAAAGGCGGCGAAACTGGGGGCTTATGTGCCGCTCTTCGCGGAGCAGGGATTGAAGGCGGCGCAGGAAGAATGATGACACCAACCCAAGACAACCTTGATCCCGCCCTGGTCGAGGACAGCTATCCGATGCAGACGCTGATCGGCATGACAATGACCCATTGGACCGATGGGATTTCACGCTTTCGCCTGCCACTGCGGCCTGAATTGATGAACCGCTATGGCATACCGCACGGCGGGCTTTATGCGGTCATTCTGGACACGATTATGGGCTATGCCGGGTCCTATACCGGCGATCCCGCGCGCAAGCAGATGGTCATGACCCTGACGATGACGACCAACTTTCTGGCGCGGCCCGCCGGTCAGGTCCTGATCGGTGAAGGTCGCCGCGTTGGCGGTGGAAAATCCACGTTTTTCACCGAAGGCACAGTGACGGACGAGCTGGGCACCGTGGTCGCAACCGGGTCCGGCACGTTCCGATACCGGCGCGGCACGGGCATTTAGGAACAGGGCGCAGGCATAGCCACGCAGACAAAGGCCGATCTGTCCGGCAGCAAGGCGCGCAACGGGTCAGGGTCCGTGCTGGGGGCGATTGTGCTAGCCGGTGGATTCGGAGCACATATCGCCTCAATCCTATTACGCCAGCCCCTTGCGGCGGACCTGAGCGCCGCGCTGATCTTGTGCTTTATCGCAGTCAACCTGCGGCGCGTATTGTGCAGCTGTTTGCCGCGATCTCTGTGCTGCTTGCGTTGGCGGGCTGGATCACGGGATTATCACATTGGCCGATCTGGGCGTTGCTGCGGGGCGGGTCGCGTTCCTGACCTCGATCCTTGTGGCGTTAATCTTTTTGAGGCTGGTGGCGCGGCATGACGCGGCCTTGGCCTACTGACAGAGATGACTCTGACCTGACAGCGCCGGATGGAGGCTGCGAGCGGCGTCAGCACCGCCGTGCATGACGTCCGAGAGCGACGCGTCGTGACGGCAATCGTGCGCGGCTTTGCCACGATTGCCTTTTGGTCGCCGTTTGGAAACGCGCTGAGTACCTTGCTGCTGATCCTAACCGATCTGCATTGGGCGGACGCGGACCCGTGGGGCGTAACTTTTTTTCCTTGGCATAGGGGTCGCAATGGATGTGATGGAGCGTTGGATGTATCCGATTTTTCCCCAGCCCATCGTGCTGCCGCCAGCGCCCGGGGATGCCGAGGGCCTGTGGATGGTTTTTGCGCATCTGGTCGGGCTGGGTTTGCTGGTCGTTGGCGGTGATCTGATCCTGCCATTATCGTTCCAAGAGGTGCTGGTCACAGTCGTGCCAATCTATGCGCTAATCTGGGCACTGGCCCGGTTTGGCCCCATTAGCCCAAGACGGCTGCGGGACGATTTCATCATTAATTCAGCTCGTTACGTCAAAGAAGTCGGTGGTTTCGCACTTGCAGGCCTTATCGGCGCGCTGTTGGTCGCCATGGTGCCGCAAGATGCGCGGGACCCGGTCCTGTTGGCCATCGTGGATTTAGGTGGGCCGGTCGCGCTGGTGCTGGCGCTTGCCTGGGCGACGCTGGGTCTCGCAATGGTCGGGTTTCATCCGGTCATCAGAGTCATGATCCTGGCAGACTTCATGGCCCGTACGCCGCGCTGATATCTCAGCAGGCGACGCTGCTAGCGCTGTGACGGGCTGGACGTTGACCGCGTGCCTTACGCCGCTCGCGACCACGGCGAGCTATGTAGGCGCGATCCTGAACCGCAGCCCGCCGACCGTCAGCCTAAGATGGCGTTGGGTCTTTGGCGTTGTGGGGCCGATCACGTTTTCAGCGGTTCTGGTCGCAGTGGTGAAGTTTGGGTAGTTCTGATTGGGATCAGGCATGCTGCAGCCATCTTTTCTGCGCAAAGCGCGACTGTCACCAAGTGCTAACGACAGCGAGTCAAGGCACGTCTGGCGGATCACTTTGGATTGACAGGCCGCAAAGCTAAAGCGCTTTTATGGCTTACCAGCGGCACGACCAACCGTACCTTTGCCACGGCCATGGTGGACCGTTTTCTCAATTTATGGTTCTCATTTTGATGCCCGTTTTCCCGGCCTCGACAGTCCATGTCAGCGCCGACACGGCACCCCGCGAACCCGGTTGAGTATAGTGGTCGCAAGTCCTTCTGAGATGTCCATCCGGCTTGCCAGATAGTTGGCCGTCAGATTCGCCACGGGTCGCCGGATCGATCAGCCGGTTGCTGTTGGCTGCGGACAGGCCGGGGGTGTCGTCCGTGGTGGTGAAGGTGAATTCATCCGGCAGGAACCGACCGCCGCCCGGGTTGGTTGCGCGGCCCCGTCGCCGGCTTCAAGGACAAAGGCTGCGCGCAGCACGCTCGCGAACAGGAATAGCCATCCACCCAAGTGTTGGTCTGGCCGAGCAGAGAGTTATCGAGACCGCTCATCCAGACTGGGACGCCCGGTATCACGGAATCGGTCGGGGTCTCGACCACGCGGCCAAACAACCGGTTGGTGTCGTTGCGCACGACATCGGCGAAGCGGATGCCCGGCACGTTGCGACAGGATCCGCTATCGCAGTTTCATCAATTCATCCCAGAAAGCTTCTGTTGACGTGCTCCATCCCAGGCACTTTCTGGGTGTGCCGTTCAAGCGGTCGCAAATCGCCTTTATGTCGTGATTTGAGAGCGCGGCCACGGGCGCATCGCGTGGTAAATACCTGCGGGCACGCTTGTTCAGGTTTTCAACAGAACCCTTTTGCCAAAGCTCTTGGGGATCGCAGAACCATGCTTCTGTTCCAATGCCTGGCTTGAGCTTGGTCCAGTTCCGGAATTTGATCCCGCGGTCGAAGATGATAGATTTGCGGGCGGGTTGGGGCAGGGGTTCCATGACGCCCATAAGCCGGTTCATAAGGTGCGTGGTGCTCCGGTAGTTGCTCGATCACAGCATCTCGCCGCTCCACAAACCGCACCAACTTGCGGTGCCGCGCGCGACGTTCGACTGCAGATTTTTATGCGTTCATCCCATAGCAGCCATTCAGCTTCGGTAGCTCTTCGTCGACAAATCTGTTCCGATTAATTTCGCGAAACACAGTCGAACGATGTCTGCCGATCTCAGCCGCAATCTTGTCTATACTCCGACTCCTGCGGAAGCCGAAATTGGTGTCTTGACGCCTGGGTTTGAA
>Ga0222707_1000357_pt1 | contig 14285 bp, 14 predicted proteins | sample AntAcemetage1574_FD_179831 | JGI IMG/M metagenome (GOLD analysis project Ga0222707, IMG submission 179831) | Saline water microbial communities from Ace Lake, Antarctica - #1574 | ecosystem: Environmental > Aquatic > Non-marine Saline and Alkaline > Saline | place: Antarctica: Ace Lake...
TAAGCGCGCCCGCGCCAATAAACTCATCGCTCCTGACTTTCAGGGCAACACCATTTCGCTCACCAACCCGGGCGGCATCGGCACTGTTCACTCTGTACCTCGCCTGATGCGTGGCCAGGGCGCAATTATTGGCGCTGGTGCCTTGGAATACCCCGCCGAGTTTCAGGGCATGTCACAAGCCACACTTGCTGACCTGGGCATCGGCAAAACGATCACTCTCACCAGCACATACGATCACCGTGTCATTCAGGGTGCGGGGTCGGGCGAGTATCTCAAAAAAGTGCACGAGTTGCTGCTCGGCGAACGTGGTTTTTTTGAAGAAATCTTTGCCGACCTGCGGATTCCGTATGACCCGATCCACTGGGCGCAAGACATTCACGTCGACCTCGCTGACGAGATCAACAAAACCGCCCGCGTACACGAACTGATCAACGCGTACCGCGTTCGCGGCCACCTCATGGCCGATGTCGACCCGCTGGAATACCGTCAGCGTTCGCACCCCGACCTCGATATTTCGAGCCACGGGCTGACGTTTTGGGATCTCGACCGTGAATTCGTCGCCGGCGGCTTCGGTGGGCGACGTTCGATGCTCCTGCGCGAGGTACTCGGCGTCTTGCGCGATACCTACTGCCGCACCGTTGGTATTGAGTACATGCACATTCAAGAACCCGAGCAGCGACGCTGGTTCCAAAACCAACTCGAGAAGCCCTACGAGAAGCCCTCGCACGACGTACAGATGCGTATTTTGGGCAAACTCAATCAGGCCGAAGCCTTTGAAACGTTCCTACAAACCAAATACGTCGGCCAAAAGCGATTCAGCCTCGAGGGCGGCGAGACCGTCATTCCGCTCCTCGATGAAATTCTGCAGGGCGCCGCAGAGCAGGGCCTCGACGAGGTGGCCATTGGGATGGCTCACCGCGGGCGATTGAACGTTCTTGCCAACATTGCAGGCAAGACCTACGGTCAGATTTTTCGCGAGTTTGAAGGCACCCAAGATCCTGGCTCGGTACAGGGCTCGGGTGACGTGAAATACCACCTCGGAACCGAGGGTGTCTTTACGGCAGCCAATGGCAAGCAGATTGACGTTTCGCTCGCCGCCAACCCCTCGCACCTAGAAGCGGTCAACGGTGTGCTTGAAGGTATCGTGCGCGCTAAGCAAGACCGCAAAAAGATTGGTTCGTTTACGACTCTCGCAGTGCTCGTGCACGGTGACGCCGCCATGGCTGGCCAGGGTGTGGTCTTCGAAACCATGCAGTTCAGCCAATTGCGCGGGTACCGCACGGGTGGCACCATTCACGTGGTTGTAAACAATCAGGTGGGCTTCACCACGCCCCCCGGTGAAGGCCGCACATCGGTGTACTCCACTGACGTTGCGAAGACCATCCAGGCCCCCGTTTTTCACGTGAACGGCGACGACCCTGAAGCAGTGGTGCGCGTCGCTGAACTCGCCTTCGCTTACCGGCAGCGGTTTAAGCGCGACGTCGTCATTGACCTGGTGTGTTATCGCCGCCGCGGTCACAACGAGGGCGACGACCCCTCGATGACGCAGCCGCTGATGTACAACCTCATTGAGGCCAAGCGCAGCGTGCGAACGCTGTACACCGAGGCCCTGGTCGGTCGTGGTGACATCACCGAAGAAGAGTTCGAAGCCGCACAACGCGACTTTCAAGACCGGCTCGAAGGCGCATTTGCTGACACTCACGCGGCGCAAACCGGTTCGATCCCTGTCATCGACTCCTCTGTTTCACATCAGACATCGCCACACGAGACTGACGCCTTGGCGGGTGAACCAGAGTCGACCGGAGTCGATGCGGCGATCATCCACCACATTGGTGACGCGCACGACAACCCGCCGGCGGGCTTTACCGTGCACACCAAACTGCAGGTGCTCCTGAAAAAGCGCCTCGAAATGAGCCGTTCCGGTCAAATCGACTGGGGTTTCAGTGAGCTGCTGGCACTGGGTTCGCTGCTCATGGAGGGCACCCCGGTGCGCATGGCCGGGCAAGATTCACGCCGCGGTACGTTCGTGCAACGTCACGCCGTGTTTCACGACCGCATCAACGGCCAAGAGTGGTTGCCACTGGCGAACCTCAGCGACCACCAGGGCCGATTCTGGATCTACGATTCGCTGCTGAGCGAATACGCAACCATGGGGTTCGAATACGGATACTCGGTTGAACGCTCAGACGCCCTCGTGCTGTGGGAAGCCCAGTTCGGCGACTTCGCCAACGGCGCGCAGACGATTATCGATGAGTTCATTAGCTCGGCCGAGCAGAAATGGAATCAGCGCTCCAGCGTCGTGCTGCTGTTGCCGCACGGCTACGAGGGCCAGGGCCCTGACCACTCTTCTGCCCGCATTGAGCGTTTTCTGCAGATGGCTGCAGAAGACAATATGACCGTTGCGCGGCCGTCAACGCCGGCCTCGTACTTTCACCTGCTGCGCCGTCAGGCCTATGCTCGCCCCCGTCGGCCCCTCATTGTTTTCACGCCGAAAGCCATGTTGCGCCTTCGGGGTGCCACCAGCGAGATTTCAGAGTTCACCTCCGGACGATTCGAACCCGTTATTGACGATGCAACGATCGTTGATCCTGGAGCAGTACGCCGGGTACTGCTGCACGCCGGAAAAATTCATTACGACCTCGTCTCCGAGGTTGAGAAGCGCTCGACCACCGGCGTCGCGCTCGTGCGCGTCGAACAGTTTCATCCGCTTCCGGAAGCCGAGTTGCGCGCCGTGCTCAGTCGTTACCCCAACGCCGAAGTGGTGTGGGTGCAAGACGAGCCCGAAAACCAGGGCGCGTGGCCCTTCTTGGCCCTGGAATCGCAAAAGCGCGGCATGCCCGTCATGCGTGTCATCTCACGTTCGGCGTCTGCTTCACCTGCGACAGGATCCAGTAAGCGCAGCGCGCAGGAACACAACGACATCATGGATGCCGCGCTGAGCTAGCGGCGGCAGTTGCACCTGCAGCGGCGAGTGGGCGGCGAGCGGCTGGTTAGCGCGCGTCGATGCGGTCAATTGCGCTCATGATGAGATCGCGCAGTTCGTTCGGAGCGGTCTCGGCACAGGCCTCTTTGACCTTGTTGCTCAGAGTGACGCCGACCAGGTGCTCGGCCGAGCAGTCGCTGCAATTCGCCATGTGCTCACGAATGTCGGCGCACTGTTCAGCACTCAGCTCGTTGTGTAGAAATTCTTCAAGCTCGGCCTGAGCTTTTTCGCAACCACAGTCAGTCATGGGGTGCTCTCTTTCGTCGTCTCTGCCGCGACCGTCGCCGTCATCCCGCGCTCGCGCGCATAGTCGGCAAGTAGCTCGCGTAGCAAACGTCGGCCGCGGTGTAGGCGGCTCATGACGGTGCCGACGGGCGTTTTCATGATCTCGGCGATTTCTTGGTAGGCGAAGCCTTCGACGTCGGCAAAATAGACCGCCAGGCGAAAGTCTTCCGGAATCGACTGCAGCGCATCTTTCACCGCGCTGGAGGGCATGCGGTCGATGGCTTCTGCCTCAGCAGACCGTGTGACGGTCGACGTCGCCGACTCGGCGCCCCCCATTTGCCAGTCGTCGAGCTCATCAATGGTGCCCTGATAGGGGTCGCGCTGCTTCTTGCGATAGATGTTGATAAACGTGTTGGTCAGGATGCGATAGAGCCAGGCTTTGAGGTTCGTGCCCTGCTCGAACTGGTGGAAAGCGGCGAATGCTTTCACGAAGGTCTCTTGCACCAGGTCGGCGGCATCAGCCGGATTTTTGGTCATGCGCATGCCTGCGCCGTACAACTGGTCCATGAAGGGCAGGGCTTGTTCTTGGAACAGTCGACGGCGTTCAGCGAGCTCATCGGCCTCGGCGTGCATATGCTCGGTCATCGCCGACAAGTCTACCGAGGGCATCATGTCGGGCCCCCGAGCGCGACTCGGAGCCTGCAAAAGAGTGGTGGCCATGGGCATCCCTTCGATCGGCGTCGGCGCGACACCCTGCGGTGCCGTTACCCTAATAACCGATGCAGGTCTTCAGCTATTCCGGAGCGCGGTTTTCGCCGTACGGTGACGAACAGCGCCCTGGCATGTCTGCGCCCGAAGGCACAGACGGCGATTGGCTGGCGCCACGCCCGGCAGGACCCCTGGCCGCGCGGGTGCAATTGCCCGGATCGAAGAGCCTCACCAACCGCGAACTTGTTCTGTCGGCATTGGCCGACGGGCCCTCTCTTCTCCGGCGACCGCTGCACTCACGCGACTCGATGCTGATGATCGAGGCCCTGCGTTCGCTCGGCGTGGGCATTGACGAGGTGCCCGGCGACGGCGCGTACGGCCCTGATCTGCGAGTCACCCCACCCTCCGAACTGTCGGGGAGTACGTCGATTGACTGCGGGCTGGCCGGAACGGTGATGCGTTTTCTGCCGCCGCTGGCAGCGCTCGCATTGGGGCCAGTCGCATTTGACGGAGACGCGAGCGCCCGTCGACGCCCGATGAGCACCACCATTGAGTCACTGCGGGCACTCGGCGTCGATGTGAATGACGATGGCCGTGGCGCCCTGCCCTTCAGCCTGTGGGGCACCGGTGCCGTGCGCGGCGGTGAGATCACCATTGACGCCTCAGCCTCCAGTCAATTCGTTTCAGGCTTGCTGCTGGCCGCACCCCGCTTTACCGAGGGCCTGGTGTTACGCCATACCGGAACACGCCTGCCCTCCCTGCCACACATCGAGATGACCATTGCGACGCTTGCTCAGCGCGGCGTCGTCGTCACAAGCCCCGAAGCGGGTGTCTGGGTGGTTCCGGCCGCTCCCATCGCGGGCCACGATCTCACCATCGAACCTGACCTGTCGAACGCGGCACCCTTCATGGTTGCCGCCATTGTGGCCGGAGGAACGGTAACGATAGAAGGATGGCCGGATGCGACCACGCAGGTGGGGGCTGATCTGCAAACACTGCTGCCGCTTTTCGGTGCCACCGTGCACCGCAATGGCGACGCCCTCGTCGTCGACGGCGGAGTGGGGCTTCTTGGCGGTGCACAGCTGCCCGGAGTGAGCCTTGACCTCTCGACCGGCGGCGAGCTTGCCCCGGCACTGGTCGCCCTCGCCGCCCTCGCAAGCTCCCCCAGTTCGATCACCGGCATTGGCCACTTGCGCGGTCACGAGACAGACCGTCTTGCGGCACTGGCCGCCGAAATCACGGGCTTGGGCGGCGCGGTCACCGAGCACGACGATGGCCTCGACATAGAACCGCGAGAACTTCGGGGTGGGCCGTGGCGCGCTTATGAAGACCACCGGATGGCCACCGCGGGCGCCATCGTGGGCCTCGCCGTCGACGGACTCTTGGTTGACGACATCGCCTGCACCGCCAAAACCCTTCCGCAGTTCAGCGAACTGTGGAGTGCCATGCTCGGCCAGACAGCTGCCACACCGTGAGTCGAACGCCGCCCGACGGTAGGGAATTGGACGACGAGCTCGACGATGAGCTGTACGGCGAGTATGACGAATCATTGATCAGGTCGCGGCCCAACCCGAAAGCGAACCGGCCGCGGTCAAAGCAGCGCCCCGCCCACAACGACGCCGTGATCGGCCGCGTTGTCACCGTCGACCGGGGCCGATACCTGTGTCTCGTCGACGAGGCAGGCACTGACGAACGCGAGGTCATCACCACTCGCGCACGCGAGCTGCGCAAGAACGCGATCGTCACGGGCGACCGAGTCGACCTGGTCGGCGATGCGAGCGGTGCGGAGGGTTCGCTGGCCCGTATTGTGCGCATCCACGATCGGCGAACTCTGTTGCGGCGTAGCGCTGACGACACCGACGCGATCGAACGCATCATCGTGGCCAACGCTGACCAGCTGTTGATCGTGGTCGCCGCTGCCAACCCTGAGCCGCGCGCGCGCCTGATCGACCGATACCTTGTCGCGGCCTTCGACGCTGGCATCGACCCACTTCTGGTGATGACCAAAACCGACCTCGCCGACCCCGCAGGCTTTCTGGCACAGTTTCGCGGGCTCGACCTGAGGGTCGTCACGAGCCGGTCTGATGCGCCGCCCATCGACAAGTTGCTCGGCCTGCTGCGCGACCGCACAACCGTCGCCGTCGGTCACTCGGGGGTCGGCAAGTCGACACTCGTCAACGCCCTCGTGCCCAACGCTCATCGCGCAGTGGGAGTGGTTAACGCCGTCACCGGTCGCGGTCGTCACACGTCGTCCTCCACCGTCTCACTGCGGCTACCCGGCGGCGGTTGGGTCATCGACACCCCCGGAGTGCGCTCATTCGGCCTCGGACACGTCAACCCCGACAACATTCTGCGGTCATTCGGCGACATGGCGGCCATCGGCGCGTCCTGCCCCCGCGGATGCACCCACTTGCCCGATGCCTTCGACTGCGAACTCGTGACACGCGCAGCCGCTGGCGAACTGGGCGAGTTCGGCGCCGAACGACTCGACTCACTGCAGCGGTTGCTGACCACTCTCAGAACACCCAGTGGGCGCACAGGCGCCGATACGCTGAAGTCGTGACCACAGCATCCGCGCCCCCTGAACTGCCCGCCGACTCCGCCGCTCATCTCGCTGCCAGCCACGGTTTTGACCCGGCCACCGACCTGGCTTTCGCCCTGGATCTGGCCAAGCGCGCTGACGCCGTCTCACTCAACCGGTTTCGGGCGCTCGATCTGCGCGTCACCACCAAACCCGACCGCACACCCGTCACCGATGCCGACCAGGCTGTGGAACGTGCCCTTCGCGATCAGCTGGCCCGCGGACGCCCAAACGACGGCATTCTCGGCGAAGAGTACGGCGAAGCGGCCGGAACCGGCGCCGGGGTTCACCGGCAGTGGATCCTCGACCCCATCGACGGCACGGCCAACTTCTTACGCGGCGTGCCCATCTGGGGCACGCTCATTGCCTTGGCAGTGGATGCCGTACCGGTGCTCGGCGTCGTCAGCGCCCCGGCGCTCGGTCAGCGGTGGTGGGGCGCCCACGGGCTGGGCGCTTTCACCGCGCAGCGCGACGGCGCGCCACGCCGGCTCGCCGTGAGCGGAGTCACCACGCTCGCCGACGCATCACTCAGCTACAACAGCCTGCCCGGATGGGACGACGCCGGGAGACTGCAACCCCTCATCGACCTCACCCGATCAGTGTGGCGGGCACGAGCCATCGGCGATATGTGGTCGTACATGCTCGTCGCTGAAGGCGCACTCGACATTGCCGGCGAATTCGATCTGCAGCCCTACGACATGGCAGCACTACAGCCGATCATCGAAGAAGCCGGCGGCAGGTTTACCTCGGTTGACGGCCAGGCGGGCCCGTGGCACGGCAGCGCACTCGCAACCAACGGCTTTCTGCACGACGAGGTGTTGCAAGTTCTGCAGGGTCGCTAGGCTCACTCGATACACTGCCGGAGCATCCCCGCCCATCGCGGTCATCACCCTCACCAGCTGAATAGAAGCGAGACCATCGTGACCGCTGACCCCCGCGTATCGCGTAAACGCTCCGGCACCCTCGCCTCCACGGTGATCGCTGTTCTAGCTCTCACGATGAGCGGATGCACGCTCGTCGAACAAGTCACGCCCAGCGAGACTGCGACGCGCGACGACACCGGCACGGTCGTTGAAGGTAATGACGAGACCGACGTCTTCACTCTGCAGGTGGGCGACTGCATTCTCGACGCGGCTACAACGACCACCATCAACACCATCGCCACGGTGCCGTGTGATGAACCGCACGACAGCGAAATTTACGCATCAATCGAAGTCGATGGCTCCAGCTTTCCAGGCTCTGACGCGCTCAGCGCCGAAGCAGAAGCCTCCTGTCGTGCAGCCTTTGATGACTTCGTCGGCATCGCCTGGGCCGACTCAAAGTACCTTTTCACCACCTTCATTCCAACGGAAGGCAGCTGGGCGGAGGGCGACCGCGAGATTCTCTGCACGATCTACGACGACGCCGGCAGAACCACCGGCTCGCTGAAAAACATCGGGCTGTAACACAAGGGCTCATGTGCGCCTCGCGGCGACCAGGAGTGCCGACGACCATCATTGCAACCACAGTGATCGCGAACGGCTGTGCGCGGTCTACGATCCGGGAGGGGGCCGCGTCACGCGCCCTCGCGGTCGAACTCGATCACCGCCTTGCCGGCAACCTCTTGTCGCGCAAGACGGCCAATCAAATCGATCCCACCATCTACGGGCACTACCTCGTCGACCGCGGCACGAATGCGGCGCGAGGCGAGCATCTCGAGCAGTACGCCCATATCCGCCCCGTTTTCACTCTGCATCACAGCGCGAAGCGTGTGCTTCACCCAGGGATTGACTAAGAGAGCCCGCAGTTGTCGATCGCTTCCGCGCAGCAATGGCCCTCCCGACCGATCAGCGCCAACAACCACTAGGGTGCCGCGCTCCGTGAGGGCGCGGCGCAGCATGTGCAGCGCGCGACCATCAGCCGCCTCGATGATGACGTCAAAGCGGCCCCAATCTGCAGGCTCAGCGGTGCGCCGATAATCGATAACGCGCTCAGCCCCGAGCGAGCGAACGAACTCGGCCTTGGCCGCGCTGGCGATACCTGTGACACGCGCACCCTCCGCGAAGGCAATCTGGGTGAGAAACGATCCAACCCCACCACCCGCGCCGATAATCAACACACCCTGCCCCGGCTGCAGACGGGCGCCGTCGCGCAGAGCCTGCAGTGCCGTGCCCGCTGAAACACCGAGGGTCGAGGCATCCATCATCGACACACTGTCAGGAATGTGGGCGATCTTGGCGGGCGAGGCGACCACGAACTCAGCGAAAGCGGCCGGAGCGGTTCCGGCGACACGGTCACCGGGTGCGAAGCCCTGCACGCCGACGCCCACCACCTCGATGACGCCCGCGAATGCGAGTCCAATGACGGGCTGGCGGGGAGAGCGCAACCCCAGCACGAGGCGCACCGCAAGAGGATCGCCCTTCATGATGTGCACGGTACCCGAGTCGGGGCTAACGGCCAACACGCGTACGAGTACCTGCGTCGGGCTTGGTGTTGGCACGGCGACCCGTTCGACACCAAGTACCGTCGTGGAGCCGTAACCACGCTGGACGATGGCGCTCATGGTGGTGGTGGTCGGGGTCGTCATGCGCTTTCTCCAATGGTGGGGTGGGTGAAGGCCTCGTCGAGACGCACCCCGAGTGCAGCTGCGATCTGAAAAGCAACTTCAAGCGACGGCGAGTATTTGCCTTGCTCGATCGCGATGATGGTTTGCCGAGTGACGCCGACCTTTTCGGCTAGTTCGACCTGGGTCATCTCGTTGGCATGAAAACGCAGGGTGCGGATGCTGTTTGTCACTCGGGTGGGCTTCACCACGTTGGCAGGCCTCCCCGGTAGAGAGCGATCTTGGTGATCGACCCGAGCACGGCAGACAGCACGAACGCGAGGTAGACAGCATTGGCGATCCAGAACGAGTCGACCTCGAGAATTGCCAGAATCATGGCGGCGAGAGCGCCGACAACAACGAACGCTTGCCCGGTGTATTCACCAAGCTGGTCGATGCGACGGTCACGCTCATCGCGCCGCCCGGTCTTGCGACCGCGAAGACCGTCGACGATGGCGAGGCCGATCTCGGCCAGCACAGCCACAACGATTGCACCCAGGATCGTCCCGAGCAACGGCCAGCCATAGACGCTGGGCGCAAGAGGCAGGGTTGCACTTTCGCTCAGAACCAGGCTGAGGTAAATGACGTAAGCGGTAGTTGCGACAACGACCATCACCCACGAACTACGTTCTTCACTGGCCATGCCGTGATCCTGTTCTCCGAGTATGTCAATAATTACTGACATGGAAATGGTGAAACAAACGCCACATCATGTCAAGTTTTGTTTACTCCGGATGGTTTGTCCCGCCCATCGCGCGCGACGCGGTTGCAACACTGCGGCGGCGAGCCCGGCGAGCATGATGACCCCGCCGGCAAACTCGGTGACCGTGGGCACCTCGGCCTGCACGAGCCACGCGGCAAGAATGCCCACGACCGGCACCAAGAGCGTGAAAGGTACGACCGAACTGGTCGGATACCGCGTCAGCAGCGAATTCCAAATTCCGTACCCGATGAGGCTGGCAAACACTGCCGTGTACACCGTGCTACCGATTGCCACCCATGACAGGTTGGTGAGCGCTTGCCACACCACGGGCGGAGAATCGACGATGAGCGACAGCGCGAGCGCAGGCACGGGAACCACAAGACCTGACCACACCACAAGAGACAGCCCGGAGGTGGCCTGCGCACGGCGGGCGAGCACGTTGCCGACCGACCACGCGAGGGCCGACGCAAGTGTCACCACGAGCGGCAACCACGGGGCAGTTTGTGAGTGGCCGACGATGACGGTACCAAGGCCGAGCATCCCGATGCCCACACCCACCAGTTGTCGGCGGCTGGGCTTCTCACGCAAGATCAGTGCGGCGACGATCAACGAGAAGATCACCTGAGTTTGCAGCAGCAGTGAAGCCAATCCCGGGGGCATTCCCAGCGCAAGCGCCAGATAGAGCAGCGTGAACTGGCCGAAACTCAAAAAGGCACCAATCACGACGATTTGCCGCCACCCGATACCGGGAGGCTTGAGGAAAAAGACGGCCGGCAGACAGACGACGGTGAAGCGCAGTGCCAGAAACAACAGCGGCGGCACACCCTCTTGCCCCACATCGATGACAACAAAATTGCCGCCCCAAATGATCACAACCAGTAAGGCGAGGAGCGAATGCTTGAGGCTCACCGGTGACCAGCTATTCGCGCGGGGCTGAGCATGGGGTTGAGCACTGGGCTGGGCGCTGAGTTGAGCACTGGGCTGGGCGCTGAGTTGAGCACTGAGTTAAACGCACCATTGAGCACGGAATTGGGCACAAAGCGCATCCTCGTAGTGTGTCAGATTTTCACATTATTCTGAGGCGGCGCGGAGCCCTCCCGGCGCAGTCCTCACTGCGGTGTGCGCTGAGAGGGGTGCTTCTCATCGTGGCATTTCCAGCAGTGCGTGACAGTAACCAGTGGTGGAGATGGGGGGAATTGAACCCCCGTCCAACGCTGTGAGCCGGAGCCTTCTACGGGCGTAGTCTGCTGAATCGTTTTACTTGGCTCCGACCTTTGCTGCAGACTTCTAGGTCGACGAGCCCAGCCTCAGTTCAAGTCCCGCGTGCACCTGAGACACAGGCACGCAGCAAGTCTCCTAAATGACGTCAGCGATCGGGTCGGAGACACACCCGGACTAACGGACTATCGACTCTGCCTAGGCGGCGAGAGCGAAGTCGGTGCGATTGGTTTTGGCACCTATTGTTTGCAGAGATCGTTAACGAGATAACCCTGCATCCTCGACCCGCTTCTCACCGTTTCGCAGGCGATGTCGAAACCGATCATCCCCTCGGTCACTCGCTCTTCTTGCCTAGCGTTCTTGACCAGAAGAACGAGCGGGTCACTATCACGCACTGTGGAGTTGTGGGGGCCCGGAGAACGGGCCATCAAACGCCGCTATCGGCGTAGCCCCACAGTATACGTCAGATCTGACCTTCAGCCCAGGGAGCTTCCGCCTGCTTCCCCGCGCTTCCGCCTCGTACCCCCGCCCAGCGTCGTCCGCCCGCGGGGCGCCCAGCATCTCGCCCCCACTGCCGTCTACGCCGCTCGGCCTCGGCGCCGTCCGATCCATCCCGCACCTCACACCGTTGCCGACATTACACACGTGAAGGGTCGTGTGAGGTGTCGCTTTCAGTGTGAAGTGGGCGTGGTGACGGGCGACCGGCCGAACGGCGGCTCGTGCAACATACCGACTAGTCGCCCAGCTGGTTGCGCGAACGCATAGCCCGATCAGCCTCGCGCTTGTCTTGGCGCTCACGCAGGGCGTGCCGTTTGTCATACTCCTTCTTGCCCTTCGCCACGGCGAGCTCAACTTTGGCCCGCCCGTCGCTGAAGTAGATGCGCAGGGGTACGAGGGTGTAGCCACCCTCGTTCACTTTTTGGCTGATCTTGAGGATTTGCGCTTTATGCAGCAGCAACTTGCGCTTACGGCGCGGCGGGTGGTTGGTCCAGGTGCCCTGCGTGTACTCGGGAATGTGAACGGCATCCAACCACGCTTCACCGGCATCGATGAATCCGTAGCCGTCGACCAGGCTCGCGCGCCCCATCCGCAACGACTTGACCTCGGTGCCACTCAACACGAGGCCAGCCTCAAACGTGTCTTCGATCGTGTAGTCGTGCCGCGCCTTGCGGTTGGTCGCAACGATCTTCTCGCCCTTTTCTTTTGGCACGGTTCACCTCCTGCACGATTGAATCTTGGGATGTTGCGCCTGAGCGGCACAGCCCTTCAGCATACCCGCGCACCAGCAGAGTTGACCCGCCGCCGCCGCCCGTTCGCAACTCAGGCAGAGCCGACACACGTGACGGGTACACATGGCACAAGTGTCCGCTCAGCCTGAGTTAGGAACACGACCACGAACACGTGGACGAACACACACGGACAGGAGCAGGACCACGAAGAAGAACGGGAGCAGGAGCAGGAACGCGAGGGCGCGCACGAGGGCGCGGCCGGGCGGGCGACCGCGCCTCAGACGCGCAGGTAGCGGGTGATGGCGACGTTGGCTGAGAGTGCCGCAAGCAGCGCGCCGGCGCCCAGCAGCACGGGTACGACGAGCAGGGCATCCGACAGCCCGACGAACGACGTGAGCGGCAGTGTCTCGGCCAAGTACCCCTGCACAAACACCTGCACGATCGCAACGACGGCGAGAGCCGCAAGCAGTGAACCGACCAGCGCGGCAACGACACCCTCAATGATGAACGGGGTTTGGATGAACCGGTTCGACGCGCCCACTAAGCGCATGATGCCAATCTCACGACGGCGCGAGAACGCGCTCAGCCGGATGGTCGTGGCGATGAGGAGCGCCGCAGCGACCAGCATCAGCGCGGCGATGCCGATGGCGGTAAGACTCGACACGTTCAATATGTTAAAGATCTGGTCGAGGTAACTGCGCTGATCGACGATGCTCTCGACGCCCGCAAGGCCGCCAAGCGAGTCGGCGAGAATGTCGCTCTGCGTGGGGTCAAAGAGGTTCACCCAAAAGGCTTCGGGCAGCAACTCGGGCGTGACCAGGTCGGCAACAGAGTCACCCTCGAACTGCTCTTGAAAGTTGGCAAACGCCTGATCTTGCGTTTCGAAATAGTAGGCGTCGATGAACGGCGTGAGGGTCGCCGATTCGAGCTGAGCTTCGACGAGGGCAACCTGATCGGCTGTCGCGGCCTGCTGATCGCATCCGCCCACCGTCGAAAATTCAGTGCACATGTAGACGGCGACCTGGGCACGATCGAACCAATACGACTTCATTTGGGTGATCTGAACCTGCAGCAAAATCGCCGCACCCACGAACGTGAGCGAGATGAACGTCACCAGCACGACCGAAATGACCATGCTGAGGTTGCGACGTAGGCCTTGACCCACTTCGTTCAGTACAAGTCCAAGTCTCATTGCTGCCCCGCCGCGTCGATGCCCAGCCCTTGAGAGACGATGGGGATGACCTGAGTGCGGTAACCGCCACCCCGCTCATCGCGCACGATGCGTCCGCCGATCACTTCAATGACTCGACGTTGCAACCGATCGACGATGCCGGCGTCGTGCGTGGCCATGATGACGGTTGTGCCGTTGGCATTGATGCGTTCGAGCAGCGCCATGATGCCCGCGCTGGTCTCAGGGTCAAGGTTTCCGGTGGGCTCATCGGCGAGCATGATCGCGGGTTTGTTGACAACGGCCCGAGCGATCGCCACCCGCTGCTGCTCGCCACCAGAAAGCTCGTGCGGAAAACGTTGCGCCTTGCCCTCGAGCCCCACCGTCTGCAGCGCGTCAGGCACAGCATCGTGGATGAAGCCTTTGCTTTTTCCGATCACCTGCAACGTAAACGCGACATTGTCGAACACTGTCTTGTTGGGCAGCAGCCGAAAGTCTTGAAACACGACGCCGAGGTTACGGCGAAAGAACGGCACTTTCCGGCTGGAGATCGCGCCGAGGTCATGCCCAAGCACGTGCACGAGGCCGGTCGACGGCGTGTCTTCTTTCAGCACCAAGCGCAAAAATGTGGACTTCCCCGAGCCGGACGCTCCGACCAGGAAAACGAACTCCCCGCTCAGAATCTCAAGACTGACGCTGTTGAGCGCCGGTCGAGCAGTGCCACGGTAGACCTTGGAGACTTCTTCGAAACGAATCATGAAGACTCAGCCTAAGCCGCGGGTGGTACCGGGCGCGGGTGCGACACCCGCAGGATCGCCCTGCCGAGAACATCGTGTCTCACCGATGAAACAAATCGGGCAAAGCTGGGTTAGTCGACGGGCTTTTGTTT
>Ga0222707_1000358_pt1 | contig 14267 bp, 4 predicted proteins | sample AntAcemetage1574_FD_179831 | JGI IMG/M metagenome (GOLD analysis project Ga0222707, IMG submission 179831) | Saline water microbial communities from Ace Lake, Antarctica - #1574 | ecosystem: Environmental > Aquatic > Non-marine Saline and Alkaline > Saline | place: Antarctica: Ace Lake...
GGACAGGGCCTTGCCTTTGCTGGCTGGCCCTGTCGACATGCCAGATAAAACCACGGCTGAGGGGTTGTTTGACCTGCCCTATGACTTCAAGCATCAACATATGGCGCATACAGCTACGAACAGTGGTGTTCCTGTTGGCTTTTGGCGCTCTGTCGGTCATTCGCACAATGCGTTTTTCTCTGAGTCTTTTATAGATGAGTTGGCCTACGCGGCTAAAAAAGACCCGGTTACGTTCCGCAGCGACTTGTTACAACATGCGCCACGACATTTAACGGTGTTGCGCAGCGCTGCGCAGGCAGCAAATTGGGGTCAAGTTTTACCAGGCGATCAAGCAATGGGCGTGGCATTGCACGAATCGTTTGGTTCAATCGTGGCACAGGTTGCGCGTGTTCAAGCTGTCTCGGATAACCAGTGGCGCGTTTTAGAAGTGCACTGCGCTATTGACTGCGGTGTGGTGATCAATCCAACCACGGTTGCGCAGCAGATGGAAGGCTCGGTGGTGTTTGCATTAACGGCCGTCGCTTATGGGCAAATAGACATAGATGCAGGCGCAGTAATACAGGGCAACTTCACAGGCTATCCCATGCTAAAACTGGCACAAACACCAGTGGTAAAGACCCATATTATCAACAGCTTGCGAGCGCCTTCAGGCGTTGGCGAACCAGGGGTGCCGCCACTTGCGCCGGCCATAGGCAATGCTTTGTTTGCGTTGACCAAACGGCGTCACAGGCGTTTACCAATCGACGGCCTATCTGTTCAGTAGCCTTGAAAAATATTTATCTGGAGCTTTGACAGCGCCTAAAATTGTGTTGTACACTGCAAGGCTGCGCTTTTGACAACACCTTGTTTTACAAGGTGAGGTAGGAGCAAAGAGCCACAGCAAACAGTCCAAGACAAAATGTGATGGCGGCAAATAAAGTTAGTAAAAACCCTAAATTATTTGCAGACACATTGAAAAGTGTGTCATAATCGAAGGCTTCGCTGATCGCGGTGAAGCTTACAAGATACGAGGATTTGCTGGCTCTTAATTGGGTTAAGCGGGTTCTAATTCAGAGTGGTTCATTAACAAACTACAGCCGATAAGTGTGGGCGTTTGGAGTTGGCGACGTGCTGACAGTTCTTAGGAACACAACAAACGCTCATTAGAATATTAAGTATATGAAGTTAATCACTTCATGTCAGTTTTATTGAGCAGCCAAGTTTACTTGGCAAACAATTCAAGATCGAACTAAAGAGTTTGATCCTGGCTCAGATTGAACGCTGGCGGTATGCTTTACACATGCAAGTCGAACGGCAGCATAGGTGCTTGCACCTGATGGCGAGTGGCGAACGGGTGAGTAATGCATCGGAACGTGCCCAATCGTGGGGGATAACGCAGCGAAAGCTGTGCTAATACCGCATACGATCTACGGATGAAAGCGGGGGACCTTCGGGCCTCGCGCGATTGGAGCGGCCGATGTTAGATTAGGTAGTTGGTGGGGTAAAGGCTCACCAAGCCGACGATCTATAGCTGGTCTGAGAGGACGACCAGCCACACTGGAACTGAGACACGGTCCAGACTCCTACGGGAGGCAGCAGTGGGGAATTTTGGACAATGGGCGAAAGCCTGATCCAGCAATACCGCGTGCAGGAAGAAGGCCTTCGGGTTGTAAACTGCTTTTGTACGGAACGAAAAGGTCTGCCTTAATACGGTGGGCTCATGACGGTACCGTAAGAATAAGCACCGGCTAACTACGTGCCAGCAGCCGCGGTAATACGTAGGGTGCGAGCGTTAATCGGAATTACTGGGCGTAAAGCGTGCGCAGGCGGCTTTGTAAGACAGACGTGAAATCCCCGGGCTCAACCTGGGAATTGCGTTTGTGACTGCAAGGCTAGAGTACGGTAGAGGGGGGTAGAATTCCGCGTGTAGCAGTGAAATGCGTAGATATGCGGAGGAACACCGATGGCGAAGGCAGCCCCCTGGACCTGTACTGACGCTCATGCACGAAAGCGTGGGGAGCAAACAGGATTAGATACCCTGGTAGTCCACGCCCTAAACGATGTCAACTGGTTGTTGGGAATTTACTTTCTCAGTAACGAAGCTAACGCGTGAAGTTGACCGCCTGGGGAGTACGGCCGCAAGGTTGAAACTCAAAGGAATTGACGGGGACCCGCACAAGCGGTGGATGATGTGGTTTAATTCGATGCAACGCGAAAAACCTTACCTACCCTTGACATGTACGGAACTTACCAGAGATGGTTTGGTGCTCGAAAGAGAGCCGTAACACAGGTGCTGCATGGCTGTCGTCAGCTCGTGTCGTGAGATGTTGGGTTAAGTCCCGCAACGAGCGCAACCCTTGTCATTAGTTGCTACATTTAGTTGGGCACTCTAATGAGACTGCCGGTGACAAACCGGAGGAAGGTGGGGATGACGTCAAGTCCTCATGGCCCTTATGGGTAGGGCTACACACGTCATACAATGGCTGGTACAAAGGGTCGCCAACCCGCGAGGGGGAGCTAATCCCATAAAGCCAGTCGTAGTCCGGATCGTAGTCTGCAACTCGACTACGTGAAGTCGGAATCGCTAGTAATCGTGGATCAGAATGTCACGGTGAATACGTTCCCGGGTCTTGTACACACCGCCCGTCACACCATGGGAGCGGGTCTCGCCAGAAGTAGTTAGCCTAACCGCAAGGGGGGCGATTACCACGGCGGGGTTCGTGACTGGGGTGAAGTCGTAACAAGGTAGCCGTATCGGAAGGTGCGGCTGGATCACCTCCTTTCTGGAAACATCAGACGATCCAATTGCATGCGTCCACACTTATCGGTTGTTCAAGAGATGTCATGGACGTTTCGGCGCAAGCCACTCTGTTCATTGATTGTTCTGGGTCTGTAGCTCAGCTGGTTAGAGCACTGTGTTGATAACGCAGGGGTCGTTGGTTCGAGTCCAACCAGACCCACCAGTGCGCATCTCTTGTCAAATAGTTTGGGGGATTAGCTCAGCTGGGAGAGCACCTGCTTTGCAAGCAGGGGGTCGTCGGTTCGATCCCGTCATCCTCCACCACTTATCCTAGTCATTCTCTTGTTGTGTTCTTAGTAGTTCACGCAATTGGTGTGACCTTGCTTATCGGTTGTAACGTTGGCCACTTGGTCTCGTTGTGAGCTAATAACAAAGCTGCTTCTAGAAAGACTATATGTCTTTGAAGCATTTTTGTTATTGGTTAATCTTGATTAATCAATGTAGTTGTTAGGCTTTGCTTAATGACACGGCTGTTCTTTAAAAATTCATAGAGTCGAAATCAGCGTTGCTGGTGGAAGATGCACATTCGTAAAGGTTTTATGCATCACCGAGCCACCAGTAACATTTTTTTGATTGCGTCAACGAATATTTCAATTCGCATACAGTTCTGAACGTGAACTGCGAATTGAATACGGCATAAATAACGTGAAATACGTTCCTTGATGTGTAGCTTTAATGCTCTTTCTGAATCTGTTGAGAGATAGGTTCGAGAAGAGGTCAAAGTTATAGGGTCAAGTGAATAAGAGCATACGGTGGATGCCTAGGCGATGATAGGCGATGAAAGACGTGATAGCCTGCGAAAAGCTTCGGGGAGCTGGCAAATAAGCTTTGATCCGGAGGTGTCTGAATGGGGAAACCCACCCTTAGGGGTATCTCATACTGAATACATAGGTATGTGAGGCAAACCGAGTGAACTGAAACATCTAAGTAGCTCGAGGAAAAGAAATCAACCGAGATTCCGAAAGTAGTGGCGAGCGAAATTGGAAGAGCCTGTTAATGATAGCGCGATGTTTAACGGAACCGTTTGGAAATGCGGACCATAGTGGGTGATAGTCCCGTACGTGAAAAGCAATGCGTGATACTAAGTTAACGACAAGTAGGGCGGAACACGTGTAATTCTGTTTGAATATGGGGGGACCATCCTCCAAGGCTAAATACTCATCATCGACCGATAGTGAACTAGTACCGTGAGGGAAAGGCGAAAAGAACCCCGGGAGGGGAGTGAAATAGATCCTGAAACCGTATGCTTACAAAAAGTAGGAGCAGACTTGTTCTGTGACTGCGTACCTTTTGTATAATGGGTCAGCGACTTACATTCAGTGGCAAGCTTAACCGAATAGGGAAGGCGTAGGGAAACCGAGTCCGAATAGGGCGAATTAGTCGCTGGGTGTAGACCCGAAACCAAGTGATCTATCCATGGCCAGGATGAAGGTGCCGTAACAGGTACTGGAGGTCCGAACCGACTAATGTTGCAAAATTAGCGGATGAGCTGTGGATAGGGGTGAAAGGCTAAACAAACTTGGAAATAGCTGGTTCTCTCCGAAAACTATTTAGGTAGTGCCTCAAGTATTACCGACGGGGGTAGAGCACTGTTTTGGCTAGGGGGTCATGGCGACTTACCAAACCAAGGCAAACTCCGAATACCGTCGAGTACAGCTTGGGAGACAGAGCACCGGGTGCTAACGTCCGGACTCAAGAGGGAAACAACCCAGACCGCCAGCTAAGGTCCCTAAAATTGGCTAAGTGGGAAACGAAGTGGGAAGGCTAAAACAGTCAGGATGTTGGCTTAGAAGCAGCCATCATTTAAAGAAAGCGTAATAGCTCACTGATCGAGTCGTCCTGCGCGGAAGATGTAACGGGGCTAAGCCAGTTACCGAAGCTGCGGATGTGCAATTTATTGCACGTGGTAGGAGAGCGTTCTGTAAGCCTGTGAAGGTGGATTGTGAAGTCTGCTGGAGGTATCAGAAGTGCGAATGCTGACATGAGTAGCGTTAAAGGGGGTGAAAAGCCCCCTCGCCGAAAGCGCAAGGTTTCCTACGCAACGTTCATCGGCGTAGGGTGAGTCGGCCCCTAAGGCGAGGCAGAGATGCGTAGCTGATGGGAAACAGGTCAATATTCCTGTACCGATTACAAGTGCGATGTGGGGACGGAGAAGGTTAGCTCAGCCAACTGTTGGATATGTTGGTTCAAGCCTGTAGTCATGCCTGGTAGGCAAATCCGCCGGGCTAAGATGAGGGGTGATAACGAGGGTGCTTGCACCTGAAGTGAGTAATACCATGCTTCCAGGAAAAGCCACTAAGCTTCAGCTTGTAACGACCGTACCGCAAACCGACACTGGTGCGCGAGATGAGTATTCTAAGGCGCTTGAGAGAACTCTGGAGAAGGAACTCGGCAAATTGACACCGTAACTTCGGGAGAAGGTGTGCCCTGAGTAAGTGAAGAACTTCGCGTTTGGAGCTAAAAGGGGTTGCAAAGAATTGGTGGCTGCGACTGTTTATTAAAAACACAGCACTCTGCAAACACGAAAGTGGACGTATAGGGTGTGACGCCTGCCCGGTGCTGGAAGATTAATTGATGGGGTGCAAGCTCTTGATCGAAGTCCCAGTAAACGGCGGCCGTAACTATAACGGTCCTAAGGTAGCGAAATTCCTTGTCGGGTAAGTTCCGACCTGCACGAATGGCGTAACGATGGCCACACTGTCTCCTCCAGAGACTCAGCGAAGTTGAAATGTTTGTGATGATGCAATCTCCCCGCGGAAAGACGGAAAGACCCCATGAACCTTTACTGTAGCTTTGTATTGGACTTTGAACAGATCTGTGTAGGATAGGTGGGAGGCTTTGAAGCGTGGTCGCTAGATCATGTGGAGCCAACGTTGAAATACCACCCTGGTGTGTTTGAGGTTCTAACCTAGGTCCATTATCTGGATCGGGGACAGTGCATGGTAGGCAGTTTGACTGGGGCGGTCTCCTCCCAAAGTGTAACGGAGGAGTTCGAAGGTACGCTAGTTACGGTCGGACATCGTGACGATAGTGCAATGGCATAAGCGTGCTTAACTGCGAGACTGACAAGTCGAGCAGGTGCGAAAGCAGGACATAGTGATCCGGTGGTTCTGAATGGAAGGGCCATCGCTCAACGGATAAAAGGTACTCTGGGGATAACAGGCTGATACCGCCCAAGAGTTCATATCGACGGCGGTGTTTGGCACCTCGATGTCGGCTCATCTCATCCTGGGGCTGTAGCCGGTCCCAAGGGTATGGCTGTTCGCCATTTAAAGAGGTACGTGAGCTGGGTTTAAAACGTCGTGAGACAGTTTGGTCCCTATCTTCCGTGGGCGCTGCAGATTTGAAGAAGCCTGCTCCTAGTACGAGAGGACCGGAGTGGACACACCTCTGGTGTATCGGTTGTCACGCCAGTGGCATTGCCGAGTAGCTAAGTGTGGAAGAGATAACCGCTGAAAGCATCTAAGCGGGAAACTCGTTCTAAGATGAGATCTGCCGGGGCCTTGAGCCCCCTAAAGAGTCGTTCAAGACCAGGACGTTGATAGGCTGGGTGTGGAAGTGCAGCAATGCATTAAGCTAACCAGTACTAATTGCTCGTGAGGCTTGACCCTATAACTTTGATGGTGTTGTGAGCGGCTTGTAGGAGCTGTGACAACGAGGTCCATTGAAAAGAGACATATTGGGACGTATATTGGCTTATTGAGTTGGTGAAAACTGGCTGAGTGGGTTGAGGTTCTAGTTGTTTATGCCAATTTGTTGGCTGCAATCAAAAAATACAGATTTCGATTCTATGAATTCGTTCGCTATGTTGTGATGTACAACATGGTGAGCAACCGTTTATGCCTGATGACCATAGCGACGTGGTACCACTCCTTCCCATCTCGAACAGGACAGTGAAACGCGTCAGCGCCGATGATAGTGCGGATTCCCGTGTGAAAGTAGGTCATCGTCAGGCTCTTACACCTAGACACGCCCCAGTCTGACGACTGGGGCGTTTCTTATTGCTTGCACTTGTTGCGTCTCTCACATGTTTGATGGGTGCATATAGTGTGGCGACAGGTTGGTTTGAGCGTGATGCTTAAACCACATGCAGATGGGTATATGCTTTGGGCATAGCTTTTTGAAGGTTGTGAAATATATTTCAATATATGTTTACAAGCACTCAAAAAAGTGTGTCATAATCGAAGGCTTCGCTGATCGCGGTGAAGCTTACAAGATACGAGGATTTGCTGGCTCTTAATTGGGTTAAGCGGGTTCTAATTCAGAGTGGTTCATTAACAAACTACAGCCGATAAGTGTGGGCGTTTGGAGTTGGCGACGTGCTGACAGTTCTTAGGAACACAACAAACGCTCATTAGAATATTAAGTATATGAAGTTAATCACTTCATGTCAGTTTTATTGAGCAGCCAAGTTTACTTGGCAAACAATTCAAGATCGAACTAAAGAGTTTGATCCTGGCTCAGATTGAACGCTGGCGGTATGCTTTACACATGCAAGTCGAACGGCAGCATAGGTGCTTGCACCTGATGGCGAGTGGCGAACGGGTGAGTAATGCATCGGAACGTGCCCAATCGTGGGGGATAACGCAGCGAAAGCTGTGCTAATACCGCATACGATCTACGGATGAAAGCGGGGGACCTTCGGGCCTCGCGCGATTGGAGCGGCCGATGTTAGATTAGGTAGTTGGTGGGGTAAAGGCTCACCAAGCCGACGATCTATAGCTGGTCTGAGAGGACGACCAGCCACACTGGAACTGAGACACGGTCCAGACTCCTACGGGAGGCAGCAGTGGGGAATTTTGGACAATGGGCGAAAGCCTGATCCAGCAATACCGCGTGCAGGAAGAAGGCCTTCGGGTTGTAAACTGCTTTTGTACGGAACGAAAAGGTCTGCCTTAATACGGTGGGCTCATGACGGTACCGTAAGAATAAGCACCGGCTAACTACGTGCCAGCAGCCGCGGTAATACGTAGGGTGCGAGCGTTAATCGGAATTACTGGGCGTAAAGCGTGCGCAGGCGGCTTTGTAAGACAGACGTGAAATCCCCGGGCTCAACCTGGGAATTGCGTTTGTGACTGCAAGGCTAGAGTACGGTAGAGGGGGGTAGAATTCCGCGTGTAGCAGTGAAATGCGTAGATATGCGGAGGAACACCGATGGCGAAGGCAGCCCCCTGGACCTGTACTGACGCTCATGCACGAAAGCGTGGGGAGCAAACAGGATTAGATACCCTGGTAGTCCACGCCCTAAACGATGTCAACTGGTTGTTGGGAATTTACTTTCTCAGTAACGAAGCTAACGCGTGAAGTTGACCGCCTGGGGAGTACGGCCGCAAGGTTGAAACTCAAAGGAATTGACGGGGACCCGCACAAGCGGTGGATGATGTGGTTTAATTCGATGCAACGCGAAAAACCTTACCTACCCTTGACATGTACGGAACTTACCAGAGATGGTTTGGTGCTCGAAAGAGAGCCGTAACACAGGTGCTGCATGGCTGTCGTCAGCTCGTGTCGTGAGATGTTGGGTTAAGTCCCGCAACGAGCGCAACCCTTGTCATTAGTTGCTACATTTAGTTGGGCACTCTAATGAGACTGCCGGTGACAAACCGGAGGAAGGTGGGGATGACGTCAAGTCCTCATGGCCCTTATGGGTAGGGCTACACACGTCATACAATGGCTGGTACAAAGGGTCGCCAACCCGCGAGGGGGAGCTAATCCCATAAAGCCAGTCGTAGTCCGGATCGTAGTCTGCAACTCGACTACGTGAAGTCGGAATCGCTAGTAATCGTGGATCAGAATGTCACGGTGAATACGTTCCCGGGTCTTGTACACACCGCCCGTCACACCATGGGAGCGGGTCTCGCCAGAAGTAGTTAGCCTAACCGCAAGGGGGGCGATTACCACGGCGGGGTTCGTGACTGGGGTGAAGTCGTAACAAGGTAGCCGTATCGGAAGGTGCGGCTGGATCACCTCCTTTCTGGAAACATCAGACGATCCAATTGCATGCGTCCACACTTATCGGTTGTTCAAGAGATGTCATGGACGTTTCGGCGCAAGCCACTCTGTTCATTGATTGTTCTGGGTCTGTAGCTCAGCTGGTTAGAGCACTGTGTTGATAACGCAGGGGTCGTTGGTTCGAGTCCAACCAGACCCACCAGTGCGCATCTCTTGTCAAATAGTTTGGGGGATTAGCTCAGCTGGGAGAGCACCTGCTTTGCAAGCAGGGGGTCGTCGGTTCGATCCCGTCATCCTCCACCACTTATCCTAGTCATTCTCTTGTTGTGTTCTTAGTAGTTCACGCAATTGGTGTGACCTTGCTTATCGGTTGTAACGTTGGCCACTTGGTCTCGTTGTGAGCTAATAACAAAGCTGCTTCTAGAAAGACTATATGTCTTTGAAGCATTTTTGTTATTGGTTAATCTTGATTAATCAATGTAGTTGTTAGGCTTTGCTTAATGACACGGCTGTTCTTTAAAAATTCATAGAGTCGAAATCAGCGTTGCTGGTGGAAGATGCACATTCGTAAAGGTTTTATGCATCACCGAGCCACCAGTAACATTTTTTTGATTGCGTCAACGAATATTTCAATTCGCATACAGTTCTGAACGTGAACTGCGAATTGAATACGGCATAAATAACGTGAAATACGTTCCTTGATGTGTAGCTTTAATGCTCTTTCTGAATCTGTTGAGAGATAGGTTCGAGAAGAGGTCAAAGTTATAGGGTCAAGTGAATAAGAGCATACGGTGGATGCCTAGGCGATGATAGGCGATGAAAGACGTGATAGCCTGCGAAAAGCTTCGGGGAGCTGGCAAATAAGCTTTGATCCGGAGGTGTCTGAATGGGGAAACCCACCCTTAGGGGTATCTCATACTGAATACATAGGTATGTGAGGCAAACCGAGTGAACTGAAACATCTAAGTAGCTCGAGGAAAAGAAATCAACCGAGATTCCGAAAGTAGTGGCGAGCGAAATTGGAAGAGCCTGTTAATGATAGCGCGATGTTTAACGGAACCGTTTGGAAATGCGGACCATAGTGGGTGATAGTCCCGTACGTGAAAAGCAATGCGTGATACTAAGTTAACGACAAGTAGGGCGGAACACGTGTAATTCTGTTTGAATATGGGGGGACCATCCTCCAAGGCTAAATACTCATCATCGACCGATAGTGAACTAGTACCGTGAGGGAAAGGCGAAAAGAACCCCGGGAGGGGAGTGAAATAGATCCTGAAACCGTATGCTTACAAAAAGTAGGAGCAGACTTGTTCTGTGACTGCGTACCTTTTGTATAATGGGTCAGCGACTTACATTCAGTGGCAAGCTTAACCGAATAGGGAAGGCGTAGGGAAACCGAGTCCGAATAGGGCGAATTAGTCGCTGGGTGTAGACCCGAAACCAAGTGATCTATCCATGGCCAGGATGAAGGTGCCGTAACAGGTACTGGAGGTCCGAACCGACTAATGTTGCAAAATTAGCGGATGAGCTGTGGATAGGGGTGAAAGGCTAAACAAACTTGGAAATAGCTGGTTCTCTCCGAAAACTATTTAGGTAGTGCCTCAAGTATTACCGACGGGGGTAGAGCACTGTTTTGGCTAGGGGGTCATGGCGACTTACCAAACCAAGGCAAACTCCGAATACCGTCGAGTACAGCTTGGGAGACAGAGCACCGGGTGCTAACGTCCGGACTCAAGAGGGAAACAACCCAGACCGCCAGCTAAGGTCCCTAAAATTGGCTAAGTGGGAAACGAAGTGGGAAGGCTAAAACAGTCAGGATGTTGGCTTAGAAGCAGCCATCATTTAAAGAAAGCGTAATAGCTCACTGATCGAGTCGTCCTGCGCGGAAGATGTAACGGGGCTAAGCCAGTTACCGAAGCTGCGGATGTGCAATTTATTGCACGTGGTAGGAGAGCGTTCTGTAAGCCTGTGAAGGTGGATTGTGAAGTCTGCTGGAGGTATCAGAAGTGCGAATGCTGACATGAGTAGCGTTAAAGGGGGTGAAAAGCCCCCTCGCCGAAAGCGCAAGGTTTCCTACGCAACGTTCATCGGCGTAGGGTGAGTCGGCCCCTAAGGCGAGGCAGAGATGCGTAGCTGATGGGAAACAGGTCAATATTCCTGTACCGATTACAAGTGCGATGTGGGGACGGAGAAGGTTAGCTCAGCCAACTGTTGGATATGTTGGTTCAAGCCTGTAGTCATGCCTGGTAGGCAAATCCGCCGGGCTAAGATGAGGGGTGATAACGAGGGTGCTTGCACCTGAAGTGAGTAATACCATGCTTCCAGGAAAAGCCACTAAGCTTCAGCTTGTAACGACCGTACCGCAAACCGACACTGGTGCGCGAGATGAGTATTCTAAGGCGCTTGAGAGAACTCTGGAGAAGGAACTCGGCAAATTGACACCGTAACTTCGGGAGAAGGTGTGCCCTGAGTAAGTGAAGAACTTCGCGTTTGGAGCTAAAAGGGGTTGCAAAGAATTGGTGGCTGCGACTGTTTATTAAAAACACAGCACTCTGCAAACACGAAAGTGGACGTATAGGGTGTGACGCCTGCCCGGTGCTGGAAGATTAATTGATGGGGTGCAAGCTCTTGATCGAAGTCCCAGTAAACGGCGGCCGTAACTATAACGGTCCTAAGGTAGCGAAATTCCTTGTCGGGTAAGTTCCGACCTGCACGAATGGCGTAACGATGGCCACACTGTCTCCTCCAGAGACTCAGCGAAGTTGAAATGTTTGTGATGATGCAATCTCCCCGCGGAAAGACGGAAAGACCCCATGAACCTTTACTGTAGCTTTGTATTGGACTTTGAACAGATCTGTGTAGGATAGGTGGGAGGCTTTGAAGCGTGGTCGCTAGATCATGTGGAGCCAACGTTGAAATACCACCCTGGTGTGTTTGAGGTTCTAACCTAGGTCCATTATCTGGATCGGGGACAGTGCATGGTAGGCAGTTTGACTGGGGCGGTCTCCTCCCAAAGTGTAACGGAGGAGTTCGAAGGTACGCTAGTTACGGTCGGACATCGTGACGATAGTGCAATGGCATAAGCGTGCTTAACTGCGAGACTGACAAGTCGAGCAGGTGCGAAAGCAGGACATAGTGATCCGGTGGTTCTGAATGGAAGGGCCATCGCTCAACGGATAAAAGGTACTCTGGGGATAACAGGCTGATACCGCCCAAGAGTTCATATCGACGGCGGTGTTTGGCACCTCGATGTCGGCTCATCTCATCCTGGGGCTGTAGCCGGTCCCAAGGGTATGGCTGTTCGCCATTTAAAGAGGTACGTGAGCTGGGTTTAAAACGTCGTGAGACAGTTTGGTCCCTATCTTCCGTGGGCGCTGCAGATTTGAAGAAGCCTGCTCCTAGTACGAGAGGACCGGAGTGGACACACCTCTGGTGTATCGGTTGTCACGCCAGTGGCATTGCCGAGTAGCTAAGTGTGGAAGAGATAACCGCTGAAAGCATCTAAGCGGGAAACTCGTTCTAAGATGAGATCTGCCGGGGCCTTGAGCCCCCTAAAGAGTCGTTCAAGACCAGGACGTTGATAGGCTGGGTGTGGAAGTGCAGCAATGCATTAAGCTAACCAGTACTAATTGCTCGTGAGGCTTGACCCTATAACTTTGATGGTGTTGTGAGCGGCTTGTAGGAGCTGTGACAACGAGGTCCATTGAAAAGAGACATATTGGGACGTATATTGGCTTATTGAGTTGGTGAAAACTGGCTGAGTGGGTTGAGGTTCTAGTTGTTTATGCCAATTTGTTGGCTGCAATCAAAAAATACAGATTTCGATTCTATGAATTCGTTCGCTATGTTGTGATGTACAACATGGTGAGCAACCGTTTATGCCTGATGACCATAGCGACGTGGTACCACTCCTTCCCATCTCGAACAGGACAGTGAAACGCGTCAGCGCCGATGATAGTGCGGATTCCCGTGTGAAAGTAGGTCATCGTCAGGCTCTTACACCTAGACACGCCCCAGTCTGACGACTGGGGCGTTTCTTATTGGGCAATGCTTCCCATTTATTGTTCTTTAATCTTTATGATCTAGCGCAGGATCTATTGGTTAACTAGCATATTTCCCTCTATACGTGCAGCCTTCACGGTACACAACACACCTATAACCCAGTCAGCAACTTGCTCCCCTTGGTTGTCGAGAGTTGTTTCTTTATCTGTCGACAGGATTGTTTTAAGCATGGGTGTCAACTTCTGGAAATAGGGCATGTTGAGCAACCACTGTTTAGCTGCACTGATTTCAACTTTTTGATGCTCTAGCAGGTGAAATTTTAATAATACTTTAGCTGCGTATATTGCGTGATTGGGAGAACCATCTTTATTACTGAGGTAGGCAAGCCGTGTACGCGCTCTTTCTATTGCAGCTTTAACATTTGTAAAGGGTCGCCCATGTCCAGGAATAATTGTTTTTGCATTCAATTTTTCACACATGGTCAATGTGTCAGATACAGCCTCGAAAGCATCAATCCCCTCTAGCTCAGGGAAAACAACCCCAAATCCATTTTCCCAAAGAGCATCTGCAGAAATAAGTGTTTTTGAAATAGGTTCAAACAAGACAACTGAGTCAGGGTCATGACCAGGGGCACAATGTATTTCCCATTCATGCAATCCAAGCTTCATGCTGGTATTTGCGCGCAGTACATGCTGATATGCAAATTTTGGGCATGTTTGCCCTGTAGCTTTAAACGTTAATTTATCGATATCCCAAGACGTCACTGCTTGGCTGTTGCCAGATGGAATGTGGGTTTGTAGTTGTTTGTAATGGCCTTGAAGTTTTGCGTTTCCGCCGCAGTGATCACTGTGTAGATGGGTATTGACAAGGTCATCTAAAGGTCGCCCATTAAGTTGTTGCTTGATCAACTCCAATGTGAGGTCTTGGTGGGAGCTGTAGCCGCTGTCAACAACCGCTGAATGGCCTGGTCCTAGTAGTACTATGTTATTGCTAGATAGCCAACCCCTTTCCAAAACGGTCACGCCCTCAGGGAATTCAAGTTTACTTCTAGTCATATTTGGCATTTTGTATCTTATATGTTCGAAACCATGCATCAGACAGTATCAGGTTTCACAGAAGTACCCACAACTGAAACAAGCTTAATGACAGGCGTCAGGGTTAACCCTCATAATAGAATTGTGTTGAAAGAAATAAAAAAGCATGTACATGCATATCTAAACCAACAAGCTGTGCATGTGCGCCAGCTAAGGCCTCGTCACGTGCATAAAATATCGCAACATTTGTTGGCGCTGCCGGAAAAAGACCGTTATTTACGCTTTGGTTATTTGCCTTCAGATGAACAAATCGAGCGTTATGTAGCAAGGTTAGATTTTTCGCAATGTACTCTATTTGGTGTATTCGATACGGACCTTGTTTTGCAGGGTGTCTCGCAGTTGTCCTACATTGCCGTTGAACTGTCGGCACATACGGCCGAGTTTGGCGTTAGTGTTTCGGATCAATACAGAAGCAAGGGCCTTGGTAAAGCATTGTTCTT
>Ga0222707_1000361_pt1 | contig 14248 bp, 17 predicted proteins | sample AntAcemetage1574_FD_179831 | JGI IMG/M metagenome (GOLD analysis project Ga0222707, IMG submission 179831) | Saline water microbial communities from Ace Lake, Antarctica - #1574 | ecosystem: Environmental > Aquatic > Non-marine Saline and Alkaline > Saline | place: Antarctica: Ace Lake...
CCTATCGAAAGATTGGGAGAAATCCATCGCCAGCGCTGAAGCTTGGATTCTCATCGCACACATCAGACGCGTCACACGGCATCTCGCAAGGAATTGAGAAGGTTCAGTTAGTTTTGAATCAGACTCTAAGACCCGCCAGAGTGGTTAGCAGTAGGTAAAGCTTGCAAATCCCCCGATATGCCGGCCAGATCACAAAATGGATATTTTGATCACTGATAGCCGCTATTCATGGAGTCGCCTTGTGCTGACTCTTTTGGTCGCGACCGTGATCAATGCGGGTATGTGGGCGATTATTGTGATCATGCCGGCGGTAGAGGCAGAGTTCGGCGGTAGCCGTGCCATGGCCTCGCTGCCCTACACGCTGACAATGATCGGCTTTGGTACTGGCAACTACGTGATTGGCCGCGCTGTGGACCGTTTTGGCATCACGCTGTCGCTGATGGTGGCAGCGGTGGTGACTGCGTTCGGCTATGTGCTGGCAACCTTTTCGGGTTCATTAATGATGCTGTCTTTGGCACAACTTTTAGTCGGCTTTGCCTCGGCGGTGGGCTTTGGACCTTTGATTGCCGATATCTCGCACTGGTTTGTGCGCAGACGCGGCATTGCTGTGGCGATAGCAGCATCAGGCAACTACCTGTCCGGTGCGATCTGGCCTATTTTACTGGCGGGTGTTTTGCAAGAAAGCGGCTGGCGTACGGTCTATCTGGTGATGGCAACAGTGACGATGGGTGTGGTGATTCCGCTGGCGTTGACCCTGCGTCGCCGCGTGCCGGAAGAGGCACAGGCCGCCGCACAAACTGCATCCGTCCTAAATGCCCAGTCGTCGGGTCTGTCGCCACGTGCGCTCCAGTATCTGCTGGGGCTTGCGGGAATAGGCTGTTGCGTCGCAATGTCGATGCCGCAGGTACATATTGTGGCGCTCTGTGTCGGTCTGGGGTTCGGCCCTGCAGTGGGTGCGCAAATGCTGGCGCTGATGTTGTTGGGTGGTGTTGCCTCGCGAATCGTCTCCGGATTGCTTGCGGACAAGCTGGGCGGTGTGCGCACCTTGCTGATTGGATCCTGTCTGCAATGTCTGGCTCTGTTTTTGTACCTCCCCGCAGGTGGCATGGTCTCGCTTTATCTGGTCAGTATGGTTTTTGGCCTCAGCCAGGGCGGCATCGTCCCAAGCTACGCGCTGATCGTGCGGGAGTATATGCCTGCGAAAGAGGCAGGCGCGCGTGTCGGTTTTGTATTGATGGCGACAATTCTGGGTATGGCGCTGGGCGGTTGGATGTCGGGCTGGATCTATGACGTAAGCGGGTCATACACATTGGCATTCGTAAATGGCATCATCTGGAATGGTGGCAACATCGCGATTATGCTCTGGCTGTTGATGCGCAGCCGTGCACGTGCGCCAAGGCTTGCAATGGCCTAAGCTACCACTTGCGCCGCTTGGCCAGCATTATTTGCTTTTGCCGCTCGCGAAAGCGCATTTTGTCATCCTCTGATGTCTCGTCCACGCAATTATGACAGCTCACACCCGCCTCATAGTCGTCCCGCTCCGTATTGGCGGGCAAGATCGGACGTCGGCACCCGTGGCACAGCAGATGGGGCCCGGGTTTCAGCCCGTGCTCCACGCTCACACGGTTGTCGAACACAAAGCATGACCCGTCCCAAGTGCTCTGCGCGGCGGGAACCTCTTCGAGGTATTTCAGAATGCCACCCTTGAGGTGGAACACATCCTGCACGCCTTGGCCCAAAAGATAATTCGTCGACTTCTCGCAGCGGATACCGCCGGTGCAGAACATCGCAATCTTCTTGTTGTGGAACCGCTCTTTGTTCGCCTCCCACCATGCGGGAAACTCTCCAAAGCTGGTCGTTTGCGGATCAATCGCACCCTGAAATGTGCCAATCGCAACTTCGTAATCGTTGCGCGTGTCAATCACTGCCACATCGTCGCGCGTGATCAGGGCGTTCCAGTCCTCAGGCGTGACATAATGGCCGACATTGGCAGTCGGGTCTACGTCCGGCTGGCCCATTGTCACGATCTCCCGCTTCAGGCGGACCTTCATTTTACCAAAAGGTGGCACTTCGGACTGCGCATATTTATGCTCCAGATCCATGCAACCGGGCAGGGCGCGTAGATGGGACAGAACGGCGTCCACGGCGGCCTGCGTCGGCCCCGCGATGGTTCCATTCACCCCTTCACGCGCCAGCAATAGCGTGCCGGTAATCCCGTGTTCCAGACAAAGCTCTAGCAGCGGCGGCTTGATCGCCTCGGGCGATTCAAAGCGGGCGAAATGGTAGAGGGCGGCGATTGTATACATGGGACGCCAAATAGGCCGCGCAGGGGTTGTTGCGCAAGAGGGACGTGGGCATAATTGGTAAAACACACTCCCAAGACAGAGGAACTCCCATGCACGCGCTTCTTGTCATCGACGTACAGAATGATTTTTGCCCGAACGGCGCGCTTGCCGTGGCCGGAGGAGACACGATCGTCGCAGGGATCAACGCGCTAATGGGGCAGTTTGATGCGGTGGTCCTGACGCAAGACTGGCATCCCGTGGGCCATTCGTCTTTCGCCTCCTCCTATGCGGGCAAAGCACCGTATGACCTCGCGCAAATGCCCTACGGTTCCCAAGTGCTCTGGCCTGATCATTGCATTCAAGGAACTGACGGTGCTGCCTTTCACCCCTTGTTAGAGACCGATTGTGCGGATCTGATCCTTCGCAAAGGGTACAATTCCGCAATCGACAGCTATTCTGCCTTCTTCGAGAATGACCAGAAAACCCCTACGGGGCTGCAAGGTTATCTGCGCACGCGCGGCATCACGGACGTGACTTTGGTCGGCCTCGCGCTTGATTTCTGCGTGAACTATTCGGCGGTTGATGCGGCACGGCTGGGGTTCAAGGTACACGTCCGAAGGGACCTGTGCCGCGCGATTGACCTGAACGGATCACTGGCGGACGCTGTGGCGGCAATGAAAGGCGCGGGGATTATAGTCGTTTGACGCCGACCACCGGTCAGACGGGCCGCCACAGTGCTGCGCCAGTGATCCCGCATTTGTCTGGCGGGACTCGTCTTGCGACACTGCGCCTTTTTACTTGTCACTTCCTCTTGAACTTTGGCACAAGTGTCTAATCCTAAAAGGAATACCCAATGGTTGATATCGCCGCCCGCGTCTGGAACCACAAATGGAAAATCGACCCCATCGTGCGGTCGCTCATCGATACGGATTTTTATAAACTCCTGATGTGCCAGTCCATTTTTCGCAACAAGCCGGATACGCTGGTGACGTTCAGCCTGATCAACCGTTCGCAGGATATCCCGCTGGCCAAACTGATCGACGAGGGAGAACTGCGCGAGCAGCTGGATCATATCCGCTCGCTTGGCCTCAGCCGTGGGGAGTCCACATGGCTGCGCGGCAATACATTTTACGGCAAACGCCAGATGTTCCGGCCCGATTTTATGGAATGGTTCGAAAACCTGCGCCTGCCGCCCTACCATCTGGAACGTAAAGGCGACCAGTACGAGCTGACGTTCGAGGGCAAATGGCACGAGGTCATGCTGTGGGAAATTCCAGCACTTGCCGTTCTGATGGAGTTGCGCAGCCGTGCGGTGCTCAACACGATGGAGAAATTCGAGCTTCAGGTCCTGTACGCCCGCGCCATGACGCGCGTCTGGGAAAAGGTTGAAGCGCTGCGCGATGTGCCGGACCTGTCGATTGCCGATTTTGGTACGCGCCGCCGCCACAGCTTTCTCTGGCAGGATTGGTGCGTACAGGCCATGGACGAAGGGCTGGGCGCAAAATTTACCGGCACGTCCAACTGTAAAATCGCGATGAAGCGCGAGCTGGAAGCGATCGGCACCAACGCTCATGAGCTGCCGATGGTCTACGCCGCGCTTGCGGAAAATGACGATGCCCTGTTCCAAGCTCCTTACAAAGTGCTTGAAGATTGGCACGAGGAGCACGAAGGCAATCTGCGCATCATCCTGCCCGATACATACGGCAGTCAGGGTTTTCTGGATAACGCGCCGGATTGGCTCGCCGGCTGGACAGGTATTCGGATCGACAGTGGCGATCCCGCGACCGCTGCCCAACAAGCGATTGACTGGTGGAAGTCGCGTGGCGAAGACCCGCGTAAAAAGCGCGTGATTTTCAGTGATGGTCTGGTTGGGGCACGCTGTTGACCAATGATTTCCGTGGCTTTGTGCCGGAAGATGCGCTGGCCCCGTTCAGCCTTGTCTGCAAAGCAGTCAGCGCCAATGGCAACCCCACGGTCAAACTGTCGGACAATCCGAAAAAAGCGATGGGCCCTACCGACCAGATCGAGCGGTACAAGCGTGTATTCAGTGTGGGCAAGCAAACCGCGCAAGAGGTGATTGTATGAGCACAACCCATGAGGCTGACGAGGATGCGCGTAACGAAAATATCCTGATCTATGTCAACGGCACGCTCAAACCGCGCGCTGAGGCGACCGTCTCTGTCTATGACAGCGGCTTTCTGCTGGGGGACGGGATGTGGGAAGGTATGCGGCTCTATAACGGCGTTTGGGCGTTTTTTTGACGAACACATGGACCGGTTTTTCAACTCCTGCAAAGCGGTGTCTCTGGACGTAGGGATGGACAAGGCGGGCATTGCCGAGGCTTTACGCAGAACCGCAGAAGCCAACGGCATGACCAGCGATGTACATTGCCGCCTGATGCTGACACGCGGCGTGAAGGTAAAGCCGTTCCAGCATCCGTCCTTGTCGCGCTCCGGCCCCACGTTGGTCATCATTATGGAGCATTCCAAGCCGGTCGAGACACTGACCTCCGGCGGCATCCGCCTTGCCACCGTGCCACAAGTGCGCGGCCTGCCGATGTCGCAAGATGCCAAGTACAACAGCCACTCCAAGCTGAACTGCGTGATTGCCTGTCTTCAGGCCGAACAGGCCGGCGCCGACGAGGCGCTGATGCTGGACCCGCATGAATTTGTGAACACGACCAATGCCTGCAACTTTTTTATCGTGCGCAGGGGCGCGGTTTGGACCTCGACCGACGATTACTGCATGAACGGTGTCACCCGCCAAAAGGTCATCCACCTGTGCCGCGTAAATGCCATTCCGGTGTTCGAACGTAATTTCTCGCTATACGAGACCTACGGCGCTGATGAGGCATTCCTGACAGGCACATTCGGTGCGCAAACGCTGGTGTCGCAGATTGACGGCAAGCCTATCGGTGATGGTACACGCCCCGTGACCAAGCGGATCAGGCAGCTGTATAAACAGGCGATTGCAGAGAATATCGCCGCGCAGTCCTAGACCTTGCGCGCCGATGCACGACGTGTTGCCATGTTGGAGCGGATGAAGGCGGCAATGAAGATGATTGTAAGGATCAAGATGATCGTAGGGGCAGGCGCGCTGTCCAGATAAAAGCTGGCATAGACGCCCAGCACGCCAGACAGCATGGTAACCCCCACCGCAATCGGCAGCATCCGAGAGAATTGCCGCGTGAGCAGAAACGCAATCGCCCCCGGTGCAATTAGCAGACCGATCGACAGGATAATTCCCACCGCCGACAACGTCGCCACAATGGTGAGCGAGATCAGCGCCAGCAGCCCGTAGTGCAACCAGCCTACGCGTAGCCCCACGGCCTGCGCCTGTATCGGATCAAATGCATGCAGCAGAAAATCCTGCCGCTTGGCGATCACAACCCCCGCCACAAACAGCGCGATCAGCCCCGCAGTCCACAGATCGGCAGCACCCACACCCAGCATATTGCCGAATAGAATGTGATCCAGATGCACGTCTGTACTCACTTTGGTATACATCACGATCCCCATGCCAAACATGCCGGAAAAGACGATGCCCATCACCGTGTCCTGTTTTACACGGCTGTTGTCAGACAGAAATCCGGTCGCCAGCGCGCAGAACATGCCTGCGATAAAAGCGCCGATAATCAAAGGGATGCCTAGCAGATAGGCGGCCACCACACCCGGCAGTACCGCATGGCTGATGGCATCACCCATCAGCGACCAGCCTTTAAGGACCAGGTAGCACGACAGCAGGCTGGTCGGCACCGCAATCATAAGAACAATGATAAAAGCATTCTGCATAAACTGAAACTGGAATGGCTGGAGCAAGGTCTCGATCATGGGCGTAGCGCCTCGCGCGCCTTGCGCCGTGCGGCCAGATAGCCGTGCTTGGGTGCAAGAAAGAATGCCACAAGAAAGATCAGCGTTTGCAGGGTGACAATGATGCCACCCGTTGCACCATCAACAAAGAAACTCAGGTAGGCACCAAGGAAAGACGTGCCCGCACCAATTACGACACTGACAACCAGCAAGCGGGGAAATCGGTCGGTGAGCAGATAGGCCGTAGCCCCCGGTGTCACGACCATCGCAATTACCAGAAACGCGCCCACAGTTTGCAACGCCGCGACACAGGACGCGGACAGCAGCATAAAGAAGATCACCTTGAGTAGGTCCGGCTTCAACCCGATAGACCGCGCATGGTTTTCATCAAAGAACGTGACCATCAAGTCTTTCCATTTCGCCAGCAGTATCGCCAGCGTCACAAAGCCGATGATCGCCAGTTGCAGCGTATCCGACGGCGTAATCGCCAGAATATTGCCCATCGTGATCGTTTGAACGCTGACTGAGGTTGGCGACAGCGACACCATGAACAGCCCCAACCCAAAGAACGACGTAAAGATCAGCCCGATAATCGTATCTTCCTTGAGCCCCGAGCGTTGATTGAGAAACAGCATCGCCCCCGCGGCCAGCCCTCCGGCGGCAAAGGCCCCTAAAGCAAACGGCAGCCCCAACATATAGGCCCCCGCCACACCGGGCACGATAGAATGGCTCAGCGCGTCACCGATCAGCGACCAGCCCTTAAGCATCAGATAAGCGGACAAAAACGCACAAACCCCGCCGACCAGCGCGCTGACCCACATGGCGTTGAACATGTAGCCGTAGGAAAATGGCAGCAGCAGCGTTTCCATCATGTTGCGTCTTCCTTGCGGGTCTCTTCACCGTAAACAACAAAAGGCCGCTCGTCGTCTGTGATCACGCGGATAGAGCGCGCATCGTCATCGTCATGCAGATCCGATCCGCCAATCACGAAGTGGCGCAGTACACCGCCAAACGCCAGCTCCAGATTATCATGGGTAAAGGTTTCCTTGGTCGGGCCATAGGCAATCACGGTTTCCTTGACCAGGACGGTCCGGTCGCAAAACTCGGGCACAGATCCAAGGTTATGCGTTGAGACCAGCATTACGCGCCCCTCGTCGCGCATCTCGCGCAGCAGGTCGATGATCTGGTCTTCGGTCTGGACGTCGACGCCAGTGAACGGCTCGTCCAGCAGAATCACCTTGCCCTCTTGGGCCAGTGCCCGCGCCAGAAACACCCGCTTGCGCTGACCGCCCGACAATTCGCCAATCTGACGGTGGCGGAAATCAACCATGTTGACCCGTTTCAGCGCATCGGTGACCGCGTCGTGATCCGCCGTCTTGGGATGCCGGAAAAAACCCATGTGCCCGTAGCGTCCCATCATAACCACATCTTCAACCAGCACGGGGAAGGACCAGTCAACCTCTTCGGACTGCGGAACATAGGCAACAATATTACGCTTCAGCGCCTCTTTCACGGGCATGCCCAGCACGGTAATTTCGCCCTTGGCAGCTGGTACAAACCCCATAATTGCTTTGAACAGGGTCGATTTACCGGCCCCGTTCACACCCACAAGCGCGGTAATAGTCCCTGTGGGAATTTCAAATGTCGCATCGCGCAGGGCCGTATGTCCGTTGCGGTAGGTTACCGTCACATCACGTGCAGAAATGCCAGTCGTCATTCGGTCAGGCCTTTCACAATCGTCTCCGAGGTCACGCGCAACAGGTCCAGGTAGGTCGGCACAGCACCCCCTTCATCCGTAAGGCTGTCTACATACAGCATCCCGCCATAGCGCGCGCCCGTCTCCCGCGCGACCTGTTGCGCTGGCGCTTGCGACACGGTGGATTCGCAAAACACAGCCGGAATGTCATGTTCGCGCACGGTATCAATCACCTTGCGCACCTGTTGCGGCGTGCCTTGCTGATCTGCGTTCATCGGCCACAGATACAGCTCTTTCATGCCGAAATCGCGGATCAGATAGCTAAAGGCCCCTTCGCAAGTCGCCAGCCAGCGCTGCTGCTCAGGCACGGCCATAATCGCATCCCGCAAGGGGGCAATCGTCTGTGTAATCTGCGCCTTGTAAGCTTCCGCATTAGCGCGGTAGATCTCGGCGTTCTCTGGATCATGCAAGACAAACGCATCGCGGATGTTGTCCACATAGATCAACGCAGTGGTAAGGCCCATCCACGCATGCGGGTTGGGCTTACCGTCATATTCGCCCTCAGAAATGCTCATCGGCTCGATCCCGTCGGTCAAGGTGGCAGAAGGCACATCGCGCAGGTTGGACAAAAACTGCTCGAACCACAGTTCCAGATTCAACCCGTTCCACAGGATCAGGTCGGCATCCTGCGCACGGATAATGTCGCGCGGCGTGGGAGAATATCCGTGGATCTCGGCCCCCGGCTTGGTGATGCTTTCCACAATCGCGGCATCCCCCGCCACATTGCGGGCCATGTCGGCAATCACGGTGAAGGTGGTAACCGCTTTGAACTTTTCCTGCGCAGTCGCAGCAGTCGTTACCAGGGTCAGCGCGCTGACGGCTACAAGTGTTTTCAGAGAGTTGGCAAACATCGACATGGGGTGTCCTATGATTTCGCATTACAAGAATGATTATGAGAACCATTCCCATCTGTAAATAAGAATGATAACAATTCTCAAAGATAACGGATGAATGAGAAGGCGGGGCACACCTTATGGGCGGTGACACTGACACAACCGAAAGAATGACAGCCGCTCTGCGCAAGGCAGGCATCCGCGTGACCCGCCAACGCATTGCCCTGTTGGGCGTATTGGCCGACGCTGATGATCACCCCGACGCAGTAGAATTGCACGAACGCGCAAAAAAGGTAGAGCCTTCGGTTTCCCTCGCTACGGTGTACCGCACGCTGAGTGTGCTCGAGAGCGAAGGCGTCGTGCACCGTCATGCCTTTGAAGGCGGCGGCGCACGGTTCGAGACGACCCATGAAGAACACCATGATCACATCCTTGATATCGATACAGGCGAGGTAATCGAATTCCATTCCGACAAGATCGAACAGCTACAGGACGAGATTGCGCGCGAATTAGGATATGACGTCGTGCACCACCGACTGGAACTCTACTGCCGCAAAAAGCGCTAGCCCCGCCTGATCTGCCGCTCGCGCCACACGATCAGCAACCCGCTTGCCAGTATCAGCAGCGCACCGGGAAACAGCTCGTCCCACGGGGCTTCATCGAAAAATACCCAGCCCAGAAAAAAGGCGAGTGGAATGCCGAAGTAATTGAACGGCGCCAGATTGCTCTGCTCTGCTCTGCGGTACGCCATAATTAACAACAGCACAGCCGTACCACCAAACCCACCCATAGCCGCAATAAACAGCATGTCACTGCTGTGCTGGACCGGTGTGAAACCTCCGGTCAAGAAGGCGAGAACCACCGCCCCCAGCAGTGCCACGACGCTGGAGTAAAGATTGATCAGCGGCGTGGGCACATCATCGTCCATCATCCGCGCGGTCACGCCCACCAGCGCATAACAGGCCGCCGCCCCCAGCGGCAGCAGGGCGGCAACGGTGAACGTATCGCCCCCCGGCCGCACGATCCAGACAACGCCGACAAATCCGACCAACACAGCACTCCACCGCATCCAGCCCACTTTCTCTCCCAGCAGTGGAACGGCAAGGGCGACCGCAAACAGCGAATTTGCATAGGTAATGGTAGATGCAGTCGCAAAAGTAAGAAACCCGAGCGACAGATAAAACGAGAATTGCGCAAAAGTCAGGATCAGCCCGCGCGACAAGGCCAGACGCCATTGCCGCACCTTCCAGATCCGCCCTTTCGCATGCCAGTCACGCGAAGCACACAGCACAACCAGCGAAGGAACCAGCCCGAAGGTATTACGCCACGCAGACAGCTCTGCCGCACTGTACCGGGTAGACAAATGTTTTATAATCAGCCCCATCGCGTCAAACAGTGTCAACGCGCAGAGCAACAGTAGGACAGCCGTAAAGGTGCGATCAGTCTTCATTCTACATCATGTGCCGTGTTCAAGGTGATGACCAGCGTAGACAGGCCCAGGCCGCCACTTCTTTGTTTTGCCTATAAACTCGATCCTGCTTCCTGACAGGCGCGCAGCCTGCGTTAATCAGGATCAACCTTGCCCCGCATCGCCTTCACTTCTCCGCGCACTTTCTTCTCTTTCAGACGCCGCTTTTTTGATCCCAACGTGGGCCGTGTGGCAATCCGCCGTTTTGGCGGGGTCAGCGCTTGCTGGATCAGGGCCTTCAGCCGCTCGCGCACCAGATCACGATTGCGGGCTTGGCTGCGGGTCTCGTCGCATTGCAGCACCAGCGCCCCTTCAGTTGTCCAACGCCGCCCCGCCAGCCGCCGTAACCGGCTCTTGACCGCCAAGGGCAGGGAGGGAGAGCTTGCCGCCTCGAACCGCAATTCCACCGCCGAGGAGACCTTGTTCACATTCTGACCGCCGGGACCGGAGGCACGCATGAAGCTTTCGGTCAGCTCCCAATCCTGAAGGGTGATTGCGTCAGTGATATATAACATGTCGGATATCATAGCGCCCATTGGCACAAGGTGAAGAGGGTGCCGCAAAAAGGGCCGCCCTGATACAGAGCGGCCCAATCGAATTGTAGAGGAAGTGGAATCGGTTAGACCGATGGTCCACTCCGGATTTCAGATCACGAGGGACTGCCCTAGTGAACGACCTCCAAAGCTGTTCCGACACCTCGCTCCAGTACCTTTCTTGACACTAGATCACCTCCTTTACATTTGTTGAACTTCAAGCGATCGTCCCACAAGTTTCTCAAATCACAAAGCGTTTTTTTAGCTGGTGTCAAAGAATCCAGACTAGCGTGCCAACAGTCGCCCGGTAATAATCCGGAATGGCACCAGTGCCAGCAGGGACAGCACCATTTTTACGCTCCAGTCTGCCATGGCAAGCGACACCCATAGGGGTGTCTGCGGACCCAACCCCAACAGGGGTAAAACCTCTGCTGCCCACGACACATCCGTTGCGGGGTGAATAAACGAAAACACACTGGAAAATGCGATGGAAAAGAAGATCATCGTATCAATACTGCCGCCTATCAGTGTCGAGACCAGCGGCGCTTTCCACCAACTGCTAGTGCGAAGAGCCGCAAAAATGCTAACGTCCAGCATCTGCGCTACCAAAAACGCAAGGCCCGAGCCGAGTGCGATACGCACCGTCACAAGTGGGCCGAATTCGCCCATGATCTGTGTCCCGATCAATGAGCAGAGGATCCCCGAAACAAAACCGGCAAGCACGACACGGCGCGCAGCCGCAGTGCCATAAACGCGGTTCATCACGTCGGTGACCAGAAAGGCAAGCGGATAGGTAAACGCCCCCCATGTCAGCCAGTTTCCGAACAGGAATTGAACAAGAATGTTTGAGGCCACAACAATGGTGGCCATGGCAATAATGCCAGGAAGGTGAATGCGTTTCATATAATAAACCGTTTTTGCAAGGGTGCGGCGACTTGGCCTGCGGGAATCGCAGACAGGGGTGCTTAGGCCCGCCCACGCGATTTCACAACCCTATTCCCAGACAGAATATTCCACGATCTGTGTGCGCAAGACCCTCAGGAAGTTGTCATCCGAGATCATCGTGACGTGCAATTGCCCACGTGCATCGGGCCAGACGCTTAGCCCTTCCAAATTGTCATAGATCGCCGGAAGCGTTGTCAGTAAAGTATATTCCTGCGGTGCCTGCGCATCGAGCACAAACAGCCGGATACGGCTGCGAAACCCCAGCGGTGTGACGGCACGTTCAAGCAGCCAGAGCCTGCCATAGGGATCAAAGTCAGCTCCGACAGGCACAAATGGTCCGCGTTGGGGAATGCGGGCAGTAATCTGCCACCGTTCGTTTACATAAGCATAGACAGGAAACACACGGCCATCCGGGGAGTGTTCGGGGATCGCGTAAACTATGCCGTCAGGGCCAACAGCCAAAGCCTCAACGCCGGCATTGCTGCCGAGCAGTTTCTTGAACGGGACATCTATTTTTCCAAAGGTCCTGCCGTTGGACAGGTCAATCTGCATAATCCGGTGGCGGTGCTCGAAAGAGACGTAAGCCGTGCCGTCATTGCCAATGGCCAGCCCTTCGGCATCGGTGCCCTTGTTGCGTAGCTGCTTGCCTGCGGGATTGCCCATGGGTTTAGCGGATTGTACCGCAATTCCGGTGATCCGACCATTTACGCGCTGCACAGCAGCAACCACCAGCTGGCCTTTGTCGCTGATCACTGTCATTTGACGCCCCTCGGCGCCAATTTCTATGCCTGACCAGCCACCAAACCAGGGCGCATCAAGCTGCCAGCGTGTGGCCCCCTCAAGGCGCAGCGCAGGTTCTGCCTGGACGCCGCCGCACAGGCATATAAATGCCAGTGCAAACCGGATCAATTTGCGTCCAATACTGCTTTGCATTGTGCAGGAAGATCACCCAGCACCAATTCGCGCTTTGGCTTGGGAGGAGTTACCGGTTTTGTGGCTGGTTTGGCCTTTGGCGGGTTGATGATGTTTGCCTGCCACTCGCGTGCATCATCACAGCCGTCTCCCGCAGGGGCAGGGGCCTGATTTACACAGCCAGCAGATCCTTTCGGGCAGGCCAGACGCACATGGAAATGATAATGATGCCCGTACCATGGCCGGATTTTGCGTAGATAGCTGCGGTCCCCCCGCTCATCATCACACATCTGCACCTTGGCGCCGGGAAAAACAAAAATACGCTCGACGCGTGGATCACTTGCGGCGGCCTTGATGATCTCGTGATGCGCACGGGTCCATGAACTGTTCACATATGCACCGCTCGCGCGGCGCATGGAGATCGACGAGACATCCTCGCGCTGCTGACGCGACAGGCTCAGTGAGGTGGGCGGCAGCATCCAGATATCCGCATCCAGTCCCATTTGGTGGCTCGCATGACCGGTCAACATAGGGCCGCCGCGCGGTTGGCTCATATCACCGACATACAGACCGTTCCAGCCCGGTTGCTGGGCGGCAAAACGGCTAAGGTTCTGGACCATATCGACCAGCTCGGGATGGCCCCAGTTGCGGTTGCGCGACAGGCGCATCGCCTGCCATGTCGGACCGGACTCAGCCAGTTGCATGCCGCCGGCCAGACAGCCTTTGGCATAGCCGCCAAAAGGGGCAGGGCTTTGCGATGTACCCGATGATTTAGTACCAAACAGCTTTTTCGCCTGCACGTTGGCCAGCGGTCCCGCCAGCTCGCCTATGGTAGGCAGCGTGATCTGCTCTTCTTTCGCCCCGCTGATATCGCGCGCGCCACCACAGCTGGCGACAAGCACGCACAGAACAGCGACCGTCAGGAGTTTCTTGATGTTCATTTGGCAAAGTCCCCTCGTGGTTTAACCCAGATTAACAGAACCAGCCCTATAATGAACAGCCCCACAACGGGGCTGACGCCCAAACGCTGGCTGCCGGTGATCTGGCTGGTCAGGGCGATCAGCGCGGGGGCAAGAAAAGATGTGGCCTTGCCCGACAGAGCGTAAAGGCCGAATGCTTCGGTCATTCGCGCCGGATTGGCCTGCCGCGTCATCATATTGCGCGAGGACGCCTGAAGCGCACCGCCCGCGCCCCCAATTACGGCACCCGCGATGAAAAACGTGATATCCGGCATGTTAGAGCCTTCCGAGATCGGAATACCGAGTATCGACGTAGGCGTGATCATCACAATCACCAGCGCCACAAAGGCGAGTGCGATCACGCAAAACACAATCACCGGCATCGGCCCGACGCGGCGGTCCACATGCCCGGCAATCCAGCAAAACAGTGCACCCGACACCAGCGCGATAATCCCGAAAATCCCCACCTGCGTGATCGACCAGCCCAGAACACCCGCCGCATAAACGCCGCCAAAGGCATACATCCCGTTCAGCGCATCGCGGTAAAACATCGAAGAGCCGAGATAGGCCAGCAACGAGGGGTGATGTGGCAGCCCTTTCAGCGTCGCGATCAGGTCACGGATGCTCTGCCCGACCAGCAGACGCGGCGCGCCAGTCTGTACTGTGTCGCGCGAGTAGAGAAAGAAGGGGATCATGAACACCGCAAACCACACCGCGCCCAGTGGCCCGACAATGCGCGTATCGGCCC
>Ga0222707_1000364_pt1 | contig 14138 bp, 17 predicted proteins | sample AntAcemetage1574_FD_179831 | JGI IMG/M metagenome (GOLD analysis project Ga0222707, IMG submission 179831) | Saline water microbial communities from Ace Lake, Antarctica - #1574 | ecosystem: Environmental > Aquatic > Non-marine Saline and Alkaline > Saline | place: Antarctica: Ace Lake...
GTGTTCACGGCTTTGGCAAGCTGGTTGAGGTTTGCCGACAAACGCGCCGCGCCAAGCGCGCCCATGACGCGGCCAAGCGCTTCTTTGTCCTTCACAGGACTATTGCCGCGCCGCGTGCGCGGCGCGGCATCATCACCGAGCAAACGCTCACGAATATACGCGCCAAGCGGTAAATCGCCCGCCTCAGCTTCAAGGCGCGCGCGCTCTTCAAGCGTCAAACGTAGGGAAAAGGGCGGTGGATAATTCTTTTTCTCCACTACCTCTTCAGAGGCTATCTTATTGAATTCAGGGCGTGAAGTCTGGATCATCATCACACCCCAGACGCTAAGCGTCTATTGATGCGAGATGGCACTCCCATTCCTCAAGTGCATTAAAGAGAGAGTTTAAACTTTCTCCCTCCAGCAGCACCATGTATCCCTAGTTCTGAAATACGTTCCGCGCCCCTTGGCATGGCGCAATTGACCCGCAGAAGCGCCGTCTTGTCAGAGCAGGGAGATGCTGGACCGTGCCGAGCTTGCCTCGATCGCCAGCTTTGATGTGGCGCCAATGTGCCATTCCAGACCAGTCTGGCCCAGGCTTTGGGCAGCGCGCAGGTTTGACGTGGCTTGCCCCGCGTGGTCTTCCGTCTCGATCAAGGCTGCGGCCAGTGCCTGACGCTCGGCTGCAATGCTTGCACGGGCTTTGGCATAATCCTGAGCGCTGATCGCACCTGTGGCACGGTGTAATTCCAGACTTGCAAGAACATCTTCTTGCGCAGCAAGGCGGGCGGGCAGAGATGATGTCACGAGAGCCAGCTGTTTGTTCGTTTTGCGGACCGTGCGCACAACCGCACTGGGCGAAATCTTTTCGATCCGGCGCTGTACCTCCTGCTGGCCGGTCACGCGACCGATCAGGGCGCCGCCCGCGGCCCCTGTCGCAGCAGCCACGATGCAGGACTGTGCGTTACCGGCTGACACAACGGCCAAGCCGCACCCGACCGCGGCACCGATGCCTGCACCTTGTATCGTGGTTTGAACCACAATTCTGCGCGACAGTTCCGTCAGGGCAAGTGCCTGCGAATCCATTTGCGCCGGCTGCGCAGCAAAGTTGAGAGGGGCCGCTTCAGCGCGGCTGGAAACAGCGGAGGGGGACTGGCCGCAAGACGTCAGAACAACAAGAGCGAGGGGCGCGATGAGGTATCGTTTGGTCAGCATAGCGGGACAATCCTTTAGATAATAAGAAATCATCTCTAAGTTCGAAACGAGGCAGAATTATGACAAATCAAAATGATCTATATTTTACCGCTATATACACTTAAAATCTCCGCTGCCCGAAATTCGGATTTCTGCAAACAGCAGGGAACTGTCTTTCTGCGTTCCGCGATAAGAATAGGCCTGCACACTTTGAATGTGCAGGCCTATGCAAAAACTACAACCCGGTTCCGGTCTTGCCTGTCCGTTCCCTCAGAGCAGTTGCCGCAGTAAATCTGCCGATGGCGTGCCGGTAACAGCCAATCCTTTGCTGGCCTGATAGGCGCTGATCGCTTTTTCGCTGTTCGGGCCAATAACACCATCGCTGCCGCCGGTATCAAAGCCGCGCGCGGTCAGGCGCTGTTGGAGGGCGACGCGGTCCTCTTTGGTCAGCCCGTTTGCGTCCGGCGGGAAACTGGCGCGCAAGGGGCCTGCGCCACCGATCCGGTCTGCCAGATGACCCACGCCGATCGCATAGGCATCCGAGTTGTTGTACCGTTTGATCGCGCGGAAGTTGCCGGTGACGGCAAAGCGCGGGCCGCCTGCCTGCGGCTGGATGATGCTGCCTTGCGGCGCGCCATTGCCGACCTCGCCACCCCATTTCGTGCCGCGCGACCAGCCGTTTTTCTGCAAGTAGGCGGCGGTCGAGGCCAGCGCATCTGTCGGGTCCTCCGACCAGATATCACGGCGGCCATCGCCGGTGAAGTCAACGGCAAAAGCAAGATAGGAGGTGGGAATAAACTGGGTATGGCCCATCGCCCCCGCCCATGATCCGGTCATGCGGGAGGCTGTAATATCGCCGTTTTGGACAATTTTCAGCGCAGCAATCAGCTGTTTTTCAAAGAATACGCCACGCCGTCCGTCAAACGCCAGCGTCGAGGTGGCAGAGACCACAGGCACATCGCCGCGCCGCTCTCCGAAAAAGCTCTCCAGTCCCCAGATCGCGCAGATAATCTCTGCATCAACACCGTAGCGCCCCTCAAGCGTCCGCAATGTGCCGTTGTGGCGCGCAAATGCCGCGCGCCCCTTGCTGATCCGCTCGTCCGAGGCGGCAATAGCAAGGTAATCCTCAAGACTGCGGCTGAATTCGGTCTGGTTGCGGTCACGTTTGACACAACCGGGCAGGAATCCTGTGCCTTGGAATGCGGCGGACAGGGTAGATTGCGAAATCCCCTGCCCCGCAGCACGTCCCCGAAAATTCGCAACCCACGTATCATAGGCTGGATTCGGTGTTGGCAGCAGATCGGCAGATAATCCGCCTGACCAGCCTTCATTGCCGGAAACGATAGGCGCCCCGCCACAAGCCGCCAGCGTCAAAGCGCCAAGGCCCAATCCAAAATTCCGTCGTGAAAGTCGCATACTGCTGCCCCGTTTATGAGTTATGGGTTTTTGTGTGCATGCTACTCTAATGAAAGGGCAAGGCAACCGGGCTGGCACAGGAATGGGCGGGCCTTTGCCGTTTTTATGCGCTGCAATCAAGGCTGATACAGCGGCACTGTGGACAGTGACATCTTGGCTGAACCGTTTTGCACATCGCGCGCATGGCTGATGTAAATCAGCGTCTGGTTTTTTTCGTCAAATATCCGCTTTACCTTCAGTGTCTTGAAAATAATCGAGCGGCGTTCGCTGAACACGTCCTCGCCCTCGTCACTGCGGTCGATATCGCCAATCTTGATCGGGCCTGTCTGGCGGCAAGAGATGGACGAATTCGACGGGTCCTCGAACCAGTTGCCCTTTTGCAGGCGGTCTATAATGCCCCGCTCGAAATAGGTAATGTGGCAGGTGACGCCCTCGACCTCGGGATCGGCCATCGCCTCGATCACCAGATCATTGCCCAACCAGTCCACATCGACATTGCCGACCACTTCGGTTGACGCCGTAGACGGCAGGGCAAACAGAGCCGCCAGAACAAGATTTCGCATGAGAGGTCCCCTGAATGACATTAACAAAGGCCAACGCGCTGGCAGGCAAATCGTTCCGCCCTGCGGCAAATGACCTGTCATGATGAAAGCATCTTGCCAGACCGGTGCACGGAACATTATAAGAACATCATGGCAAAAATGAATCTTCAGGAAAAGCTCGCCGTGCTGAGCGATGCGGCGAAATATGACGCTTCTTGTGCGTCCTCCGGGACCACGCGGCGCAACAGTGCGGATGGCAAAGGGCTGGGCAGCACCGAAGGATCGGGCATTTGTCATGCCTATACGCCGGACGGGCGCTGCATCAGTTTGCTAAAAATCCTGATGACGAATTTCTGCATTTATGACTGTGCCTATTGCATCAACCGTGTGTCATCGCAGGTGCAGCGGGCGCGGTTTACGGTGGAAGAAGTCGTGCATCTGACCACGGAATTCTACCGGCGTAATTATATCGAAGGGCTGTTTTTATCCTCTGGCATCATTAGAAGCCCCGATGACACGATGGCAGATATGGTGCGGATTGCGCGCGAATTGCGCGAGGTGCATCATTTCAAAGGCTATATCCACCTCAAGACAATCCCCGATGCCTCGCCCGAGTTGATCGAACAGGCAGGGCTGCTGGCGGACCGTTTGTCGATGAACGTGGAGCTGCCGACAGATGCGGGCCTGAAAGCCTATGCGCCCGAGAAGAACGCCGAAGAAATCCGCCGTGCCATGGGCCGTGTACGTTTGCGCAAAGAGGCCGCAACCGAGCGGACCCATACAGGACGCCGTGCACCAAAATTCGCGCCTGCGGGGCAGAGCACGCAGTTGATCGTCGGCGCAGACGGCGCGAGTGATGTCACGATCCTGCAAAGCTCCACGCGGCTGTATAGTGATTACAAACTCAAGCGGGTCTATTATTCCGCCTTCTCGCCCATCCCCGACAGTGCGGCCAGCCTGCCGCTGATCAAGCCGCCACTGATCCGCGAACACCGCTTGTATCAGGCCGACTGGCTGATGCGGTTTTACGGCTATGGCGCAGGGGAGATCGCCTCCGCTACGACCGGCGGGATGCTGGATCTGGAGATTGACCCAAAGCTGGCATGGGCACTGGCCAACCGGCACATGTTTCCCGTCGACATCAACCGCGCGGGCAAGGGGATGCTGCTGCGGGTGCCGGGGTTTGGCACAAAATCGGTCGCGCGCATCCTGTCAGCGCGGCGCAGTGGCGCATTGGGCTATGGCGATCTGACGCGCATCGGCGCGCTGGTGAACAAGGCAAAACCCTTCATCATCACGCGCGACTGGTCCCCCGGCAGCATGACAGACGCCGCCAATCTACGGCTGCGCTTTGCACCCAAGCCCGAACAGTTGAGCCTGCTGTGAACTACGCCCCCCGCCTGCCCCGTCTGGGCACTTTCGATGCGTGGCGCGATGCTGCGCGCGCGCTGGCGAGCAATGATGTGCCTGCCGATCAGGTCGTCTGGGCGATGGCGGAAGAGGACGGCGGCCTCTTCGGGACGGGAGCGCCCCTGCCCGCCCCGCAAGCGATGAGCGTGCCAAAGGATTTTGTCCCACTGGCAAAGCTGGTTTGCGCCAGTCGTGCGGCAGGCGCGCACGATCTGCTCTACCGTGTGCTGCTGCGCTGTCGCGGCAATGCGCAGCTGTTGGGCAACCGTGCGGACCCGCAGGTGCAGCAGCTGGCCGCATGGGCCAAACACGTCCGCCGCGACATGCACAAGATGAAAGCCTTTGTCCGCTTTCGCGAGGTCACACCGCAAGGCGCCAACCGCCGCCAGTTCCTCAGCTGGTTCGAGCCGGACCACCGGATTGAAGAGCTGACCGCCGGATTTTTTGCGCGCCGGTTTACCGATATGGATTGGGTAATTGTCACGCCAGAAGTGACCACACGGTATAATTGCGGCAGCCTGACCCATGAGGTCCTGAAAACGGCGCGGATGGATCTGAACGACGAGACGGAAGACCTGTGGCGCACATATTACGCCAATACATTCAATCCTGCCCGCCTCAAGATCAAGGCGATGCAATCGGAGATGCCAAAGAAATACTGGAAGAACCTGCCTGAAGCCGATCTGATTGCAGGTATGATTGCACAGGCCGAGGCCCGCGTGCGGCAAATGCAGGACACCGCGCCTAGCCTGCCCCACGTGCGCGCGGCAAAAATACTGGCGCGCCTGCCCGACCGCTCGGACGAAGATCAGGCCAGATAGCTGCCTCGGTGCCGTCTTGCCAGATGGTGCGCAGCCAATAGGCAAACCGCTCCGCAAAGCAGGTGTTCTGGCCGAAGGTCCGGTAGATCCGGGTTTGGTCAATCCAGATCTGCGGGTCTTACTTAGCGGCTGTGGTACTGGTGGGTAAAATGTCTAATGCGGATCATCAGGCGCTATGGCACTGACATCTGCGCCGATGCCTTTACACATCCGTACCCGCAAAACGTCGACCCTCGCAAGACAGTCCATCGAGGCACCTAGCCCTGTGCATCCTGAAGGACCAGAGACTGAAATCCAACATGCCGCGATGCGCCATCAAAGGCCACACGGCGCGTCGTACCGCGAATTTCAGAGTTGGCAACGCGCCCTGTGATCAGGTCCACATAAGCTGTTGGTGTCATGTCGGGCACAGCCGCAACATACGGTACAATCTCTTGCAACCCGATCTTTTGGAACAGCGCAGCACATAGTGGCTGCAATCGTCTCGACCGACAGCAATTGCCCCGGCGTCGCAATGATCTGGTGACCGGTGTTCAGCAGCCACAGCTTCATCGCCTCAAAGATGTGGTAATAGCCGGTAAAGGTCGGGCCTACCTTGTCCCAATCGGGACAGCCCGCGCAGAAGTTCTCATGGCTGACGGCTTCGGTGTCATAGGTGCCAAAAGTCAGGACCAGCACCAATTCCTTTGGGCCGCTGGCAGGCACGATGCACTCGACCATGGAATTCGGGCAAGATCACCTGCGCATCGATCCATACAGCCAGATCAGGGCCGGACATCACCGCGAGGCCCACAACAATTTGGCGCAGAGTGTCACCGTTGCCTTGCACATTGTCACAGCTTTGACAGGCGAAGGGACCTGCATCGGCGTCACGGCGCAGTTTCAGCGCGACAATACTTATCGCAGGTTCCGCCTTGTGCGCGTTACCGGCAGACTTACCTAAAGGATCCGGCGCAATCAGTGTACTCAGGCAATCGTGTGCCAGCATCTTGTTGTGCTCGCGGCATCCGCAGAACGTACCTATGCGCAGGGCGGCATGAAGGATCAAGAGCGGCTCGTCAAACAGGGACGCCGACGGCGCGCACGATCGGGCGGCCAATGCTGACACGCTGGCACTGCCCGCCCGACAACTGATCCGGCTTGCGGTCCAGATAATCGGCGAGGTTCAGCGGCGGAATACCCCGAATATCCCCAAAGCACTTGGTGAACTGGTTGAGACCAATCTGAACTATTATTTTATGGCTCCGAATATGAGGTCCCGGACAAGCTGTTTCCGAGAAGACCAGCGCATGACAAGGATTGGACAATGGTCCGCATCTATGCGGCCGAGAGTTTGGCGTAGAACAGACCTTCGGGTGCTGAAAAGCTGGTGATGAAGCTGGTCAGAATGCCGCCCGCCAACGAATAGGACCTGACCAGAGATTTCAGGAAAGACGAAGAGGTCAGGAAAGACGAGTAGGGATCACACCCGACCCAGACATTGAAAATGCTGCGCATGGGCCGATAGTCCACCAATGAGAAATATCGCGTCATGCAGAGCGGACTTTAAAAAAGGGCCGAAAGTCAGGGAGAAAAAAGTGCACCTGGCGCATGATACGACGCCTGCGGATCAAGAGAGAATTACCCCCCTGCTGCTTCCATTTCCTCGGTAGTCAGCTCTTGCGGCTGCGGCCAAGGCCTCAGCCGCAATCAGGTTGCAGGCAAGCGCGTCAGAAAACTGGCGGCCCGGTTGGGTTGCAATACCTGCAAACTCGGGGATCGCGGCAAACTGGACAGCTGTAAAAGGCAGTACATTAACGGTTGGTTGCTTCGGATTTGCCGAATTGATGCTCTGCAAGGTCATGGCCGCAAAAGGTGCAGCATACGGACAAGCCTGATTTTAATACAGCGATCTGCGCCTGCCCGGGGTGCATATTTGCCAGACCTCGTTGCCTGCAACCAGCTTCGTATAGGCTTTGCTTGTTGCCCAGTTTATAGACGCTTTTGCAGCTTCTTGCATTTTGGACGACGTCGGAATGGCCAGCAGCCATGCCCGCAGCCAGTTGCCGCACGGGCCAAGGACATTGTCGGGCGCAATTGCAAAGCCGATTCTGTTCGAAACGGTCGACTCTGCACTGGTGACGAGGGATGCACCGGTCAGACCGGATCAACCCACCATACTCAGATAAAGTCGAGCCTGTCTGCCCAAGGCTGCGTCTCAGACTGTACTGTCTACTCCTCATTGAACCAGCGTGCCAGATCGCGTTGATGTTATTGTCACGGTCGCTCATTGCCTCGGCTGCTTGCCGGATGAACGTCGATGTGGGCGCATCCAGCAGGTCCAGACCTACCTTTTCCATCAGGTCGGTGCCGTGCATCACGATAGAAAGCTATAGCGAACAGCTGGCATCAAAGGCCAGACCGCCGGAAATTGCGCGCAGCAGACCAGCTGCGTCGCAATCTTCAGCCATGCCGGTGTCCAGCGGAACCAGCCAACGGTTTTCACTCCAGATCGGCACTTCGTATCTGCCGACGATCATGACATCATAGGCGCCCCCGTCATTGGAAATGTCGATTGTCACGTTCTGGCGCAGCACATCTTTTTCCAGCGTACGCCACTCGACCTTGATGTCGGGGTGCTGTGCGTTCAAATCAGCAGTCAGACACTGCATGCGGATCATATTCCCGTTGCTTACTGTGCCCATTGTTACGGTCGTCTCGCCCACCCACTGCCCGTCAGTGCATGCTGAGGCTGATGGCGCAGATCCGCAGTGTTCTCTTGGTGGATAAGGTTCCCCTTAATTTTCATGTGTAAATATTTGGAGTTATAGCCCCTGCCAAATGTCATTTTAAAAGCCGATTGCCGCAACACGGCCGAGCAGTGTCACCATGCGGATTCCCGCAATTCGAGAGATCGGTCGAAAAGTCACCTCGGACGTGGGACCAGCCAGATCCCCGCTGATGACTTGCAGACTGCAAAAAACTTTTTTCCTGCCAATTGCATCGGCATTCTGTGCAACCGTTGTGAAAGCGGTATTGAGATAGGGGCACAGCGGATAACCGTCATGCCCCGCGATCCGCAGCCCCCCCTTGTCGGCACGGCCGGGGATCATGCCATGCCGCGCCGCAGCACGGTCGTTCGCGCAAAGAACCGAACGGTCAGTCAGATGCCCCTGCCCGAATTCAGCAACTGGAGCCGCCTGTCCATGCTCCTCGACATGCCAGCCATCACCAAGGGCCTACGTCCAGACGATCTGTGGTTTATGACCCTGCTTCTCCATATGGAAGGTATGGGCCGCCTCGCGCTCAAACGCATTGAAAGTGATCCGCGGCATTGCCAGGAAGACTGGCGGCGCTCCGACACGGCAGAGATAACCAGCAATCACCCCAGTACGTTTGAGATTGTTTATTCCAAAAAATCGACACCTAAGAGTCGTTTCAGCCGCGTCTGCGTCAAACACAAAAGGCAACCGGGACCTCAATAGCACCATATGATCGCTGTGATCCCCCAAGTGCGCAACCAGTACACCATCGACATTCATTGATATAAACGTCTCCGCCGACAGCGCCGCAATGGCGGGATCGGCGTGCGAGCATTGCGCAATCACATCAAGCCCCGCTTCCATCGCGCCAGCCTCAACAGCCTCAACAGCCTCCAAAAGTTTGGTGAAAAACAGGTTATTCAAGTCAGGAATGATGACAGTGATAATCGCGGTAGATTTGCGGTTCAGGCGGTTTGTAAAAAGTTTGGACCACACTCGACCAGCGCCAGGCCTGCTTCGATCCGCGCAACAGTTTTGGCCTTGGCGGTGTCGTATCCTGAAAAAAGCGCCCTGACGCAGGGCGTGATGCCCCGATTGCCACGGACAATTCCTTAATGGTCTTGATGCGCGGCTTTGCCATGAACGATATACCCCTGCCCCAAGCTCACTGAACAACAGTCAATCATCCGATGGGGCTCATAAGTTGACTTACATGCGGTAATTTTGACGCGAATCCTTACACTCCAAAGGGGCACCATTCTTTAATCGTCATACTAATCGCTACTTTTCGCCTAACAGTTCCGCTCCCACTCGGCTTGTCAGAGAGCCTTGATATGGCAAGCAACCTCTATCAGGACGGGACATCCGTCACGACCTGCCAGACGCCAAATAACGGCGCCCACCAACAAAACATAGCCCAATGCAAAGCACTGCTCTCCACTTCTAATTTTTTGACATTCAAAATCTTTTTCTGCTTGTGCTCCATGCTACCTGAGGCTAAGTAGTGCAAACAAATTGGCGCGGGATGGAGCAGCCCGGTAGCTCGTCAGGCTCATAACCTGAAGGTCGTTGGTTCAAATCCAACTCCCGCAACCAAAAAACGCCAATAAAACAAAAGCTTGCCTGATGGTATTATTATACCACAGGCACTTTTGCGTTTTACGTCAACACCACGTCAACAAATCACGAGTCCCCCCCTAACGCCGGGCCGGGATCGACGGCCAAAAGGCTTTAGCGGCCTGCAACCTGCTGCATGGCGTGGATCGACGGCCGAGACCTTATCAGCGCTCAACGGAACCGGACCGGAATTCATTATTTTTCAATTCCGGCCACAGCACTGCTTGTACTTGCGGCCTGATCCGCATGGGCAGGGATCGTTCCGTCCGGGCCGAGGGGCAGCCTTGTGCGGCATACCGGGAAAATTGGCAGCAACCGTGCTAGCCAGCTCAGGACGCGACTGGTGCAGGATCGTTGCTACACAATTTGGGATCAGATCAGGCGCTTCGACGTCGATTTCATCAATCTCTTCTTCCGTGAACTTGCTTTTGCCGCTGCAAATTTCCTGCAGCGCCATCAAGAAGATCATCGTGCTACGGGTTTCTTCATCGACCTGATCCAGAAGATTCTCCCACGTATCCTGTCGAAGGGCTATCGCGCGGGTGTAACCGTCTACCCAGGGCTCCCAAATAATCTCGTCAGTGTTCGGATCGACTGCGTAAAGTGGTTCGATCCAGAGGGACTGAGGCATTGCCTGTGCAACGGAATTGTAATGCGTCATGACGGCGCCGATTGTTTCTTCAGCAGCTTTCTGATTCGCAAAATGCGCATCACCTGTTTCGCCCCATACCTGTGGAAGCCATTCAGCAGGTGGGATCATTTCCGGGCATGCCAGGACGCCGGTCACATAACCATCAAGCTCGCTTAGCGTCATCGGCATGTTATCGACTGGCAACGCATGCAGAAGTTCGCTGAGCCGATCCAGACGTTTTTCCTCTTTATCCATGATCAACCCTTTCCGCATACTTGCCATGATATTCAAATTGCCCAAAAGGGTGAAGCCTTGGATGGCACCTACTGTGGGCGTTCGCCTTTTTGCGGGTCACGCCAGCCACTCATCAAGTTTCGACCAACGCCGCCGCCCTGAGACGTTTTTCACCGCGATCGCCACAGCCTTCTTCTGGCCGACCAGCACCACGAGCTTCTTGCCGCGGGTGACGCCGGTGTAGATCAGGTTGCGCTTCAGCATGGCGTAGTGCTGAGTCATCACTGGGATGACCACGACAGGATATTCTGATCCTTGGCTCTTGTGAATCGTGGCGGCATAGGCTGGAATCAACGTGTCGTGCCCTCCAAATGCGAAGGTCACGCTGCGGCCCTCGAAATCCACGGCGAGCTCGCGCTCGTCGACATCAATGTCTTCGATCAGCCCTTTTCTGCCCGTTGTCGTGATCCCTGCCCACTTTGAAGTCATCAACAAAGAGGGCGGAGAGCCGACGTTCGCTGCGGGTGCATAATCACTTTGGCAGATTGCGAAAGCGGACATAAAGCAGGTGCTCTCGACCAGTACTTTCGTCTTGAACTATACGCCGATTGCAACGAACACTGAAAATCGGGTCGATGGCGTCACGTCGCGTTCGCAATCGCCGCCAAACGGTGTATAATAATTATCAGTTGGGAGATGGATTTAGTGGCGAACGCAAAGCAACTCATTGGACTCTTGAAGAGTCACGTTGAGGGGAACGAAGAACGATTCTTCGACCTTGCGCTTCAGCTTGCGTCAGCGGAAGAGCAAAAGGGCCACACACGTCTCGCGGAACAACTTCGGCAATGGGTCGAGGCGGGGCAGAGCCCGAGACCTACGAGCTCCACCCCAACTTTGATCGCCAAGCCACGAGGCGAGTTGGCGGCGATCATCGCGACTGCCTACCCAGAGACCAGACTGAATGACCTCATTCTACCAGACACCGTGTCATCTGAACTTGAGCAACTCGTTGTCGAGTACCGAAAGCGCGACATCCTGGAGAAGCATGGGCTGACACCGAGGCAGCGTGTCCTGTTGGCAGGACCGCCAGGGACCGGAAAGACGATGAGCGCATCAGCATTAGCGGGTGAGTTGAAGCTCCCTCTCTACTCTGTGCTGTTGCACGGGTTGATATCGAAGTTCATGGGTGAGACCGCCTCCAAACTGAATGCGATCTTCGAGGCCGTTAGGGCCCAAAGAGGGGTCTACTTGTTCGATGAGATTGATGCCCTTGCCGCGACCAGAGAGGGTGACAATGACGTTGGCGAAGCGCGACGAACCCTGAACTCGTTTCTGCAATTCATGGAAGAGGACACAGGGCCTTCGTTGATCATTGCAACAACGAACATTCCTCGGATTTTGGACAAGGCGATACTGCGCCGCTTTGATCTGGTCTTGATGTACGAATTACCTACCGCTGAAGCCATGCAGAAAGCTATGTCGCGGCGGCTTATTGGGTTTGATTTATCCAAGGTTATCTGGGACGATGTGGTTGAGCAGGCCCATGGTCTTTCATCCTCTGATGTAATTCAGGCCGCGATGGATGCCGCACGTCGGGCAGTATTGGAAACGAAAAAGACAATAACGTCGGCTGATTTGTTACGTTCAATTGGTCGCCGACGAGACTTGCAGGCGTTGGGTATGAATAGTGGCAGAACGGAATCTTCCTCACATAGTTCTTAATGGGGTTTCGAAGTCTGAGAACTTTCGCGGTAAAGGCGGTGGCGGAACGCCGCGTCCGTCCTTCGTTCCAAATCGACAGGCCCACGCGCAACGATTGATAGCGGCCCTTGATGCGATTCAAGTCGAAGAAACTGCACGAGCCACCTATATCGCAGTGCAAGGTCGTCCTGGAGAGCCATTCCTGCCCGAAAAGTTCAATGTCAGCGGCCTGTCACTGCTTAACACGAAAGAAGCCGATACCGATCGGCAAGTTCCTGGTCGTGCAGTCGTTAAAGCAAGCCGTGCAGAAGGCGGCCTTGCCCAACTGAAAGGCAAATTACGTGAGTTTGCAGGCGACCTTCGCCCGCCAAACAAGAAGGGTGTCAGGAACCCCTATCATGCTGACCTTGCAAACGGCGTAAGTCTGTTTGCCGAAATCGAGTTGAGAGACCTATGGCGTCACCCAACCAAGCCATTCCCTGAAGCCGGTGGCCCGATCCCCTGGGAGGTTTGGTTGGAACCAGGAGAAGTAGACCAATTTGTTGCCAGAGCAGTGCAAGAAGGCTTAACCGTTTACCCTGATCGCTTGGAGTTCCCTGAGGATACCGTCGTTCTTGTTGAAGGTGATATTGGCCAGATGGCGAGGACTGCTATTGGCACAGGTTCGGTCCGCTCGGTTTCTCCACTAGGTGTACCCATCGACTTCGTGGATGGCCTCGAAGCCGAAGAACAGGCCGATTGGTTGCAAGATGTGCTGGGCCGAACCCAGTATGGGCCTCATGCTCATCAGGCTGCATCCTACGTCACACTTCTGGATACGGGCATTACATTGGCCCACCCGCTGATTCAGCCCGCTTTGGATGCAGCAGATCGCCATGCGGCTGTGCTTGGTTGGGACCTTGCAGACCTGCATGGTCATGGATCAAAGATGGCAGGGGTAGTGCTCTTTGGCGATCTGCGAACCCACCTGCAATGTACCGCAGCGATCTACGTCCCTCATCGGTTAGAGTCAGCGAAAGTGATCCCAGATGCTGGCCATAACCCCTATCATCTGTTGGGGGACCGGACGCAGAAAGCCATCAACGCGGTAGAAGTTGAGCCTGATAGGTTACGGACCTTCGCTTTGGCTACCACCACGGAACTTGATACTCCTCATAGTGGTGCACCTACCTCTTGGTCCACTGAACTCGACCAGCTTGCCGCTGGTCGGTCTGGCATAGTTAGACAGCGGCGACTGATAGTAACTTCGGTCGGAAATCTCGATGCCCAACATGGTGGTAATATAGACTATCTAGCCAAATGTGATGACCTCGATGAGGCGGAAATTCAATCGCCTTCCCAAGCTTGGAACTCAATCGCCGTTGGTGCGATGACCGAAATTAACGGTTTTGGAGGCTCGACACATGGCAAGACCCTTGCGGAAGTTGGCGACCTCGCTCCGATGTCCCGCACGGCCAGTTGGACGAAGACTTGGCCGATCAAGCCCGATGTCGTGCTGGAAGGCGGCAACTGGTTCGATGACCAGTTTTCAACGACGCCCAATCAACATTCCGATCTGATGTTGGTTACAACCAGCCGGAATTACCCTGCGCGTTCATTCACACATAGCTCTGACACCAGTGCCGCAACTGCTCTGGCCGCACGTGAAATCGCATTGCTTCGCGCAGCCTATCCCGACCTTTGGCCAGAGACGATCCGCGCTCTCTATGTTGGCTCGGCACGGTGGACCGACCGGATGTGGTCTCATGTGGCGCCAGCAGATCGAAATCGGAAGGGGGCCTTCGATACTATGTTCACCCGATATGGTTACGGTCAACCGAACTTGGAACGTGCTCTAAAAAGCGCCAGCAGTG
>Ga0222707_1000368_pt1 | contig 14011 bp, 17 predicted proteins | sample AntAcemetage1574_FD_179831 | JGI IMG/M metagenome (GOLD analysis project Ga0222707, IMG submission 179831) | Saline water microbial communities from Ace Lake, Antarctica - #1574 | ecosystem: Environmental > Aquatic > Non-marine Saline and Alkaline > Saline | place: Antarctica: Ace Lake...
GCATCATTCATGCCTGCGTCGCTTACCCCACAATCAAAGCGCTAGATATCTGCCTGCGCAAGCGGCCGGTTCTGGCCGGATCAGGCCAACTTGGCGTGCGGCTGGTCCTCGATGCCAAAGCGCTTAATTCTCTGCGCCACGCAGCGATCTGAACGGCGTGTTCTTCTCACCGGACGGTCCTACCTCCGTCGCCTTAGGGTGCAAGCCATGTCCCAGACCAGTCCGCATCGCGATCAAACCGGGCGCGGCGATGATGGCCCCCAAGATGCAAGGCATCAATTGTCTGCACGGTCAGCCGAAGGACCGCGAAACTTGCCGCGTCGGGCTGCTTTGCATAGTCAAGCGCCTGCGCAATCGGTTGCCCCGGTGCGGGCAGGCTGCCGTAGGACCGGCGCGACGCATCCGGAACCCCAGCCCACGTCGCTGCCACATCCGTTCCGGTCAGGATAGTTACCGTCGCCTCCAACCGCATCTGCAGGTGCGCGCCCGTGTCCCAGACATGCAGCGCGGCAAAGGGTGCGGCGCGCAAATCCGCCACTTTGGATGATTGCAGGTCGGTGTGAATGTCCAGTGTCCCTGTGTTTTTGTCCGCCGCGCGCAACACCACCGTTCTGGCCTGCGGCTTGCCGTCCGGCGTGACCGTGGCCAGTGTCGGATGCCGCGTCGGGGCGCGCCGGTCGCGCACACCGCGCACAAGCCGTATCCAGACCTGCGCGTAGAGGTCGGACAGATCAGCCGCCCAAGGGTGGGGCTCCGGCGTCATTTATACACCGCGCGCCGGTCAGAAAATGCCCGGACCCGCCTGCACCACGCGCGGTAGCTGCCAGTTTTCAGATTTTGCCGCATCAGGGTTTTCACCGCATCAGGGCCGAGTCCGTGCAGGTTTTCAATTGCGGCAAAACTGTCGTGATCGCTCAACGCCATCTCGATGATTTCACTAACGTTTGCGGGATCAAGTACGGGGTGTTTCATAACCTCCGAACTGCGCCGGTGGTGCGGCAAGTCAAGGTATGGATACGACGCTGCAAAATTAACATTCTGGTGGCTACGCGCTAGAGCGCCACTGGGTTGGGTAAGTTTCAGTTTCCGCCGGTGATTGTGGTCGCGGCACCAAACAGGCGCTACATTCGCTCGACGGCAACGAACGAACTGCTTGTCGGGGCGAGGACCAGATGCAACACGATTTCGACTTCCTGCAAACGCCGCCCGACAATCCGGTTGCGCGCTACGTTCATCTGACGCGAACGGTCATGCCATTCCTCGCGCTTGGCGAAAAGCGTCACTGGCCCGTCCGGAACGACCATTGTTTTCAGCGCATCGTCCTGGATACGATCTGCGAAGGGGTCTGGTATGACCACATCGCCCGGCCTGCCTACAAGCACCTCAGTCATACTCAAGCTTTGGCTGCGGTTCAGCTTTGCGAACAGATCATCGCAGACCAGATCGACCTTGCGGTGCTTAACCAGAAGTCGCTTGCGTGGCGCGGCAAGCTGAGGCTACCCCGGTCTTGACGCGCGCGGCGAAGGCCTGACCCTTGGGCAGCGATCAAGATTCATCGCCGCTTATGGCGCGTTCTTTGCCGCTCGCGGATGCCCGGCATTCGCTTTCGTTGGCCAAACCTCAAGGACCCCGCATAGAATAACCAACCCACCACCGATCATCTCGCTGGCAGATAGCGTTTCACCGGCAAAGATGGCGGCAGTCAGCGCACCGAAAATCACCTCGGGCATCAGAAGGATACCCACCCGAGCCGGGTCAAGCCGAATGGTGGCCCACATCAGGCCGGCAATCGACAGCCCCCACCATAGCCCACCCGTGGCGAGCACCGTGATCCCGACCCAAACCGCATCTTCTCCAGCGATTGCGGGTAGCGGTTCAAGGAACGGGGCGACGGCAAACGAGGTCAGTGTCGCACCCAATGCAAACACGAACGCCGCAGGCAGCGGGGGCACACGGGACTTCAGGCGCATTCCTGCGGTAGCACCTGCCCAGATCAGACCGCCGATGAAGGCCATCCATTCGCCCAGACTGCGCGGAACCGGCACACTCCCCTCACCACCCAGCATGATGAACAATCCGGCAAGCCCCACGCCAATTGCGACAAGCCGCAGTTTGGGAACCTGCCAGCGCAGGATGAATTTGGCGATCAGCACGCTCCAGACCGGGCTGAAAAACCACAACAGAACCACAAGCGCCACTTTGCCATAGAGAAACCCGATGGAATACAGCGCGAAGGCGGCACCGCCCAGCGTAATCGACACCACACCAACCAATCCAGTGTCCCGAACCAGATGGGTCTTTCCCGCAACGAACGGCAGCAGGAACAACATCGCCGCCAAGGTGATCGCGCCTGTTCCCCATGCGCCATCCAGCCCAAGCGCTGCGATTGCGCGCACAGGCACCCAGTATACGCCCCAGAAGACACCAACGCAAAGCACAATCACGGAGGCAAGGAAGGCTGTGTTCATGTCTTTTTCCCCTGAGGCAACATCACGTCGCTAAACCCCTTCGAAGCAGCTTGCGCCTCCGGCTCAACCCTTGAACCGGTTTTTCCAACATGCAGCCTCAAAGCCCCGACGTGGCACGACCGAAACCCGACATACCATCCATAACCTGCTTGACGCGGACCTTGAAATCGCATTTTTTGACATTCGCGACAGGGGCGTCCGGGTATCCGGACTGAGAAGTACCCTTTGAACCTGAACCAGATAATGCTGGCGTAGGGAGTCTGTGGTGTCCCCCGTTTGGCCTCTAGTGGCTATATCGGGCATCCCAATGGCCCCTTGCACACAGCGAGGGAGCGTTATGGAAGACATGGGAGCAATTCTTGCCAAGATGCGGGCGGCAGCGCCTCTTGTGCACCAAATCACCAATTATGTGGCCATGAATATCGCCGCCAACGTGACCCTCGCGGCGGGAGCGTCACCCGCCATGGTGCATGCCCGCGAAGAGGTGGTGGAGTTTGCGGGCCTCGCACAGGCGCTCAGCGTGAACATCGGCACGCTGGATGCGGCTTGGGCCGAAGCCATGGAGATGGCCGCGCAGGCGATGGTGGCCAGCGGTAGGCCTTGGGTGCTGGACCCGGTCGGCGCAGGGGCCACGCGGTTTCGACAAGATGTTTGCGCGCGGCTTATGGCTCTGCGGCCAACGGTCATTCGCGGCAATGCGTCCGAAATTCTCGCGTTGGCAGGGCTTGGCGGCGCAGGGCGCGGCGCAGACAGTGCCGATCCGGTGGCCGCAGCCGAGGCCTGCGCGCGCGACCTTGCTACCAGCTGTGGTGCGGTGGTCGCGGTGTCTGGTCCAGTGGACTATGTCACCGATGGAATCCAAGGGTTCCGCGTGGCGAATGGCGATGCGCTGATGCCGCGCGTGACTGCCTTGGGCTGTTCGCTGAACGGGGTAATTGCCGCATTTCTGGTGGGCCAACCCGCCCTGCCCGCGACTGTGGCCGCTTTGGCCTATTTCGGGCTGGCGGGCGAGCGTGCGGCGCAAGGTGCCAATGGCCCCGGCAGTTTTCAGGTGGCGTTTCTGGACGCGCTTTACGCCCTGACGCCGCAGGACGTGACCGCAGGCGCAAAGGTCAGCCGCGCATGATTGGGTTGATTTATGTAATCACCGATCCCGGCGCAGACCTTCCCGTTGTCGAACAGGCGCGCGCGGCAGCGCGGGGTGGGGCTGCGTGGGTGCAACTGCGCGACAAGACCGCGTCCGACGACGATCTGGCGGCTCTCATCCGGCAACTCTTGCCGGAAATGACCGCCTTTGGCGCACGACTGATCGTGAATGACCGGCTCGAGGTCGCGCTGGCGACCGGCGCGCATGGGCTGCACATCGGTCAGGGCGATGGCGACGCGGCGGCCATTCGCCAACGGATGCCCCCCGGAATGATCCTTGGTCTGTCCATCGAGACTGTGGCGCAAGCCCGCGTAATCCCGCCCGGTGTGGATTACGTCGGCGCAGGCCCAGTGCGGGCCACGCCGACCAAGCCCGATCATGCCACCCCGATCGGCTTTGACGGTTTGGCGGAAATTGTGGCGGCTGCGGCGATGCCCACATATGCCATTGGCGGCCTGAAGCCCGGCGATGCAAAGGCGGTGCGCGCCACCGGGGCCGTCGGCATGGCCGTGGTCAGCGCTGTGACCCGCGCACCCGACTCCGAGGCTGCAACCCGTGCCCTGCTGGCAGAATGGGCGACGGCATGATCCCCAACATCCTGTCGATTGCGGGGTCTGACCCGTCGGGTGGCGCGGGAATTCAGGCCGATATCAAAACGATCTCGGCCAATGGTGGCTATGCTATGGCCGTGATCACCGCACTTACGGCGCAGAACACCCAAGGTGTGACTGGCGTGCAGATGGTCGCACCGGATTTCGTGACGGCACAAATTGCAGCGATCCGCGCCGATATTCGGGTGGATGCGGTCAAAATCGGGATGCTGGGTGATGCCGGGATCATCGGCGCAGTTGTCGCCGGGCTGTCCGGCCTTGACGCACCCATCGTCCTCGATCCGGTGATGGTTGCCAAAAGCGGGGACCGGCTGTTGCAGACCGCAGCGGTTGCCGCCTTGCGCGCAGCGTTGCCGATGGCAACTGTTGTCACCCCGAACCTGCCCGAGGCCGCCGACCTACTTGACCTACCCGAGGCTATGACCCGCACCGACATGGAGGACCAAGCGCGCGCGCTGCTGGCGCTTGGTCCTCCCGCGGTGCTGCTCAAGGGCGGCCATCTGGGCGGGGACGATTGCCCGGATCTTCTGGCCACAGCTACAGGATTTGTCTGGCTGCCCGGCGTTCGCGTCGCAACCCGCAAAACCCACGGCACAGGCTGCACACTGTCCTCGGCGCTGGCGACACATCTGGGCCTTGGACTGACCCTGCCTGAGGCCGCAGCGCACGCCAAGGCCTATGTCGCCCGCGCCATCGCCACCGCAGATGCCCTGACGGTCGGCACGGGCCATGGCCCGACCCACCACTTTCACGCCATTTTCAAAGGAAACACGCCATGACGCGTCCAATCTCTGATCAAACCGTTCTTGTCACCGGCGCAGGCCGCGGCCTTGGGGCCGCCATCGCCCGCGCCTTTCACCGCGAGGGCGCAAAGGTCGCCATCAACTACCGCAACAGCCGGGCGGCCGCCGAGGCACTCGCCACCGAGCTTGGCCCGCGTGCGGCCGCGTTCAACGCGGATGTGACAAGCCCCGAGCAGGTCAGGGCGATGGTGGATCAGATCACCAAACGCTTTGGTGCCCCGGATGTGTTGGTCCACAACGCCTTGGCGGATTTCGCCTTTAATGGCGATGCGCGGACAAATCTGGACCGCATGAGCTGGGCCGATATCGCGCGGCAGACCGAAACATCGGTGGGTGGTGCGCTGAACTGCCTTGCGGCAATGCAAACCTACTGCGCGGCACAGAGTTACGGTCGGATCATCACGATCGGCACCAACCTAATGCAAAATCCCGTCGTGCCCTATCACGATTACACTGCTGCCAAGGGCGCACTTCTGGCCTTTACCCGGACAGCGGCCAAGGAGCTGGGGCCGATGGGGATCACGGTTAACATGGTGTCTGGCGGTTTGTTGCGGACAACAGATGCCAGTGCCGCCACCCCTGATGCCGTGTTCGACATCATAGCCGCACAAACGCCGCTGGGACGGGTGACCACGCCAGAGGATATGGCAGACGCGGTGCTGTTCTTTGCATCGCCATGGGCGCGGGCCGTGACGGGACAAAATCTGATCGTCGATGGTGGGCTTGTATTCGGGTGAAAAAACTAGCGGGGCTCCAGCGGATAGGCCTTGGGAGTCCCGCGATGCCACAAACCTATGCGACCCACCTGCGTTAGCCTTGCATGCAAAGGTTAAGCGATGGGCTGGGCGCCCCCGGCGGCACCCAACCTACCAAAGTAGCGGGTGTTGGAACACCACTAGCAGAGGAGGATTTATGAAATAGGTTGGCATCCTTGGCCGAGGTTTGTTCAGGAACGTGTTTCATGCGCACGGCGCGGGAATCGGCGGCTCTGTAGTATTCCGCCGGAAGTTATCCCGCCCGCAGTAGCTGAAGGTCTTGGGTGAGCAACAGTCCTGCATCGCGGCGATGGAAGCCTGCGCCAGCATTTCGCGATCACAGCATTACCGCCTTGATCGGCGGCACCTTAATTCTGCTGGTTGCCATGACACGAGAAGCATTTTCCGACGACGCCAGGCTCTTGCGGCTCGACCGCGAGCTTCTGGCTGAGCGCACCCGTGTTGACCGCCAGCGCGCCGAAGATCGCGAAACCGAAGCCGACCGCGTGGAACGCATCGAGACCGACATCCGCGCCATGCGGGATCTGATGTTCGAAGCCTTCCAGCGCGGCCGCACCGACTAACCAACGCGCACGCAACTAACAGATCCATCCCGACCCGCCCGGAAGGCGGTTTTTTCTTGCCCAGCGACGGGCGAAAGGAGCCTTCTCATGAATGCAAACACCAGCGATCCCCTCCGCCTGATCCAGACTGGGTCAGATCAGCTTGGCCATTCCACTGGCGCAATTGACGGCCTCTGGGGACTGCGCACCGCCCTCGCGATGAAGGCGCTGCTGGCCGCGAACGGGCGCGCGGCAGCCGTAGCGCCGCAGGGTCCGATACCTTGGATCACTAAGGCCAAATCTGCTCTCGGCCGTCATGAAGCCCGACATCGTACATGGTTGATGGATTGGCTAAAGCGTGACGGTCGGTCCCTTGGCGATCCATCGAAAAACCCATGGTGCGGGGATTTTGTGGAGACTTGTGTTCGCGTGGCGCTGCCAGACGAGCCCTTTCTGGGGGCGCTGGGCACCAATCCCTTCTGGGCACGCAACTGGTTGCTGTTCAGGCAGGAGGAAAAGCCGGCATCCGGCGCGGTGCTTGTGTTCTCGCGCGGCTCGGGTGGGCACGTCGGTTTCGCGATGGGGCGGGACGATACGCATTTTTACGTGTTGGGCGGCAACCAGTCCGATGCCGTCACCATCGCCCGCATCGCCAAGTCCCGCCTCCTTGGCGCGCGCTGGCCTGTCACCATAATGCCCCGTCAGCAACGCTTGCGGACGATTAAGCCGGGCGAATTCCTCGGATCTACCAATCAAGTCTGAATAGGAGAAAATCATGTTGAAACCTGCAATGCTCTCGCTGATCCACCAAGTTCTGACTGTCGCTGGCACCGTGCTGGTGGCCAAAGGCTATGTCCAAGCCTCCAACATTGAACCGGTCATCGGCGCGCTTCTAACCACCGGGTCGGTAGTCTGATCGGTCGCCGACAAGCGGGCAAAGTAGGGCCAGCGGCTGCGGAGCGTTCATTCGAGACGTCCATCTTGAGTGATCGGAGTGCGGACAAAGCTCCATTTCCCTGCCGCAGCGAATGCTAAAGCGGCATTTGCTCACCCTCGCAGTACGGGAGCTCTCTGCGATGCGGAAAATTTTTCCATTTCAGTCAGTCTGTTGGATTTAAACAGATAGAATTCAATCCGCCAACTCACAGCAGTCGGGTTCAACAAGCGAGACGTAGATAAGATCACCTTTCTGAGGGTGGTCGACGTCCGTGCCGTTGAAACCGATCTATGAGGAGCATGTGCGGCACAGTGAGACCAGCGAGACCGATAAACACGACCTCCATGATGGTCTGTTCTAAGATAAATGTTTCTGTTTTTTGCAAAATCGCAAAAGCTATAAACGCTGCAACAATTACTACTATCGATAAAATTGTCGCAGCGCGCATCGCTTGGCGTGTGTTCTCGACGGACTGAAGCGCATTAGTCAAATGGCGCAACGAATGCAGAGCACAGAAATAAAGGACAAAGTAGACAAGTGGCGAAAGGCAGGCCGCTGCGAACCAGATGATGGCCTGCTCTACCGCTGCCCGTGTCCGCGATGCAGGAAGCCATATTAAGGTCACGGTGTAGCAGGTTAACGCTGTCCCACCAGCGTAAGCCAGAGCCATCGCTGCGAGATCCGCAGCTGGCGCGGGCGCGAGAAATGCAAAAAGGTCTGATACCTCTGCTTGCCAAAACAGACCCGGCGCGCCAATCGTTGCGATCCCGCCTGTCCAACGGAGCGACGGTGTCGCCTCAGCCCAATCGCCCGAGAAGTGTAAGGCAGAATAAATCAAAAACGCGAAAAGTGCAGGACCGGGAAATAGTATCCAGAACCCGATGACCAACGCCGTTAAGCCAATATAAAGTAATCCGAACCGCATATTCCCGCGCCATCCGTGCAAGGGCCAGAGTGTTTGTGCAATTGGCAGATCAAGAGCACCGTGCGGCAGGCCAAGTACGGCAACAGTTGGCACCAGCAAAAGCATCTGGGTGTGAAGCGTGGGCTGCATCAAAAAAGTCATTAAAACTGCAACTGAAACGCTGACGGCGAAGAACCACGTTTGCCAGATCTGGGGGTAAATCACTTTGGAAATGCTGCAGCATGCAAAAACGGCAGCGGCGGCAGTGAGGCCATGACGGACAGACGGTCCAGCGGATGTGTCGATCCGGACAAAAAGCGTTCTAAACGGTTGGCGGGCGCATTTCGGAACAGGCTTTGAAACATTGCCGGGCCGCGTGCTGGTGCGGCTGCCAGAACTTGTAGAAAAACGCGGTCCATAAAGTGTGTCACACGACCATCAAGTTTACTGTCAGGAAATTCACCTGCAATCAATGCTGCAGCCACATGATCTGCTTGTGTTTGAATGCGTGTAAAGGCGTATCCGGTGGATGGACGCGCCGCACCGCCACCCAGCCCCATGTGGATGATATTGTCGTGTGTCAGATCGGCAAACCCTGCCTGCATCGGAAGTGCGCCCGCTTCGGTCCGCAGGACTTCTGTTTGGCCGGGGTTGAGTGCTGCGATTTCAGCATCAAGCCACCGTGTAAATATCTGATGACCCGGATTGTGCGGGGCGAATGATGTGACCTCGACCAATGCCTGATCGACCGCAAAGGGCAAGACATACACAAAATCGACGCCTGCGCTGTAGCCGCTACGAAAGTGCATAAGCTGAACAACATCTGGGTCAAAAACCGGTATTTCAGTTTTGATTTCGCGGCCAAGAAAGAACTGACCATAGGTCGGAATGCGGCGCGGAGGACGCGTATCGACAACAGTAGCTGCGGTGAAGGTGCCTTTATTGGTGTCAACCTGCCAACCCGCACTTGAATGCGCAACACTCTGAGCCGAAACGCCAAGCGACAGCGTCATATTGGACCCTTTTGCGATCATCTCGCAGGCCCGATGATAGAAAGTACCTGCTGCGACCGTTTGATAGCGCATCTGTGATGAACTACGTGCCGTTAAGCCCAATGGACCTGCAATGGTCCACGACGACCATTCTTTTCTTACGCAATCCTCAAATGGATCGGCTCGGGTCCGCCAAAAGCTCCAGGCGCGATCATTTGTGTACTCTTGGCGCGGTTCGATAATGCGCACGGACAGATCGCTTTGCGCCAAACGCACGGCAAGACTTAGCCCTGCGCAACCGCCGCCCAAAATCGCAACATCAAAATCAGGCACTTGCATGTTTGGGCCTGCTTTCGCGGTTCCGTGTTTCAATAGTTTCTCGGGCTATCGCACCGAAAGCCAAGCCAGCCTTGCGCGCGACAGGCACCACAGCGCGTCCGGCAAGTGGCTGCAATCGTCGCAACCGCAGTTCTGTCCCGATCCCGGCATACATTGCCGCTGCCGCCGCAACGGCAAGGCGCAACCGCCAGGGAAGAACGGCCAGTGCCGATTTCCCCGATCGGTACAGATCATCCGCTTGATCAAGAAGGCTGGCCATTGCAGATTCTGCTGCATTTAGTGCAGCTGGATCACCCGCAATAATCGCTTCTGGCGGATAAGGGCAAAGATCAAAAGGCAGGTATCTGCGCCCAATCCGGGCATCGTCCGCCACATCACGACAGATATTGCTCAGCTGCATGGCTTTTCCAAGATCTGCAGCTTTTGGATGATGGATCTTGTCGATGTCGAACAGCGTACAAACCATGACCCCAACGGTTCCGGCGACCCCCATGCAATAGGCGTCAAGGCTGGCGGCGTCGCTCAAGCACGTATCTCCGGTATCCTTCGCTGCCATCGCGACAAGATCAGCCAAAGCGCCTAGCCCAAGTGGCCGGTCTTTGAACAAGTCGTGGGCTTCGACAGCAAGGTGGTCTCGCGGAGCCGTATGACCAAGAGCGCTGTGTAGTTTTGTGAGACGGTCAAAACCAACGTCTCCACCTATTTCATCAGCAATGTCATCAATGCTACGGCACACGGCATATAGCCGTGCAATGCGTAACCGGTCGGAGCGGGGCAGCAACCGTGCCGCTGGCGCAAAGCTGCGCGCATGTTTGGCCATCAGAGTTTCGGGGTTCACAAGACCGGTTCCGCAACAGGCACAAGGCTGTCTAAGACCTTGGCAGATGACACCACGCCGGGCAGTCCCGCACCGGGATGTGTGCCTGCGCCCACAAAGTACAGGTTTTCGATCCCTTCGCCTTTGTTATGGAAACGAAACCATGCTGACTGCGTAAAAAATGGGGAAAGTGAAAAACCGGCACCGTCGACAGACAGGTAATCATGGCTGAAATCCTCGGGCGTCATCGCAAACTCTGCCGTAATGTGTTCCGCCAGTCCGGGCAGCATCGTTGCCTCAAGCGAAGCAACAATCCGGTCGCGTAATTTTGGTCCTTCTTTGGCCCAATCCTGACCGCCGGCCAAGTTTGGCACGGGGCAAAGCACATAAAAGCTGTCACATCCTTCTGGTGCAAAACTTGGGTCCGTCGCGGTTGGCCTGTGGACATAAAGCGAAAAATCATCGGCCAATTTCTTCTTTTTAAAGATATCCCGCAGCAGGGTTTTGTAGCGTTCACCAAACCAGACAGTGTGATGCGCCACATCGGGCCATGTCGTCGTGGCCCCAAAATACAAAACATACAGGCCCATGGACAGGCGCGACGCCTTTGCGCGGACTTTGGCAACGTTTGAAACGTCCGACTGCGGCAGCATGTTACGGTAGACATGAACCGGGTCCATGTTTGACACAACGACGTCAGCATCAATCTGTGTGCCTGTGTCCAGCACGACGCCGGATGCCCGACCATTTTCGACTTTGATCTGCGCGATGGTCGTGTTCAGCGAAACGGTGATGCCTTCCTCCTGCATCAGACGCTCAAACGCATCGACAAGTGCACCGGTGCCGCCCATTGCGAACCAGACACCGTGTTCACGTTCGAGGTGGTTAATCATCCCGTAGATGGCTGTTGTCGAAAACGGATTGCCCCCCAATAAAAGCGGCTGGATCGAAAACGCGCGCCGCAACTTGTCGTGTTTGAGATGCCGCGCCACCATCGACCAGACGCTTTCAAACGAGCGCAGCCTCAGAAGATGCGGGATTTGTTTGACCATGAAAGCGGGTGAATGGAACGGTACCGCTGATAGCCTGGTAAAGCCCACGTCGTAGATTTTCTTAGACCACGCGGCCATCCGCCGATAACCTGCGACGTCATCCGGTGAAATGCGCGCGATCTCAGCCTCGGTTGCGGCGTCGGTCGGGCCGTAATCAAACGTGTCGCCATCGTGATACTGAAATCGGTACCAGGGATCGGGCACGACCAAAGTCACATAGTCCGACATTTTTTTGCCAAACAACGCAAACAACTCTTCAAATAAATGAGGCGCTGTCAGTACGGTTGGTCCGGCGTCATGGCAAAATCCATCTTTTTCAAAAACCTGCCCCCGTCCGCCCAGACGGGGGCAACGATCGATGAGGTGCACATCATAGCCCTTGGCGCGTAGCCTCAGGGCTGCTGCAATACCGCCAAATCCAGCACCCGCAACAATGGCGGATTGTGTGGACGAAAAACTGGTATCACGTGGCATCGGATACATCCTTCAATTTGGTTTCAAGTTGGTCTGCCAGAGATAGAAACGCAGCGCCGGCACTTTGGGAAAGGCTGTTGGCGTCCAGTCGTGCGGCCTCTAAAGATGTCTGCGCCAACGCACAGGCAATGATCTTTGCAGATGCGCGCGGTTGCCCGCTGGCTTCCAAGGCAAGGCAGATATTGGTTGCGCCGTGCTTAAGATCCGCTGCTCGGTCACAAATATCGTCAAGTGTCTGATAAGTTACTGATAAAGCGCGACCAATACGTGTTGCAATGTTTTGGCCCGGCATATCTGCTGCGGCCAGCGCGAGCCTGACCGGCAACGCAAGAAGTGGTCCAGACTTGGTGGCAGCTATATTTTCGTATTCCTCGGGCGGCGTTTGGGTCGCACCCAAGTCATTGATCTGCCCGGAAATTGTCATCGTGATGGTATCGTGTATCATACGAAGCGCCACTGCAGGCTTAGGATGCTGTGCGATCGTCACATAGGCCATCGAAATGAGAAAGTCGCCGGTCAGTATCGCAATGTCTTTGCCATATTTCGACCAGACAGCAGGCATTCCACGGCGCATCCGATCACCGTCTTGCAGATCGTCATGGATGAGCGATGCATTGTGAAGCAGTTCAGGCGCGAGAGCACACGACATACAAGCATCTCGTGACAAATCCGACCCCGCCGCCGCATCAAGACCCAATTGGGCCCGCACGCGAGACCCACCCGTCGCGAAATGATATCGCGCCGCTTCGGCCACCCAGTTTGGACCACACGAAATAAGCCGTTTAATTTCTGCGTCGACGTCATGAACGTAGACTGCCAAGTGCCGCTGCGTATCAAGCATCAATAACTTTCAAATTATCTGAGAAGGGTGACCGCCCCCCAAAAGATGAAGGGGGGCGATCGTTGTTCGTTTTAAGCCGGAACAGTCAACGTTTTGTTCCCGTCCGGATCTTCGCTTTTGCGCATGGCAATCAAGAAGATAAGGACACCGAAACCGGCTTTGGCGATGATGTCTGCGATGGTGTAGCCAACTTCGACCACAACAGTTGCAGTTGCACCTTCAAGCCCAATTGCGCCTGCAAAATAGACAACCGGATAGAAGCACCAGCTTGCCACAGTCACATTCCGTGCGGCGCTGACAAGGCCGCGTGCATTTTCGGGTTGACCTGCGATGGCCTTGCCCAAACCGACGTACAGCTCATAAATGATCCACAAGAATGGGATCATCGACAAAAGGCCAAAGATCCAGCGCACGCTGCCTGAGTCAGAGACTTCGCCTGGATAACCCAGCGCAACCATAACAAGCGCCAAGAGCCCAAGCCTTGTTGCACGCGACACTGTCTCGGAGCGCGTGAGGCTCATGACCAAAATCAGTTCAACCAAAAGCAACGGCACAGTCAAAAGCCAGTCCACGTAACGATACGCAGAATTGAAGGTTTTTTCGCTGGCGATGTATGCGCCGTCCGACAGAACATATGCGTCATTCCAGCTCTGGCCGATGCGAAAATAATGGTAAGCTGCGATGAACGTCACGAGCCCAGTTACGACTAGAGCGGTTTTGTACTGTGGTTTTACTTGACCAATACCGAGCCAGAAGAAGAACGTTGCAGCTGCGAGCGTCGCGAAGCCGAACGAGAACGCATTATAGATCAATTCGTATTGACCTATCGATAAAGTTTCCATGTGTTTTCTCCAATCATCATCGTGGTAAGCAGAATAGTTCTGCTCGTTCGTATTCAATGGCATACTGCCACGTCAAAAAGCCGCAACCTCTCCGAAGTTGGCAAATTTTCGAAAATTTATCGAATAAAACAACGATCTCTGCGAATTTTCACTTTGGTCGCGGCAGTTGCGCACATGTGGCATAGTAGACCCGCAAAAATCCTGATCCTTTGACCCAGACCCGCGACTACTGGAATTCGCTGACCTGAACGACGTTCAAGCTGTGTCTATTATTTTAGCTTTTGTCATCATGGCAAGATATATGGGCCTATCGTCTTAAAGGCATCGAATTTCGCTCCGTACCGTGCGGTAAAACAGCGTTCTTTGAACCCGCATTCCCCAAGTAAATCTGTGATTTCGCTGTCCTGAACTAGTTATTTCCTATATAAATCATAGTGTTGATGGCTGCGAGGGACGTGTTTTATGG
>Ga0222707_1000370_pt1 | contig 13938 bp, 11 predicted proteins | sample AntAcemetage1574_FD_179831 | JGI IMG/M metagenome (GOLD analysis project Ga0222707, IMG submission 179831) | Saline water microbial communities from Ace Lake, Antarctica - #1574 | ecosystem: Environmental > Aquatic > Non-marine Saline and Alkaline > Saline | place: Antarctica: Ace Lake...
ATGGTTTTTATAACACACGCCGCAGGCACTCGTCGCTAGGTGGCAAAAGCCCATTGGCATTCGAACGAAAGGCCGCATAAATGAGTTGAGGGACCGGAACGTAAGCGCGACAAGACCAAGCAATGTGCAGGAAAAGTACAAGGATGCGGAAAAATCCTATGGGTCAGAGCTACTGAACCTTGTGGTCGCCAAGGGCTACGTCACCAAGCTTGTCGGCAATGAGGCGGTCCGGTCATGGCTTGCGCGCACAGCACCCGAGTTCCTCGAGCAATTTGAACTGGTGATCAACACTACCAGCATGGAAGAGGCGCTCGACCAACAGGCGCAGGAAGAGGATCAGTCTGGGCCTGCGTTGCAACCAGAGGGTGATGCGGCGGGGTCAGAGCAGGATATTGCCGCTGAGTAACACTGATCGTTCCAGGCGCGTCGCGCGGTGGTTGTGATCGCCTCTCGCCGAACGGCGACGGCAAGAGGCGTCGCCAAGGACAGATTGCCTTCGCTGGTGCAGCAATTTGAGATTGCGCACTCTCGGAGCTTACGTTACGTTCAGAACTGAGCGCTGCAGTCCTTGCCTGCCGCCAGTCGATCTCAGAGCGAACCTGCGTTGGCTCACCGAGAACAAAAATCACTGAAAATCAGAAATTTCTTGTTGTGCTTTGATGCGGAAGTCGATATCGCTCGAGACTGAGCAGTTATGTATTCTTTGCGTCACATTGCAAACTTGGATCACACGAGGCGCCCTGCGGGCAGTCCTTGTGCGGCAGCCTGCGAGAAAGCATTTCAATTATGACCACACAACGCGACAAGCTGCGCGAAGATGTGCAGTTCCGGATCCTGCGCCTTTTGCAGGACAACCCCGAAATGAGCCAGCGCGACCTGGCCAAGGCCGTCGGCGTCAGTACAGGCGGCATCCATTACGTGCTCAACGCACTCTTGGACAGGGGCCTGCTCAGGCTGGGGAATTTTACCGCGGCCGAAGATAAGCGGCGATATGCATACGTGCTCACGCCCAAGGGTACGATCGGCGATGAGTTCTCGGTCCAGCCGCTGTAGCAGGGCTTCATTGGTAAAAGCGCGGCGGGTGATGGCGGCAATCAGGGCAAGGAAGCCGCCTATCAGCGCGGTGATGGCGGCCGTCAGACCATGATCGCGGAAAGCCGCCGCGGTGGCGGCGAGCAGCCCGGGGGTGTCGTCGCTCATGTCGGCGCTCCCAATGTGAGGTGATGAATAGCGATACGCACCACGCCGCCGGTGAAACTGCCACCCCGGGCGGTGAGCACGATGGGCGTGTTGGCGTAGAACGCTTGCGGCCCAATCACGCCGACATTGGTGCTGCCTGCCGCAACACCGAGCGCACCGCCAAACTTGTTGGCCTCGCCCGCGACGCCGCAGTCAAAGGATACAGCCCCGGTGATTGTAGTCACCACGCGCGTCGAGACCCCGAGCACGATAGCGCGGTTTGGTATCTCAATGCTGGACGTCACCGCCGCGCCTGACAGCCCGGAGACCGTTTGCTCCAGCACGGCCACCCCGATGGTGCTGCCCAATGTACCCTTGGCGACCTCGACGCTGGCCGCTTGGGTCAGCAGCCCCATGGCCGCATCCAGCGGTGTCCACACTGAACCGATCCGGACAACCACCCGCGCTTCATCCTGCACCCAGACCATCCAGCCGGTGCGGGCTGGCAGGCGCAGCCAAGCCCCGCTCGCGTAAAACGCCACGTCGCCGTTCCATCCCGCCCACAGGCCGGTGGCCCCGCTGGCCACGATATAGCGCGCGCCCTCAGCCGGGTTGCCCGGCGGTGCTGCGAGATCGCGGTCCAGCACAGATATCTGTGTCAGCCCATCGAGCAGGCGCAGCGCCTCGTTGTGGGTCACATGCTTTTGGGCCTGCGCCGCCTGGATAAAGGGCAGCAGAAGGTTCGCGGTGGTGTCAACCATTGGGATGTCCTTTAGAAGACCAGGGTTTGCGTTGTGGGGGTACCGCGTCCGGCGGCTGCGGAGACCTGAACCACGCGAATATCAAGGGTGTCGCCGGGTCCAAGGGTCGATCCCCAATCCGCGATTTGCTGTGCGGCGCTGTAGAGCGCCAACGGTGACGGAACGCCCAAGGTGCGCTTGACGGTTGCGCCGTCAAGAATATCGACCTCGTAAGCCTCGGAGGCTTCCGACATCGGCACCTCGACCGCCTCCCAGCTGTCTGCGCCGAGATCACGATCGCGTCGAATCCAGCTGATGGTGTAATCCCCGGGCACGCGCCCGCGCAGATGGGGCTGGGCAATGTGGACCGGCGAGAACGGCCGCAGCCCCTCTGCGGTTGGCGAATAGGACAGCGCAACCATAGCAGGATCGGCCACATCGAGGCCGATAGGCCCAAGCCGCCAGGTCCAGGCAATCCCGATATCTGTCGTAGCCAGCGGTACCGGCAGCAGGGCGGAATTGATCACGATCACCCGTGCGCCGACAGGTTTGAGCGCTGGGATCTGGGCCTCGGTCCCGCGCACGCCGCGCAAGAGGCGGCGCAGGCGGTAGCGACGCGGGGCAATCAGCTCAATGTCGCGCGCCTGTATGATTTCCCACGCCCCGGTATCGCTTTGTACCGCAAAGCTGTTGCTGCCCGCAAAGAGCTGCAGATCCGTGGCGCTCGACAGTGCCCCGTCGATCAGCTCCACGTCCACCACATTGCCAGTGTCGAACACAGCCGAGGGTCCGGGACCAAGCTCGCTCAGCAAGGTGCCAAAGCTGGCGCGGGTATCGATGGAGCCGATCTGAGTAAACCCGTCCTCTGCCGCGGAGCGCCAGACCGCCAAGGCCCCCGGCCAGGGCGCGGCATAGACTGCGAGCAGTGGCTGATAGGCCGGATCGTCGTCAAAGAGTTGCGGCAGGTCGAGAAACTGCACCAGCGCACCGCCAAACGGCGCAAGCAGCGTCAAGGACGTGCCGCGCGCGCCGCCGACGGGGAGATCATAAACCAGCCGGTCCGATCTGATGGCTTCAATCCGCCGGTCCTCACCGTCGCTGACCTGCACCACGCGGTACTCCAGCCCGCGTCCGTCATGGCGCAGGGTGAGCACATCGCCCGCATCCACCGCCACGTGTGACGGTGGCAGCCTGAAGGTTGCGCCTTCGCGGCCTACCCACGTCTCTTGCAGGGCGCGATTGACCTGGCGCTCGGACATCTCCGGGGGGGCAGCAATGGGAAACCCCTCTGCCAGGATACGGGTGGAGTCGACCAGCGTTCGGCGGGCCTCGACCATGACGGCGTCATAATCTTCATCGGCGCGGGCGAGCTGCCATTTGAGCGCGAGGGGCAGTTCGGTCTCCTGGCCGCGGGTGAGCTCGAAGCCCTCGCCACCGGCGCTCTGGCCGGTGATCATATCGTCCAGCGTGACCTCTGCCACGGGACCTGCGCCGCGCATTACGAACCTCAGCCTGCCCTGGCTCTCGATCGCGTCAAAGCCGAAATGGCGCTGCAGGATGGCAATGGAGGCGCGCGGGGCTTCGATGGCGCCGATGACATAGCCCTCGACCGCGCCCCAGAGTCCGGACACGTCTATTAGGTTTGCAGGCAATCCGGCGCGCAGGCAGAGGTGGCGCACGAGGGCGGCCAAAGACACAGCACCTAGCCGCCCGCTCAGCCAGGGGCCAGTGCGCCAGTTTGCCGTATCAGCCCATGCATCGCTTAGCGCGGGGAAATAGGGGTATGGGCGCACATCCCAGCCCCAAGCGGCGCAGTCGGCCAGGTGCACCATGGGGCCTGCATAGCGGTCCGACGCGGGGTTGTTCTCAGTGTGGGCCCAATAAGTGAGCGTGGCCTCGAGGGCAGCGCGCTGGAGGGTGTCATCACGCCAGCCGCGCGAAAAGTAAAGCGTGCGGCTTTCCGAGGATTTGGGATCGATGCGCGCGTCGGGCTGGTTGGTGCCCCGGTCGACCGCAGGGCAGCCGAAGGCAGCAAACCAGAAGGGCTTCGATTGCGGGACCCAGGCGGTGGGCGTGAGGCTTTCGACACCGCCAACGCGGTTGAGATGCGGGTTTGTCCACCAACTGCGCAGGTCTTTGTTGCGATAGACCCAAGGCTTGCCCGCCGAACCAGCATCCGCGCCAGTGTCAATGATCGGCGTGCGCATCTGCGCCAGACGCTGGCCGTCGCTGGCATAATACCACTCAAAGCCTTCGCCGCCTGCGATGTTGGACTGCAGATAGCTGCGATCATAGATTGCGGGCCATTCCTGCGCGTCGAGATGCTCATAGCCATCGCGCCAATCTGACAGCGGTGCGTAGGCGTTGATGCCGATGAAATCGATATTGGCATCTGCCCAGAGCGGATCGAGGTTAAAGGTGATGTCGCCACTTGCCTCATTAGGCCGGTGGCCGAAATACTCCGTCCAATCGGCCGCGTAGCTGATCTTGCTGCCCGGACCCAAGACGCTGCGAACATCAGCCGCAAGACTGCGCAACTGCTGGACTGCTGGATAGGTCCCGGCGTCCGCGCGCACCCGTGTCAGCCCGCGCAGGTCTGATCCGATGAGGAAGGCATTCACCCCTCCTGCGGCTTTGCACAGATGGGCGTAGTGCAGGACCATGCGGCGCAGGCCCCAGTCATTCGCAGGTCCTGTGAAGGATATCTGTTCGCCGGAGACAGAGAACTGCGCAGGGATTGCCGATCCGCACAACGCAGCAATTTGGGAGGCGGCGGAGGCTGTCTGATCGACTGCGCCTGCAAAGCTTGCAGCGGGGCTGCAGGTGAGGCGCGCGCTGGCGGGATGCGCGGGCTGCCCCAGCATGACTGCGTTGTCGGAGTAAGGGTCCGGCAGGGTGTTGCCTGCAGGGATATCCATCAGCAGGGTTGGATAAAACGTCACGCGCAGCCCGCGGGATTTGCAGTCTTTGATGGCATCGACAATCGACTGATCAGCGGGGGTACCGCCATAGGTGGGGCGGCCGTCTGTCTGGCTCACGCGGTAGGCGGTCGTGCGTGTGACGCCGTTCACCCTCCATGCGTAGGGCGTTGTGCTGCGGGCTGCGACCTCGACGCCGGGGCGCAGCTGACATTGGCCTGCGCGCAGATCAGTGCCGAACCAGGCCACGACGAGGGAGGTGCTTTTGACGCTGGGGACCATCGCCTGCAAATTGTCCAGCGACAGGGTGAAGTTGGATTTGGTTGAGCTGGCGACCGCGTTCAAAGCGGATTTGAGGCCTTCCGTTGCGCCGCCGAATAGCCCAAGATTGAGCCCTTGGGAGCCGCCTTCCCCTGCCATGACAATCCCAGGCGCATAGGCAAACTCGCCAGTGCCCGGGATGATCATAACGGCCTGAACCAGCCCTTCGGCCACATCCGCGTCTGGCAGCGGGCGGAACACCTCGAAGGTCAGCTGCGGCAGACGGTTACCAAAATCTTCCAGATCAAGGTCCTCAAACACAACGTAAGCCAGCCCGCGATAGGCGGGGGATAACGCTGCGCCCATGCGCGCCACGATTGTCGGGTCGGGCAGTTGCGCGTCGTCGCCAAGATAAACCCGGATCCCTGCGCCGCTGACATCGAGCAGCTTACCGTCGGCCCAGACGCGCCCGATGCCGGTGATCGACCCTTCGCAGATCCCGACTGCAAAACTTGCGGAGTAGAAATAGCTGACGGTTGTCGAGCTCGCGCGCGGGCCAAAGAGGCCAAAGCGGCGCGGGCCACGCACGGTGGTTGTGATCTGGCGCTCGTTGAAATCCGTGGACCAGATGATGTTACCTGCCACGCGCGCGCGCCCGAACACCCGGCTGATAACAGCCCCTTCGGTGGAGCTGGAGACCCGCAGGGCGTCGAGGCGCGCGCCCTCAAACCGCTGGCTTTGATTGCCCGCAACGAGGCCTGCATCGATCATGCTGCCGAGGCTGGAGCCGACAAAGCCGCCGATGGCTGCGCCGGTAAAACCGAGAACCGTGCCTGAAATCAGGGAACCACCGATGGCGCTGCCGACCGCGCCCAAGACCAAAGTTGCCATGATTCAGATATCTCCACCGTCCGGAAACCGGAATACAAATGCTGCGCGCGCCCACCAGGCTGCGGTGATGGCCTGGGCGATGACGCCGTGCACCGAATGGCTGTGCACCATCTGGTCGCTGGCGACCAAAATGCCCGCGTGTTTGGCAATGGCCCAAGACCGCATCCGAAACAGCACGACGTCGCCGGGCTGCGCCGCATCCTCAACTGCAATCATCCAGCCCGCGCAGCCGTCGTACAGAACCTCTTGGGCCCGCACCTCACCCCAATCCGGAGAATAGGCTGGCAGGACGGGCAGTTCTGAGCCCACCACGTCGCGCCAGACCCCGCGCAAGAGCCCAAGGCAGTCACAGCCGATGCCGAGACGCGAGGCCTGATGATGGTAAGGCGTGCCGATCCACGCCTGTGCTGCAGCAATGACGCGGTCCGGATCTGCGGCGCGTCTCACAACACGCGGCCGTTATGGCCACCGGATTGGGTGGCGTAGCGCAGGATAGCGTCTTGTCCTGGGACACTCGGGAACCCGCGAAAGTTGACCACATTGTTGAACCGCGCAGCACAGGTCTCGATCCGCTTGTCGCAGCCCGCAACGGCGACAAAGGCGTCGCCGGGTGCGATGTCATTCACGGCTTCGGCAAAGAGAGTCAGGCGGGCTGCGCTGCCGGAGATCTCGTGCAGCATGAGCTCGGCGCGCCGCCCGGTATTGGCACCGCTGGTCCATTCGATTGTGCCTGCATCAAACCAACCCGCTGTGAACGCGTCCAGATCAAAGCTGGAGATCACCCGGCGACGCGCGACGCTGCCCACGGTCCCCGCGCCCCGGTAGACTGGATGGTTTAGATCAACCCCGCAGCGGGCATCGCCCAAGGTGGCGTCGCATTGCGCTTGATAGGCGCGCCCGACTTGTTGGCCCAGGACATGGGCGAGGCTGCGGACTTCCGCCACGAAGGCGATCCGCCCGCGTCTGATCTGGCCGATGGAGCCGCGCCGCAACAGCACGCGCTGCTCGGGGTCCTGCCAGTTGACGCGGAACACCTCAACCTCTGCGTTGTCCCAGCGTCCGTCCAGAATGTCGGTCTCGGTGATCCGGTCCGACGACAGCACGCCTTCGGCATCTTGCGCATCGACCGACAGATCAGACCCTTGGCGCAACTCGGAGGGGATGAGCCCGGCTTCGCTTTCAAAGCGGGTGCCGTCAAAATCCAGCATCCGGTCATGGTCGGTAAAGCCAAAGGCTGCGCCATCGGCCCGGGTGATGCGCCAGCACCAGGCCAGCGTGGTGGTGGCGCTGTCGAGATGCGCTTGCAGGTCGGGAGATAAGGTCTTCATGGCTGGCTCTCCAACGCCGTAATGGGTGATCCCAAACCCTCCCGCGCGACGATCTCGTCCATCACCGCGAGCAGGCACTGGAAAGTCGCGCGCGCCTGCTGCGTTGCCTCCAGTCTGGTGCGCGCCGCTACAATCCATGCTTTCGAGGCAGCGGCATCGAGATAGGATGTGTGCAGCGACGGCAGGCCGCGCTTTGCCATTCGGGGGGCCAGCACGCGGCCGCCAGAATGATGCGCGCCGTGCAGGACATAGGCTGCGCCGGTGCAATCCTGTCCGATCAGGTCTCGCGCATAGCGCAGCGCTGCGCGGCTGGAGCGCGCTTTCGGCAGCACCGACAGATCGGCGCCCAATACCGCATCACGCGCCATATGGACCGGCAGCGCTGCATCCACGACAGAATGCAGAGCGCGCATCGCCCAGAGCCAATCGGCCCAGTGCTGCGGGGTGACCGCGCCGTTCACCATTGCCTGTCCCAGCGGGTGTTGCTCGCAGGCGTGGTGCAGGTCGCGGGTGGCGTCATAAAGGGTCATTGCGTCATCTCCGCACGATATGCCGCCTCAAACAGCCCGTTGACATCAGCGTTTGTGGGGTCTTCCAGGGCCTCCAGTTGCGCGGCCACGGTGCGCTCGGCCCGAAAGCAGGCTTTGACATGCGCGCCGACCGCTTGCGCTAAGGCTGTCACATGGTCCGCGCTCAGGTCTGCCCAACCACTGTCGAGCTTGTAGGTGACGGGCTCAGTTATCAGGCCCATCTGCAGGGAATTGACCACTGCGGTGATCTGCGCCTGGCTTTCGCGGGTGGTCTGGATGCGCTGCCCGCCGGGCAAATCGAGACCTGCCGTCTCATAGCGCCAACGGTGATCGGCGAGCTTTGCGACCGGATCGCGCAGGCGCAGCGTCTCGCGCCATTGTTCGACCGCGCTGTCATAATCCTTGCGCAGCGCAACAATCCGGCGGTCTTGCGCGCGCTGACTTGGGTAGGTTTCCAGATACGGTAGGCCGGTCTGCATGGACTGTCCGGGTTCCAGCACGCCTTGGTGCAGCGCATCCGGGCCATGGGCGATCCAGAATGTCTGGATCATGGCTGTGAAGTCGTGTGTCATGCGGGGGTATCTCCTGCGATGGTCCAGGCGGCGCCATTGATAAGGACGGTTGCGGCTGCAAGGGCTCCGGTCCAGGTGGACGCGTCCCAGGGGGCGGTGCCGGTGCCGCTCGCCTGCGGGCTGTCGGCGGGGTCGTAGAGGATCCAGTCGGGGCCGGTTTTGAGGAAATACCAGCCATCGGTGTTGAGATAGAGGCTGGCAGCGGCGTCAAAGGGATAGGCTCCGTTTGCCTCGGGCGTGCTGGCTCCTGTAACGCTGAGGCTGCGCTGTGTGGTCAGGAACCCACGCCCGGTCACCGCATTGGTAAATCGCGACCCCAGTTGATAGGCAGTGGTGTTGAAACGGCGCGCCTCGAAGAGTGCTGAGACATTGAGCGGCCCGCTGATACTGGCGACGCGGTTGGCCCATCCGGTCAGCAGGCGCGAATAATTGGCCTCGGAGAAAGCGCGCTCGACATCAATGGCCATGAAATCCGCTAGATCGACGCCTGCGGGGCGCAGCGGCCATTGGGAAATATCCTGATCGAAGCTCTGGCGGCAGCCTCGAAACATGTCGCGCAGGATTTCGACGCGGCTGATATCCCAGGCTCCGATTGGCTGATTGAAGCGGTGGTACGGATTGACGCTGTTGCTATCGCCCGAGCGGAACATCGCGCGCATGTTGGTGACGTTGGAGACATCCCAGGCCGCGATTGAGGGGCTACCACCGTTGTTGAATTCGGAGCGTTGAGAGTGGCCTGCGCCGACAGCGCCGAACATTGCTTCCATGTCGGTGACGTTTGAGACATCCCATGCCCCGATATCCTGATCGAAGAAGGCGCGTTGCTGATTGGTGCTGGCGGAGGCGAACATGAAACCCATGTCGCGAACGCTGCTGGCATCCCAGCTGCCGATCGGCTTATTGAACAGCCCGCTCAGGAACATGGCGCGCATCGTGGTCACCGCGCTCACGTTCCAGCTTCCCAGCGGCTGGCTGTAATCACAAAAGGAAAACACCTCGCTCATGTCGGTGACGGCGGAGACGTCCCAGGCGTTGAGGCTGCGGTTGAACTCGTGGAACCCCGACACGCCGCGGAACATACCGGCCAACGTGGTGACATTGGCAGTGTTCCAAGCGGAGATGACCTGGTTGAAACTGCGCGCCAGCGCGAACATGCGGGTCATGTTGGTCGCCGCAGAGGTGTTCCACTGGCTCAGCGGCTGGTTGAAGGCATGGGTGTTCAGGCTGATCCCCGGATTGCCAAGATGCCCCATGAACCCCTCAAAACTCTGAACCGCGCGGACGTCCCAAGCGTTGATCGGCTGGTTGAAATCCGCCCCGATCTTGCCCGCATTTGCGCGCATGGTGCAGCCGAACATAAGGCGCATTGAGGTGATGCGGCTGACGTCCCAATCCGCAATAGGTTGGTTGAAGCGCACGCGGCCGTCACGGCCGCCGTAGTAATCGCCGATGGTCTGGACGAACATCTCCTCCATCGATGTGAGGCTCTCCCAATTGCCAAGGGAGAACGGGCTGTTCATCTGGCTGTCGGCGAAGGCCTGGAAGACGTCTGTGACGCGGCCGACGTCCCACTTGGCACAGTTGGGCCCGGTACCATTCGAGCGATAGAAGATCCGGCGCAGGGTTGTGATATTGCGGGTATCCAGGTCGCGCAGGTCGGCGGCGCAGGCGCTCTCGTAAAACAGCTCCTCAAAGCTGATGACGGTCTCGGGGATGTTCGGGGTGATATACTCCAGCGCTGTGGTGGTCTGGCGAAACGCCCCGCGCAGGGAGGTCAGCCCCATGGCAAAGCCGATGTTCTCGACGCGGATCAGGCCTACCTGGTCGATGGGCTGGCTGGTGCCATACCAGTCCATCCGTCCGGTGATGGTGACAGTGACGCGCGGGCTCTGACCCTCGTCATAGGTATGCGGCTTGATCCCGGCGGTGGTGAAGCGCTCCGTGCTGCCATCGTCCCAATCAATGCTCACATCGAGCGGATTGTTCACGGTCCCGCCGCCGAGCGGGATATAGATGGTGCGCGCGGTGGCCAGCGTCAGATCATAGGTCAGGATCAGGGAGGCCGCGCCGAGAAAGAAGCTGCGCGGGGATGACCAGGCGGAATAGATCATCGGGGCGGACGCATTGAACCGCCCGCCGTAGCGACTGCGCCAGAGATAATTTGCGGCAGGCACCAGCGGTGGGATTGGGACGGTGGTGATGGCCCCGCCGGTGTGGGTCACGGTGGACCGGGGGGCGTCGACACCCGGCGTGGCATCTGGCGCATAAAACTCCGTCTGGGTCTCGCCGTAGCCATAGCCAAAGAGCGACGCGCTCTCGAAATCGGTGATGCGCACGGTGCCGGTGATGGCATTCTCGCGGGTGATGGGTGTGGGGCGCGAGATCAATTCGGGAAACGTCTGGGCGTAGGGCACAGAGAAGTTCGATTGCGCCCCGCTGGTGCCGGTATAGGCGGCGCGCCAGAGCACGCGGTCGCCGGGGCCAAAGCCGTCCTCGGGGAATTCCAGCTGATAGGCATTGCCGAAGCCCGGCACGATGCGCGTCAGTGCGCCGTCGAAATCCACGCCATTGCTGGAAATCTCGAAGATGATGCCGGTCTGCTCAAGGCCCGCAGGCGAGCGGAACGTGGTCAGGCGCAGCTGGGTGCGCTCGTCGACGCTGAAGGGCACGAGGGCCGAGGGGCGCAGGATCTCGTTGTCCTCGATGGGCACGATCCATTCGAGCCCGTTGGAATAATAGAACTGGCCGTTCTCGCCCACCACCGCCGCTCCGAAATACTGCGCGGCATCAAGCGGGATCGGGACGGGATAGATCAGGGACTGGCCGACAAAGCGGCCACGGCCGGTGGCATAACGCAGGATGCTCATGAGATCACCGTGAAATCTTCGCGTTGGTTGAGGATAAAGGAGAAATGCGCGATGGCGGCCTCGCTGGCCTCGACCTTCATCTGGAAGCGCTCGCCGGTGCGCAGGACTTGGCGGTCGAGTCCGATGGAGAGAACATCGCCTGCGGGAGCGAAGGCGCGATCGAGCAAAAGCCAAGGAGTGTTGTTGAGCGCGAGGATTCGGATCGAGACGCGCACGGCGACCTCGGCAGTGGGGGTGATCAGGACGCCAGTCATGATGGCAGCGGTGCCGATGCTGCGGGCGGGGTTTGGGCCCTCGGCTGGGATCAGATAGTCGGGCACGTCATAGATGGTTGTCCACTCGACGCCGATTTCTGCGCGGACCACCTCGAAGAGATTGAGGGGTGGACGCGGTGTGGTGATGGTGACCATAGGTTTAAGCTCCGAGACCGATGATGAGAGGAAGGGCGATGTTTTGCACACCGCGCGAGAAGGCTTGGCCTTCGATGGTGTTGCGCTCGAAATCGACGCGCAGGTCTTCGCCCAGATAGGTGTCGCCGACCTCGGTGGAGAAAGTGGCGTAGATCCGGCCACCGCCGGTCTTCAGCAGGGTGCTTGCTGGATCGGGCGCGCGTCCGGTGCCACGCTGACTGAAAGGCAGCGCGTTGTAATTGACGCCGGAGCCTGCGTAGCTGAACTGCTGGCCGGTGGCCTCGATGACGGAGGCAAAGCCCAGGCGGTAATTTTGCGGGCGCGCGATCACATCCGAGATCAGCCCGATCAGGGCGGTGATCATCGCCTGTGCCGCGTTGTTGGTGATCCGGTCGACCAGCTCAAGGCGCACCTGCTCCCAAGTTGCCAGAAACAGCGGTACGAGGGCGACGGAAAAGGCGTAATTGGCGTTCCAGTCGAAGAGCCCTTTGGCAAAGGACTGCGCGCCGCGATCCTGCCCTGAGCTCAGATCATTGATCAGGCTGCGCAGCAGGGTGCGGGTGTCGCGCTCGGTGAAGGCCTTGTCGCGCTCCGACAGGCCATTGAAGCCTGCAAGAGTTGGATAGCGGGTGCCCATCAGGGCGGTGATGATGGCTTCGGTCTGGGCGGTGATTGTGTTGGCGGCAGCGATGTGCGTGACCAGCACGCCGGTGCCTGACAGCCCTTCGATCTGGACCGTGTTGCGAAACCCCGTCGCTGCGAGGGCATAGTCCCCAAAGGTGTTGTTGGAGTTGGCGACGGTAATCTGCCCACCGTCATGGGCCCAAAGGCCGACGCGGGCCCAGTTGGTGAAGACCGAGACCAGCTGGACAAAGGCGTTGCGGGTGACGGCGTAGCCGACGCCATTGGGATTGATTGCGGTAAAGCTGTCGACCACGACCGAGCGCAGCGGTGAAGACGGGGCGAGGACTGAGCCGTCGGCCAGCAGGTTGCCCCCGCTACGCGGCATCAGGGGATTGCCTGCGGCTTTGTCGATCGGCAGGGCCATCTGATCTTGGGTAAAGCTGTGCAGCTGCGAGCAATCGGCAATATAGGGCGATCGCGTGAGCAGCTCGCCGGGCTTGAAGACGAAGGCCCAGCCCTTTTGCGGTGGCCCGCCCGCCAGGGTGTAGGGCTCATGGCGCAGATTTGCGAAGGTGAAGCCGCGGGCTTTGATGCCGTTGGACATCTGGAACATGTTGTTCACCTCCTGGCCGGGCGGCAGGCTCAGCTTGGTCACGCGCAGGTCATAGCCGTAGAGGGCGCAATTGGCGGGGATCACAGTATCTGGCGGCACCGTGTATTCGCCGGGCTGCACAATCACGATGGCCGGGACGCCGAGGGCTGCTGCGCGCGCGAGGCCCTCGGCAATGGAGGCCAGGGGTGCGGTCAGCGAGGAGCCCTCGTTGAGGTCCTTGCCGTCCATGGTGACATAGAAGGTGCGCGCGACGGGCAGCGAGACAAAGGGCAGTCGCTCGAGGCTGCAGACCTCGACGTCTGTTGCGTGGTTGATCCCGAACGTGCGCACCCAAGGCACGGCATAGCGCGCGCCGATTGGGGCCACGACGCTGGAGGGGCCATCGGCTTCTGCCACGACCGAGGTGCGGACCTCGCGGCGCCCATCCGCGTTGGTGAAATTGAGAATGGTCTCGATGGTGGTGGTGGACAGTGGGGTCTTGTCCGCTGCCAGCCAGTCGATGCCGCAGGCAATGGCGTCGTCAGACGGATCAGGGCTGTTGGTGGCCCGCCGAAACACCGCGCGAAACGCGTATCGCTCCTCGGCCTCGATCGGCACTGGCGCGACGGCTGTGACCTGCTGGCTGGAATTGAGGCGGATGACTTTGCCATCTGCGTTCTGTGCAACAAGCCCGCCGTCGATGTCGTACAGCTGAGGCGTATCGCCAGGGCGATGTTCAAGGGCAGTATAGGTTTGCATGGGCGAGGTCCTTAGCTGAGGCGGAGTTCCACAAGCGGGATTGAGGTGATCGAGCCGAGACGCTCGATGTCGAGGGTGACGTCCATCAGATCGCTGTCGAAGCGGACGGGCACGTCGAACTGGTAGCCAGCTGTGATGGAGACGTCGGAGTCCGGAGCCGCATCAAACGTGACGATCCCGGTGTCATTATCGATGGACCAGCCATTGAACTGCTCTGCTCCGCCCAGCGCGACGCGGATCGTTCCGGCAACGGGCTTTTCGATGCGG
>Ga0222707_1000373_pt1 | contig 13856 bp, 11 predicted proteins | sample AntAcemetage1574_FD_179831 | JGI IMG/M metagenome (GOLD analysis project Ga0222707, IMG submission 179831) | Saline water microbial communities from Ace Lake, Antarctica - #1574 | ecosystem: Environmental > Aquatic > Non-marine Saline and Alkaline > Saline | place: Antarctica: Ace Lake...
ACTAAAGTGTCCTTTAAATGAACCTCCAACATTTCATTCATTAAACCATTAATAGCACCACGCACAGAGCATATTTGTTGCAGAATTGCACCACATTCCACATTGTCTTCTAAAGCTTTTTCAATCGCTTCAGCCTGACCCTTGATTCGTCTGACACGCGTCAGAATCTTTTTTTTATCTTCGACTTGATTTGGCATAAAGCTAATTCCTTAAATTTTATTATAGTATAGTACCCTATAGTATATAGAATGACAAGAAGCCTTTATAAAATTAATAATTGATAAAAGCTTATAATTAAAAAATTCTATATCTATTTTTAAGTTTTTATAAAATTAACATAATACACCTTATACGAAATGCGTTATAATTCTCTTGAAAATTCAACGCTGTAGTTTCTTTTTTGCCCAACCTCCCCAAGGTGGGCTTTTTTTTTATGTTTTTTCTTGTTCCACGCTTAATTCTTGAGCAATGTTCCACGGTTTTGATTAGTTTTAATAAACATCGTCCGGTTTTTTGAGGAGTCATTATTTCAGGTGCTTGTACTGAAATTGGCTCATCAAAAAACTGGAGTCCTGGCTAACCATATGGAAGGAAAAAGCGGCTAAGAAAGCCCCTCTTTTTAGGTTCAGGCTCAACGTGTTCTGGAACAGGGATGCGTTTATTCTCTGAAGTAGTCAATCTGTCATAGTTTGATTCATCCTGTGGCCGAGGATCTGTTGCTATATTCGAATTAGTAGATTCATTTAGCTGATTAATATTTTCTTGTTTTGGCTGTTCTAAGGTGCCTTTAAACTCAATTCTATGAGTAAGATCTTCAATATGTTGCATCAAAGACTTTTCTCTTTGATTTGCTAAATCTAACTGGTTTTTGAGTAAAGAAATCTGGTCTTTTAATACATTTTCAACTTCAGATTGAACGTGTACCTGTACATCCTTCTGAACTTGTTCAGTGCGTGTACTGGACTGAACAGCGATTGGATTGCCATAAACTCTGATAAGTTCAGATAAGTCTATAAGACCATCATGATCTCTTGATAACTCACCATTTTTTAAAGCCTCATATATTGTTGTACGTGATTTTTTAAAGGCTTTACTTGCGTCCATGACGCTGAATTTTGTTGTGTTCAATGTAATCCCTCAGTGCGTGTACAAGGATGTTCGTATGAACATCCAATCTGAACATGAAGTTTATTTTGTATTAAAGCCTACTTTCTTTAGATAGGGGAGTAGTTCTTCAAATTTTTGTGGATCTCGTAGCATTTCAGAAATTCGAACTGCAAATTGTGAGTAGCTTTCAGTACCTTGAGAATATTTATTCATATCTGGAAGCTCAGACAGTTTACTGGCAAAAAGATGACACTGTGCATCGGTAAATTTTGAGAAAATCTCAAGAGCAGTTTGCTCTTTACTATGAGCTATAACGACTTTTTTCAGTTTAAAGGTGAATGAAAAACCAGAAATATTACGTCCCTTTTTATGTTGCTGACATTGGACGTTAATATCCGTATGTTCATTAATTTGAGCAATAGCTAAATTTAATACTCGATCTTTAAAATTTCCCATTCTTGTATATTCATCATCAAGAACGCCTATTTTTTGTCTGAATTCTGCTAGTTCAATAATGGGAGTTTGACCTGTACTGCGCCAAGCAATTAATAATTCATACAATCGCACAGCATAAGCGCTGCTGAGATTACTAATCTGTTGTAACTCATATTTAGTAAATTGTTCTTCTAAACGTGTAATAAGTGGCACGATTGCAGGGGCAAATATTAACTTTACTGTAGCTTCATCGTCGATATATCTAATTTCGCTGACCCAGCGACTTAAAACATTCTCTACATTTCCTCTTTTATTAATTTCTTGATAGCTAAATTGACGTACAAATAGATCTTTACAGGCATCTTTTAACGCTTGGTAAGCTGTTTGTCTTGCAACATTAAATTGATTTACATAACTCTCAGCATGGACTTCTAAAGGGTCATTTGCATTGATTCCCCGACCACTATCTCTTGCTTCGACGATGGCTAATAAGATCAAACGTTGTTCTACTAAGTCTAAGTTATAACTCGCATTAATTAATGCATTGTCTTTAACTACTAGGTCCCGCATTTTATTTATCTACATTATTACTTATGAATATAAATCTATAATAATAAATATGTAGATTAATGCAAGGTAAACGTAGTTAAATCTACGAAAAAAATAATGCAGATTAATGCAAGGTAAACGTAGTTAAATCTACGAAAAAAATAATGTAGATTATTGGTAGGTAAACGTAGTCATATTGGTAGGTAAACGTAGTCATATTGGTAGGTAAACGTAGTCATATTGGTAGGTAAACGTAGTCATATAAGCTCTAGAAGCCTTTCTTTACAAAGACTTGAGCCTCTCTAAAAGCATTTAAAAGCTTAAAAATAATTAAAAGCCCAAAATATAAAAAATTGCCCTTGGTTTTCGCTACGCTCAAACTCTATTGAATCTCGCTTTCGCTCGATTCGTTGGGGCAATTTTTGGTTAATATTTTCGTGACTTTTAGAAAAAGCAAAAGCAACTCGGAATTCGCTGCGCTCATGAACTTTTTTTCTCGCTACGCTCGATTTAAGAATCAAATTTGGAAAGTTCGCACCCATGCGGGATGCTCTGGTATACAGGTGATTGATGGATAGGGAGCTTGTAATCAGGGAAAGGAAAGGGCAAATTTTCTCAGTTCGCTCGTAGACACTCGCTCTGTTTAGCGACTCATGCCACGAGATTTCATTTTAGGCGCATGTTGCTGTGCTTTGAGTTGTTGTTCTTGTCTGAGTTTCAGCTGTTGTTCTGCTTTGATCTCATTCACACATTTTTTAATGACTTGATAGGTTGAGTATAGAGTCTGGTATTGCTTGGCTTTGGCCGGATGTTGTTGTTGGTACTGCTTCCAGGCATGTTCTTTGAACTTTTCATTTTCCAATAAATCCTTCACACCATGTTTTTTCTGGTGTTCATGCTGACCTTTTAGCTTTTTGTGTTCCTGATAAACCTCGTCACGTTGGGCTTCCCAGGCTTTTTTTCCAAACAGTAAGGGTTTGTTCTGGGTTAATTCATTGTGTTGATCGACCAGACTTTGCAACTTGTCATGACTTTGTTTCAGTCTGTTTTTCAAAATGTCTTGGGCGAGCTGCTGACTAAACTCATTTTTATGCTTTTGCATCTTACCCAAGGTGTTTTCTGCCTTTTTAAAAACATCCTGCATAAATTCTAGGTCTAGATTCGCGTCTTTTGCGCTGATTTCGCGATTTAGCACTTTGCCAAGGGTTTCCCTCTGTTTTTCTTCAAACAGGGCTTTTTCGTCAATTGGTGGCGTTTTAGCACTATTTTTGATTTGGATCTGCTGTTCAGTTTTTAGTGTATTGAGTTTGATCTCATTTTCAGCAATCAGCAGATCCATATTTTTGCCGTATTGCAACTGAGCCTGATTTCTCTGTTTGATTTCGTCATTGCTTCGGCTGATTTCGGTCTCAATCCCTTTTCGGCGCAGTTCGGTGACTTTCGGCCCTTCGTGCAGCGTGGCTTCTAAACCATTCTCCTGGTCTTTGTAGCTGCGGTGGTCGACTCGGGCAGTGTATCCAGCCAGATCCAGGTGCATATTGCAGATATCGGCAAAGTGTTCGCGCCAGTGTTCGATTTCTCCACTGTGTTTCTGATCCAGTTCCCGGGTTTTCTCGGTGAAGCCTTCCGGAGTAAGTTTGCGTGTGCTCATCAGGATATGCGCGTGATAATTGCGTTCATCACTACCAGATCCAGTATGCGGTGCATGAATACAGGCATCGACGGCCACCTGATGTCTGTCCACGATACTGGCGCATAGCTCTTCGAGCATGGCCAGGCGTTGTTCCTGATTTAATTCACTTGGAAAAGCGATTTCAAATTCTCGGGCAACTGTCGAGTTTTTTCGGGTTTCCCGTTGTTCAACTTCGTTCCAGAGTCTTTCCCGGTTTTTTAAATGTTCTGGTGCGCCTTCGGGTAAATAAATTTCTTTATATTCCACACCTGTTTTTCGGCTGTAATCATGTTCTCGGCCCTCACGTTCACAATAGATCTTTTCACCTGCCCGATAGGCAATCGCAGCAGTAGCGGAACGCCCTGCTGATCGTGCTACGGTTTTGACTGAAAAGTGGTAAATCGCCATGCCTATTTTTCGCTTTTAAATTTTCACGTAGTGAAATACAACCGTGGATACGGTTGTCGGGGTATTGGGGAGACCCCAATCGGACTTGCAAACGAAGTTTGCATAAGTGCGCTCTTCGAGGAAAACATTACTACACATATAGCACCTTGAATGCATATTCAAGTGCGCTTATGTTAGGGATGGTTTCCCAGAATGATGGTATTGGATTAATGAGCGTTACTGAAACACTAGACAGCAAAATCAAGGCACAGGAAGAAAAGCTAAAGCAGTTAAAGGCTCAAAGACAGGCAGCACTGGCAAGAGAACGTGCCAAAGAGAAAGAGCAGGCACGAAAGGACGATACCAGACGCAAGATTTTAATCGGATCCTGCATGTTGAAAATTACCGAAGATGATGAACAAGCCAGAGCAAAACTAATTGCTCAGATGGATAAGTATTTAACGGATGAAAGAGATCGTAAGCTGTTTGATCTGTCGGCAGTTAATTACTAATTTCTTGAAAAGATACATAGGAATTTGAAATGAGATTACTAATTGCCTTAATTTTTCCCTGGCTACTGTTTTTCACCATAGGACGACCATTTGCAGGCATCATTTGTTTGCTACTTCAGATTACAGTTCTAGGTTGGATCCCGGCTGCGATCTGGGCGGTCTATGCTTTGTCGCAATACAAGACTGATCAGAAAATTAAAAGAGCAATTCGCTCATCATAAATAGTGTAATTGTGTGATTTTTAGATCTGATTGATTTTGTGATTTCCATCACACTTATCCATGAGTGAATGATCAGATTGTGAAGATTATTTGAGCAATAAGTGATTTAATAAATTTTATAACAATAATTATAAAACTCCAGAGGTAAAGAAATTAACCCTCTAATTCTTAGTTAGAAAAATAATTAAAACAAGAATTAGAGGGTTTCATTTTTTATCGAGTTCACTCTATTTTGCCACAAAGCTCCTATCCAATATGGGTAAGGTAGCTAGAAATGGGTTCTAACAATCTAGGTGTTTCTTTAATTCTGTTCTTTTCTATTCATTCGACACATAAGATCACGAATTACGTAAACCCTATATAAATTTATTTTTTAAACACTCGGATATCTTATTTCATACATTAATTTACAGCGATTTCTTGGCGCATAAGGCTCTAATAAAAGTGTTTTTTATTTTTGGCAGCCTTGATACGAGTCTGTTTAATGTTGAACTAGAGAGAGGAAATCCGCATGCGTGCTCTTACCTATCATGGTGCTCGGGATGTACGAGTTGAATCCGTTCCAGATCCAGTGATTCAGGAACCAGATGACGTCATTTTAAGGGTGACAGCGACTGCCATCTGTGGCTCAGATCTGCACCTATACCGGGGTAAAATTCCGGCCACTGAAGATGGCGATATTTTCGGCCATGAATTTATGGGAATTGTAGAAGAAGTCGGCCCTGAAGTCACCGAAGTCAAAAAAGGCGACCGGGTCATTATTCCTTTCGTGATTGCATGTGGTCACTGTTTTTTCTGTGAACATGAACTCATGGCTTCCTGTGAAAATACCAATACCGGCCGTGGTGCAATTCTCAATAAAAAACAGATTCCACCAGGGGCAGCTTTATTTGGCTTTAGCCATCTATATGGTGGTATACCGGGTGGTCAAGCTGAATATGTGCGGATCCCCAAGGGCAATGTCGGACCATTTAAAGTGCCAGGCTCCCTGCCTGATGAAAAAGTATTATTCCTGACCGATATTCTACCAACCGCCTGGCAAGCAGTGAACAATGCCCAAGTTGGTCGAGGTTCCAGTGTGGCGATTTATGGTGCTGGCCCAGTTGGTCTGCTGGCTGCTGCCTGTGCGCGGATGCTCGGTGCCGAGCAGATTTTTATGGTCGATCACCATCCTTATCGTCTGAGTTTCGCACATCAAACCTATGGGGTGATTCCGGTCAATTTTGATGAAGTCGATGCCGCTGAATTTATCATTCAAAATACCACGGGTTATCGTGGAGTCGATGCCGTCATTGATGCGGTCGGTTTTGAAGCCAAAGGCAGCATGCTGGAAACCGTAATGACTAACCTGAAATTAGAAGGTTCGAGTGGTTCAGCGTTAAGACAATGTATTGCAGCGGTCCGCCGCGGCGGTGTGGTGAGTGTACCTGGAATTTATGCCGGTCCAATTCACGGCTTCCTGTTTGGTGATGCCTTTGACAAAGGTTTAACCTTTAAAATGGGACAAACTCATGTGCATAATTACTTGCCGCAGTTGCTAGAACATATTGAAAATGGAGATCTGTCTCCAGATCTGATTATTACCCATCGCATGAAACTGGAAGATGCTGCGGAAGGTTACCGTATTTTTGATAAAAAAGAAGAAGACTGTCGTAAAGTTATTCTGACGCCATAAATATGATTAAAGGAAAGCGCCATCAGGCGCTTTTTTACTTTGGAGAAATCGGACATTTCCATTTGGGGGTTACAACTGAATTGCGTATAAGAGATTTTATGTTAAATGATGCTAGATATTATGAATGTGACATAACCTAATTACTGTGTGATTGATCTTAAGTGATACAGCAGTAATCTACTTAGCTTTTTTCTCTGCATCATGTTGCAAAGTCGAGCTACTTTGCAACATGACTAAATTCATATCTCAAAGCATCTAACTGTTTTTATCAAAAACAAAAATTAAAACTTATTTAAAAGAATATTTTTATTAAATATAGTTTAACCTATATATATCAATATCTTATTTTTATGAAAAAAATCATGTCATTGTACGAAAAGTTAAAGAAAGTAAAAAGTGAAGAAGATGTTAAAGATGTCTATATAAAAGCATTAGGGCTGAAAAGCTACACAAAAGGTTTGATTGATATTCAAACAGATGAGATTTGGTTTGAAGCTAAAGATACTGGTAAACACAGTACCTATTCCATGTTTACCCAACTTTTACATTACGTCCAACAATCATTAAATCGTGGGGAAAAAATCCCTGCTTTCCTAGCAGTAATTGATACTGAAAAAGCTGCAATAATGAAAAGCTCTGATGTCATCCCATTTTTAGAAAAAAAGACAATCAAATGGGGGAAATCTGCTAGCAAATATACTCAAGAAGCTTTAGAAATTATTTCTGCTTATATTGGTACTTATATAGTATCTTTTAGAATTTCTACTCATGAAGACGAATTTATATCTACTGTTAAGGCAGCTATAAAATCAGGTGATATTATTCGTATTCAAATTACGCCTGATAATTTAAAGCAAGTTTTTGATAAATGGATTGCCATGATTGGCAAGGAATTAATAGATGTAAAACAAGAAGATTATACTCTACTGTTTTTTGCTGACATTATGAATGATGGTGTTGTCAGTACACATAAAGACTTGCCTGCAAAACTAGCATTTATTAATAACACCCCAAATTTCGTATTAAATGGAAACGTTTACGAATTAGGTAATCGTGAAGGATACCGCAGATTTTGGGCTATTTATCATAGACCTCCTAAAGAAGAGTATCGAAACTATTTATTAGAACGTAGAGATAGTCTAATTCCCATTGATGAACGTAGCTTTAAAGGTGCGTTTTATACACCTTTACATGTTGTAGATAAAGCGTACGATCAACTTAATGAGATATTAGGAAAAAATTGGCAAAAAGACTATGTTGTTTGGGATATGTGCTGTGGAGTTGGGAATTTAGAAGTCAAACATTCTAACCATCGTAATATTTTTATGAGTACACTTGATCAGGCCGATATTGATGTAATGAAAGCATCAAAGACTTGTGTAGCAGCTAATCGTTTTCAATATGACTATTTAAATGACGATATTTCTGATGACGGAAAAATTGATTATAGGGGTCGTCTCAGGAAACGGAAAATATAGCACGCTAAGGATTTTCACTCCGACTTCTTTTAACGATATCCAACACGGTATTTTTGCTTAGATTGACCAGCCGACCGACTTGTCGATAAGAGTGTCCAGCAGACACCAACTCCAACACTTTAGGTGCCAGACGATCTGACTTGGTACGTTGACCAGGACGACGACCAAACACAACGCCCCGCGCTTGTGCCGCTGCTACACCAGAGCGCACACGTTCACGTAGTAAATCTCCCTCAAACTCTGCTAATGCAGACATCACAGAAGCCATGAGCTTTCCCTGAGATGTGGAAAGGTCAAACTGCAAACCTGTTTGTGCCACCAGAGATACCCCGAAATGCCCAAGATCTTGTAATGACTGTACGAGATCCACGGTGCTTCTGCCCCAGCGTGTCAATTCCGTCACCAAGATGGCATCGATTTCACGAGATTGCGCCATGGTCATCAAGTATTTTCTTTGCAATCTCTCATCCTTACTGCCTGATGCAGTTTCTTTCCAAACACCGACAACATCGTAGCCGCAACGATTGGCGTAGGCACGTAGGTCATATTCCTGTCGTTCGCAGGACTGATCGTTCGTTGATACTCGGCAATAAATGGCCGCATTCTGTCCCAATTGAACCTCCTTGCGAAATTGCAGCGCAAAGCTAAGCGTGGCGGTACAAAATAATGTACCTTTAATAGTTTAGTTTATTTGGGACTAATGAGCCATGCCGCGCCATTCTATTTTGTCGTCCACGGAATTGGGAAGCCTGTTCGAAATTCCAGATGATAGAGCTTTTATGCTTCAGCATTACACTCTGAGTGATTCTGATAAATCCATAGTCCATCAACATCGAGGGGCATCCAACAAGCTAGGCTTTGCAATTCAACTTTGCTACATGCGTTACCCTGGAGTGATATTGGGTATTAACGACGAACCATTCAAACCCTTACTTTTCATGATGGCTGCTCAACTTAGTATATCAGTGGACTGCTGGAATGATTATGGTCAGCGCGAGCAAACAAGACGAGAACATATTGCCGAATTGAAAAAAGTTTTTGGGTTCAAACTATTCACCTTGAGTGACTATCGGCAATCGGTCAATATGATGGTGGATTTGTCCCTTCAGACAGATAAAGGTCTTATTTTAGCCACAACTCTCGTTGAAAATTTACGACAAAAATCAGTCCTTTTGCCAGCTATAAATGCAATTGATAGTATTTGCGCAGAAGCAATCACATCTGCCAACCGCATAATTTATACTGCTTTGACGAGCTCACTTTCAGAAACTCATCGTCAAAATATAGATGCTTTGCTGAACCGTAAAGAGGGCAGCAAACTGACAATATTGGGGTGGCTTAGACAGTCACCAGCTAAACCAAACTCAAAGTACATGCTTGAGCACATTGAGCGGCTGAAGTGCTTACAAGCCATCGATCTACCTGAAGACATTGGAAAACACGTTCATCAAAATCGCTTACTGAAAATTGCTCGCGAAGGTGGGCAAATGACTCCTGCTGATTTGGCCAGATTTGAATCTCAACGTCGATATGCCACTTTGGTAGCAATCGTTGTGGAGAGTATGGCCACGATCACCGACGAAATTATTGACCTGCATGATCGCATTATTGGAAAGCTATTTGCTATCGCAAAAAATAAACACCAGCAACAATTTCAATCATCAGGTAAAGCGATCAACGACAAAGTGCGTTTGTATGGGCTTATCGGGAAAGCCTTGCTAGATGCCAAGCAAAATGGCAGTGATCCGTTTGCCGCCATCGAAACTGTTATTTCATGGGATGCTTTTGCAGCAAGTATTACTGAGGCAGAAAAACTGGCGCAACCCGAAGACTTTGATTTTTTACCACGAATTGGCGAGAGCTATGCAACTTTACGCCGTTACGCGCCAGAACTTCTTGCCATACTTAAATTGCGTGCTGCCCCAGCAGCAAAAGATATGCTTGCCGCTGTAGAGTTGCTCCGCAGCATGAATGTTGATAATACACGAAAAATCCCCTCTAATGCTCCAATAGCGTTTATCAAAAAACGGTGGGCAAGACTAGTCTTTACCGATGATGGTATTGATCGCCGCTATTACGAAATATGTGTGTTATCTGAACTTAAAAACTCGCTACGGGCTGGGGATCTCTGGGTACAAGGCTCTCGCCAATTCAAAGACTTCGATGAGTATTTAGTGACTGCTGATAAATTTAATCAGCTAAAACAGTCCAATGAGTTACCTCTAACCATTACTACTGATTGTGATCTATATTTGCAAAGTCGCCTTTCACTATTGGAGCAGAAATTAGCAATCATTAATCGCATGGCAGCGACCAACGATTTGCCTGATGCGATGATCAATCAATCTGGTCTAAAAATAACACCTCTCGATGCCGTGGCTCCTGATACAGCCCAAACTTTAATTGACCAAACAGCAATGCTGTTACCACATATCAAGATCACCGAATTATTAATGGAGGTCGATGAATGGACAGGCTTTACTCGACACTTCACTCATTTGAAAACGGATGACACTGCGAAGGATAAAGCGTTATTGCTCACGACCATACTGGCTGATGCAATTAATTTAGGGCTGACGAAAATGGCCGAATCATGTCCTGGTACAACTTATGCCAAACTCTCATGGCTACAGGCTTGGCATATCCGTGATGAAACTTATTCAACGGCATTGGCCGAATTGGTGAATGCTCAATTGAAACAACCTTTCGCTGAAAACTGGGGAGATGGCACTACCTCCTCATCAGATGGCCAACGCTTCCGCGCAGGTGGCAGAGCTGAAAGTACAGGACATATCAATCCAAAATATGGCGCAGAGCCTGGAAGGTTATTTTATACACACATTTCTGATCAATACGCACCATTTAGCAGTAAGCTGATCAATGTGGGCGTTCGTGATTCAACCTATGTTCTTGATGGGCTGCTGTATCACGAGTCTGATTTACGCATCGAGGAACACTACACCGATACGGCTGGATTCACCGACCATGTTTTTGCACTCATGCACATGCTAGGGTTTCGATTTGCACCACGAATTCGTGATCTGGGCGATACGAAACTCTATATTCCAAAGTCAGACATAGACTATGCCGCACTTAAACCCATGATTGGCGGCACACTGAATATCAAACAGATTCGTACTCATTGGGACGATATTTTGCGTCTGGCCGCATCAATCAAGCAAGGGACTGTCACAGCGTCGCTAATGCTACGTAAACTCGGTAGTTATCCACGACAGAATGGTTTGGCATTGGCATTACGAGAGCTGGGGCGTATTGAGCGCACACTGTTTATCTTGGATTGGTTGCAAAGCGTAGAACTACGCCGTCGGGTTCAAGCTGGATTAAATAAAGGTGAAGCCCGTAATGCATTAGCGCGCGCCGTTTTCTTTTATCGATTGGGTGAGATTCGAGATCGAAGCTTTGAGCAACAGCGTTATCGAGCCAGTGGCTTGAATCTAGTGACCGCCGCCATTGTATTGTGGAACACGGTTTATTTAGAGAGAGCGACTAACGCCCTACGAGGGCATGGTCGCACAGTCGATGATACCTTGCTGCAATATCTGTCACCGCTGGGGTGGGAGCACATCAATTTAACTGGGGATTATCTATGGCGAAGCAAAGCCAAGATAGGTGGTGGAAAATTTAGGCCATTGCGCGCAATTGAAAAACCTTAGCGTGCTATATTTTCCGTTTCCTGAGACGACCCCATTATAGTCTTACAAATAAAATTCCATCTTTGCTAAGAGATGCTATTGCAGGAGGAAAAAAACTTCTCGTACTTATAAATCCTCCTTATGCTGAAGCTACAAGTTCAAGTAATATAACTATTAAGAATGTAAAAGATTCAAGTAAGACTGGTGTAGCAAATACTAAAGTTGCTGCTCATTTAATGGAAAATTATGGTAAAGCTAGTAATGAATTATTCATGCAATTTGTAGCTAGAATTACTCATGAAATACCTAATGCTACCTTGGCAATGTTCTCTAAATTAAAATATGTTAATGCTCCAACATTAGTAGATTTTAGAAATCAATGGAACGCAAGATATCTAGGTGGATTTGTAGTTGATAGCAAAGCTTTTGATGGATTAAAAGGTAATTTTCCTATTGGATTCTTAGTGTGGAAAATAGATCAAAATAAAAAAATTCAATGGAAAATTACTGAAATCAGTACTCAGGTTTTAGATAAAAATGCTATCCCTATTGGAGAGAAAAAATATTTTAACTCTGAATGTTATCAACTTCTAACAGATTGGGTTGAGAGACCAAAAACTAACAAAGATATCTGTATACCTTTAAAAAATGCACTGACACCAGCAACAACTAGTAAAGATTTGAGAGGAACTAAGTGGGCTGATAATGCATTAGGATGGTTGAATTGCCCAGGCAATGATCTACAACAAGCAGGTAGATTAACTTGTTTACTCTCATCAGGATTTGCAAGTGGCCGAGGATTCTTTGTAACACCAGAAAACCTATGGAAATCTGCAATTATATTTTCTGTTCGACTTCTGATTAAACCAACATGGTTAAATGATCGTGACCAATTTTTACAGCCTAAAGAGCCATTAACAGAAGATTTCAAAACTGATTGTCTTATTTGGATGCTTTTCCATAGTAGTAACTTAACTGCTAGTGCGAATGATCTTGAATGGAACAACAGTACATGGTCAATCGTAAATAATTTTATTCCGTTTACAGAACAAGAAGTTAATAGTCCTGATAGATTTGAAAGTGATTTCATGCAGCAATATTTACAGGATAAAAAATTAAGCAAAGAAGCTATCTCAGTTTTAAATGCAGGGAAAAAACTATGGACTGCATATTTTGAGAATATTGATAGTTACCATATTCGTGAAGAATTTAAATTAAACCGCTCTGATGTTGGTTGGTATCAAATTAGAAATGCTCTTAAATTACGAAATGCTAGTGAAGATTTCATACCAGTATCTTTTAAAGACTTTGAAGATTCTCATAAGAAGTTAGGCGATAAGTTAAGGCCTAAAGTTTATGATTTAGGTTTTTTAATTTCTTAATTGCTAATCTACTAGGCCCAATCCTTAAACAATTGGGCCTTTTTACTAGAACCATTAATAATTTTATTTTTAATATTCTTATATACCTTGAAAAAGCAAGCCTAGCGAGATTTGAAGGGCGTACAAGATGAAAGATTCAACCTTATAAGGCGATATGGAATCTTATCTTCATTTATTGTTTACTATCCCTAAAATTAACATAATACACGTTATACGAATCTAAAAATGGGAGCCTAAGCTCCCATTTTTATTGATTATTTTTTAAATCTTCTAACATTGCTTCACGCAGAATTTCATTCATTCGTGTTTGATAGCCTTTGCCTTGAGCTTTAAACCATGCAAGTACATCAGCATCTAAACGGATGGAAGTCTGTTGCTTCACTGGGCGATAGAATTGATTATGGCGTACAGTATTGCTCCAGTCGGTAATTTCAGGAATATCTGATAGATCTAGCTGATCGTCAGGAACCGTTCCCTTAGCAAGCAAGCGTTCAATTTCAGCATCTTGCTTATCGCTGAATTTTTCATTCAGCTCTTTGCGTGAATATCTAACCGTGCTCATATTTATCGCGCTCCGCCTTAGTGACTTGTCTTGCACTAATGATTCGTATGATTTCACAGTCATCTTCATCAAAGATGGTGTGAGCTACTAAGAGCATTAGTACGCCTTTTACTTTTCCAATGGTTTGCCAACGTTCTTCACCATCGGTATGTCTGTCTTGGATTGAGATCCTTAATGGATCATCAAAAACAAGGCTTGCCGTTTCGAAAGAGACATCATGCTT